>JABAHO010016978.1_pt1 | contig 14212 bp, 11 predicted proteins | sample 7062071 | NCBI WGS metagenome assembly JABAHO01 (sample SAMN14534356, study PRJNA622989) | marine sediment metagenome | biome: marine biome [ENVO:00000428]; feature: marine pelagic biome [ENVO:01000023]; material: deep marine sediment [ENVO:00002113] | place: India: Gulf of Kutch | collected...
AAACTCAAACACTGGTGGTCCTGGGACCCGGAATACGAGAAATCGTCGGCCGACAACCCGCTGACACCGCTGACGGACGCTCAGAGGCGGGGCACAGGGCCGTTGCTGACCCTGGCCTTTGGCTGGGGATTCCTGGTTACGGGCCTGATCGTCGGTGGCGCGCTCGGCAGGCAGCGGTATGCCGTTCTGGCCTGATCTGATCCAGGCCTCTTTGCTCGGCAACCTCGTCAACTTCGTCATCGGCGCGGTCGTCGGCTACATGGGCTACAAGACGGCCTGCAATAGCGGACTGCTCTACCGGGCCGTTTACGGATTGCGCGGTGCGTATCTGCCGGTGCTCTTCATCGCGCTTTTGACGATCGGCTGGCAGGGCATCGTCGTTGGCGCATTCGGTTTCGCGTGGGCGCAATCGTTCGATTCGACCGCCTTTTACGCGGTTGCGATCTTCGGCGGACTGCTGTTCACGGCCACGACCTACTTCGGGGTCAAGGGCATCGAGTACGTCAGCATCCCGGCCGTCACAGTCCTCGTCGCGGTCGGTCTCTATGCCATCTGGCTCAATGTCGATACGGCCGGCGGATGGGATGCGTTTCTCGACGTGTCACGGGAGACTGCGGCCAACAGCGAGGCACCACTGACGATGATCCAGGCCGTTAATCTCGTCATCGGATCGTGGATCGTCGGCGCCGTGGTCATGCCGGAATACACGCGATTCGCGCGCAAGGCCTGGGTTGCTGTGGCAATTCCGTTCATCGTGCTGATGATCGCCCAGTGGTTCCTGCAGATCGTCGGAGCGCTCGGCGGCGTCGTGTCCGGGACTTTCGATTTCACGACCTACCTGCTCGCGCAGGGGATGATCATTGGTGGTATCGGTGTCATCGGCATGAGTCTCGCGCTGTGGACGACCGGCGATGCGAATCTCTATCTGCCCGTCATTCAGACATCGAGCGTTTTCCGCCGTCCGCAGCACGCCATGACCGTCATCTGTGGCCTGCTGGGCACCATCCTGGGCCTGGGGATATACCAGCAATTCCTGGGCTGGATCGATCTGATCGCGAGCATCGTGCCACCGCTCATCGGACCGGTCATCATGGACTACTACGTCGTGAACCGGCACCGGTTCGACACCGAATCGCCTGAGCACAACCAGGGTTGGAACATCGCCGCCTTCATCGCCTACGCGGCAGGAGCTGGCAGCACGTTCTACTCTCCCGATTGGGCGGCGCCGTCGCTGGTCGGCCTCGTCGTTTCGATGGTCGTTTACGTGGTCGCGTGGTACGCCATCAACGGCATTCGCGGTAAGTCCACTGCCTGATGCGTAGCCGGTTCGGGGCAGCGGCACTCGTCGCTTTAGCGATAGCGCTGCCCGCCGACGCCGAAAGCGTTATCCGGCGAGCCGGCATCGGCGAACCGGAAACGCTGGACCCGCATCTCTGGGTCGATGGCTGGGCCGGCAACATCGTCCAGGATCTCTTCCTGGGCCTGACGACGCTCGACGCCCGTGCCATGGTCATTCCCGGCGCTGCCAAGAGCTGGGATGTCAGTGATGACGGGCGGATCTATACCTTCCACCTGAGAGACGATCTTGAGTGGTCGGATGGTGTACCCATGGGTTCGGACGACTTTGTCTGGTCGTTTCGTCGCATAATGGATCCCGCCACCGCAGCGCCGCCATCAGCCTCGCTGCTGTATATGATCGAGAACGGCGGCGAGGTCAATCGGGGCGAGAAGCCGGTCGAGACGCTCGGTGTCAGCGCGCCGGATGCAAGGACGGTCGTCATCAGGCTCATGGCACCGACGCCCTATTTTCCGGAACTCATCGTCCACAGGGCGTTGCCGGCGCCGCGGCATGTTGTCGAAGCCCACGGTGCGGGCTGGGCGCGGCCAGGTAAGCTGGTGAGCAACGACGCATTCACGCTCGATGGCTGGGTGCCGAACGCGTACGTCCGTTTGCGCAAGAATCCGCGCTATTTTGGAGCCCACGAGGTCAGGATCGACGTCGTCGAGCATATCCCGGTCGAGGACCAGAGCTCAGGCCTTCGCATGTTCCGCGCGGGCGAGATAGACATCCTCGTCAGTTTCCCAGCGGCGCAATACCAGTGGGTCGTCGAGAATCTCGCCGACCAGTTCCAGGCCATGCCCGTGCTCGGTCTCGATTACTACGTCTTCAACGTCCGGCAGGCTCCATTCGACGACGTCAGGGTACGAAGGGCGCTCTCGATGGCTATAGACCGGCGAGCCATTACGGAGAAGGTGCTCGGTACCGGGGAGGCACCGGCATCGGGCCTGATGCCGCAAGGCGTCATCAATTACCCGGATCCGGCTCGTATGGACTTCGCCGATACGCCGATGCCCGAACGGATCAGCCGGGCGAAAGCACTCCTCGAGGAGGCAGGATACGGGCCGGAAAATCCCCTGGCATTCACGCTGCGGTATAACACCAACGAGATGCACCGGAGGGTCGCCGTGGCCATGGCGGCGATGTGGCGCCCGCTGGACGTAGCGGTGAGGCTCGAGAATTCGGAGAACAAGGTCCTCGTATCCGATATCCGCTCGGGTAACTTCGAGCTCGCCAGGAGCTCCTGGTTCGCCGAGGTCCGGGATGCGATGACGTATCTGGAGTTGCTATACGGGGGCTCCGGGCCGATCAACCAGTCCGGATACGCGAATTCGGCCTACGATGCACTGATCGAACGTGCCGCTTCAACCGCAGATCTCGCGCGACGCGCGGAACTGATGCGTGAAGCAGAGGTTCTCGCGCTATACGACCAGGCCCTGATGCCCCTTAACTTCTACGTCGGCAAGCGGCTCGTGAGCGAGCGGGTAGGCGGACTCGAGCACAACGTGCGCGGCATCCATATCGGCCGCTATTTCTACGTGCGCGACGAAGATTGATCAGGGCTCGGGGCGAGCTTCCACGAGCTCGAGCCATTCCCCGGCCGGACCGATGACCGTGCCGGCGAGACGGCCTGCATACGGCTCCTCGTTCATGATCCTGGGCGCGGTATGCCAAGGGATGTCGCTGGAACCCAGTTCTTCGAACTCGAAACTGACAATCGACATGCCGGGCGGGATCTCTCCGTCCCGGACGGGCCTCGGCGTCGTCATCTCCGGATACTGGTCGAGTTCGACGAGGAAATTTCGCGGCATTTGGGCGACTGCGAGCGGATGCATGGACGTTTTCGGATCCAGGCCGTTCGCCTTCGACAATACGGTGATCGCGAACGGTCGCGGTTCCGTGGCCGGCGCCCCGAGNNTTCTTCCCCGGGGCCGATGACCTGCATGGCGCGTGGCGCGCCTTCGGTCGGGTAGAGATCATGCGGCTCCCCGATGATCTCGAACGGCGAGTCGTCAGCCAGTTCAGCGGCCAGCCTGTCAGGCTCCTGGACCAGAATCTCGGTGGCATTCCAGCCGTGTGTTCGAAGCGGCGCGTAACCCTCGGTGGGTTCCGATTCGACGAACCTCAAGTACACGGCCGCCTGGCTCTCTGGCTGCATGACGATCGCCGGGTGTCCAGCCATGGCCGGGCGATCCCACAGCGATGCCAATTCGGCTGTTACCGGAGCGCGTTCGTAGACCTCGTAATTGAAGAACCGCGTGTACGTCTCCTCGATCACCGAGAGATTTGGGACTACAATTGTAACGATCATTATTGATTTCAACATGTTATGTGTTTTATCTCAATCAGAGCGTGAGCGTTGGAGGTCTGGCGTTTGTCGGCTGGACCTGACCCGGATGCTCATTCTATAGTGCTGACGTCGTTCCTCGCCATGCTGCCCCGGTTATCCACGTGATCGATCTCTACTACTGGCCGACGCCCAATGGCCACAAGGCCTCCATCATGCTGGAGGAATGTGGTTTCGAGTACCGGACCGTCGCGGTCAATATCATGCGGGGCGAACAATTCGAACCGGATTTTCTGGCTATCAGTCCGAACAACAAGATCCCGGCCATTGTTCATCGGAACGACAATGATGATCCGATCTCGGTATTCGAGTCGGGTGCCATCCTCCAGTATCTGGCGGACTTGAGCGGTCGTTTTCTGCCGTCCGCGGGGACGGCGCGCTATGAAGTCCTCGAATGGCTCAATTTCCAGACATCGAGCCTCGGGCCCATGCTCGGGCAGTGCGGTCATTTTCTCGGTTATGCGCCGGAGCGGATTCCGTACGCGGTGGATCGGTACTGCAACGAGGCGAGGCGCCTTTACAGCGTTCTTGAGAGGCGCCTTGCCGAACGGGAGTACCTGGCCGGTGACTATTCCATTGCGGACATTGCGACTTACCCATGGATCCGCGTGCACTGGTTCCACGAGATAGACCTCGAGGAGTATCCGGCAATCCATGCATGGTATCAGCGGGTTGGCGCGAGACCGGCGGTCGAGGCGGGCGTGGGACTGCTGGCCGACATCGAAAAGATCGGTGATCCGGACGAGGAGACCCGGGAGGCATTCTTCGGCAGTACGCAGTACGACCGCGGTTCCCAAGAGAGCAACGATGGCCACTGAAAGCCAGGCAGACGCGTATCCATCGCTGCTCACGCCGCTCGAGAAGGGTCGTCTGACCCTCCGCAACCGGCTCGTTCATGCGTCGATTACGACCCGTTTTGGCACCGGGCAGCAGGTCACCGACAAGCTGATCCAGTATCACGAGAACCGGGCGCGTGGTGGTGCGGCCATGACGATTACCGAGCCACTCAGCACGCTGGCCTGGCAGGCGGAACCACACAAAGTCAACGTGCACGACAGCTCGAACTTCGAAGGGCTCTGTCGATTCGCCGAGACAGTCGAGTCGCACGGGTGCCGCCTCATCGGCCAGTTCCAGGACTCGGGTCGGGGCAGGCGCGAGCAGGGGCGTCACGACGTGTCGTGGGCGCCTACGGCTCTGCCCGATGATCTCAGCTGGTCAGTGCCTCGCGCGCTGACGGTTGCGCAGATAGGCGAGGTCATGGAGCAGAGTGCTGCGGCTGCTCAGGTGCTCGAGCGCGCGGGGTTCAGCGGAGTCGAGATCTCAGCCGGGCACGGGCACCTGATCCACCAGTTCCTTTCGCCATGGTCGAACCGCCGGGAAGACGAGTACGGCGGCGACCTCGCGGCACGGACGCGCTTCCTGCGCGAAATGATCGCCGCAGTGCGGGGGGCTGTCGGTCAGAACTTCCTCGTGGGGATCAAATTGCCGGGCAATGACGGCGTTGCGGGCGGGATAGGCCCTGAAGAAGCTGCGCAGATCGTCGATCTCGTCGCCGACCCCGAAGCCATCGATTTTCTGTCTTTCGCAAACGGATCTCACGGCCCGTCCCTGGAGGATCACATCCCGGACATGAACTGGCCGAGGCTGCCCTACGTCGATCTGGCTGAAGAGCTGCGTAAGGGCGCCCGGGGCATCCCGGTCATGGCACTGGGACTCATTACGGATCCGGCGGAGGCAGAGGCGATACTCGCATCCGAAAGGGCCGATCTCATCGGCCTCGGCCGTCCGCTGATTACCGATCCAGACTGGCTGACCAAGGCCGTTGCGGGAAGAACAGGAGACATCCGATATTGCGTTTCGTGCAACTCCTGCTGGGGTGAGATCGTCGCGAACAAGCCGATACGCTGCGACAACAATCCGCGCGTCGGTGAGGCTGACGAGAATGGCTGGCGCCCGGCCCCTGTGAAGAAAGCAGGACGCGTCGCGGTGGTCGGTTCCGGCGTGGCCGCTCTGGAGGCCGCATGGATCTCGGCGGCGAGGGGGCTCGAGGTACGGCTTTTCTGCGAGTCGGCTGAGCCGGGTGGAAGCACTCGGCTGCACTCGTTGTTGCCTGGCTGCGAAAATCTTTCGAGCATCTACGACTATCAGCTCACCCGCACCTCGGAACTCGGCGTTGGGATCGAAACAGGGTGGCGCGCAACGGCCGATGATGTGGCGTCATGGCAACCCGATCATGTCGTCGTCGGCACCGGCTCGACGCTGAATGCCCCGGCCGGCGTGCCGGNNCTCGAGATGCCCGGAGCCGTTGATGGCACGGCCGTACTTTTCGACGAGGACCATACGTCCGGGACTTATGCGGCGGCATTGCTGCTCAGCCAGGTTTTCGATCGCCTCGTCATCCTGACACCGAGAGAACGTATCGCGACGGATACTCACCTCGTCGGCAGGCAGGGGATCTACCGTAGACTCGTCTCGGCGGGGACTGAGATCATCGTCCTCGGCGCTCTGGCGACGGGCGACGAGCTCGCCGAAGGTATTGTGCGGTGGCAGAACGTCATCAGCGGGGAAGNNCGATCGACGATGTGGCGCTACTGACCTATGCGACCGCCCGATCCCCTCGCGACGGGATCGCGAACGAACTGGAGTCGGCAGGATTCAATGTCACACTGGTCGGAGACGCCTTCATCCCCCGCAATCCGATGGCTGCCGTGTCCGACGGATATCGGTGCGCGCTCAGTCTTTGACGGGGAGCAGCTCGCGGCCTAGCAGTCGCCCCAGCGCCAGGGCCGGCGTTACGCTCATCCCCCCGACGAACGCATCGCCCGAGAAATTCGACCCACCCAGTGCTTCACCCGCGACGTANNCGGCAATCGGCAGTGGTGCGTGCTTGCGGCCGAAAGAGTCTTCGGCGCCAGCCACCACACTGTTGTAAGCATCGATGGTGGCTGACAGGCGAAGAGGGTCGGCACCGATACGCAGCGCCAGTTCGTCGACGCTGTCCGCCCGGAATACCAGGCGGCTGGTGCTCATGAATTCTGCTTCCCGATCCTCGGGCCAGTCATGGAAAATCGACGGTGCTTCGGCCGCGATACGAGCGTCCCTGACGAGCCACGCACGCATTTCCGGCTGCGCCATCAGCGCACGTTCGCGGATGTCCACGCTCGGTTCGTCTTCGGCAACAAACCGGTCGCCGTCGCTGTTGACCAGGATCTCCCAGGGCTGCCGGTACTGCGGAATGAGGCCTATGAGAGAGCCGTATCGAGGCGGATCGCTCAGATGGTCGAGAAAACCACCGAATGTCGGCAGAAAGAGTTGCCCACCCGCGACATCGCCGTCGACCTGCTGCGCCAGACGAATTCCGCTGCCGTCCGCACCCGGCCACGCCCCGGAATAGAGCGGCAGACCGTCGTGCACCTCGGAGAATACGGCCGGATTCGCGGCGTAGCCCCCAGTCGTGATTACCGTGCTCGATCCACGAATCTCGACACCGGACTGAGTGCGTACCCCCGCGACACGACCGTCGTCCAGCAAGAGGCTCTCGGCACCGTCACCGAGGCGTAATTCGCAGAGTCCGGCCTTCGTTGCCCTGTCGATTTCGCGTCTGAGGACGTCGAGTATCGACAGGCCGGCGTCGTTGCCCCAGTAGGTCCGTGCCGTCAGGTAGGCCTCGTGGCCGTGATAGATGACCGGCACTTCCGGTGCCATGTCGAAGTCGTGCGCCTGGAGCCAGTCGATGACGTCGCCCTGGTTCTCGACTGACAATCTGAGCAGCATAGGGTTGGCCTTACCGTGACAGATGCGCATGGCATCCTCATAGTGCGCACCCGGCGAGTCCTCGATGCCGCGTTCTCGCTGCAGTCGCGTGCCGGCACCGCTCATCTGGCCCGACGACCAGTGGAGTGTCCCGCCGATGTCGTCGCTTTTCTCTATGACGATACTGCCGGCGCCTCTTTCCGCGAGTGCGATCGCGCACATGAGGCCGGCCGTTCCGGCGCCGATGANNTCGAAAAAATCAGAAGGGTTTCGTAGTGCCGACGAACGCCATGATGGCGACGAGCGTCCAGATCGTCAGGGCGAACCGTGATCCGCGGCTGCGCGTGGCGAAGATGATCGCTTCTCCGTCAGCAACGTCACCACGCTGGAATGCCTCGGCGGCGCGGGTCCAGCCCGTTGCGACGCGGCGCAGCATAAGGCCGTTGCCGATGATGAGCCCGAAGAGAGCCAGCTTGAATCCGAGCCATGCCGGCGATCCCGGCACCACACCTGTAAGTGCGGCGATACCCAGACTTGCCATAGCGAACATAACGGCCCACCGCACACCCAGATCGAGTTTGCGGAGCGTTTCACCCATGTCGGTGCCAGCTCGGAAATGCACCGAAAGCATCAGTGCGAGCCAGGCCAGGCTGGCCACCCACACTATCGGCAGCACACCGGCCGGGAGCGGTGCACCCCAGCCTAGCGCAAGCTGGAATCCGACGGGCAGCATCAGGATCAACGCAACACGGGGCCCGAGATCGATGGCCAGCACGAGCTTGCGTATGCGCATGCGTTCGTGCCAGTCCATACCCGGCTGCGCCATGTGCTTGGCACCGAGGAAAACGCCCAGGTCCGCCCCCAGCCAATAAGCGAAGANNGAATCGCAGCAGGTCGTGAGTGGCGACTACTTCCATGCGCCGAACACGAACCAGGAAACACCGTTGCCCATTCGTTCCATACGCTCCTCGCCTCGGCATACGCGCGCGAAGAATTCATCATCACAGGTGCCATAGCCTGGCAACCGGTGGTCGAAGTACTTGTCCTCGGAGAAGCCTGCCTGTGTACAGAGCGACTCGATATTCTGGCTGCGGAAGTCAGCGTAGAACGGCTCGTTGTTGTTCTCGTCGTCGTCCCAGTCCAGGTAGAAGTTGTACCACGGGTCGACACGATCCGACGGCGGCAGTTCCATGTGAATCATCACGCCTCCCGGACGCAGCAACCGGTAAGCTTCGCGGAACATGTTCTTCGTCGTCTCGACGGAAACCTCATGCAACATGAAGCTGGACACGATGATATCGAAATGGTCGTCGGGGAATCGGGTATGTTCGGCATTCTGCTGCTCGAATCGGGCGGCAACGCCGTAGTGCTGAGCCCTCGCGTGCGCATACCGAAGCATCGGCGCCGCCACATCGATACCGACTATCTCTATGTCGGGATAGACCTCGGCGTACGGCAGCGTGTTGTTGCCGGTCGAGCACCCGATGTCAAGGAGCCGGCGCGGCTCGAGTTCGGGGTATCGGATCTTCAGAAAGCGTGCAATCGACGCCCCGACGCTGCCTCGTACGCGATACTCGAGCCCCCCCGAGAATACGCGCGTGCCGCTGTCGAAGATCGCACCCTGCGCGACGTCGTTCTCGGCGAATTCAGTGTGGTAATTCCCAGGCATCAGGTGGATGTCCCGGCTGACAAGTTCATCGGGCACGTCGACCGTAGGGTCGAGAGTGAGCGCGCCGCCTTCGACGACCGGATGTTCGGCCAGGTCGTGCGCGTGGCGGATGAGTTCGGGCAGATTCCGCTCCACCTGGGGTCTGACCGACTCCCAGGTCATCTCCTGGGCGCGGTAGCGCAGCGCGCTCCAGGTCTTGAAGGTGATGTCGTCGCACATCACGCTGGCAACGTCGTCTGCGTTTACGGGCTCATGACCGTGGGAAGCAGCGAACTCGGGCACCAGCCGGTCGTCGTAGGCCTGACGCATGTCATCCGACATGTCGACCATGATGTAGCGACGCAGCGTGGAGACGAACATCTGGCGCGCCGCTTCGTCGTGACGTGCGCGGGCGAGATCGCCGATATACGGCGTCGCCGGCGAGTCCACCGTCATGCCGAAGCCTCCTTGAGCGACTCGATCTCCTGATGCACGATGCGCAGGACTCGGGCGATCAGCGCTTCATGCGAAGCGAGCCTTGCCTGCGTCTCATCCGTATCCGGTTCATAATCCTCGATCGCTTGCTGGGACAGGTTGCCGCCTGCTTCGAGCAACCTCTCGACCGTCTCGAGCCTCTCGCGCGTAACGGCCAATTCGCCCGTGAGCGCCAGAATCATGGCCAGCAGCCGATCCACGTCCGGGTCGGCGAAATACATGGGCCTGTCGCCCTTGTAAGCGCGAGCAGAGAAGAGTGCGGCGTCAGCATTTTCCATCGGTTATTCTCCGGTGATCCAGAACATTATAGATCGGGATCGGGGCCTGTTGGATAGGTACTTGTGCTGGATTAAGGACGGTGGCCAGATCGTCACCGCAACGCATCGTCTCGCACGGTACATCAGTGTTGCCTACGATCGCGCAGAGGACGCCGACAGTCAGTGCTGGCCCGCCGCGGCGGTATCTGCCTGGGATGCGTGGGTAGAGGAGGGATGGCGCGAGTCGCTGCTGCGTGGAGGCACCGCCGGACGCAGGACGATTCTCGAACCCGGGCCATCCCGCCACCTCTGGCGCAGCGTCGTGCTGGATTCGGGCGCAATCTCGGGGCTTGTGTCCGTAGAACCGGTGGTCCGGGCCGCACGCCGCACGCACTCGAACGTAGCCAGATATCGCATCGATGCCGGCGACCTGGCGGTAGCTGCCAGATCTCCCGACCATATAGCCTACGCCCGCTGGTTGAAAGAATATCGGGTGCGCTGTGACGAGGCTCTGCTCGCAGATCGTTACGATTTACCGGCGCTGGTGTGCGAGGACATCGAAAACGGAATCATCCAGGTTCCTCGGCCCGTCGCATTCGCCGGTTTCGATGCGAACGATCCGCGGCTGGAATCGGCGATCGCCGCGATCCGCGCAGGCGGCGGCGAGGCGCGGCGGATCGAACCCGAGCCGGCGGCCGACGCGCGGCAGATCGTTCAATGCGATACACCCGCCCACGAGTGGTCGCGGGCGGCCCGCTGGGCCCGGGATATCTATCTTCGCGAGCCGGCCGCGCGGATCGGTATCGTCGTGCCCGACCTTTCTGCATGCGCGAAGGACGTGCGCCGCATCTTTCTCGACACCTTGCACCCAGGCTGGCGCGTCGAAACGCAAGAGCGGGAATTCGATATCTCGTACGGCCGACCGGCGAGTTCGTTCGGCGTGGTCAATGCCGCGATGCTGCTGGTGGCGCTTGCATCCGGCCCGGTTTCCTTTAAGGAGGCCGGACAGCTGTTGAGGAGCCGCTACGTTGGCGGTGCGAGCGAGGAAGGGGGTGCGCGTGCGCTCGCCGACGCGGCGCTGAGAAAGCGTGCCGGACGCGTTATTCGAAGGCGCGACCTGGCGTACCACTCGCGTGATGCTGCTGGATTCGTCGCCGGCCTCGAAGCCGTCGGGGCGCTCGAGAGCGGCGGGATCGAACTGCCGGGCGTGTGGGCGCGCCGGATCAGTACGATGCTCGACGCCGTGGGCTGGCCGGCCGGTGGGATAGTCGCCCGTGAAGAATCCCAGGCGATCGATGCATTGTTCGATTGTCTCGAGGGTATCGCTGCATTCGACCCGGTGTCGGGTCCCGTCTCGCTCGTACGGGCCGCGGGCATGCTGAAGGGGTTGCTCGATGAAAGGCTGGTTCAGGCGCCGGGACCCGGCACGGGTCCGCAGGTGCTCGGTCTTCTCGAGTCGGTGGGTGTGCCCTTCGACTATCTCTGGGTCACAGGTGTCACGAGCGATCGCTGGCCGCCTGCCCGACGCGGGGATCTGTTTGTCCCGATATCCGTGAGAAGGGATTACGGCATGCCGGAGGCGACCGCGGCATCCATGCTGGCCGATGCGAAGATGCGCCTCGATGCGCTCGCTGACAGCGCCCCGCACGTCGTCATGAGCTGGTCCCGCCAGGATGGCGACGAAGCCCTTGCACCGAGTCCATTGCTCACCGAATTGGGTGAAGCAGGCCGGCGTGGCTCGATCGGGGTGCCGGACGGCGGGGTGCAGACCTATGACGAAATCCTGCTCGCCTGCGAGGGTCCCACGCTTGCAGCTGACGATCGCGCTCGCGCGAATCCCGATGTGAATGTGGGCGGTATCCGCATGCTGGGCCTTCAGGCGCTGTGCCCGGTAAGGGCGTGGGCAGAGGTTCGCTTGGGTGCCAGACCGCTCGAGTCTCCGGCCGTCTTCTACGATGCGCGCGAGCGCGGCATCGTCGTCCATGACGTTCTCCAGGCGCTTTACGAACCGCGGGTCGGCCAGACCGGGCCGTTCGACTGGCACGCCGAAGATATCGAGGCCGAGGTCGCCCGGATCGCATCGGCAGCGCTTTCGCGCCGGGTGATGGATTCTGAGTCATGGCATCGACAGGTGCTCGAGATCGAAGTGGGCAGGATCACGCGGCTCGTCCTGCGCGCGGTGGAACTGGAGGCGTCGAGACCGCCGTTCGTACTGGACTCGATCGAGAGGAGAGCGGACCTGACGCTCGGATCTCTCCATTTCGCGATGCGCCTGGATCGCGTGGATCGTATCGACGGTGACGGTCTGCTTGTCATCGACTACAAGACCGGCCGGATCGGGTCATCGGAGTGGAAAAAGCCTCGGCCAGCCGACGCTCAGCTGCCCGCCTATGCGCTGGCGACAGGCGCAGAAGCCATTGCGTGGATCGGCATCGACGAAAAAGCCGTCTCGCTACGCGGAGTCGCTGGGGACGATCTCGGCATTGCGGGCCTGACCACACTGGCCAGGGCATTGAAGTCCGCGGACACGGACTGGACATCCCAATTGGAAATCTGGCGGCGTGATCTGACGTGCCTCGCCGAAGAATTTGCGGCAGGCGATCTGCGGCTGTCTGGATCACATGCAGCGATGAGGCTAGCGGCGGGAGAGTATGCGCCTCTGACGCGGGCTTTCGCCCTTAAGAAGCCTGCCGGGACGCCGAATTGACTCCCGATAGCCGGCATCCTGCGAACGACGATTCTGTCCGGGCCTATGCGGTCGATACGGTGGACTCGTGTATCGTCCAGGCACCGGCTGGTGCAGGGAAAACCGAGCTGCTCATTCAGCGCATGCTCAGGTTGCTCGCGACCGTGGACGAGCCCGAGGAGATTGTCGCGCTGACCTTCACGCGCAAGGCTGCGGGCGAGATGCGCGAGCGCCTTTTCGCGGCTCTCATGCGGGTTCGCGGCGGGGTCGAACCGAAATCCGCGCATCGCAGACGAACTCACGAGCTGGCGAAAGCGGCATTGTCGCGGAGTGACGAACGGGGCTGGCAGCTCGATCGCTACCCGGCGCGTCTCAATGTCGGCACGATCGATGCATTGAATGCGACGATCGCCGGCCGCAGCCCGGTAGCGACCGGCGGGATGGCGCTCAATACCGTCAATGATCAGCCCAGGCCGCTCTATGAACNNACATATCGCCGATGGGGACTCCACCGCGGCGCTGGCTGCGCGAGCGCTACTGTCGCATCTGGGCAACCGCGTCGATAAGTTGGCCGGTCTGCTGGCCGACATGCTGGCACGGCGCGATCAGTGGCTGAGGCGAATTGGTCGGGGCGACGATTCGCGGCTGGGCTCGCAACGCGAGGAACTCGAAGCCAACCTGGGTCGTGTTGTCGATCACTTGCTCGCGGAAGCACTGAGTACGTTGCCGGATTCGGCGTGGCCCGAACTGGCTGAGCTCACCCGTAAAGCCGCCATGCGATTGTCTGGCGAGCCTGCCAGCGACCAGGGTGCCTGGTGGATTACCGCCACAGAGCCGCCGCCGGCTGACCATGCACATCTCGATGCCTGGCAGTTCGCCGCGGACGTCTGGTCTACAAAGGACGGCAAGTGGCGCCGGACGCTCGACAAGCGACAGGGCTTCCCGACGGACGACAAGGAGGCGAAGTCCCGGGCGCTCGCATTGCTCGAGAGCCTCCGTGACGGTGCGAGAGCGGACGGCCTGGAACTGATCCGCCGACTGCCAAGGCCGGTATTTCCGGACGAACAATGGGAAGCGCTGGCGGCAGCGCTAACGCTGTTGCCGGTCGCGGCAGCCGAACTCAAGCTCGTTTTTCGAGACCGGGGCGAATCGGACTATGCGGAAGTCGCGAGCGATGCACTCGCCGCGTTGGGCGACGAAGGCGCCCCTACGGATCTTGCGCTGATACTGGACTACAGGATCAGGCATATCCTCGTCGATGAATTTCAGGATACTTCGCGAGCGCAGTATGACCTGATCTCCGCGCTCGTCCGCGGCTGGGTGCCCGGAGACGGGCGCTCGCTTTTCGTGGTCGGGGATCCGATGCAGTCGATCTACCGATTTCGCGAGGCAGATGTCGGACTCTATCTGCACGCGTGGGATAACGGCATCGGCGATGTTCCGCTGCGCTCGCTCACGCTGACCAGGAATTTCCGCTCGACAGCACCGATCGTCGAGTGGGTCAACAGGACCTTCGAAGCGATGGCGCCCCCGACGGGCAATGACCCTTTTTCAGGCGCCGTCGGGTTTTCCCCGTCCGTAGCGGTCGCTGATGAAATGCCGGGGGATGGGGCCCGGATCCACGTTGATCCGACCAGGGCGGACGTGGCCAGTCGGGCACTCGAGATCGTTCGGGAGACACTCCAGC
>JABAHO010002874.1_pt1 | contig 14194 bp, 21 predicted proteins | sample 7062071 | NCBI WGS metagenome assembly JABAHO01 (sample SAMN14534356, study PRJNA622989) | marine sediment metagenome | biome: marine biome [ENVO:00000428]; feature: marine pelagic biome [ENVO:01000023]; material: deep marine sediment [ENVO:00002113] | place: India: Gulf of Kutch | collected...
GCCGTCCTCTCCTACAGGTAAGGGGTCGTCTCCATGAGTAGCCCACTCCAAATCAACTAAGTGTATCTTACCATCCAGGACTGTAAGTTCTGAGGGCTTAATGTCATTGTGTCGTATGTTCCTTGCTTGGAGGGTTGCCAGTATTTCCGAAAGTTGATCGAGCGTATCTTCCGGGAGAAGTTCTTTTGTAAGGGGCTCCCCACAATAAGACATTCTGATAGCTTGTGGGCTAACACTAAGCAGTTCAGGGAATGAATTATAACCACTAAGTTCCAGCAGAAAAGAAGCTTCCCTTCCGGTAGGTGGGTGGTCTAGTTTCTGTGCTTCCTCTTCGACTTCGAGGTGAATCTTTGCGACAGTGCCATCCTTCAATAACTTTATCTCTGTCTTGTCGCTACGGAATAGAACTTTCTCAGTAGAGGTAGCCCTATACATATACCTAACCTTACCGTGAAGTTCATTTGCTGACACGCATTCCACATAATCAAACCCTGCATCATTAAGGTGGTCTACAATATCGCCCCCTACCTTAAACTGTTCTACAAGGTACATGCCCTCGCTTTCAGCATGAGCAGTTTGAAAGTACAGCACCTTACAATTCTTGGCTATATTCCTAAGTAATCCAAGTGTCGTACCTAAACCGTGCTGTTTGACCAGCCACATGTGCACATTGAGCATCACACAAATATCGTACTCGTTGTCCCTATCTAAGTGTGTGACAGGGGAATGGGGAATGAAGTTAAGATCGCACCCTTCTAGATCTTTAGCTTTAAGATCTTTAATCCACTCATTAACCTTACAAACTTGTGAGTCTGTCTCGAAAGCGTCCACTTTTTTAGCATGCTTCGCCATATTAAAAGAGAAATACCCATTCGCACACCCGATCTCCAGCACACTTTTGTCTGTAAAATCTTCTATTGTTTCGAGTAACTGCCATTCTTTTACACAGGCATCCTTATGGTAAGGTATGTCTTTGAATTCCTCGAAAGGTATTGGGTGGTAAGTGGTGCCTGGCTCAAGGCTAGAACCATCGTTAAGTTCTACACCTATCTTGCTTATCTCTTGCCTCACATCTTCTATATCACTGGCTCTTACTGTCATTATTTTCTTCCTATCACTATATCTTTTATCATCATCACAATGCTGAAAACCATATAGAAGGGCAGCATTAAAATAAAAAATATCAAAACAACCAAGGCTCTGATTGCAAATGGGTCGTCTTCTGATTTCATTCTTGGTTTACTCCCAGACAACAAAAAATTTTGGGCAAAAAAATAAGGCCCCCGTACTCGTTGGGAGGTATGCTTCAACGAGCAGGGGGCTTATTCCCGACGCTCCAGCTAGAACACATCGACGGGTATGTGAAGGGGAGACTTCTTAGGGGCACTACTTCCTAAGTATTGTCTAGCTGGCTGACCTGGTTTACATATAATCAACTGTGACGCAATCCTTCATGTCATAGTTTTCAATCTTTCCGTCGTACATTACAGTTACAGTAAGTCGGTCCTGACTTTCGGTAATCTTAAACCGGTCATTGGAAAAGTTTCTCATTCCTCCAGGTTTAACATACAACTTAATCGACTTAACCGCTCGGCCTTCGGTTAACAGCTTCTTTTTCTTCCTGCCCCGCTTGGGTTTCTCTTTCTCAGTACTCTCAGCAGGAGCCGGAGCAGGTACAGGGTCTGGANNTCTGGAGTCGGGATGCTCTCAACAGATGAAGGCTCAAGGTCAACTGTTTCATCAGAACTCGGTTGGGATTTCTCTTCGTGTTCCATTAGGTGCTATCTCTCTTTCTTGTATAGGAAATGCGAACCCTGCATCTAGGGCTTCGCGTTTAACTTGGCTTACTACACTAGGGGAGGTCTTCATGAATATAGCTACATCAGAGGTAGCGTGGCCGTCTAGAAGGTACTTAACTATTTTCAGCTTGCTTATAGAAGTGCCAGGTTTCCTACCTCTTACTGACCTGCAATATTCTACTCCCTCCCTGTTACAATACTCGTAAACTGTTTTGCTTGAGATGCCAAACTTCCTCGCAGTCTCTTGGACAGTGTGGGTCTTGGCATGTTCAGCAACATTTTTACGGAACTCTTGTTGCAATTCGTCATATCTACTCATGCTAGGATAATCCTACAAGAGAAACTGAGTGTCAATTTAATTCGGCTTTTCTTGGACCAAGTCTTGAACTAAACCGTCAATTTTCTCAGTAATCAGGGACCTTTCGGGAGCCGAGAATTTTGGGTCAATCATAATCTGAGCCTGTAATCTGCGGATAAAGAGGCCTATATCCTCCGCACACTCTACCTTGATTGGCTTGATCTCTGGCTGATCTCCAGTCAATTCACCAAGCAACTCAGGTATACCCTTAGCCCAGCCTGATCTCATTCTCTTAGCCTTGAACTCTATGACAGGGCCGTTGTCTGTAACCTTTAGGGTTACGCTGACTGGCTTGCCGTCAACTTCCAGCCCAGGTATTGTCCTTGTAACTTTAGTTAGGTCTGTCATTGTCCACCCCTCTCTTTTATCCTAGCCATTACTAACTCATAGTCTTCTCGGGTGGGTTCCCAACTACCCATAAGGCTGTCAGGTATACCGTCCCAAGCATGGGCATAGTTGGTAACATTGTAGCCACGCCTCCTGCACTCAGCTAGAATTGCTGTGTACCTTTCCAGCAAATATCCTAGCTTATTGTAAAAGAACTTCACATGACCTACACCTAGACAGAACTTCTCAGGGATACCGTTTAGGTTAGCCTTACCCTGCCTAACGGCATTGGGTATGCGTTTAATCTCACGGTGTTCTGCCAGCAGGTGCTGACGGCTCAGCTTCATAGGGTTTACTCCAGCATTAATCCTTGTCATTGTCTCCGTCCTCCTTTCCTTTTGCTTTGTACCCATTCCCATCTATGAACTCGAGCAGGTACTTAGCGTATCCTACTTCTACCTCATTCTTTTGTCCCAAGCTATTGGTAAACATAAATGTTTCCAATCCCAGGCGAACTGCATCTTTATACTGCCCACGGAAAGCGGGCCAGTCTTCGGGTGTTATTAGCATGGTCTTATCCTTTCTTTATGCATCCATTAGGTCTTGTATTATTTCAGTTGCTGGTCTGTGATCCAAGCAAGGGGTCGGCAGTTTGTACTGCTCGGTATGCACCTCACTTCCTGCATCGTTTGTTATCCCCCACTTCAACTCTATATCAATGTAGTCAGCGTCACGGTTAAACATCTCGGCTACCGCAAAGCCTCCCATAACTCGGCCAACTCCAGTATCATACAGGGTCTGCATCTCCAGGGTTTCTAGTACGCTTGCTAGTTTATTCGTTCTCATTTTGTTCTCCTTGTTTGTCTGCTTTACTCTTACGGTTCCACTTCCTATGTGGTTTAGGTTTGTAACTATCCCTCAGCATGTGGTCTAGTTCCTGTCTTGCCTTGAGAGATCTACGAAAAGTATCACTTAGGCTTCCAGCACGGGCGTAACCTTTCAACATGAATAGCTTAGTCAAGGCCGTATCATGTATCCTTCGGAATGAGACTCTGTGAGGATCAACACGCTCTAGATTCATATCCTTTCTTTTCGTCCTTGTCCTCGCCGTAGAATGCAGATACATGAGAACCATAGCAAGGTCCTTAGTCCTATGAGGATATGCGGCTTTAACAAGGGGGTCATAGTTTCGGTGACCAGCAATAGCACCCTTGTTAGCCTTAAATGCCCTCACCCCTCTCTGGAATACTCTAAGTGTATCATCCTCGAAGTGATAGAGATTGAGCCTGGAGTTAGATACCACATCCCTGTAATAGGGACAGGCTTGTATCTCTTTCACCAAAGGCTTCAATGACCAGTCAAGCTTTGACCTCAACTCAGTAAAGGCTGAGTCTTTCTGCACCTTATACTGGAAAATGTCAAACTGCATCTGGTGTTTGAGTTGGTTCTGCCAATGACATTGTTCATCAGTCCATTGGTGCTCAAAGAACTGACTAGAACCCCAATAGTTGGTTAGGCTTTCCTTGTTATCCGTACATAGTTTATAGTCAGTGCGCTTTCTCATACTACTTTCCTTTCTGTATTTTCATTTTCGTTTTCATCCAGGTAGTCGCTCGCCCAACAATGCATTGAGGAGCCTATCGAGACTCCATTTTGTATTATATACTGCCGAATAACCCCAAGCATGTCCTCGGACAGGCCACTGCAATAGGGAACCATGCTGAGGGCGGGAGGCATAAACCTTACAAACCCTTTATTCTTAGCAAGCATGTCAACAAAGCATTTCTCATACATACGATCATTGACATTACTGAGATCTAACTTTTCAAGCATAGGTTCTTCGCCCAACAAACCGCATGCCTCGAAATAGTCGGTCCACTTATTGTTTAAGCTAATCATCCACTGTTGGTAATAGGGACTTCTCTTTAGCTTGTAGGCACAGGCATTTATTGAGTTGGTATAGAACTTGTGGAACCCATTAACCGTAGGCGCATTGGCACACAACAATACAGCAGTTTCAACACCTGCCCCACTAACGAATGGCCAAGTTGAGGAGTAGGCCTTTTCATCGTCCGCCCGAATAAAAATACCCTTTGTATAATAACCCCGTTTATCTCCAGCGCCTCGTGTTGAATTCCATCTACTTTTGCCACTAAAGTTAGAGAACTTACCTGGATTTTTTAACCAGAACTCTCTTGCTTGAATAGACCAGTCACCCTCATAAGGGGCCCATGTCGAAGCTAGGGTCTTAGCCCTAAGGTTATACAACCCACCGCTAACAGAAGCCAAGAGTCCAATGTAACCATTACAACAACGCAATGGCACATGGTATTCTCCATTGGTATTGCTACAGCGTCGACTATTCAACTCATCCCAAAAGGATTGCTTGGTTTTATATACTATTTCTTTTTTATACTTTTTCTTAGTAGTCATTTTATCTCTCCTTTGTTTTTGTTGTTAGTCCAGCACTATAGAAGTACCGATTGGTGCTTCCTTTATGCCAGAAGTGAGAAGGAACACAGTTCGACACTGTAGCTTGGTAGGCCACGGATCGCAGGGGTAACCATCAGTCAAGACAATACACAGTGTTGGCTTGTAGCTACTAACTAAGTCAAACACAGGCTTGAAGGCGGTACCACCTCTGCCATTAAGCTTCCAGTCTTCACGGATAGGCAAGTCAGCAGCTGTATAAACATTGTCCTGAGTTATAGTAGTATCAAACTGCACAATGCGAACCTCGCCTGTACCGCAGATAGCTAGTATGTTCTCAAGTTCTGCAACTGCCTTGTTGCAATCGTCATCACTCATACTGCCGGAAGTATCTGTTGCAAACAGTATTCTTCCTGGACCCTTACCACCTTTACCTGGGATTATCACACCACCTGGCAAACCATTCGGCCAGCGACGATTCATCTTACCGTATGAACGCTTAGTCCGTATGGAATTGACACATATCCCATGTAGTTTAGTACGCCAGTCAACCTTGGGTGGTTTAGGAATGAGGTGGTCAATCAGATTAAGAACACTACCTGGCATAGACCCTGCAGCTTTGGCCGATAATGCCGAACTTACAATGTCACTCTCTAACTGACGCTGAGCCTTGTCTAACTCTTCCTGTGTTGCTACTGGTTGAGGCAGGGCTTGGCCAAGGGATGTGTAATTATCAACTTCATCCTGAATTGATGATCCTTGTCCTTGCCCACTGGCACCATTATCATCCCCATCGCTACCTGAGACACCCGAACCACCTGAACTAGGTGGGCCATCACCTCCTGGACCTACTGGAGTATTAGGGGGAGGCTTTCTACCAGCATCCAACAGATTGTAGTAGTAGTCAGCACTCTCCATGTCAGCCCAGTTTTCCCAAGGCTTACCCTTCTGTCCAGGCCACAGGCCATCGCTTAAATCCATATCCTCTTTCAAGAGTATGGAGTTAATGGCGAGGTCTTCCGCTACATTACGCAACATTGGGTCATAAGGTAACTGCCCATTATTCTGCGCTACTAGCCTAGCCATCTGTAAGCAATGCCCGAGGGTGATATGACACGCCTCGTGTATAAGCAAAGCGAACAGCTTATGGTCAGTCAAGCTGTTAATGTACGCCTCGCTATAGTACAGGTTAACACCATCCACACAGGCGGTAGGGTTCACACCTTTTTCAGTAAACCACTCATCTGGCTTGGGCTCTCGTCGCAGTTGGACAATGATCCCACCCCAAAATACATGGCGACCACGAGGGTCTAATATTTTTAGTACTTGTTTAGCTATTCGATCTTCTGCATTCACAGAATACCTCCTTTGTTGTTTTGGTTTATACTTAGCTACTTAGAACGGTNNTCCTCGACAGGCTCAACTTCCTCGACAGGCACAGGGTCAATGTTGCAAGGCTCCCACTCAGGTTCCTCACTTAAGTAATCTAACCCTATTCCAGATGGAGTGTCTTCGATTGGAGGACACTCATTAGTTGTAGTATTAGGCAAGTCAGCAGTAAGTTTTATCTGTTGCTTCTTCAACTCACGGTATACCTTAGAGTGCATATTCTCTGTGGTAGTACCTTCCGCCCACTTACGCAAGCCCTCAGCCATAAGCCTAAGGTTAGCGTCGTCGGTTATATTCAACAGTTCGATACGCTCTGCCAAATCCTCGACACGGTCACAAAGGCCCTTGATCTTATTGCCCTGTTTCCATTCGTCGATACGAGTTATAGCATGGTTAACTAACTGCATGACTTCGCTTACCAAGCCGTCAATAGAACCCTTTACAGTATCAAGGTAATCTTGAGTCATGCCATCCTTCAACGCATCAGCAAGCAAGGGGCTGAGACCCCTGACTGTCTGACTAGGCAACGGCACAGCCTTGGTATGCAGGGTCATGGTGAACCCACTACGCATCTCATCAATACTTGGGAACAACTCAGGTCTCCACAAGTCGCCCTGCTTTTTCATGCTATGTTCCTTAGCCTCATCATAGCTGGCAACAAGCTTCTCCACCTCGACCTTCATCTTATCCTCATACTCATTCATGGCAGTGATCAAGTCCATGAGTTTATGTGAAGGGCAAAGTCTCCAAGCATCCCCATCACCTGCAGGGAATGAGACTTTATTTAATTCAAGCCGAGCCATTTGCTGAACGGCAGAGATACGCTTAGTCCAGCGGGGATCTATATTCCGAACAGTTGTCTTGGCACAGCCAGTGTCCGAGTGGAAGTTATGCTCCACCAAGCCCTCGGCTTTCTTGTTGCGTTTGTTAGACACAACGGAACTACAGGTTAGCTGAACACCAACCAACCCATTCATTACATTTGCTATGGTATTTTCATCTACTTTCATTTTACTTCTCCTTGTATAGCAAAAAGGGGCAAGGCACACCTGTGCCCCACCCCTAATCACTGGTTATTTTTTGGAATTAAGACTACAGCAGGAAGCTGTTGTCTACGCACCACTTTTTATACTCATCATAGCTGGTGATTTTCGGGTGCTTATACCCAAGGTTGCGGAAAAATCCGCCAGTAATCTCCTTTGGGAATCGAATCATATACTTAATCATGGCACGCACCTGAGCAGGTTTAGCCATGTCAACATGATTCATAACTAAAGACCCAAGAGCGAAACAACTCTTCGGTGACTCCGGTACATCTGCTTTCTCGGGGTCTTTGAGTATTTCCTCAGGGGTCGGGCAACCTTTCAGCAAGTCATTCGTTGCGAATAACGCGCTGGCTGCTTCGGAACCAATAACTCCTGCCAATAATGGAAGAAGAATGTCATCAGTTCGGAAGGTGCAATTCTTAGCCGCCTTAATAATGCGATCAGCTTGCCTCCTAGTCCTGTAATTACACACCGCTCTCTCCTTGAAAGGGGTAGTCGGTGCATTATACGCACTACCATACTTTGCGAATGTCCGCACTTCTGCACAAACATCGTTATCGTACGCCCAGTCCTGCCACTCGGCTTCGTCGGCATTACTGAATGTGCTTAGGTTTAGGTGACACCACCTGGACTTAGTCGCTTCACTAATCTCAGTAGTAAAGCTTTCGTCACTCTCCCCATTGCAACACGCAATGAAGAATACATTATTAGACAGCTTCATGCCGTCTAAGAATTCACTCAGCACAATCTTTTGCGATAGGTTTTGCACCTCACGCTGACTGCGGTCGAACTCATCAAACAATACCCACTGGTACTTGTCCCCAATTTTCTTTTCAAAGGGAACCCAATCTTGGTATGCATAGACAAGCTTACCGTCATGAGCAAGGGGACAAGCAATGTCCACCGCATCCATGAGTCCGAGTTCTTTCTCCAAGAATGGAAGCATACTATCCTGCATCCGTTCTTTGACACCTTTATAAGCACGGTAACAGGTCTGAGTCTTACCTGCTCCAGGCTCACTGTATACCATTGCTGGTATGGGTCTCTCCCCATCCTCTACGGTTTTGAAGAGTACCATAAGGCACCTTTCCATCTGTTCGCGCGTTATCTTATGTATTACTTGATTTGCTTCTGGCATTTTCTATTTCTCCTTTGTTGTGTTGTAGTTTTCTACTAGCTNNGCATCGTAGTGTGGGTCCATTGACCTTGTTATTTTCTTCATTAACGCTTCGACTTCTGACTTAGAAAGTCTTCGCGCGGGTTCTTTAATATCGCTACTCATTGCTATCACCTCCTTTGGTTACATTAATTATCAGGTTTTCACTTGCATGAGATTTCCACTCATCATTATCAACAGCCTGTTGTACTATATTGTAAGCATCCTCCTCATTATCTGCTAAGATATGCATCTTCTCATACAAAGCCCTAACATACTGGCAATGCACAGTATAAACCTTCTTACCCGAATTCATACCCGACAAGACATGGTTAAAGATGCCAGTAAGGCCAGCAATATCCTGATTCTTGAACATATTATGAACGGCCTCGATAGTTTCCGACTTACCTTTTGGGAAGGGGTAAGTTTGTGCTTTGGGTTTATCAAGCCAATGGGAAGTATGCAATAAACATGCAACTTTAGAATGCCACTTATATATTTTGGAGGCGGAGACTTCGTAGGGGGGATGACTTTCAGGGTCATAGGGTGGAGGGGTAAGCACCAGCATACGCGCAAGGTCAATAAGCTGTGCCTTAGTAGCGGTAAGATACATGGCATTAGCCTCATCGCCATAGCTTTGAGACCATTCATTCACAATGTTAACTACCCAATCAGCATTGCAATCATCATACAGATACGCAAACTTCATCAGGTCTGTAGTAATTTGAAGCAGATCATCTCTGCTATCACCTTCCAGAGACTTGACAAACTTTGACAGGGTTACGGCTGATATATTTGGATCAATCATTTAACGGCTCCGCATTACTAAGTTTTATGTGGGCCAGATCTCGCAAATGAAGCCTTGAAGGCTCCGCAAGTACGGGGTCGAATGGTACTGTATCCACAAGGTTATCAGCATTCAAGGGGAACACACCCCAATCACCATACCACATCCCATCATAGTAAATACACCCCTCACGAACAGTGAGAAGCGTATTGTGGTTGCCAATGATTGGACTAACAGTATAAGTGCAACCGTATGTGATATGCATGCCGTGAATAATAAGCTGTGGGCCTTCCTCACCCCATTCATCCAGCCTGTCGGAAGGATTCTTCCTTCCATGAGATAAGTATAATACATTTGCTTTCATGTTACTCCTCTTCTTTCTTGATAGCCCGCTCCGATGACTCCAGCAGGGTCGCGGCTTGGTGCTTCATTTCACTTACAGTAGCGGGCTCATCCCGCGATATTTGCCTTAGCGACTCCAACAGAGTCGCAACCTGGCCCTTCATTTCACTTACATAACTTTCGAGGCCCATGCACAGCACATGCCTCACCTTGTTGTCGCACTCAATAGAGTCAAGATTGTGCCAAGCAATGCTCCGCAACCTGTCGGAAGCCTGCTTGAGTCCACAGCCTGTGACTCGCTTATAGATTAGGATTGCTTCTAGTTGTTTCATTTCTGTACTCCTCCTTCTTTTATGAGTTCTTCGTGAGCCCTTTCGTTATCATAGCCTGTGTCCCACACGAACACACGCCCTCGGTCTTCGGTGACCCCTATTACGGGCAACACCCAGTCGGAATCATTATCCCGAACCCTAACGGGCAAGTCACCTCGATTATCAAGGATCTCCTGCAGTTCCGCGATCAACGCACTTACCTTCATGCTTCTCCTTTCATGGTTAAGCCCCGAAAAATCAGGGCACAAAAAAAGAACCCCCATGCTATAAAGCACAGGGGAACAATGGTTGTTAGACAATACATATAATGTAGGATAATCATAATACTCCTTGAACAGGTAACGAACAGGTAAAAAACAGGTAGTTGGTGGTATAAAAACCCCAATATACCTTAGAGAAAGTGGGAAAAGTAGAGAGCAACGAACAAGCAACCAAGTAAGGGGTAGGTCGAACCCGTGGGAAATCCCCCGCGCGAAACACGGTGAGGGATGGGGCTTATGCTCNNTTATGCTCCGCAACGGAGGATTTCCCAGCGAATTCTTATTATATTACTTGGTTACTTGGTGGTAAATAAAGAGAATAATAAAAAACCCCTTATTTTCCTGCAGTAACCAACGAACAGGTAAGCTAATTCTTACCCGTTCTTTGCTTGGTTTACTTGGTTGTAGGCCAAGCGTCACCGATCGTGAAGCCCTTGGGCTTAGTATTGTTGCAGGTTTCACGCACGCCCTGGACCTGTACCTTATGCACAGGTTCTGCCAGTTTTTCATATAAGCGGTGGTCAACCGCTCGCCGTACTTGGGCCTCTGTTTCCATCTGCTCCAATACTTCTTTGGATAGTGCCATGCTTTTCTCCTCTTTGATGCACAAAAAAACCGACCCCACACTATGTGGGGCCAGCTTTTGTACAAATTACTTGCGTTTATCTTGAATGCGGTGCAACTCTGCTTGCAAAGCTTGCAGTTGCTTTACAGTACAGGGTTTAGGCTTTTTTGGCTTCATAGCCTTGCCCTTGCCCGCATCATCATCGGTCGGTACAAATGGAGGCATATCCTCCACCTTGACCTTAGAGTTGGGAGGGTTCCATATATAGAACCAGTCCTCGCGCGTGGTTTCACGCACCTCCTTTGGAATGTCCACAATATGCACCTTTACAGGAGGCGCATTATTGCAGGACGAACCCGTTACTTTTCTTTTCCTTATTTTCACAAGGCACCTGCGCAAGCTTTTACGAATCCAAGCACACACAGGCAAAAGCCAAGTAACCAGATAATGCCAGTAAACATTGCTTCGTTGATAGTCATATCACTACTCCTTATGGTTTGTTTGTTTGATGCCTCTACACTCGTGAGGGCCGTCCTATGGACAGCCCACAACCACACGGGATTTACTTGTTCGACTTCGCGCGCTCGCGCTCGATCTGGAGTTGTGCGCGCAGTTCTTCAATCTGCTCACGCAGTTCCTTTTCGTTTTTCTTGGCTTTCCGTTCAGCCGGGGATTCAGTGAACCCACAGCGAAGGGTCACGCCAGACTTGGACTCAACCAGCGACTTGATGTAGACTTCGCCGTTCTCGAGCGATGCGCCAAGTTGGCTCATTACATCGCGTTGCATAGTCTCCGAAACTCCGATGTTACTCTGCTTGCTAAGCCTATTGGCTCCAGAGAAGTTCGGGTCGAGGCTCCAAAGATAGGCCTTACCGACAATTTCGGGATTGACCTTGCAGGTAGGATCGCTCGCTACCGACATTTGCAGGGCTCGCAGGTTTGCGAACACTTCGGGGAGAACAACCCCATCTTCATCCGTGACGCTTTCCGGATTCGGGTGTGGCAGTGCTTGCACTGCTCCGGCGAGAAACGCCTTCACACCGTCGGACAACTTCGCCAGTCGGGTCTGCACCGTGTGATTGGTGGATTTAACTAATGAATTACTCATGATAATTGCTCCTTTGCATACTTACACAGGGCCGGACCGAACTACGATCCGTACAACCCTCATGAGTGTAGAACCACCCCATACCGCTTCCGTCTTTTTCCGTACGGCTAAACCACTGCTTTCACCCACAGGGATGGGTTTATAGCGTACGCACCGTCTCCACACTACGCACTATGTCCAGAACCCATACCGCTACAAGCCAACCTATGGGCGCAAGTAAGGCCTAGTTCGGAATCCCGAACAGGGATCGCTCAGAGCGACCGACCGCTTTTCCCCGCCGAGCGCAACCGCATCGGCTATTCCCTATACCGAGAATGAGAGTGACGCGCGGAATTAGTGCTAAATTGTCATTAGTGAGAATCGCATTTATGAGAAAAGAATCAATGGTTTCGCAACCATGAGAAAGCCCCTTACTTTTCGCAAAAGTGCGACAATGGGCAATTTATGACTAGCAAGGGGTATATGAGGCTAAATCCAAAATTGACAATACCCTTTCGCGCGTATAGGGTAGTTGGTGGAATGTAAAACCAGTTTTTGATTGGACAGAATCATGCCCCCAAAAAATTCCGGAAAAAATTTTTCGCTAGTCCCTTTAGACTTAGGGCCCCTGCCCCCGCAGGACCCGACAGGATTGTTTACTCCTGCCTCCGATAAGAGGGAACAAAAGAAACTTGCAAATTCGGACCCCGATTANNTGCCTCCGATAAGAGAGAACAAAAGAAGCTTGCAAATACGGACCCCGATTACCAGTTTGCACACAAGTCTTATGATGCCGTAGATCACGATAAGAAGTTAGCCGTTCTTCTACAGTATGTATCAAGGGGGTGTTCTATGAACTCCGCCATGAAACAGGTAGGGCTAGACTTTGCTATTGTGAAACACGCTACAGTTGCGCGACCTGATTTTTTAAAAGCCCTGGATGAAGCGAAGTCTTTGTGTAAAGAGGCTAAAGCTATAGCATGTGAGGCAGAACTGGAGAGGCGAGCCTTTGAAGGTACGGAAAAGCGTACGTTTGACAAAGACGGGTTTCTATTCAAAACCGAAGTACAGCAAAATGATAAACTCCTGGAAAAGATTTTGCAGGTAAACGATCCTGATAACTATGCCCCTTCCTCCAAAACATCAGGATTTAATTTTGGCAACAACAATGTCCTAATAGGAGGTACGGAGTTCGCGGAGACTCTGCAAGAAATTCTTCTTCGTAATAGGCATGAGCCTTTGTCCCCACCAAAAAAGCAGGAGCTGGTAGTAACCGTCGATGATGCGAGCTCTACTGGTGACAACTGAGGCAGCTCTTTCATTTATAGCTGGGGTCTTAACCAAGGCCCGAGAAGATTATTTTCTTTTAGAAGAGTATGGGTGTTTAGATAATGGTTTTCCTACACACAACCCACCGGGTTTAACTTCCGATGAGTCCTGGTCTGCCGCTATTTTTGCTTTGACTCTTGATGACCATTTGCATTTATTCCAGTTGATGAATAAAGATATATCCGTAAAAGAGGTAAGAGAGAGGTTCTATGTCAAAAGAGACTGATACTAGATTGCTGTCCGACCAATATTGGCGTCTAAATAATCTGTACAAGATTTTAGACAAAGACGGTCGGCAGATTACGTTTAAGATGAACCGAGCCCAGGAACGATTCTTCAAGGATATGCACTATCGCAATGTTATCCTGAAGGCCCGGCAATTAGGGTTTTCTACTTTTATTGATCTGTACATATTGGATACTTGTTTATTCCGACCTGGTATTGAGGCTGCTATTATTGCTGATACTCAAAACAATGCGGAGGAGATCTTTCGCCGGAAAATCATGTACCCCTACGAGCATTTACCCGCAGATTTACGGGAAGCATTGCCACCTAAAACCGGAACAAAGGGGTCTGCCGGGCAGCTACAGCTGGCTAATGAGTCTATTATGAATGTGACTGTGTCAGCCCGTTCTTCTACTGCTCAGATAATCCACAGCTCTGAGTTAGCTAAGATGGCCGCAACCCACCCAGACAAAGCCGATGAGTTTGTTAGCGGTACCCTAGGGGCAGCTTCGTCTAACCGAGCTATGATTTTCATGGAGTCTACGGCAAGAGGGAATCGTGGTGTGTTCTTTGATTACTGTCAAACCGCCATGAGAACGGACAAGGAGGTGGAAGAGGGGAGCCGAGTCCGGTCAAACCTTGATTGGAAGTTTCATTTCTTTCCGTGGTGGGAAGAGCCGGAGTATGTTTTACCGGGGCCAATCAATACCCCTTCAGAAGTATTAAGCTATTTCAATCGACTCAAAGCCGACCACGATATTG
>JABAHO010006948.1_pt1 | contig 14194 bp, 13 predicted proteins | sample 7062071 | NCBI WGS metagenome assembly JABAHO01 (sample SAMN14534356, study PRJNA622989) | marine sediment metagenome | biome: marine biome [ENVO:00000428]; feature: marine pelagic biome [ENVO:01000023]; material: deep marine sediment [ENVO:00002113] | place: India: Gulf of Kutch | collected...
GAAGGGTTATCCGATTGTTGTGCCAGTCCGGCTCGACCTCCTGCCCGTTGACTTCAAAGCGGTCGATCGACGTGCCAGTGAAGTCGAGGAAGGTAGCCCCGAGGCCCTCGCGCCGAAATCGGATTTCACATTCCCCCTGATAGGTCTTGGCGCCGGCTTCGATATCGAGGTGAATCACATAGTGAACGTCTGAAATCGTTGCTGCCCTGGCCCGGGCCTCGTCATGTGTCAGCCGGTCCGGCTGAAGTGCTACATCCATCCTTCCTTCGCTTTCAGCTGTCTCCCGGGCAAGCGTCAGCCGGCCCGCTTCTTGATGATCTCGGTGACCCTCGCCGGGTCGGCCTTTCCCCCCGTCGATCGCATGACCTGACCGACCAGGAAGCCAATGACCTTCTCGTCCCCGGCTTTCAGTTTGGCCACCGCATCTCCGTTGGCCGCCAACACCTCGTCAACAATCGGTTCCAGGGCGGCCGAGTCCGACACCTGGATCAAGTCGCGCGCGTCGGCCACTTGACGCGGACTTCCGTCGCCAGCCATCACTCCTCCAAGAACTTCTTTCGCTGCGGTGGCCGATAGGTCTCCAGCACTCACCATGGCATTCAGCTCTGCCAGGGCCGCCCCGTCGAGTGGCGTCTCGGACAACTGTTGGGACTCCCGGCGCAGCCAGGCGGTGACCTCTCCGGTCAACCAGTTGGCAACTGTCTTCGCTTCCGCTCCGGCCTGAACCGCATCCTCGAAGACTTCGCCGTAATCGACGTCGCTGCTCAGTAGCCCAGCTGCCACTGAGTCGAGACCCTGGCGCTGGTAACGCTCGCGTGCCTGCGCCGGTAGCTCGGGCAAGGTTCCCGCCACCTCGCTGCGCCAGGCCTCATCCACCGCGACCGGCACTAAATCGGGTTCTGGGAAGTACCTGTAATCGAAGGCTTCCTCCTTCGAACGCATCGCGGAAGTCGTACCCTCCTCCTCGTTCCAGTGACGAGTCTCTTGGACAACCGACTCACCCGCCTCGAGGAGGGCGGTCTGACGCTCAATCTCATATTCGAGCGCCCGTGTCAAAGAGCGCAAAGAATTCATGTTCTTCACCTCGACCTTGGTGCCGAACTCGGAGGTGCCGGCCGGGCGTAACGAGATGTTGGCGTCGAATCGCATGCTCCCCTCTTCCAGCTTTGCGTCCGACACACCCAGGCGCTTCACCACACCTCGCACCTCGGCCGCATAAGCACGCGCCTGGGCTGCCGAGCGAATATCGGGCTCCGAGACTATTTCCATCAAGGGCACTCCGGCCCGGTTGAAATCGAGCAAGGTCTGGCTCCCGGCGTCCATCCGACCTCCGATCCCGAGGTGGGTGCTCTTGCCGGTGTCCTCCTCCATGTGCACGCGGGTGATGCCAACGCCCACCGAATCGCCGTTGGCGTCGATTTCAATGTGTCCGTCAATGCAAAGCGGCAGATCGTATTGAGAGATCTGATAGTTCTTCGGCATGTCGGGATAGAAATAGTTCTTGCGGCTGAAGACGGAGTGCGGTGCGATCTGGCATCCCAAGCCCAGGCCAATCTTGATGGCATACTCCACTGCCCTGCGGTTGACTACGGGCAAGGCTCCGGGAAGACCCAAGCAGACAGGGCACACGTTGGTGTTGGGTGGGGCACCGAAGTCGACGGGGCAGCCGCAGAACATCTTGGAATCCGTCGTCAGCTCGACGTGGGTCTCTATGCCGATGACTGGCTCGTAACTCATGGGGCGGCGCCTGACGTTGCCAGCTCGGGACGAGCTTCGAATCCGGCGAGGCGCTCGACTTCGGCCGCCACCTGGAACATGACCTCTTCCCCTAGCGCCGGCGCCATCACGTGGAAGCCGATTGGCAAGCCGGCGTCGTCCAGGCCAATCGGAACCGAAATGGCGGGGTGACCCGACAGGTTGCTCGGGATGGTGCAGAGGTCGGACAGGTACATCGTCAGCGGATCGGCGGTCTTGGCATCGACCTCGAACGCCGTGGTCGGACTGGTTGGAGACACCAACACATCAACCTGGTTGTAGGCCGACGCAAACTCATTGAGAACAAGAGTTCGAACTCGTTGCGCCTGGCCATAGAAAGCGTCGTAGTAACCGGCAGACAGAGCATACGTTCCAAGCAGGATGCGGCGGGTCACCTCCGGGCCAAAGCCCTCGGCCCGGGTGTTGGCCATCATCTCCTCCACGGTCTCACCGTGGCGACGCAGGCCGTATCGGACTCCATCGAACCTGGCCAGGTTCGCCGAGCATTCGGCGGGGGCGATCAGGTAATAAGCCGACAGCGCGTAATCAAAGGAGGGCAGCGAAATCTCGGTGACCTTGGCTCCGACACCTTCGAGACTCGCAACCATTCCGGTAACTGCGGTCTCGACTTGAGCATCAATCTTCTCACCGGTTAGCTCGGTGACCAAGCCCACCCGCAGGCCGGCGACACCTCTTTCGAGTCCGGCACCGAAATCAGGAATCTCTCCCGGATAGCTGGTCGAGTCGGCCGGATCGTGACCGGCGATTGCCTCGAGGACGGTCACGGAGTCGGCGACTGTTCTGGTCAGCGGACCGATCTGGTCGAGAGACGACGCGAAGGCAATCAGGCCATAGCGGCTAACGAGCCCGTACGTGGGCTTCATTCCGACGATGCCGCACAGCGAGGCCGGCTGCCGCACCGATCCACCGGTGTCGCTCCCTAGTGCCGCCAGAGCCGAACCTGCTGCCACCGCTGCCGCCGATCCACCCGAGCTTCCCCCCGGCACCCGGTCCGGGTCCCAGGGATTGCGGGTCGTCCCGTAGGCGGAGTTCTCCGTGGAAGAACCCATGGCGAACTCATCGAGGTTGGTCTTGCCAACGATCACCGACCCCACATCACGGAGGCGGCTCACGGCCGTTGCGTCATAGGGCGGCAGATAGCCGGCCAGAATCTTCGAGGAGCAAGTGGTCTCGAGGCCCCGAGTTACCAGGTTGTCTTTGAGCGCAAATGGGATGCCGGTGAGGTCCGAGACCTCGGCGCCCTTCTTGAAGGCGCTGTCGGCGGCGACGGCGGCCCGAGCCGCCCCGTCCCGGTCGATATTCAGATAAGCATGTAGGTGTGCCTCAGTCATCGTTGCCCGACGGTGGACCGATTCGAGTAGCTCGACAGCCGATATTTCCCCGGCCTTGAGCCGGGCGCTCGCCTCGCTAACGGTGAGATCGGCGAGGTCCGTCATTGCTCCTCGAGGATCGGCGGCACAAGAAAGTAGTTACCGTCTCGAGCCGGGGCCTGAGCCAGCACCTCCTCCGTTTCGAGGCACTCGGTAACAACATCCTCTCGGAACGCGTTGGTCCTTTCCAGCGGATGGGAGGTGGGTTCGACGCCCTCGGTAGGAAGGGCCTGCACAAGGGCAGCGTGCTCTAGCACACCCTCACATTGCGTACCGTAGAGCTCCAGCTCCTCATCCGCCAGGGCCAATCTGGCGAGTCGAGCAACCTTGGCTATGTCGATGTCGATGGGCATCGCGGCGAAATGGTAGTAGTCGGACCCGCCGGGCTCAGCCGCTCACCAGCAACTGCCGCAGGGCGTCGAAAACAACCGGAAGGTTGGCTAATGGCACGGATTCGTCGACGGTGTGGGCCATATCTGCCTCTCCGGGGCCATAGTTCAGGGCCGGGATATTGCGGGCCGAAAGCCGGGCCACGTCGGTCCACCCCTGCTTGGCATGAATCGGAGCGGACGTCAACTCGGCCAACCGATCTATGTGGGTGTTGCCCTCCTCGACTCTCCCAGCTGCTGCCGCGTCCACCACCTCGAACTCATCTACTCCTTCGAGATGCTCGGCGAGTCGCAATCGGGCGTCCTCGATCGTCTTGTCGGGAGCGAAGCGATAGTTCACATTGCACTCGAATCGAGACGGCACAATGTTGTTCGCAACTCCACCCGCGGCCTGAGTGACTGTGACAACCTCCCGGAACTCGAGCCCGCCCACCGAGACAGGCTCCGGCTGTTTCACTGCCATCCCGGCCAGCCAGTCGGCAGCGCGGGTGATGGCGTTCTCGCCCAGCCACGGCCGTGCGCTATGGGAGGACGTGCCATTGAAAGCGACCCGGGCGTTCATGACCCCCTGACAGCCCAGCTCTAGGTTAAGTGTCGTGGGTTCGAGAACTACGGCCAGCTCACTGTCTTCGAGCCACGTCGCCTCCTGGAGGACATTTTCGAGTTCGTTTCGATCGTGGGGTCCTTCTTCAGCTGCGTAAAACACACCGACTACATCGAACGGCCCCTCGCGAACGGTCGGGTCTTCCAGCAGATGGATCATGACCGCCAGCCCCGCCTTCATATCAGAGGAGCCGAGGCCGTAGAGGCGGTCGTTTTCGATCCGGGCCGGGCCCTGACCTTGACTGGCAACCGTGTCGGTGTGGCCGACCAGGGACATCAGCGGAGCCCCACCCCGGTGACCGACCACCAGGCTGTTGCCGATCCGCTCGACTCCGGTTTCACCGAAGCTGGGCAACAGGCGTTCCGCCAGGGCCGTCGCCAGGCGACCCTCTTGGCCGGTTTCGGACGGAATATCAACCAACCAAGCGAGGGTATCGGCCAGGCTCACTCCGGAACCTCGAAAGTGCGCAAAGCGTCGTTGAGCGCAGTCTTGCTGTCGGTAGAGGCCGACCGCTGGGCAATGATGAGAGCGCACTGCAGATCGAACGTGCCGGCTGGGAATTCCTTCGGCCTGGTGCCTGGCACTACGACCGAGCGCGCCGGCACCCGACCGCGAGTTTCCACCGGCTGGTCTCCGGTGACGTCGATTATGGGTGTCGACGATGTAATGGTGGTGTTGGCGCCCAGGACGGCACCCTCCTCGATCAACACGCCTTCGACCAGAATCGNNAACACTGCGCCTTCCTCGACGACGACTCCTTCGACGAGAATCGACCGGCTGCCGATGAACGCTCCATCTTCGATGATCACCGGGAGAGCGCCCGGAGGTTCGAGTACTCCACCAATACCCACTCCCCCTGAGAGATGGACGTCTCTGCCCACCTGGGCGCAAGAGCCCACGGTCGCCCAGGTATCGATCAAAGTGCCCGTGCCTACGTACGCCCCAATGTTGATGTATCCCGGCATGACGACGACCCCCGGCTCGCAGAAAGCTCCGTAGCGGACTGTTCCGGGAGGCACGACCCGCACGCCGGCTTCCGATAGGTCGTGCTTGGGGGGGATCTTGTCGTAGTACTCGAGCGGTCCGACTTTCATCGTCTCGACGGGGCGCAACCGGAAGTACAGCGAAATGGCCTCTTTCACCCAGGCGTTGACGAGCCATTCGCCTTCGACCTTCTCTGCAACTCGAAGCTCACCTGCGTCCAGCGAGGCCACCGTCCGCTCGACGGCTTCCCTGGCCTCCTCGAGAAGGTCCAGGTCCTGGTAAGCAGCTGCTATCAGCTCAGAGTCGCTCATGTGCCAAGACAGTCCACTAAGACTTCCACTGCCCGCTCACACTCCTCGAGGGTCGGCACCAGGGCCAGGCGAATATAACCCTCCCCACCCGCTCCGAAGGCTCTTCCCGGCGAAACGACCACGCCTCGTTCGAGCAGCTGCTTGGTCGCCGCGACATCGTCCTCTACCGCCACCCATAGGTAGAGCGCGGCCCGCGAGGCGACAACCTCCAGCTGCAACTCTTCAAAGGCCTTGCGCAGCACCGCTCTCTTGGAAGCAAAGATGGCCCGCCTTTCGGCGGCGTGAGCATCGTCCGACCATGCCGCGATTGCAGCCGACTGGACGAACTCGGGGGGCGCGACCCCCGCGGTCGACCGCAGTGCCACGAGGGCGTCGATCGCATCCGGATCTCCAATGATTGCACCAGTCCGGTAACCCGTCATACCAGACCTCTTCGAACAGCTGTAGAAGGCGAGCAGACCGGTTAGATCAGATCCGGCGACCTCGAGGATCGATCCGGGCGGGTCATCCTCGTAAACGTCTACGTAGCACTCATCAGACAGGAACAGGGCCTCCTCGGCGCGGGAACGTTCGAGCAGCTGGCCGAGCTCGGCCGTAGAGGTGACGGCACCCGTTGGGTTGTGCGGAGAGCATGACCACACCATCCGAGCTCTGGCCCAGCTCTCGTCCGTGATGTCGGAGGCACGCAGCACGAAATCCCCGCTCAGTTCGATCGGATCGACCACGGCCCCGGCAAACCTTGCCCCCCGCTCGTAGACCGGGTAGCCCGGTGTGCCGTACACGACCCCCTGGCCGGCTCCGGGCTCGATGAAGGCGAAGGGGGTGTGGAAGATGCCCTCTTTCGAACCCGTAGTCGGGACGATCTGGGTCTCCGGATCGACGGACACCCCGAAACGGCGGTTCAGATAGGCGGCCACCGCCTGACGCAGCTCGGCTAACCCCGCGGTCGTCGGATACTGGGAAACCTCAGGGACCGCGTTCCGCAACGCCTGGACGATGAAGGCAGGAGTCGGCTCCCTGGGATCGCCAATCGAGAAGTCGATCAACGGCTCGCCGGCTTCACGCAGATCGCGGGCGCGCATCTGGATCTCGGCCAGCGGGTATCCACCCATCGACTGGAGAATCGGGTTCAAATCCACAGCGACACGTTACCCATTCGTCTCGCTACCAACGCGCGGGTCCGTATCATCGCTGGTCATGAAGGCTTCCACCTACCGCCTGCTCTACGCCGGCTTGGGGCTCATTCTGCTGGCGCTCATTGTGCTGACGATCGCCTTCAGCCCGTCGGGTGAGGAAGTCGTCCTGCCCGATGCAGTCGAGCGGGTGTTCCCGCGACCCAACGACGCGGTAATCCGCCAGACTGCGGTGGAAGTTGACATGGCCCCCGGGTATGAGGTCGTGCTGTTCGTCGACGGCTTCAGAATCGTCCCCCCCGAGCTCACCGTCCAAACCGGCACCGGTGTTGCCACCTGGCGGCCGGGGCCGGGACGCTTCATAGAGAGGTGGGAGCCGGGAGTTCACGAACTTCGGATCGAGTGGCAGCGCACCCAGGGCCTGCCCGAACCCGGATCTTTCAGCTGGACCTTCCGGGTGCAGTGAGTCACCGGTGAGCGTTTCTTTCGGTATTTCCAGCCTGCCCGCCGAAGACGAAAGCGACACCGAGTTCCTCGACCGACTGGCGGCCCAGGGACACCAGACCCTGGAGTTGGCATTCACCCAAGGCTTCCCCTGGAAGGAAGATCGCTGTGAGACGTTCGGAAAACTGGCTGCGGAACGGAAGATCAGCTTGTCAATGCATGCGCCGTACTTCGCAATGCTCACCATCGACGATCCCGATCGGTACAAGAAGACTCGGGCAGCCGTTGAGCATTCAATGAAGCTGGCACGGCGACTGGGCGCGGCGATCGTCGTGGTTCATCCGGGCCATGACAAGGAACGCACATCTGAACAGTTGCTGAGCACGGCCCTCGACGCGATGCAATCGATCGAGCCCAAGATACGCGACCTCGGAATCAATCTGGGATTGGAGACGACCGGCAACACCAACTCGTTTGGCAATCTGGGAGACATCGCCTTGATGGCCGCCGAATTCCCCTGGGTACGGCCCGTCGTCGATTGGGCGCATGTGCACGCGACGACCGACGGCCGGCTGGTTGATCTTGCCTCGATTCGCTCCGTCTATTCATTTCTTTTTGATCAGTTCCCGGCATGGAAACTTCAGCCGCTCCACACCCATTACAGCCACAACTTATTTGGGCCCGGCGGCGAGATCCGCCATGTCCCCTACGGAGAAGGCACCAATCCCGTGGAGCCGGTCATTGCGGCTGCCAATGAATTCGACGTGGACCTCACCATCGTCTCGGAGTCACGCGACGACGCCAGCCATGAGGCCGTCTGGGCCGACATCGGCAAGGCGATCAGTTCCACCGCCCGCAAAGAATCGGAGGCCCGGCCCATAGCATCGGGCCTAGTCGAGTTCCCACAGCTAATCGAGGTTGTCGCCGAGGCCGGCAGTTACCAAGCTACGCGGCTGCGCCGCCCGCTGCGTATGACCAACCTCGACAAGCAGTTCTTCCCAGACGGGTTCACGAAGGGCGACCTGATTCAGTACTACGCCTCAATCGCCCCCATGCTGCTGCCCCATCTGGACGACCGCGCCATCGTGATGGCTCGCTTTCCCGACGGGGCCGATGGCGATTTCTTCTACGAAAAGCAGGCGCCCTCCCACAAACCGGATTGGATGCCGGTGGCGCCGATCCATTCCGAAGTGCGCGGCGGTCCGATCGAGTTCTGCACTGCGCCGGACCGGCCGTCGCTGATGTGGTTCGCGAACATGGGCTGCATAGAAATCCACCCCTGGCTGTCTCGAGTCGCAAGCGTGCACAACCCTGACTTCGCAATATTCGATCTCGACCCGGCCGAAGGAGCCACGTGGCAGCAGGTTGTCGATCTGGCAAGCCATCTCAAGGTCGCTCTGGATAGCCTGGGCCTCAGGGGGTATCCGAAGACCTCGGGGGCTAGTGGAATCCATGTCTACGTGCCGCTAGATCCGGTGTACGACTACGCCCGCGTACGTCGCTTCGTTGAGGAGGTCGGACGGGTACTGGCTGCCGCCGACCCCGACAACGTCACGATGGAATGGGACATCCCCAAGCGGGCCGGCAAGGTCTTCGTCGACCACAACCAGAACGTCGGTGGAAAGACGATCGCCTCCGTCTACTCGGTGCGGCCGGTCCCCGGGGCTCAGGTTTCTACTCCGTTCCAATGGGAAGAGCTCGACCAGATGACTCCGGACCGTTTCACCATCTCGAGTATTTGGAGTCGGCTCGAAGAGGTTGGTGAACTGTTCGCACCCGTGCTGGCCGGCGGCCAGCGAATCGAAGCTGCCGAAGAGGCGCTCGGTTTGGAGGGCCCGGCATGAAGCAGACCATTGCAACCAACGGGATCCGGCTATCAGTAACCGACGGTGGTGCGGGTTCCCCCGTCGTACTCTGTCACGGCTTCCCCGAGCTGGCGTTCTCATGGCGCCATCAGATCCCAGCCCTGAGCGCCGCCGGGCTGCGGCCAATCGTCCCCGACCTGCGCGGCTATGGAGACTCCGACAAGCCGGAAGACGTAGCCGAATACGGCCTACTCACGCTCGTGGCCGACGTCGTCGGCTTGCTCGACGAGCTCGACATCGAAAAGGCTGCGCTGGTGGGGCACGACTGGGGATCAATCATCACCTGGACCACCACAGTCCTTCATCCTGAACGGGTTTCAAAGCTGGTGAGCCTCAATGTGCCTTATCGAGGCTGGTGCGCGGCCTTTCCCCCCATCTCTTATATCCGGGAGCACCTCAGCGACCGCTTCGGCTATGTGTTGCTGTTCCAGGAGCCGGGCAAGACCGAGAGCTGGTTCGAAGCAGATCCAGAAGGACGCCTGGCCGGCTTCTACCAGGCCGCGACCGCCAATCCCGACTTCCTGACCGAGAAGGAATTCGAAGTGTTCCGGGATGCCTTTGTCGAGGGCGGAATCGCCGGTCCGCTCAACTATTACCGAAACATCGACGCCAACCACTCTGCGACCAAGCACCTCGCCAACTCTGTCATCGAAACCCCGACGCTGATGATCGCCACTGACTCGGATCCCGTTCTACCGGCCTCGTTGGTGGAAGGAATGGAAGAGTGGGTGCCAAATCTCCGAACGGAGATCATTGAGAATTGCGGCCACTGGACCCAGCAAGAGCAGCCCGAACGCATAAACCAGCTGCTCGTAGACTTCCTCACCAGCTAAGAGGAGAAGGCAGTTGCGGCGCGGCGACTTGCTGTCGAAGGACAAGTGACGGCGCAGGCCTGGACTCGTTTAGGCGACCTGCGTCGCAAGGTTGAATCTGCCGGCCCGGATCGACTCGGCAAAACGCTGGTGTGGAGCGGCGCGGCTATCTTCGCGGCGCTCTTTTCCGCACTCAGTGTTGCCCGCTATGAGCGCTTCCTGACTTTCACCTTCGACTTCGGGATCTTCGATCAGGGCCTGTGGCTCCTCAGCAATTTCAAGGAGCCGTTCGTAACGCTNNACTCGTCGTAACCGTCATGGCGCTCGCAGTGAGCGCTCCGATCCTGTATTCGATCGCACGCACCGTCGGGGTCCGTCCCGCGCTGGCTTCTTTCCTCGCTCTCGGCCTGCTGGCCCATCCGGCCACGACCTGGGCAACGTGGGACAACTTCCACCCCGAGCTCCTGACCCTGCCGCTGATCTTGGGAGCCGTCCTCCTGATTATGAAAGAACGGCCCTGGTGGGGGGTAGCACTGGCCGGACTGGCACTGATGGCCAAGGAGGACGTCGGCCTGGTACTGATGCCCTTCGGCCTCTGGCTGGCCTGGCGCTTTCAACCCCGGGCCGCGGGCCTGGCAGTGGCCGGCTTGGCTGCAGCCGCGTTCGCCGTCAACTTCGCCGTGCTATTGCCCAACCTCTCCCCCACCGGGGACGTGCTCTACGCCGGCCGTTACCTCGAATATGGGGACGGGGCATTCGACATAATCACCGGAGCCGTCACCCAGCCCGGCTCGCTACTCGGCGATCTGTTCAGCCTGTCACATTTCAGATACCTGGCGGCGATGTTGTTCGCCATGCCCTTGAGCCTGCTAGCGCCGGCAATTCTGGCGGTGGCCGGCCCGATAACGGCCGCCAACATGCTCAGCACCCACACCTATCAAATCGATATTCGCTATCACTACACGGTCTACCTCCTCGCTATAACGGCCCTGGCGTCCGTGTACGGAGCCTTGTGGCTGCAGCGCAGGCTGGGGCGTTACGGTTATCGGGGGCTGGTCGGCTTGGTGATCCTGGCCGGTCTCATCTCGCTCCCTTTCTCGCCCGACCGCGCCACCTGGGGAATTGGCCCGCCCGATCCGAGGCTGCAGGCCGCGCTGGCGTTGATCGGGCCGGACGATGGCGTGGCAGCCGAAACGACCCTGGCAACTCACCTCGCCCATCGGGAACACATCTATCGCTTTCCCAACCCGTGGACCAGGCTGGATTACTCGGCTCCCGAAATCCCTTACGATCCGCCGGCGTCCCAAGTTGATTGGATCATTCTCAAAGGCTCCAAGGGCGAGCACATAACGTACGGCGAGGAAACCCTGGCGGACCTGATGGAATCAAACGAGTGGGAAGTGGTGATCGAGAACGAAGCGGCCTTCTTACTCCGGCGTATTGGCAGCTAGGAACGCAGGCAGGTCTGCCAACGCGGCAATCTTGAGATGATCGCCGGCCGGACTGGTGCCCTCGTAGTCGGCGTGAATGGGGACGATGCCGGCTCCGCGCGCCCCGACCACATCTGCTTCAAAGCTGTCGCCGACGTAAACGGCTTCGCCGGGCTCGGCACCGATTCGCTCGAGCCCGATCTCGAATATCCGGGGGTCCGGTTTCTCGACGCCGGCTTCCTCGGACCACGTGATGGTGTCAAAGACGTCGGTGATCCCCGCGGTCGAAAGCTGCCACCTGAGGATCGAGCTGTTGTTGGAGAGCATGTGCAACCGGTAGCCGGCCCGGGATAACTCATCGAGCGTCGCCCTCATACCCGGATAGGGACGGAATAGGCGGGCCACCAGCGGATAGAAGATCCGCCGGACAACCTTGCGGGCCGGCCCCGGCTGGGTGACCTCGCCCGACCCGACAGTAACGGTGGGAGAGAATCTGCGCAGCAAAGAGAAGGGCCACCGCAGATCGGCCAGAGTCCCCCCGTAGTCGAAAATCACGTGCCGCAGGTTGGCTGGAATCATCCGAGGACTTTAGGGCCTTCCGCCAACAGCTTCACGAGCGTGGCCTCGTCGATGACCGGAACGTCGAGCTCGCGGGCTTTGGCGAGCTTGGTTCCCGGATTGTTCCCGGCGACCAACGCCGTTGTCTTCTTCGACACTGACCCGGTCACCCTGGCTCCTTTGGCTTCGGCCGCCGATTTGGCCGCCTCCCGGCTCATGCCTTCCAGCGTGCCGGTGATCACGAGCGTTACGCCGGCCAGGCTGTCATCGAATCCCCCCTCTGGTTCGGGGTCGGCCAGACGGACTCCGGCAGCCTCCAGTTTCTTCAAAAGGCGCTTGGTCTCGGGGTCGCGGGCCCACGATTGAATCGACCGGACGATCTCGGGCCCAAACCCCTCGATGGCTTCCAGGTCCTCCGTGCTGGCGCCGGTGATCTCGTCCATGGACGGAAATGCCCGCGCCAAGGTTCTGGCCACGGTCGTGCCAACCAGGGGGATGCCCAGCGCAGTCAGTAGCCGAGCCAGCGGACGGTCTTTGGCCGCTTCGATCTCGGTGAGAAGGTTGTTGACCGATACCTCACCCCAGCCTTCGAATTTGAGAAGCTCTTCAGCCTCGAGAGTGAAGATGTCCGCCGGATCGCCGATCAAGCCGTTCTTCATCAGAAGGTCGACGGTCCGGTAGCCGAGACCCTCGATGTCCATCCCGCCACGAGAAGAAAAGTGGAAGAGGTATTCCCGCAGCCGGCTCGAGCATTCGAAGCCGCCCGAGCAGCGGGCAACCGCCTCGCCTTCGACCTGAACAATTGGATTGTTACAGAAAGGGCACTTCTTGGGCATGTGCCATCGGCGCAGCTTCTTGCCTTTGCGGGCCGAGAGCACGGGACCGACTACTTCCGGGATCACGTCGCCGGCTCTTCGCACCGTGACGATGTCGCCTGGCCGAACATCCTTACGGTGCACCTCGCCCTCGTTGTGGAGCGTGGCGTAGGTGACCGTGGCCCCGCCGACAAACACCGGTTCCAGCACGGCATACGGCGTTGCCGCCCCGGTCCGGCCGATGTTGATCTTGATTTCCTTGAGCAGAGTGTTGCGCTCCTCCGCCGGGAACTTGTACGCGACCGCCCAGCGGGGGCTGCGGGCCGTGAAACCCAGCCGCTCCTGCTCCTCCAGGCCATCGACCTTCACCACCACCCCATCGGTCTGGTAGTCGTAGCCATGGCGGGAGTCCAGTGCCGCAGTCACAAACCCTTCGACCTTCTTGCGGGTGGCCACCCGCTTGGAAGCCGGGTTAACCGGGAGCCCCAGCTCCCGCAGCCACTGCAGGGTTGCCCAATGCGAGTCGATCTCCGGGCCACCTTCGACCGCCCCGACTTGATATGTCCAGATGGCGAGGTTGCGAGTCGCGGTAATCGACGGGTCCTTCTGACGCACGGATCCAGCCGCGGCATTCCTCGGATTCACAAAGACCTGGCCACCCTCTTCGCGCTGGCGTTCGTTGAGCTCGTCAAAGGCCGTAAGCGGCATGTATATCTCACCCCGCACCTCGAGGATCTTGGGAGGATCGCCCCGCAGAACGAGGGGCACGGCGTCGATCACGCGCACGTTGTGAGTGATGTCCTCCCCTACGGTGCCATTGCCCCGGGTAGCGCCAACTTGGAGACGACCGTCCTCGTAAGTGAGAGATACTGCCAGGCCATCGATCTTCAGCTCGCACACAAAGCCACTGGGCTCAGCCTCCAGGCTGCGAACCACCCGTTGCTCCCACGCCTCGAGATCCTCTAGCGAGTCCGCGTTGTCGAGCGAGAACATCGGCTGCCGGTGCGTAACCGGAGCAAATGCCTCTGAGGGGGCTATCCCGATTCGTTGAGTCGGAGAATCGGCGGTGACCAAGCCCGGGTTCTCTGCCTCCAATTCCTCCAACCGACGAAACAACTCGTCGTATTCGATATCGGAAATGTCGGGATCGTCGAGCACGTAATAGCGATAAGCCGCGTCACGGATCTTTCCCCGTAGATCCTCGAGCTCTTCTTTGACTTCAGCCACGGGCGAGAGGTCGCTCGATCGTTCCTCCACCTACCACTTGCTCGCCTTGATAGAACACTGCTGCCTGCCCGGGCGCAATGGCCGCCTGGGGCTCAGCGAACCACACCTGCCAGCCATCTGCGCTCGACGTCAGCCGGGCCGGGTGGGGCTCGGCCCGGTAACGAACTTTGACGTCAATTGCATCCGACTGCGGAGCCCGGCCCGATATGAAAGAGACTTCCCCCACAACACAACCGTCCGCCAGCAGATCGTCGGCATCGCCGATCACCACCGACCCGGAGACGGAGTCGATCTCAACAACGTATTTCTTCTCCTGCAGTGCGATCCCCAGGCCGCGGCGCTGGCCGATCGTGAAATCGGCGGTGCCTTCGTGGACACCCAGCTCGTTGCCGTCGAGGTCGACCACCAGCCCCGGATTGCTGGTCTCGGGAAAATGCTCTCGAAGAAAGTCTCGGTAGTTGCCGTTGCCGACGCAG
>JABAHO010005618.1_pt1 | contig 14187 bp, 15 predicted proteins | sample 7062071 | NCBI WGS metagenome assembly JABAHO01 (sample SAMN14534356, study PRJNA622989) | marine sediment metagenome | biome: marine biome [ENVO:00000428]; feature: marine pelagic biome [ENVO:01000023]; material: deep marine sediment [ENVO:00002113] | place: India: Gulf of Kutch | collected...
ACCATGGTGACATGGGGGCTGGTGTGTATGGACTGCACCATGTGATCCGCAATGGTGCGGCGAATGGTGGTCATGGGAACCACTTCCACGTCATCCGAGGGCGGCGGGGCGGCGGGTTCCGTCAGGGCGGCCGATTTTAACGAGCGCTTCCCAATGTATGCCAGAACATCCTCGCGCGTGATTCGTCCGCGGCGACCCGATCCGTTGATCGTCTTCAGTTCCTTGGCGGAGACGTTGTTGAGAAGGGCCAGACGCATCACGCTCGGTGAAAGCCAGTCACGGGTTGAGTCGGGAAGATCGGGCACGTCGATGCGCGTGGGCATGTCTGCCGTGGATACGAGAATCTGATCTTCCTCGCTGGTAGCCGCGTGAGGCTTATCGGAGGCCGCGGACTGCGAGGCTCCTTCCGCAGGCGTTTGTTCCCCAGTGGAGGGCTTTTCGTCAGTTGGCGCTTCGGATTCGGGAGAAATCGTCGCAATGACTTCGCCCACAGGCACAGTCATTCCGACTTCAGAGCACCGGGTAACCGTGCCCTTGACCGGGCTTTCCACTTCAAAGCTGATCTTGTCGCTTTCAACCTCTACCAGGACTTCGTCCACCTCGATGCTGTCGCCCACGTTTTTGTTCCATTTAACAATGGTGCCCTCGGCGGCGCTCTGTCCCATTTGAGGCATCGTGATATTGACTGTTTTCATGAAGGCGTCCTCAATACTGGATTAACTCAATCAGGGCCTCTTCGATGCGGGAGGCATTAGGCCTGTACTGCGCTTCCAGTGCAGGCGAGAACGGAACAGGCGCATCCGGCGCGGTCAACCGGCCTATGGGCGCGTCGAGAAGATGAAAGGCATTCTGTGCAATGAACGCCGCTATTTCAGCGCCAAATCCGCAGGTTCGCCAGGCCTCGTGCACAACCAGCACCCGGCTTGTTACCGTTACCGCGGCAAGAATGGCATCGGTGTCGTAGGGTTTGAGCGTGCGGAGGTCGATCACCATGGTTTGATAGCGGTGTTTTTTTGCAACGGATTCGGCCGCTTTGACGGATTCGTTCACCATGGCACCATAGGTGATGATGACTGCGTCCCGGCCGCTACGGCAGATCCGAGCCTTTCCCAGCGAGACGGGTTCCATGCCCTCGGAAACGCGTTCCTTGACATGTCGGTACAGATACTTGTTTTCGAGAAAAATCACAGGGCAGTCCTCCATGACGGAGGCGTACAGGAGGCTGCGCGCATCAGAGGGAAATGCGGGGTAAACCACTTTGATGCCGGGCATATGCGTAAAAAAGGCTTCGAGTTCCTCGGAGTGGAACGGTCCGCCGCTGAACCCGCCTCCGCAGGGGGCACGCAGGGTCAGGGGAACCGGGACTCCGGTGCGGTAGTGAATGGTGCCTGCATTGTTCAGAATCTGGTGAATGGCAGTGGTCCCGAAGTCTGAAAACTGGAGCTCCACGATGGGGCGCATACCTTGGGTTGCCATGCCGATAGCGGCGCCGATCATGGCTGACTCGCTGATCGGAGTATCAAAAATCCGGTCGTCACCGAATTCCTCCTGAAGTCCGAGAGTTGCCTTGAAGGCTCCGCCAAAAGCGCCCACATCCTCGCCAAAAAGAACGACATTGTCGTGTTCCCGCATAACGGTCTGAATGCCGCGCCGGATGCCTTCAATGTAGGTGATTTCATTCATGCGGGTAAATTCCGTCCATGAGAGAACCCGGTGGGGGCGGGGATTCGGTGACAGCCTGTTTGTAGGAACTGCGTACGAGTTCGATGCAATCGGTCTTCAGGGCCTCCGTCTCGGCCTCCGGCATGATGTTGTGTTCATCGAGATACTTTCTCAGCTGCTGTATCGGGTCGCGTGCCTCGTATTCCGCGAGGAGCTCTCGCGGAACGTAGCGGGCATCGTCGTGTTCGCCATGACCGCGCATGCGCATGGTGTCACATTCAACCATGACAGTCCGGGGGGATTTGCGTATGTCCTCGGCAAGGCGGTTGAGAAGTGCAAACAGCTGCGGCGCATTGTTCCCGTCTACGCTGTGGCCCTCGATGCCGTATCCGGCAGCCTTGTCTATCAGCTTTGCGCACTTGTACTGCAGGTTCGTAGGTGTTGAATAGGCGTAGTGATTGTTCTCAACGATGATGATGAGCGGGACATTGTGAACAGCAGAAAAATTCACGCCCTCATGAAAATCTCCGGTGCTGGTGCCTCCATCACCGATGAAGGCAAAACCGATGCTCTCCTCGCCGCTGCGGCGCTTTGCCATGACGCCCCCGGCCACGACGGGAATCATCGCGCCAAGGTGGGAAATCATGGCGTAAACCCCGTTGGCAAGGGTTCCAAAATGTACGTTGCCGTCGCGCCCGCGCGTGGGCCCCTTTTCCCGGCCCAGCCATTGCCTGAAGACGTTGAGGAGCGATTCACCCCGTGCAATGTGAAGAGACATGTTGCGGATGCATGGAGCAAAAAGGTCTTCTGGTTTGGCGGCCGCGGCGGCACAGGCGCCAATAGCTTCCTGGCCTGTGCCCACGTAGACACCGCCAATGATGAGCCCCTGCCGGTAAAGCCGGATCAGGCGCTCCTCGGTTGCCCGTGTGAGTAACATCCATGTCAGGATGGAGCGCAAGGCGTCACCAGACTGCGCATCCGCATTCAAGGCGTCGGTTTCTGCCTGGGAAAGAGTTCCTGAAGGGCCGTTCATAGTATGGAGTTACTCTGAAGGAGACTGTTCAATATTTCAAGTGCATTGAAAACGAGGGCCCCCGCCCGGTTTGGGAGCAGCCTCAGGCAAACGTCAGTCCCGCCTGTCATCCGGGTAGGCAGCCTCAACGTGAAGGGCGATGCCCCCGCGGGCATTGAATTCGCCCGTGACCACTGCACGCCTGGGCCTGATGGCGCTGACAATGTCATCCAGGATCCGGTTGACTACCTCCTCGTGAAAGGCGCCGTGGTTGCGAAAAGAGAACAGGTACAACTTGAGCGACTTGCTCTCGAGGCAGAGCGCATCGGCTACGATGCGGATGCGAATGGTGCCAAAGTCCGGCTGGCCGGTAATCGGGCATACCGATGTAAACTCGGGGCAGTGGAAGGTAATCCAGTAATCCCTGTCGGCATGCGTATTGGGAAAAGCTTCAAGGCGGGCCTCGTCCGGAGAGGTCGGGACCTCTGTTCGGCTGCTGCCGAGAAGGCTCAGGCCCTGTGTTTGGGGAGAAGGGGTATCGGTCATGATGGTTTTCCGTTTACTGGGGCTTTGAATAGAGTTCGGTGACAATGTCACAGGCTGATCCTGAAGTCCAGCCGGAGATGCGTCTGCGCGGACTTGTCAGGCGGTATGCGGGCGGCTATGATCCGCACAATGACAGCCATGCGAATGAAAAGTTGGTGCCTCCCGGCCGCGGCCGGCATTTTGCTGTGCGGAACACTCTCCGGCTGCATGAGTCATTATGCCTCCAAAACAAGGGGTAAACCGGAAATTCAGCGCATGGTCACGACGGGCTATTGCCGCTGCGGTGAGTGCTGCGGGTGGAAACGAAACTGGTTTGGACGTCCCGTGTATGCGTACGGACAGAACAAGGGAAAGAAAAAAGAAGTTGGTGTAACGGCCAGCGGAACCCGCGCAAAAAAGGGCACGATAGCAGCAGATCGCCGCATTTATCCCTTCGGTACCGTTATGTACATCGAAGGATACGGTTATGGGACCGTGGAGGACGTCGGTGGCGGAATCCGCGGGCAGCATATCGATCTTTTCTTTAACTCACACCGTCAGGCGCTGAAATGGGGGCGTCAAAATAAGGACGTCAAGGTCTGGCGCCAGAAATAGAGCGTTCAGATTCAGGAGTCTGCTTTGGCTGTCTGTGTGCCGGGGGGGGACTCCTGCGGGGACCAGGGCGGCGTGGAGGGGAGCAGCCTGTCGAATTCTGAATTCAGTTGCGCCTGAAGCTCGCTATCGAAGGATCCCTCAATGAAGCGATCCAGTATCCGGGTGTGGAACTGCTCCCAGGATTCATCCTCGTGACCGGGGTTAATAGGGTAAAACCATGCGCTGCAGGATTCGGCAGCCATTCGGTCACCCACGGCATCCCCAATCATCAGGATACGTCCGCGCGTGTATTTATTGTTGGTGGCGGCCTGCAGTTGTTCCGTTTTGGTCCCAAGTTCCGGACCCGCCACGAAAGAAAGATAATCCAGTATGTGATTATGCTGCCATTCGCGAACCAGGGCTTCGGATGGGGTCTGGGAAATGCAGGCGGCATCGGCAACATCGGCTATGCGGGCCAGGCTGCGTTTTGCCCATGGAAAGGGCGGAATATCCGAGGCCTTACGGGCAATTTCCTCGTTCACCGCGAGGCTCCAGTTCAGGAGATTGCGCAGGAAGGATGAGGAATCCTCGTCTGCTGCCGGAGCAAGGTGAGCGTGGTCAAGCGGTACACCGGACGCCGCCCAGATGGCGAGAGGCGCCGTGTCAGGCAGCGCAAAACCCTGCTCGCGCACGGCGGGGTGGCCGGCGAGGAGCTCAAAAGTCTTGAGCAGCGCCGTAAAGCGGTTCTGGCCCCGCCAGGTCGAATACAGGTTTACGAATTCGGCGACTTCGCGAACCTGGGCTCCGATGGGCTCAAGGTTCCAGAATTGAATGATCAGGCCATGGAAACATAATTTCTGCTTGGTTTCCATGGTGTCGAAAACGCATCCGTCAGAATCAATGCCTATGAAGGCATCCTGCGTCGGCTTAAAAGCGGCCAGGCTTTCCTTGTCGTAAACGGGGCGGGACATTGCGACTCCGAATGGGGTTTTGAATCCAAGGTAGGTTCCGGCGTTGGCCAAGTAAAGGGGCATTCGCCCTTTTTGCATTTAACAAGGCTTGACATGCCGTCCCCCAGAATGGAGTGTCAGCCGCATTCAGTACGAAATTATTCAGGTTTTGAGGAGTTTTAAAGAATGAGAGTCAAGGCATTCAGGGCATGGCGTCCCAATCCCGAATCGGCAGCCGAGGTGGCATGCGTTCCTTATGATACCGTCAACAGGGAGGAGGCGGCCGCGCTGGCTGAGGGGCTGCCAAACAGCTTCCTCCACGTCATACGCCCCGACATTGACCTGCCGCCCGAATCGACACCTGAAGAACAGTACGCGCATGCGCGGGACATGCTGGCCTCCTTCGTGGAAAAAGGCTGGCTGGTCGAGGAGCCGGATCCGTGCGTGTACGTGTATGAACTGACCGCCGGGGATCATGTCCAGGTAGGCCTTGTTGCCTGCGTCAATGTTGATGACTACCGCACGGATGTGATTCGTAAGCACGAAAAAACGCGTCCGGACAAAGAGGAGGACAGGACTCGGCTGATTCTCACGCAGGCTGCACACACGGGACCGGTGTTTCTAACCTACCGCGGGACGGATACAATCAACGGGCTGGTCGCCAATGCACTGGCGCAAGCGCCGCTTTTTGATGTCGACGCCGAAGATGGCGTACGGCACCGCGTATGGCGCTGTGACGTACCGGGAGAATTTGAAGCCGCGTTTGATGCCGTGCCGGTCGCCTACATTGCGGATGGCCACCATCGTGCTGCGGCAGCAGCCCGCGCCGCTGAAAATGCAGGGCCGGGTGTGCATGATGCGGAAGAATCCCAGTGGTTTCTTGCCGTGCTGTTCCCTTCCGACCAATTGAAAATTCTCGCTTATAACCGGGTTGTGGCAGAGCTGAACGGGCTCGATCAGCAGGCGTTTGCAGAGGAGGTAAGGGCACGATTTGCGGTGCATGATGACGGTTGCCGCGTTCCCGCCAACCCCAGGCAGGTTTGCATGTATCTTGGCGGCAACTGGTCCACGATAGACCTGGGCGAGCCCGAATCCGCGGATCCGGTTTCATCCCTGGATGTCAGCCTGCTGCAGGACAAGCTGCTGGCCCCCGTGCTTGGGATTCAGGATCCGCGCACCGACTCCCGCATTGCATTTGTCGGCGGGATTCGGGGAACCGGTGAGCTTGAGCAGCTTGTGGACACCGGGGATGCGCAGGTGGCTTTCAGCCTGTATCCCGTCCTCGTTGAGCAGATGATGGATATTTCGGACGCCGATCAGATCATGCCTCCAAAAAGTACCTGGTTTGAGCCCAAGCTCAGATCGGGGCTTTTGGTACACCCGTTTGGCGCCTAGGTTTGCATGGCTCGCGGCCCTGGGCAGCACCGGCCGTGGCCTGCATATACAATTGACTTGTTTGCAGCTGTTTCAGTAGACTTCCCGCTCGAAATTCGTCGTTGCGACCTGCCGGAGAGACACCGGTTGAATGAGTCAGCTCACCGGGAGAGTGGATTTTGGACATCAAGGAAATGCGCCACAGCGCGGCGCATGTTATGGCTGCAGCCGTTTGCCGCATCTATGACAACGTAAAGTTGGACATTGGACCGGCTACCGACGACGGATTCTACTACGATTTCGATCTGCCCCGGCGCCTTACCCCTGAAGATTTCGAAGCCATCGAGAAGGAAATGGCCCGGATCATTTCCGAGGACCATCCCTTTGAGTGTTTCGAATCCAGCCGCGACGATGCTCGCAGCATGCTGGAGGAGATGGGGCAGGATTACAAAATCGAGCGCCTGGCCGACATTCCTGAAAACGAAAAAATCACTTTCTACCGCTGTGGAGAGTTCGTGGATCTCTGCCGCGGTCCCCACGTAAAATCAACCGGTGCGATTCGTGCGTTCAAACTTACCTCGGTTGCAGGCTCTTATTACCGCGGAATTGAAACCAACCCGATGCTACAGCGGCTTTACGGTATCGCCGCCCAGTCGGAAAAAGAAATTCGTGCAGTGCTCCACCGGCTTGAAGAAGCGCGCAAGCGGGACCATCGCAAACTCGGAAAAGAGTTAGGGCTTTTCAGTATTCGCGAAGACGTCGGCCCCGGACTTATTCACTGGCATCCAAACGGTGCCCGTATTCGTTGCGTGATCGAGGATTACTGGAGACGGGAACATTTTCGCAGCGGCTACGAACTCCTGTACACACCGCACCTCGGCCGGGCAAACCTCTGGCAGACCTCCGGGCATCTGGAATTCTACCAGGAGGGTATGTTCGCCCCGATGGAAATCGACAGCGGGGACTACTATATCAAGCCGATGAACTGCCCGTTCCATATCCAGATTTTCCAGGGTGAAAAACGCTCCTACCGTGACCTTCCGGTCCGGTATGCCGAACTCGGAACGGTCTATCGCTATGAAAAAAGCGGTGTACTCCACGGGTTGATGCGGGTGCGGGGCTTTACCCAGGATGATGCGCATATCTTTTGCACGCCGGACCAGGTGAAGGAAGAGGTAATGCAGGCGGTGCGCTTCGCGATGACCATCCTTNNCTCGACCCGTCCCGCCAAAGCTGTAGGCGATGATGCACGGTGGGACCAGGCCACGGAATCGCTCGTTGACGCCCTGAACTCCGCCGAAATCAGCTACGAGGTCGATGAGGGCGGCGGTGCGTTCTATGGTCCCAAGATTGACCTCAAGGTCAAGGATGCGATCGGGCGGGACTGGCAGCTTGGAACGATCCAGTTCGACTTCAATCTGCCGGATAAATTTGACCTGAGTTTTGTCGGTGCAGACGGCAAGGAACACCGCCCCTACATGGTGCACAGGGCCCTGCTCGGAAGTCTCGAACGTTTCTTTGGCATCCTGATTGANNTCTGAACAGGTGCGGATTCTGCCCCTTACCGAGAAGCAGTTGGAATATGCCGATAGCATTCTGAACACGCTGTTGGCAGCGGATGTCCGCTGCACCGTAGACCGGCGCTCGGAAAAGGTCGGTGCAAAAATTCGGCGTGCGCAGCACGACAAAATTCCCTACATGCTTGTTGTGGGAGGGAAGGAAGAAGAAAGCGGCCTGGTGGCCGTGCGGGAACGTTCCCTGGGCGATCAGGGGACAATGCCACTCGAGGAATTCCTCGAACGCATCAAAAAAGAAAATGTGCCCGGAGAGAATGCCGGATCAGCTGGCGAGGCAAAGTAGCAATAGCGGCAGTTGTCCGCTGAACAAGGAGGAAGATCATTCGATCATTTATCAGAACGAATAACCGGATTCGTGTGCCCAAGGTGCGGTGTGTAATGCCCGATGGCAGCATGGCCGGAGTGGTGCCGACCCATGAGGCACTGAAACTTGCCAAGGACCAGGGCCTGGATCTCGTTGAAATTTCTCCGAATGCCGATCCCCCGGTATGTCGAATCATGGACTTCGGCAAGTTCCAGTACAACGAGAGCGTTAAACGCAAAAAAGCCCGAAAACAGTCCATGGCGTCCAACCGGGCGGTCAAGGAAATCAAATTTCACGCCAATGTCGGTGAGCATGACTACGATACCAAGGTGCAGCATGCGCGGAAATTCCTTGAAAAAGGGCATAAAGTGAAGGTTTCTTTGCAGTTCAGGGGCAGAGAGAATGCACACCGCGAATTGGGCTTTGAGGTGGTTAATAGGGTGCTAAAAGATCTTGAGGAAATTTCGACCGTGGATATGCAGCCCAAGCTAATAGGACGCAACATTGTGTGCATGCTGGGCAAAAAGACAAAAAAGTGAATAATCGCTGGACGCTGTCGCCCTGGAAAGCTATAGTTCGCGGCTCATGTGAAATTTTTGAGCCAGGGGTGACAAGCCCTGTCCTGAGTTCTGGAATGACTGGAAGGCCGTATGCCAAAACGTAAAACCAACAAAGCCGCTGCCAAGCGTGTGCGCAAAACGGCGAGTGGAAAGTACAAGTATTCTAAGGCCGGTGCGGGTCACTTGATGGGCTCGAAGTCACGCAAGCGCAAGCGCAACCTGCGCAGTGCGGGCGTGTTGTCCAAGCCCGAACAGCGCCGGATGGATCAGGTTATTTAAATCCTGCCGTGACGGATGTCACGGTTGCCGGGCCCGGTATAAGCCCGGCGGAATAAAATTCAACCGAGGAGATAAGCATGCCCAGAGCAACCAATGCACCCGCTTCGCGTAAGCGGCGTAAGCGCATTCTTCAAAAAGCGCGCGGATACCGCGGCGCCCGGAGTAAGCTGATCCGTCAGGCCACGGAAGCCGTGGACCGCGGGATGCGGATGGCGACCATTCACCGCAAGCACAAGAAACGGGATTACCGGGCCTTGTGGATCACCCGCATTTCGGCGGCATGCCGGGAACGCGGCATTTCCTACAGCAGGTTAATTGAAGGCCTGACAAAGGCCGGTGTCGGGCTCAATCGTAAAATGCTCTCTGAGATTGCCATTCACGATCCCGACGGCTTTACTGTCATCGTAGACCGGGCCAAGGCCAGCCTTTCCTGAATGACGCTTTGGAAAGTCGGCCATCCCGGTGGGGTGGCCGATTTTTTTTGGCCAAATTTCGAGAGGAACCGTTTAAATGCATGCTGCTGAAATCGACGCTGTCAAAGCCGACGCGCTGAAAGAAGTCGATGCGGCTGAGTCGGCGGAACAGATCGAATCTCTCCGGGTAAAGTACCTCGGCCGCAAGGGCCTCGTCCCCGGAATGATGAAGTCTTTGAAAGAACTCGCCCCGGCTGAGCGCGGACCCGCCGGGAAGGCCGCCAACGCCCTCAAAAATGAGCTGACGGATAAACTCAGGCAGGCGCTTGAAAACCTTCAATCCGCCGCGCCAGCCCGGCAAACCCCTGATTTTGATGCCAGTCTTCCCGGAGACTGGCCACACCTGGGCGCCGTACACCCCGTTTCCCGTATCATCGATGAAGCTGTCACGATATTCAACAGGCTTGGATTCCAGGTGGCCGAAGGGCCTGATGTTGAGACCCCCTACAATAACTTTGAGGCCTTGAATACCCCTGCGCATCACCCCTCTCTCGACCCGGTAGACACGTTCTGGTTTGAGTCGGACAGCCTGCTCAGAACCCAGACCTCGCCGGTACAGATTCGTGTAATGGAGTCCCGTCCGCCCCCCATAAGCATTGTGACCCCCGGTCGCTGTTACCGGCGCGATACAATGGACGCGACGCACAGTGCCAATTTCCATCAAATCGAGGGGCTGCATGTGTCTTCCGGCGTATCCCTCGCCGACCTGAAAGGCGTCCTGGCGTATTTTGCGCGCGAGCTCATGGGCCCGGATGTCAATGTGAGGTTCAGGCCGCACTTCTTTCCCTTTACCGAGCCAAGTGTTGAGTGTGACTTTTCGTGTCACGTCTGCGCGGGTGCGGGCTGCCGCGTCTGTAAGCAGAGCGGCTGGATTGAAATCGCGGGTGCCGGCATGGTCGATCCCAGGGTGTTTGAAAAAGTAGGGTATGATCCGGAGGAGACTACCGGATATGCCTTTGGCATGGGAATAGAGCGCCTGGCGATGGTCAAATTCGGTATCCCCGATATTCGCATGCTTTATGAAAATGATATGAGATTCCTGGCGCAGTTCGCGTAACAATCCGCGGGCCCTGTCCGTAATACGGGGGGCAGAGGCAGAATATGAAAATTCCGTTAAGCTGGCTAAAAGACTATGTGGACCTCGAGGTTTCCGCCGAGGAGTTGGCCGAAAAGCTGACTTTTTCCGGTACGGAGATCGAGTCTATTACCCGGGTGGGAGCCGGGCTTGAGGACATCGTTGTCGGGGAAATCCTGAGTGTCGATCCGCATCCGAACGCTGACCGGTTGCGGCTTTGTCGTGTGAGTGCCGGTGAAGACCCTGTGCCGGTTGTATGCGGTGCGGATAACGTAACCCCCGGGATGAAAGCGGCATTTGCCCCGGTGGGTGCGACCCTTCCGGGCGGAATGAAAATCAAGCGAACGCGCATTCGCGGCGAGGAATCCCTCGGCATGCTCTGTGCCGAAGATGAGCTGCAGCTCTCGGATAACCATGAGGGCATCATGGCGCTGGACGACGGTGCCGAACCGGGAAGTCCCGTTTCGCAATTTCTCCCTCCTGAGGATGTCGTGCTGGAACTGGAAATTACATGGAATCGGCAGGATTTGCTCAGTGTAATCGGGGTTGCCCGGGAAGTGGCTGCGCTTTACGACCTGCCCTTGAAAATGCCGGATATTTCGCTTGTTGAGTCCGAGGATACTGTGGAGAGCATGGCACGGGTGTCCGTTGAGGATACTGATGGTTGCCCGAATTACACCGCGCGCGTTATATGCGACGTCACGCAGTCACCGAGCCCCGCCTGGATGCAGCGCCGCCTTGAAATGTGCGGAGTTCGTGCCATTAACAACCTGGTGGATATAACCAATTATGTCATGCTGGAATGCGGGCAGCCCCTGCATGCATTTGACCGTGCCCTTTTGGATGGTCACGAAATTGTGGTGCGGCGCGCGAAGCCGGGGGAAACGCTCACAACCCTTGACGGGCTGGAGCGCAGCCTTTCAGACGATACACTGGTGATTGCCGATGCAAAGCGGCCTGTTGCCCTGGCTGGAATCATGGGGGGCGCCGGCAGTGAAATTCACGAGGGTACATCTGAGATTCTGCTTGAGAGCGCCGCCTTTGATGCGCCCTGCATTCGCCGGACTTCGTCCAGGCTGGGGCTCAGCACAGAATCCTCGCACCGTTTTGAACGGGGCGTAAGCGTCGAACTGGCCGAGTGGGCCAGCCGTCGTGCCGCGGCACTGTTCCAAAACTATGCCGGCGGGTCTGTTTGCCGGGGTGTTATCTCGCGGCGGGCATGTCCCAATACCCGCCCTGAGGTCAGCATGCGGTATGGACGGGCCAGGTCATTGATAGGTCTGGAACTTTCAAAGGAAGACATGGACGGAATTCTTAACCGACTGGGATTCCGGCCTGTCAGATCGGACGAGGAGACGTGCCTCATCGAGGTTCCGGATCATCGTCTCGATATCCAGATCGAGGCGGATTTGATCGAAGAAATTGCACGGGTTCACGGTATCGACCAGGTTCCGGCGGGGGTGCCGGCGGTTATCATGGATCCGGGTGCCGATGAGAGCCGCAACCGGGCCGAGCGTAAATGCCGGCAGGCGCTGCGGGGGCTTGGCCTGACCGAAATTATAAACTACAGCTTTCTTGAAGAATCTTCGCTGGATGACTTCGACGGAGGAGACAGGTCCGCCAGGCTGTACCTGCCCAACCCGGTCAGCAGGGATTTTGGTGTGATGCGTAACTCGCTTTTCCCCCAGATGGTGTCGACGCTTGGGCGCAACCTCGCGCATCAGAACACAACCCTGTCCTTTTACGAAATCGGAACTGTCTTTCAGCGTGATTCCTCGGCCGAAATCCGGGAGTCACAGGTGCTGGCCGTGGGTATGATGGGCCCGGTTGGACGGCCCCTTTTCGACAGGCGCAGGAAGGTCGAACGCGAAGAGGCGCTAATGTGGCTAAAAGGCGTCCTGCTTTCACTGGCAAAGGCCCTGAATGCGCCCGAAATTCGGTTCGTTTCCACATCGCACACCGGTTTTGAAGATTCTGCCTGCCTTCAGGTTGAAATCGACGGCACTGTATGCGGAACGCTGGGATTGGCAGCGGGATCTATTTGTTCCAGGTGGCGCATGTCCAACCCTCTCTGCCTGTTGCAGTTGGAACTGGACCCTCTAATTCGTCACGTGCATGACGCCCCGCGCGTGGAGGAAATTACAGTTTATCCGGCTGTGGAGCGGGATCTCGCCGTGGTGGTCGATGAGTCCGTCCTGCATGAAACAGTTGTTGGCGCCATCCGGCGCGATGCGCCTGCCGAGTTGACAGGGGTTGAACTGTTTGATATCTTCAGGTCGAGCGCTGTGGGTTGCGGCAAAAAGTCCCTCGCCTACACGCTCACGTACCGCTCGTTAAGCAAAACGCTCACGGATGAAGAGGTAAATGCCTATAGTTCTGAAGTGCGGCGTAGGCTTGAAGAGGATGTTGGTGCGGAAATACGTGATGGGTAGTTTTTAACACCCCATGTTGTATGAATGAACAAGAATGGGCTTAACCCCGTGATATTGTTTGTGCTGAAATCCTGGATAATGAATGCTCTCGCCGCATTGAAGCAGTCTGTGCGCGCGATTTATGAAACCCGGTGGAATGACCTGCCTTGCTTTTTCTCCGAGCAGGTTGTTCTGCATGACTGCTGGAGCGGTCCTGTTAAAAGGTCTGCTCCGTTGTACGCAAAAGTATCTACACAAACAAATTATCTTCCTCTGGAAGATGAATGCCCTGCCTTGTTCGCTAACTGGCAGAAATCTCGTACTCATTAATTACATATCTCGGGAGCTTGAATCCGTCGGAGGACGGAGCCCCTACGCGGGGTTCCAGGCGCCGCGGCTAGAGCACCCACCTCGAATTTGAGGTGTCGAGATCTTTGCCTTTACGATATGGGTGGGGTGTTCATCTTCCGGAGGAGGCATGGACCTGTTTGTGAAGGATGACCGGGCGGCACCTGCGACTCGCCCGCTGGCTGCGCGTATGCGGCCTCAAAACCTTTCGGACATTGCCGGCCAGGCGCATATCCTGGGCGAGGGGTCCCTGCTTCGCCGCGCCATTGAGGCGGATCGGCTCAGCAGCCTGATTCTCTACGGGCCTCCCGGTTGTGGAAAGACATCCCTGGCCGAGGTGATTGCAAGGACCANNAGCCGCCGAAATGGCCAGGCGAACTGACGGACGAGGAACGATTCTGTTCATCGACGAGATTCACCGTTTCAACAAGGCCCAACAGGACGTGCTGCTTCCGCACGTCGAAGAGGGCACCGTCACTCTCATCGGGGCTACCACTCACAACCCGATGTTTTTTATCAACAGCGCCCTGACATCGCGCTCCCTCATCTTCGAACTACATGCACTATCCGACATGGATATCCTGCAGTTGCTCAAAAATGCGCTGCAGCGTGATGAGTTTTTGATTTCCGAAGCGGTAGAATGTGATCCTGGAGCCCTTGAACATCTGGCGCGGCTTTCCGAAGGCGATGCCCGCCGCGCCCTGAGTGCGCTCGAACTGGCCGTCCTTTCCAGTCCGTCCGGCAAGGAGGGCGTTAGGATCGATCTGGATGCGGTTCAGGGGTCGATACAGAANNAAAAGTGTTCGCGGATCCGATCCCCATGCCGCGGTGTACTGGTTGGCAAAAATGCTTTATGCAGGCGAAGATCCCCGTTTCGTGGCCCGGCGGCTGGTCATTCTTGCTGCAGAGGATATTGGCAATGCTGATCCGCGCGGGCTGTCCGTTGCGACATCTGCCATGCATGCGGTTGAATTTGTCGGCATGCCTGAGGCCCGAATCGTCCTGTCCCAGGCCACAACATATCTCGCAACCGCACCCAAAAG
>JABAHO010003149.1_pt1 | contig 14185 bp, 20 predicted proteins | sample 7062071 | NCBI WGS metagenome assembly JABAHO01 (sample SAMN14534356, study PRJNA622989) | marine sediment metagenome | biome: marine biome [ENVO:00000428]; feature: marine pelagic biome [ENVO:01000023]; material: deep marine sediment [ENVO:00002113] | place: India: Gulf of Kutch | collected...
CCCCAACGCCCGCGGCATAGGCGAGGTCCAGGTCGAGGCGGTGGAGCAGGTCGGTTCGCGAGACGACCCCGACGGGTTTTTCCCCGTCGACCACCGGGAACCCACTTACGCCAAAGCGCGAGAGCTCCGCGATGAGATCGGCGACGCTCAGTGTGGGCGCGACCGCGCGCACGTCGGGGGTCATGAGATCGATGGCTCGGAGCACAGTGTCGGCCTCCCGCTAGGCACTCAGCAGATAGAGGAAGTCCGCTTCGGTCAAGATTCCGACGAGTTCGTCGGCGTCGACGACCGGGAGACACCCCAACTGATGGGCCCGCATCGTAGCCGCCGCTTCCCCGAGTGGTGCGGCCGAATCGATCGTCCGGACGTCGGCAGCCATCACCTCTTTCACCGGAAAGGACTCGAGCGCCTTGTCGTGGGCGGCACGACCCTGCCCGAGCGTCCACGCCAGGGCCCCGTACACGATGTCGCGTTGACTGAGGACGCCCGCGACCGTGTCGCCCCGGTCTTCGAGGACGACGACGTGGCGAAATCGGCCGACACGCATCAGCTCCTCTGCCACCGAGATCCGGTCGTTGCGACGCACGGTCATGACGTCGCGCGTCATGACGTCGCCCACCGTGAGGCTCGCATCGAGACGCGGCTTGGTGTCTCGCGTGTCGACCGGCGCCTCTCCCGTTCCGCCCTGCCGGCGCGCCGCGGCGGAACCGCCGAACGATTCTCGGGCGCGATCGACGATGTCGTCGAGTTCGTTCTTCAGACGTTCGACCTCGCGCTCCATCGCGCGGATCGATTCGCACCCGACGGAGATCACGGGATCACCCGTCCGGGTGTATCCCTCCACGTCGACTACGGCGATCCGCGCGAGGGTCCCCCCACCATCGATGTCGAGATCCAGACTGTTCGGCTTGTCCATCGTTCGCCCCTCGTGTTCCCACTTCCAACCTTAGACCGCCGCGGGCGATTTCAAAGGGGTACCGGCCATTTGGTCGCCAGGTCATCCGATTGCGTCCCCCTCCCGCTCGGAAAGGGTTGTTTTTCGACACCGGGGCCCGAGGATTGCGAATCGGGGGCCACGCGTTTCCGGTGGCCGCGTGAGTCGGAAACTCCGTCCACGCACTTCGGAGAAGCATCTCGGAGCCGGAATCGCGAGGTGGGCGGCGGGGTGTGGCGCGATGCGAGGAGGGGGCTGCGAATATGAGTGATGGGGGCCCGTCGGGGTTCGGCGCTTTCGTCCGCTGGTGCTGTGTCGCGATCCCGGCTGTGTTTGGGCTGTGGGCCATTGGCGTCCTCGGCCTCGCGTACCTCTGGCGGATGCCCGGCGGGATGGACCTCGAGGCCTTTCCGCAGGCGATCCTGCTCTTCGGCGGACAGACGCTGGGTCCGATCCTCGCTTGGACGGCGGTACTGCACTGGGCGCCGCGCCTGCGGAAGAGCCGGGTCCTCGAAACACTCTGTTTCCCGTGGGTGGTCGGCGCGGTGGGGTGGGTTCTGGTCCTCGTCGTCGGCGCGCCCGAAGTGCCCCGACTCGGCGACTTGAGCCCCGTGGCGATCGTCGGCTGGTTGGGGTTNNCTCGTGAGTCGCTGGCTGGCGGATGCGTACCTCCCGAAGGGCGGCTTCAAACCGTGATCGATACCCCTCGCGTTCTCGCTGGCCGCCGAGCGGGCCAGAGGCGGCGGCCTGCCGATCGCATCCGCTGAGCCACGAGGATCAGCCCTGCGCTGCGGTCAGCCCCTCGAGCAAGCGGCCCAGCACCTCCGGCGCGGTCACGACCTCGATGAATCCGAGGCCGATGAACTGAACCCCCACACACACCAGCAAGAACCCCATGATGCGCACCAGTGCGGTCATTCCGGTGGCTCCGAGGAAATCGGTGATGCGCTGAGCGCTCCGCAGCACCATCCAGGAGAGGACCGCCACGAGCACGATGCCGAGGGCGATGGCCGGGTACTCCCAATGGTTCTCGGCGCCCGCCGCCATCCCGATCGTGACGGCGATCGACCCCGGCCCCGAGAGCATCGGCATCGCCAGGGGTGTGAACGCCACGTCGGTCATGTGGAGCGCCTCTTCTTTTTCGTCTTCACCGACTTCTTCTTCTGGCTCGGGATTCAGCATGCCGAAACCGATGCGCGCGACGATCAGGCCGCCGGCGATACGCAGGGCGGGGATCGAGATCCCAAAGAATTCCATCACGACCGCGCCCGCAAAGAGCGACACCAGAAGCACCACCGCCATGAAGATGCAGGCGCGGCGTGCTTGGTTCTGCGCCTCGATGGAACTGAATTTCTGGGTGATCGCGAGAAACACGACCGCCGTGCTGAAGGGGTTGGCGATCGGGAGAAGGCCCACAAAGGTGCCGACGGTCGTACCCAAGAGGTCGAGTAGCATGAGGTCCATTCTATGCGAGGGCGATTCGGTTCTCCGCCGGGCCGTCTCGTCCGACCCTCCGCGGGAGGAGCACTCTAGAGCGTCGCGGTTGGGTTGACCGGCGACCCGGTGCCGCCTTCGATCTTGAGGGGCGCAACGGTCAGCAGAAAGCTCGGCTCCGCCCGGGTCTGCACTCGTTCCGCGAGTTCTTCCAGATCGAGATGATGAATGAGGGGCAGGCCCAGATAGACCTCGGTCAGGACGTGGATCGGAACGGAGCACTCGGGTGTCGTGGACGGGAAATTGTCGCCCGGGCCGTCGGTTGCGACCGTCGCCACGTCCCAGGTGGCAAGGGTTTCGATGCAGTCGACGTGGAGCCCGCTCCAGTTGCCGTGGTTGTCACGGGCTTCTTCGGAATCGGGTCGGATCAGCGGGGCGGCGAAGCGCCCGGTCCGAATGACGATCGCGTCCCCCGCCTCCACACGATCCGAGAAGGGCGCGAGGTCGTCGGGGGTGACGGGATCTCCGGGCGAGAGATAGGGAAGGCCCCGCCTTCGGGGCACATCGATCAGCCAGGCGCGGGTCGCGAACGCACCGATCTCGGTGATGGTGTAGCGCTGCACGCCGGTCTCGAGCGTCACGACGTCTTCGCAGGCGATTCCGTTGAACGACCGGCCGCGGTGCCCGACGTGACAGAACGCGTCGATATGGGAGTTCGTCATCCCGTGTGTGGCGATCGCGATCCGGTCACCCGATTCGAAGAGCCCGTCGCTGTCGGGAGCGAAAGCGTAGCCTCCGGCCCGCAGCAATTCGTAGTGGAAATCGCTGTCGTAGCCGGACTCGCCGGTCACGTAATCTTCGCGGAGCGTCGATCCGAGCTCGAGGACCTCGTGGTCGGTGACGGTCTCGAACCCGCGTCGGGTCGCCGCCCGATCGACCAGGTTGATCGTGCCGCGCCCGTTGGGCCAGCGCCCCCAGTTGTAGGTGTGGTGAGGCCAGTACTCGAGTCCGGGATCCGTTGTTTCGCGCATTCTTCCATCGTAGTGCACAAGACCCTGCGCGATCCGACGACGGTGACGATTCCACGGGGTTCGCCTCGGGCGGGCCCATCCTGCCTTGGTGGCGACCGCGCTCCGCCCTCCGGCCGACCGGGAGCCACTCAATCCCCGTCGAGCTCGGGGTAGTGTCGGAAGATCCCTTCCTGATTGAAAGGTTGCCTCCGCTCCGACTCGAGATAGGCGGCGATGCGAGGGCGCACCCGCACCCGCTCCCGGAGCGCGAGAATCTCCGGGGTCGCCTCGCTGGCCGAGGCGAAGGCGCGGGGAAAGGCGTAGGCGAGGCCCTCGAGCGCCTGGAAGAGTCCGAGGTCGGCGTGCGAGAGGCTCTCTCCCACCAGCACGTCGCCGCCGCTGCCGCGCAGCACGCGCTCGAAGTACCGGAGGAAGCGCGGGATCCGCTCGCGCACGAAGTGGGGCGCGCGTCGGGCCGCCTCTTCCTTCTGGTCCTCGTAGTAGAGCCAGCCGCTGATGGGATGATGGGTGTCGTGTGCCTTCCAGCACGAGGTCGGCCACGGTGAGCTGGAGCGCGAGTGCGAGGGATCGCCCCGCTTCGTCGGACGGCGCCAGATCGTGACGGGCACCGAGGTAGTCGCAGATGGCCGCGGTCTGTGAGAGCACCAGATCGCCGTGTCGGAGCACGGGCGGCGCAAACACCGGGTGACCCTCGTGTTTGCCCTCCCAGAACGCCATCACCGCGTCGCTGCCACCGCCCTCCGGAGCGGAGAGCTGGCCCAAATCGCGATAGAGCAAGCCCGCCTCTTCCAGCACCAGACGCACGTACTCGCCGCGCCCGGGAATGTTGGGCCAGTAGATCAATTCGTAGCGGTCACGGGTGGGCACTCATCGTCCCCCGCTCAAGTTCGAGACGTTGAAACGCCGTCGGAGCGCGGCCCGTTTCACCTGTGGGAGCACGGTGTCGTCGCTCCAGAAGTGGGTGGCGTTGCCGTTCTTTACGTTGTAAGCCACGCCGGCCCGCCAACGCGGGACGGTGTCGCCCGGCTCCGCCGACTCGGGCGCCGCGCCTTCGAAGGGCCACTCGTAGACCTGGTACTGCACCCGCCAGAGCTGATCTTCGCGATCGAAGTTCAACGCGAGGGGGATGTTGTAGGTCTCGGCGTCGATAAAGAGGATCTTGCGGCCGTAGGGGTGGTCGTTCGAGTGGGGGACCTGCTCGACGATGTAGCAGGTCCGCACCTGCCAGCGGCTCTGGGGGATCCGGCTGTTCGGGCCGAAGAAAGTCATCGGATCCGCGGTGGCGTCGGCGACATAGAGCAGGCGCCGGGTGCCGTGGTAGGACCAGTCGTACTCCAACACCCGCCCGTTGAAGCCCTCGAAGTCGTCCAGTGTGAATTCCGAACCCTGGAAACTATCGGCGCGCTCCTTGGCGGAGAGGCGGCGGACCTTGCGTTCGGCGGGGAGATACGCGTTGACTTGATCTTCTTCGTGNNTAGTCCATGTAGTGGAAGCGGTCGGCCTGCTCGAGATTGAGGGTGTAGTCGTCGTCGGGTCGGTGGGCGAGGTGATTGAGGTACAGACGCTGGTATTCGTTCGTGAGGTAGCGCTCGACCCGGCCACCGCCCTGGAAGGCCTGGCGAAGCGCCGCTTCGCTGCGCCCGCCGCTCTCCCCGGGTTGGACGAGGGCCATGTGTTCGGTGTCCGTGGCGAAACCGTTGTACTGCCACCGGTAGATCTGGTTCCAGGCGATCATGTACGCGGCGTCGTCGGGCGCGGCGGCTTCGATCCGTTCGGCGCGGAAGGGTCGCCCGCTCACATAGTTGAGCAGACTGCGATCGGCCTCAAGCTCGGTCTGCTCGCTGTGCTGAAGCGTGGCCGACTGGTAAGAGGCGTGGGGGAGATAGTGGACGGTCTCCTGGATCTCGCCCTGGAAGCCCGGAAACGCGAGCTCTTCGATGACGCCCGGGGGCACGAAGGGCCGAAGACGATCCAGATCCGCGGGCGTCACGACTTCGCCCGCGCGCAGACCGGGTTCCGCGGGCTGATCGGACTCGAGCCATTTCGTGACCGCCGCGTAGTCGAGGGCTTCCGATGCGGTCGCCATCGTCGACGAGAGCGCGAGGAACACGCCCACGGCCAACGCCACACCCCGCTTCGCGCGCGGCCGCCCCCCTTTCATTCCTTTGTCCACGAGACCTCCCTTCGTGGCGAGAGGGTCCCTCGGGAACCGCTATGGCACAATGACCAAAATCGACCTCGCGGATCTCCGCGCGGGATATCGCGGTCGCGCCGGGGCACAACCTCGCGAGGTTTTCCGGGAGCCCGATGAAACACTTCTATCTGGGCCTCGCCCTCCTCGGCGCGTGAAGCCCGTCTATCCGCTTGCGGTCAGCGACCCCACCTTCTTCAAACGCGCCAACCCGCTCTTCATCAATTACCTCCTGCGCGACACCCAGCGCATCGCCGAGCGCCTCGCGATTCCGTTCCGGTGGCCCCGGCCCGATCCCATCGTGCAGGACCTCGAGACGCTCGAAGTCGCAGCCGAGCAACCGCTGATCGGCCGCCTCACCCGCCTCGCGCAACTCGCCGCCGAGCGGGGCCGCGGCCTCGATTACGTCGTAGCCGCGAGCGGTCTCCTCTTTCACCCGGACAGCGACGGCTGGAACGAGGGCGACCGGCTGGCCGCAGCGCTCGCGAAAGCCGGTTTCGACCTCGAGGAGATGGACGCGGTGTGCGAGCGGGAGGGCACCCGCCTTGACGCCGCGATCGCCGCCAACCGCGAAGCCCAATTGGCCGCCGGTCACTGGGGCGCGCCGCTCTTCGTCTTTGGCGACGAGATCTTCTTCGGTCAGGACCGCATCGAGGATCTGGTCTGGTGCCTCGAGAGGAACGGGCTCACGCGGCGAGCGCCGTGACGCCGTCGCGGGACCACCGCGCAGTCGCCCAGGGTCGGCCCTAGCGCAGCTCGAAGCCCTCGTACCCCTTCTCCGCGACGTCGGCGAAGATCTCCCGGTAGAGGGGCACGCCTCCCGCGAAGAGCAGGAAGCGCCCGCGGACGTTCTCGTCGTTGTTGGTTCCGAAGAACCAGGAGTCCTGCATCTTCTCGATCAGGAGACCCTTCAGCGAGTCGTAGCAGCGCTCGGTCCAGGCCTCCTCGGCCTCGGGGGTGGTGACGATCGTCTGGTAGCCCTTCTCCTGCATGTAGCCGATGCAGTTCATGATCCAGTCGACATTGCTCTCCACACAACGGGTGATGTTGCAGAAGGTCGCCGGGTTGTGGGGCCCGAGGACGGCGAACATGTTGGGAAAGCCGGAGAACTGGATCCCCAGGTTGGTCTTCGGGCCGTTGGACCAGTGTTCGCGCAGCGACACCCCGTTTTCGCCGTAGATCTCCATGCGCATGANNAGGGCCTGGAAACCGGTGGCGTAGATGATCACATCGAGCTCGTGGAGCTCGCCCTTGGTCTCGATGCCGTGCGGGGTGATGCGGTCGATCGGGGTGGCGCGCAGGTCCACCAGCGACACGTTGTCGCGGTTGAACTGCTCGTAGTAATCGCGCTCACCCGGGCAGCGCTTGGTGCCGAAGGGGTGGCTCTTGGGGATCAGTTTCTCTGCCGTCTCCGGGTCGTTCACCCGCTCGCGGATCTTTTCGGCGAGGAACTCGGAAATCTCGCCGGCGATTTCCTCGGAGGTGAAGGTCTCGTCGTAATTGCCGAGCCAGAGGGCGAAGCCCCCGCGATCGTAGAGTTCCTGGTAGCGCGCGAAGCGCTCCTCGCGCGGAACGCCTTCACCCGGACCCGAGTCCTGTCCGTGGATGAAGCCCGCAAACGTGCGCTTGCAGATCTCGAAGATCTCGTCGGCGTTGGCCTTGAGGTCGCGCTGCTCCTCGGGCTCGNNGCACCAGTTGGCGGTGCGCTGGAACACGGTGAGGTGACCTGACTGCTGAGCGATCTCCTGGATGATCTGCACGGCGGTGGGCCCGCTCCCGATGATGCCGACGCGTTTTCCGCTGAAGTCGATGTCCTCCTTGGGCCAACGCGCGGTGTGGAGCGAGAGGCCCTCGAAGTCTTCGACGCCTTCGTAGTCCGGCAGCTGGTGCGCCGAAAGCAGGCCGGTCGCGGCGATCACGAAGCGGCCACGGGCGCGTCGGCCATCTTCGGTCTCAAGGGTCCAGAGCTTCTCCGCCTCGTCGTAGCGGACGGTGGCGACGCGGGCATTCAGCTCGATGTCGCGGTGCAGGTCGAACTTGTCGGCGACAAAATGCAGATAGCGCTCGATCTCGGGCTGAGCGGCGAAGTGCTCGCTCCATTCCCACTCGTCCACCAGCTCCTTCGAGAACGAATACTGGTAGGTGTAACTCTCCGAATCGAAGCGGGCGCCCGGGTAGCGGTTCCAGTACCAGGTGCCGCCGATGCCGGTTCCGGCCTCGAAGGCGCGCGCCGAGAGCCCCAGCTCGCGCAGCTTGTAGAGGGAGTAGAGGCCGGACACGCCGGCGCCGATGACGAGGGCGTCATAGGTCTGGGTCACGGGTGATTCTCCTGTGCGTCGAGGCGGGCGGAGGCTAGCACCCCGACCCGGTGGAGGGCGCGGGCAGGCGCGTCGGACGAACTCGCCGACTCTCCGGGGTTGCTATCGTGCGGTCGCCGACCCGTGGCGATGCCCGTGGCCGAGATGGAGTTGGAATGGTGATGGCCAAGGATGTTCTCGTCCCCGCGCTTTCGACGATCGAGGGTCGACGCGGGGGCGTGCCTGCACTCGCGCTGCTTCTCCTGTTCCTGTTCGCGGTGCCGAGCGCGCAGGCCAACGAGAGCGAGCACGGGGAGGAGAACGGACGCGCAGAGGGTCACGGACACGGGAGCCACGGCCACGAGTTCCACCGGCACCACCTGAGTGTGTTCCTGGGGGGCGGAACCCGCGACGAGCACGGCGAAACCGAGAATGGCTTCGCGGGCGGGCTGGAGTACGAATATCGTTTCTCGAAGTGGTTGGGAGCTGGCTTGCTCGCCGAAGCCGCAACGGGCGATCTGCGCGACGTCGTCGTGGCCGGGCTGGTCTACATCCACCCGTGGAAGGGCCTGGTGCTCTCTGCCGGTCCGGGCGGCGAGTTCAATGACGAAGACGAAGAATATCTGACCCGCTTGGGCGTCTCCTACCAGTTCCCCGTGGCGAATCGCTTCACGATCGCTCCGAGTTTCAACGTCGATATCGTCGATGGCGACCCCACCTACATCTATGGTTTCGCCTTCGGCATCGGCTTCTAGACAGTAGACCGAAAGGATCCCCATGATCGTTCCCAAGAGTCCCGAAGAGTTCGCCAGCACCTTCGACACCGAAGGCCTCGACTGGATGCACCTCACCGGCACGCCCCGTTTCGACTACCCCATCGAATACTGGGTGGCGATGTTGCACGTCGACGAAGCCGCAGAGCGAATCGATTTCATCTCGCGCTGGGCGCCGAACGCCTATTGCCACACCCACCGCCACCTCGGCGCAACCACGATCCTCGTCCTCGAGGGAGAGCATCACGTCGTCGAGAAAGAAGAGCTCGAAACCGTCCACAAGACCCGGATTCCGGGGTTCTGCACCACGAACCCGGGCGGCGATCTCCACATGGAGTACGGCGGAGACGAGGGGAGCCTCGTCTACTTCAGTTGCCAGGCCGTGGACGGCGATGTCTTCGACGTCGTCGACGACGAGGGTCGGGTGCTGCGGACCGCGACGGTCGAGGACTTCACTTCGGGCCAACTGGGGAAGTAGCGCCCTGCCCTCGTGAGGAAGTCGCCCCTTCCCTCCAGCGGTCGGCGGCTCAAACCCCGACCGGGAGACCGCCGTGGACGAGAAGCGTTTCCGCCATCTCGAGTCCGACTTCGACATCGAGGACCCCGCCTTCGCCGAAGAGTTCGAGGATGTCCTCGAGCACCTCGCGCGGCCCAGCTTCCGGGCCTGGTCCTCTTCAAGCACCTGATCCCGGTCCCGGTCGAAGACCTCCCGACGCTGTTCCGCGAGATCGACACCTACTCCTTCGGCGCGCCATCGAGTCCGATCCGACCTGTCTCGATACGGCAATCGACGAAACAGTCCGTCTCCACGCGCCCGTGGTGGCGGTGGGCCGCACCGTCACCACCGACGCCGAACTCGGCGGCGTCGACCTGAAAGCCGGCGAGCGTGTGGCGCTCAACTACGCGGCGGCCTCGCGGGATCCCGCTGTGTGCTCCAACCCGCGCAAGTTCGACGTCCACCGTCGCGAGGTGGTGCACACGGCTTTTGGCGTCGGCCCGCACCGCTGTATCGGAGAAAATCTCGCCCGCCTGGAAATCCGTATCGCCATCGACGAGGTCCTTCGCCGTCTCCCGGATTTCGAACTCGCCCCGGGGATCGCGCCCGAGTTCGAAAGCGGACAGTTGCGGACGATGAAGACCCTGCACCTCAGCTGGGAGCCCCGACCATGAACATCCCCGAAAGCGTGCGGACGCTCGTCGAGCAGGGCCCGCACGCGCACTTCACCACGCTCAACGGCGACGGAAGTCCGCAGGTCTCGGTGGTCTGGGTCGGGATCGAAGACGACGAGTTCGTGCTCGGTCACATGGGCGTGTGGCAAAAGGTCAAGAACGTCCGCCGCGACGGTCGGGTATGTCTCTCGTTCATGGCCCCCACGACCAACGAGATGGGTCTCGTCGAGTATGTCGTGGCGTACGGCGAAGCCCGCATCACCGAGGGCGGAGCGGCCGACCTCCTTCAGCGCCTGGCGCACATCTATATGGGTCCGGAGGTCGTGTTTCCCCCCGAGCCGTATCGGAACAAAGCGGGATACATCACGCGGATCCGACCCACGCGCTTTGCGGGCGTCGGCCCCTGGAACCCGGCGCAGATCTAGCGCACGCTCATCCGGCGCTCGGTTTGAGCGCCACGGCGCACATGCCGTTCGACTCGACGAGCAGTGCGTGGTTGAACTTGCTCCGGAAGTTCTCGAACGCCACGGTCGCGGTGAGTTCGACAATCTCTTCCGGCCTCGAAAATTCTCCTTGGAGCGCTTCGAAAAAGGCGCTGTCGACGTCTCGATCGGACAGCGTGATGCGCTCGGCGTACTCGAGCGCGAGCTTCTCGCGGTCGGAGAAGTGCTCGCTCGACGCGTAGTCATCGAGTGCTTCGAGTTGCTCGGCGCGGAGTCCTTCTCGCATCCCACGGGACGCATTGATGTCCAGTCAGAACGGGCAGCCGTTTAGCGAAGCCACGCGGGTATAGATNNGCCCTTCGAGGAGCGCGGATTTCTCGATCCCCATCATCAGGCCGCCCGCGGCCTCCGCGATGCTCGGGCAGTACCCGAGCATCTTGGTGGGGTTGAGCACGAAGCCAAAGTGGGCCTCCTGCTGCTTCATCATGTCCCGAATCGCGGGGGTCGCGTCTTCGGGTGTGAGTTCGGGAATTCTCGGCATGTGGCCTCCTCGCTCTAGATCCGGTCCGGAGTTTCGACGGTGCGCGCGTCGCGGATGTTGCCCGTGTTCAGCGTCCCCGCCGGTTCGACCAACAGGACCTCGGCCACGCCGCGGGCCACGGGTTTGTGCTCGACGCCCTGTGGGACCACGAAGAACTCGCCCTCGCGGAGCTCGACGACCCGGTCGCGCAGATGAATCTCGAGGGCACCCCGAATCAGGAGGAACAGCTCGTCCTCCTCGTCGTGTCGATGCCAGACGAACTCGCCCTCGAGCTTCGCGAGCTTCACGTGCTGGCCGTTGAGCTCGCCGACGATCTTGGGGCTCCAGGTGTCCGAGAAGGACGCGAATTTCTGGGCGAGGTTCACCTTCGGGTCCACGCGCGGCCTCGTGCGTTCGGGTTCGCGGCGGCGGTCCGCCGGTTCAGTCGACGAGCGCGGCGTGGACGAGGTCGGCGATGCGCTGGTGTCGCTCCACCGAGCGGCTCTCTTCGAGGAGCCCGGTCGAGAGGAAGGCCGTGAAGAGATCGCGCTTCGGATCGACCGAGAAGGTCGTCGATCCCGCGCCGGCCCCGCCGAAAGTTCTCGGGCTCGCGAAGCTCCCGAAGAAGGTGGGGAAGATTCCCTCGCCACGGAGGAAGAAGCCGAGCCCCAGGAAGGCGGGAAACACCGGCCAGCCCCGGGCGTCCACCGCGTAGTTCCAGAGGTCGTTGGGCATTTCGCCCGTGTAGTTTCGGGTCGCGAGGTCGATCATCGCGGGCGAGAGCACCCGCTGTCCGTCGAGCGTGCCGCCCGCGCGCAGCGCCTCGGCAAAGCGGGCGAAGTCGCGCAAGGTGGTGACATAGCCGCCAGCCGGGACTTCGCTCTCGGCGTCGAGGGTGTTGCCGAGCTGCTCGAGCAGGTCCGGGTCGAGGNNGGGGCAGAGGCGGTCACGCAGACGCTCGGGGATCCCGAGGGCCGTGTCGCGCATCCCCAGCGGCGCGAACACCACCGACTCGACGATTTCGCCAAAGGAGCGCGTGCCGCCGTCGGCACGCCGCACCATTTCCGCCATCACCGCGTGCGCCGTGAGCACCGAATATTTCACCGCGGTCCCGGGACGGGTCTCGGGGGCCAACTTGCAGATCTCCGGGACGACGGTCTCGAGCCGCACAGAATCGCGACCCGGGAGCGGCGGCGGGAAGGGCGGAAGCCCGCTGGTGTGGGTCAGCAGGTGGAAGAGCGAAATTCCGCGTTTGCCGTTCGCCGCGAATTCCGGGATCCAATCGACCACCGGTTGATGGAGCTGCAGGAGCCCGCGCTCGACGAAGTGGAGGACGGCGGCGATGGTGAACTGCTTTCCGGAGGAGAAGGAGACAAACACGTCGTCCTCGGCGAGCGCGCGCCCACTCTCGCGGTGGGCGAAGCCCTGTACCGACCACAGCGCCAGGGCCCCGCGCCGCCCCACGGCCAGCGCGGCTCCGTCGTAGCGACCCGCTTCGATGTCCGCGGCGATCGCGTCTTCGACGCGGGTGAGGCGTTCTTCGTCGAATCCCAGGCTCTTGGGTTGCTCGCGTTCGAGGGCCATGGCGTCTCCTCGCTACGGTCTCCCGAGTATACTCCGCGCCATCGCGCACTGGGGACCCCGTGACCGCCCGCGAGATACCGCACGACACCCTCGCAGCACACGTCGGAGAGGCGCTCGGCTATTCGAGCTGGGTGCTCGTGACACAGGAAAACGTCGACGCCTACGCCGTGGCGACGAACGATCACCAGTGGTTTTGCGAAGATCCCGAGCGCGCACGGCGGGAGTCTCCCTACGGTGGAACGGTCGCGCCGGGCTACTTCCTGCTGGCGCTCGTCCCGGGGATGCTCAAGGAGATCTGGTACGTGACCGGGGCTCGGATGGCGGTGAACTACGGCATCGAGCGCCTGCGCTTCCCCGCACCCCTTCGCGTGGGCGACTCGGCCCGGCTCCACGCGTCCCTGGCCGAGATCACGCCGGCGCCCGGCGCCACCGACGTGCGTCTCGCGCTCGAGCTGGAAGCCAAGACGCAGACGAAGCCGGTGTGTGTCGCCGAGGGCGTCTACCGCTTTTTCAGTTCGCCCGAGTGAGCGCCGGGCGGTCGCGGTCTACGCCGGGACGAGCGCGACGACCGGGATTTCCCGCGGAGCCTTCTCGCGGTAGTCGCCAAACACCGGCACGCGCTCGACCTGGGTGTCGTAGAGGCTGCGCTCGTCGCCCTGGGTCACGACGGCGGTCGCGTCGACCGTGCTGCCGTCTCCCAGCTCGACCTTGACATTCGGGTGCGCGACCAGGTTGTGATACCAGTGCGGGTGGTTGTCGGCGCCGGCGTTCGAGGCAAAGATCACCATGCGTCCCTCGTCGGGGAGATAGGCGAGCGGAATCTGATAGCTCGAGCCGCTCTTTGCCCCGGTGTGGTGCAGGATGAGGAGCGGGATGCCCTTGAACATCTCGACATTGCCGCCGTTTGCGCGGAACTCTTCCATGATCTTGGCGTTGAAATCGCTCATCGGGTTCTCCTTCGAGGCGGCCGACGGTAGCGCGGAGGGGGCATTTGCGGGTCGTTGCGCGCTTCGGGACAATCACGCCGCCAGCCTTCCGAGGCCCCCGGCCTCTCGCCTTGACGCATCCGAAGCGGAGGAGAATTTCGATGAAGGTCGGTGTCAACTACCGGAACTGGGGCCCCCACGCGTCGCGCGAGAACCTCATCGAATGCGCGCAGATCGCGGATCGATCCGCGCTCGACACGATCTGGGTCAACGACCATCTCGTCTTCCCGCCCGACGGCTGGGAGAACAACTACGGGGTCCCCGCGCAGATGGGGAACGTCATCGATCCCTTTGCGGTGATGGCCTTTCTCGGCGCGGTGACCACGCGCATCCAATTTGGTTCGGGGGTCATGGTCCTGCCGTATCGGGCGCCGATACCGACCGCCAAATGGCTCCACAGCATCCAGCACCTCTCCGACGGGCGGATGCTCTTCGGTGTCGGCGTGGGCTATCTGGCGGAGGAGTTCACCGCCCTGGGGATTCCCAAGGCGAAGCGCGGGCAGATCACCGACGACACCCTGGATCTGCTCCACAAGGCCTTCCGGGACGAGCCGGTCGACTGCAACGGCCAAGAGGTGGTGTTCAGGCCGCAGACCGAGCGGCCCCCCTTCCTGATCGGCGGTGCCACCGAGATCGCGATTCCCCGCGCCATCGCCCGCGGTGACGGCTGGATGCCGATGGGAATCCTCCCAAACGATCTGAAGCCCCTGGTGAAGGATTTCCAGCAACGCGCCGCGGACGCCGGACGGGCTCCGCTCGAGGTCGCGATCATGAAGACGCTCCCGCTCGAGAATCTGAGCGAGGCCATCGAGCTGGCCCAGG
>JABAHO010000882.1_pt1 | contig 14114 bp, 21 predicted proteins | sample 7062071 | NCBI WGS metagenome assembly JABAHO01 (sample SAMN14534356, study PRJNA622989) | marine sediment metagenome | biome: marine biome [ENVO:00000428]; feature: marine pelagic biome [ENVO:01000023]; material: deep marine sediment [ENVO:00002113] | place: India: Gulf of Kutch | collected...
GGGCACTCGATCTCGGGGCGGTCTTCGAATACGAGCACTTCGACGTCAGCATCGCGGAGCTGGCCGACGAAAGCGTCGAATTCCCGCCGCGCGGACACCCTCGGGTCCTCGGGCCCACCCGTCGACTGAAACGCGTTGCTGTCGAGAGTGTCCGGATTCGAGCCGAAATGCGCAGGTCGGACACAAAGAACCCGACTTGCAACGTAACCGCCCATCAGGCGCTGGCACTTGGCCGCTGCGAAACCTGCTCGTACCAGCTCGCCAGCGCCGGACGTCCTTCCGTCGCTGAGAGCTTGATCCACCCCGCAAAATCGACACTGGCATAGAGCGAGATGTCCGCGATCGAAATCGAATCGGTCGCCAGCCACCGGCGCCCGGTGAGCCTTTCGTCGATCCGGTCGAAGAAGGCCTCGGCGCGGATGCGCCCACGCTCGACGAGGTCCGGCACCTGCGCATACTTGAGCGTGCCGGGCAACGGTCTGTCGACGAAACCCCGGGAGAAATTACGGAATGACTCCGCGATGGCATGGAACCCCTCGTTCTCTACGATGTGATTCCAGTTGAATGCGAGCGCCCGTTCCTCCGGCGTCGTTCCAATGAGAGGCGGCTCGGGACAGATCTCGTCGAGATAGGTGTAGATGGCGACGCACTCAGTCAGACGGGTGCCACTGTCGGTTTCCAGCACAGGCACCGTGCATGCGGGATTGATCGCCCGGAATTCGTCACTGAATTGCTCACCCTTTCCAAGGTCGATCGTCTCGACGGGTATGTCGAGTTCTTTCTCAGCGATGAACATGCGAACGCGGCGCGGGTTGGGCGCAACGCCGAAGTCATAGAGTTTCATCCGCTTCCTCCATCGATCTGTCAGCTAGATCGCGACCTCTGAAACAGTACCCGGCAAGCGTGGCTACACGGCCCGACTAGCGGGGATGCAGCCAGGTCGGCAGGAACGTGTATGGATCGACAGACGGCTCGGGGTCTATGTCGACTCCGTGACTTCGCAGCAGGGACTGCACACGCCCTTCCTTGTAGGCGTCGAAGAATTCGGTGCAGCCGCCGATGAACTCGCCACCGACGAAGATCTGCGGGATCGTGTCGTAATCGGTGATGGCCTTCAGCGCCGCACGAATCTGCCCGCCCCTGTTGTCTTCCTGGTACTCGACCGAGTCGAGATCTACCGACCGGTACGGCAGATCGAGCGACTTCAAGAGCTTGCGGACCGACCAGCAGAACTCGCACCATTCCAGCGCGAACATCACGAGCGGTTCACGCTCGCCCGACGTGACCTCGGCGACGAATGCTGCTGCCTCTTCCGGCACCGCGACTGTCGGTGCGGCTGGTGCCGGTGCCTCTTCGTCGGCATCGTCTGCCGGCGGTGGCGCGGCATCGAAGCGAAATCGCGGGGTGGATTGCGAAATCTCGATCTCCTCGGCCGTCATGTCGGCCGGCACGTCCTCGAACAGAACCGTGCTCAGGTATCGCTCGCCCGTGTCCGGCAACATGCACAACACCGTTGCACCATCAGGGGCCCTCTCGCAGACATCGAGTGCACCCGCCAGTGTCGCGCCGCCGGATATCCCCGCAAAAATCCCCTCGCGCGTCGCGAGATCCGCTGCGCACTTCAGCGCCTTGTCGCCGTTGATCGGCACGACTTCATCTATGAGCGACATATCCACGGCATCCTCGGTCAGCCGCGGAATGAAATCGGGACTCCAGCCCTGCATGAGATGCGGCCGGAAAAGCGGGTGNNAAGATGCGGCCGGAAAAGCGGGTGGCTGCCATCAGGCGCGCCGTCGTCCGTGCGTTGCTGACTGATGCCGCTGCCGAGCATCTGGGAATTGTCCGGCTCGCAGACCACGATGCGCGTCGACGGCGACTCGGATTTGAGTATGCGCGCAACGCCTTTCAACGTGCCGCCCGTGCCGAACCCCGTCACCCAGTAATCCAGTTCGCCAGCCGGAAAGGCGCCCAGTATCTCGGGTGCCGTCGTCCGCGAGTGCATATCGGCATTCGCTTCGTTCTCGAACTGGCGACACAGAAACCATCCATGCATCTCGGCGAGTTCGACCGCCTTTGCGAGCATGCCACTGCCCTTCTCCGACGCCGGCGTCAGCACGACCTTGGCGCCGAGGAAGCGCATGAGCTTGCGTCGCTCGACGCTGAAGTTCTCGGCCATCGTCACGACCAGCGGATAGCCTTTTGCGGCACAGACCATCGCCAGCCCGATCCCGGTGTTGCCGCTCGTCGCCTCGACCACGGTCTGGCCCGGCTTCAGCGCGCCCGACTTCTCGGCATCCTCGATCACGCCGAGCGCCAGACGGTCCTTGACCGACCCCATGGGATTGAACGCCTCGCACTTGACGTAGAGATTGACGTTGGGCGGTGCGAGATTGTGAATGCGCACGCAAGGTGTGTTGCCGACGGTGTCGAGTATCGAGTCGAATCGGCCGTTCATCGTCTTCCTCCAGGTCACAACGAGTGACCGGCTACTGCCAAAACGCGACTTGGGCCAGTTTCAGTCAGCGATACACAGAGCGCAAGTCAATGACCCCAGACGGAAAGCCACGTTTTCTCGGGCGTTTCGACCGTTGCTACGCGCAAGCCCTCGTGCAGTTCGCTCGTCGAATTTGTCGCCCCACCCGCAACGCGGCCGCCCGCTGCTGTCATATGCTCGAGGGCCGTGTCCAGATCCCTGACCCGGACGACCCAGCCGATTGCGCCGAGACTCCGTCCGGGTCGCTGGATCGACGCAATGTCCGGACCGTCCAGGTAACCCGGGCCGCTCTCCGGCTGGCCGAGGATCTCCACACGTGCTGTGCGCTCGCCCCAGGTGAATACGACGCGGACGGCGGCATCTTCGGGCAGACCGATCATCCGGTTGGTCCCGGGGTTGCACTGCTCCACGTCGTAACGCACCTCGTGCCCCAGCCCGTCGGGACCCCAGAACCTTCTCGAAGCGTCGGCGTCCGGCGACGCTACGACGACCGAGGTCGCCTCGGGGCAGAAAACCGACGGGTCTTTCTCCCAGGCCGCCGTCCAGCGCGGGATCGACGGCATGACGAAGACGATCCCCGCACCGTCAGGCAACTCCGCCCGCCCCTGATAGACCGTCTGTTTCGTGCCATCGACCGAAACGATGTCGAAGTGCGTTTCAAGGCGCCACTCGGCACCCGCTAACTCGATACGCGCGCGTGCCGCCTGCATGTCGCGTACATAGGTATTCATCGCCCGGAACCCGAGAGCCGTCGGTCCGGCGTCGTCGATTGTCGATAGCGCCAGATCGGGGAAGCGAAAGAGGTGGATCCGACCACAATCGACCTGGCGTGACGCGAGCACGAGGATCTCAGCGGGCGCGTCGACATGCCAGAGGTCGGCACATGTGCCGGCGTCGATCGAATAATCACCGATAACGTCCCACTCGAGGGCCTCGACGAAAACTCGCCGCATCGGCTCGAATTCAGACACGCCGAGCATCAGCGCGTGCACACCGGTTATCAGCGGCCCAGACATAAGGACACCCCTCCCAAGTACGGATATATCCGGACGATGGCTCATGTTAGATTGAACGCCCTTTCGGTGACAGCAGTCTGAGATGCGCCACGCAAAGCTCGCGTGTTTTCTCGCAATGGTTTTCCTGATGCCCGCCCGGGCAGACGCCGATGACGGCGCGCGCTTCACGTTCCATTCCGACGCGCGTATGAATCTGCATCATTTTCTCTATCATGCCGCGCGTAACGACTTACGCAGAACAGAGAAATTGTGGGGCCGCGTGCAACTGCGTGACGAGGATCGCGGCCGTGATCTCGGCGAAGATGCCGCGGGCTTCCAGTCTGCGCTCGAGGTCTACGCCGGACTGGGGGACGGCGATCTCCTTTTCGACGGGCGCATCAGCCGGATCAGGACTGCAATCGCCCATGGCGAGACCGCAACGGGTGATGCAGATGCCGATCGGGCCCTCGACGCGTTGGCACGCGCGATGCCCGCGTATCTGACGCACTGGTGGCCGTCGCACGATGAGTTGAATCGGCTCCGCATAGATGCGCTCGAGTCGCTGGTGGCACGCTATGGCGACAGCGTCGCCGCAACGCTGTCATCGCGATACGAGAGTGGCTGGGGCGAGTCGAGGATCCGCGTCGACCTCTCTGCCTACGCGAACTGGGCGGGCGCGTATGGGTCCGATGATCCCAATCACATCGTCATCAGTTCGGCGGAAGACCGCCACCCCGGGCTGCTTGCGATGGAGATTCTGTTCCACGAAGCCAGCCATACGATGCCGCTGGGTGAGAATATACGGGCAACTTCAATGGCGATGGCTGCCGAGTTCGATGTAGAGGAAGACGACCTCTGGCATTCGTTCATCTTCTACGCAACGGGAGAGGCCGTGCGGTCGGCCGTCGGCGACGACTACTCGCCTTACGCTATTCAGTATGGTCTCTGGAACGACGGCAGCATGCGCGTCCACGGCGAACTGCTGCGCATCGTCTACCCGGCCGGGCGTTCGCTTGCTGATACTTTCCGCGCGATGCACGGATCGCGCGCACGCTGACCGGCACGCCGACTGTGGGCCGCTAGAGCAGTTCGTCGAGTGCCTCGCGCACCTGGCCAGACCACAATTCGGCCACCTTCTGTCCGGCTGGCAATTCCGTCCAGGATCTGCGCCATGAAACCTGACCGTCGCCATCGACGACCATCAGTCCNNCATCAGTCCAGGGATGAAATTCACGTTATACGCTTCGGCTATGGGGTCCCCGTCGCGCACCGCCACGACCGGAAAATCCAGAGAGTCGATATACGTATCCGGATCGCCGTCGCGCTCTTTCGCATTGACCGCGACGATCTGGATGGCATCCCGGCCGTACTCGGCCTGGATATCGGCGAGGTAAGGCATGAATGCCTTGCAATACCCGCACCATGTCGCCCAGAAAACCAGCACCACCGGCCGACCTTTGGCGACCGCGGGGAAATCGATCGTTGCACCGTCGAAATCGACAGCCTGCCACGGAGGCGCCTCATCGCCCTGCGTCACGGCCAGAGCCGTCGAAGTCGCGAGCACTGCCGTCAGTCCAATCGCAATAATCCTGTTTCGCAAGGTGACTCCCCCTTCTCCCGGTGCGAGGTATTAGATAAGTGGACCGGCCATTTGTTCCCGGTATTGCAGCCCGATGCTATTCTCGCAGTCGTGCTCGAGCTCAAACCGAATTGTGAGCGTTGCGACCGGAATCTGCCACCGGAATCGGTCGATGCGTTCATCTGCTCTTTCGAGTGTACCTTTTGCAAAACCTGCGCCGACGAGTCCGTGGCATTCATATGCCCGAACTGCGGTGGCGGTCTGGTGAAGAGACCGATCCGTCCGGCAGCAGCGCTCGAGAATTTTCCCGCTTCGACGAAGCGCGTCACGGGATCGTGACGATCGTCGAAGGCATTGGCCGGCACAACGACCGAACGAGCACGAGCTGATTCACCGAGCAACGGTCGATTTCCGGAAGCCGATGCGAGACGATTGATCTTGTCCCGTCAGACCAGAGGAATCCACATGGCCGCCTACCTGATCGCGAATTACAACATCACGAACCCCGAGGGCTACAAAGCCTACCCGCCAGCGGTCCTGCCGACGCTAGCCGCATGCGACGCGAAGATGATCATCGGCGACTTCGATACGGAAGTCGTCGAAGGTACCGCAGGCCGGGTATCGATCGTCGTCGAATTCGCATCGAAGGAAGCGCTGCGGGAGTGGTATGAGTCAGAGGCATACCAATCCATTGCCCATCTGCGCACGGACAACTCGGAAGGTACCCTCGTCTTCGTGGACGGCGTCGAGTAAACCTGGACGCACACGCAGGGATTCGGGCATTGGCGTCCAGCCTGACAGCCGGCGAAATCATCGATCGCCTCGGGCTCATCCCGCACCCGATCGAGGGTGGTTTTTTCGCGGAAACCTACCGGAGTTCGCAGACCTGCGCGCCCGGCGCACCCTATGACGGGGAGCGACCCGCCGGCACGGCCATCTATTACTTTCTGACCCNNGCACCGACTCCCTGGCGACGAAATCTTCCATTTCTATCTGGGAGACCCCGTGGAAATGCTCGAGCTGCACCCGGATGGCAGGTCGTCCATAACGACGCTCGGCCATGAGCTCGACGGGATGACACTTCAGCATGTCGTCTCAGGCGGTCACTGGCAGGGCTCGAGGCTCGTCGACGGCGGTGCCTGGGCGTTGCTCGGTACGACCATGGCGCCCGGATTCTCGTACGACGACTACGAACGCGGCACGGCGGATCTCGCAGATGAATATCCGGCCATGGCCAGCGCCATCATCGAACTGCTGCCCGACCGCGCAGCCGAATGATCCCCATCGCTGCGTCTTGCTGCGGCGTCACCACTACGGGGTATGATGTTCCTCCCTGACGCCATTCCGATATCGGCATGAGAAAACACCTGATTACCGTACTGTGCCTGGTCGCCGCAATCGCACTCTATGCGGTCGGATTTTCGATCCCGGCGACGGCGTTCGTCGTCCTCGGCATGCTCGCCGAGGGTACGTTCTGGTTCAGGCTGCTCCGACGCCGGCAGACCGGATGAGCGTCGCGAAGAACAAAGAGCTGGTCCGCTCATTCTACGAGGCCGGGAATCGGGGCGATCTGGACGCCTGCGTCGCAATACTCGCCGACGACATCACGTGGACGAATATCGGGTCGACCCGGTTCTCGGGCACCTTCCATGGCAAGGCCAACCTGATGGAGAACATCATCGGCCCGCTTTTCGGCCAGCTGGAATCCGGTATCCAATCGACGGTCCACGAACTCATCGGCGAGGGTGACGTCGTCGTCGCCCTGACGTCCGGTCGCGCGACGACGCTCGATGGCCAGAGTTACAACAACACGTACTGCCACGTCATACGCATTCGCGACGGTCAATTCTCGGAGGTAGCTGAATACTTCGACACGGCCCTCGCAGCAGCCATTCTCCGGGCACCTGGTGACGATGTCTGAGGTGTGGTGAAACCGACGTCGCATTAGTCGGATTAGTTTCGATGTCCTTTCTGTTCTACGTCGCGGCCACGCTCGCAATCGCAATCGGATTGGCGCACTCCATACTGGGAGAAAAATACATACTCGTACGGCTCTTCCGTCGCGATGATCTTCCGCACCTCTTCGGCAGCGACTGGTTCACGATCCGGACGCTGAGATTCGCCTGGCATGTGACGACGATAGCTTGGTGGGGCTTCGCCGCGATCATGATCCTGCTCGCACTCGGACGCGCTGACACCACGAACATCGCGATCGCTGTCTCGGTCACATTCCTCGTCACCGCCGCCGTCGCGCTGATCGGATCAAAGGCACGTCACTTGTCGTGGCCCGTGTTTCTCATCATCGGACTCGCGTGCCTCATGACCGCCATGGTCTGACGGTACGACAAATACTCAAAGTCATCCCCGGCAGTGGCAGCGGCAGCAGACATCGAACGACCAACAATCGCGCATGAAGGAGAGTTTCTCGCGGCAGTCCGGCGAAGCAGGCGACTGCATGCAGATCTCGTGGCGCCACCGTCCTCTCCCGAGCAATATCAACATTACCTCGCCGCCGTCACGGCCCCGAGCAGCGAAGGCTTCCTCGTCAGGGTCGCCGATACCGGCGAACTCGCGGGTGTGGTCAACGTGAGCGAGATCGTCAGGGGATCGTTCCAGTCGGCATACCTGGGCTATTACGCATTCGAACCGCATGCCGCAAAAGGCCTTATGCGCGCCGGCCTCGTCGAGGTCATCTCGAGGTGCTTCGGACCGATGCGTCTTCATCGCCTGGAGGCGAATGTCCAGCCTCACAACGAAAAGTCGCGCGCTCTCGTTCGCGGACTCGGGTTTCGCAAAGAAGGATTCTCGCCGCGCTACCTGAGTGTTTGCGGTCAGTGGCGCGACCATGAGCGCTGGGCGATCCTCGCCGACGAATGGTCGGTGGATCGCTTGAACGCGGCAAATTAGAATCTTGCCATGGTCGGCGCAGTCGTCGAGATATGGGTCAGTGATGCGCCCGGCGCGCCGATGCGGAGCATGCCTCATGCGCGGCTTGAGTCCGGATGCGGCATCGTGGGCGATCGATATCATCTGGGCATCGGCACCTTTTCCGCGAAGCTGGCCGGCACACCCGACAGCGAGATCACGCTGATCGCAAGCGAGGAAATCGATCGAGCGAACAGCGAGATGGCGACGCGTTTCGAGTCCGATCAGTTTCGGAGAAATATCGTGACCGCCGACGTCGACCTGAACGCACTCGTCGGCGAGCAATTCACGGTCGGCGACGTCGCGCTCGAAGGCATCCGGTTGTGCGAGCCGTGTGTGCATCTCGCAGGCCTGCTCGACCGTGAGGAAGTCGTCCGGATCATGGCGCACAGGGCGGGCTTGAGGGCACGCATCGTGCAAAGTGGCGACATCCGCGTTGGTGACCCGATCAGGCAATCACCGTGACCGAGGCGAGCTGCCATTGCGGTGCCGTGCGAATCACTGTCCGCCGCAGACCCAGTGTCGTCCCGGAATGCACCTGCTCGATCTGCCGGCGTTACGGGGCCATGTGGGCCCATTACAGCCGTCGATCGGTCACGGTGGAATGCGAGGCCGACGGCCTGGGCCGCTACGTCCGGGGCGATGGCTTGATCGCGTTCTGCCATTGCCGGCGCTGTGGCTGCCTGACGCATTCGGAGAGCACGGACCCGTCGCCGACCGCGCGGGTCTCGATCAACGCGCGGATGATGGATCCGGCGATCATCGAAAAATGCCACGTTCGGCTGTTCGACGTCGCCGATACCTGGACCTATATCCGCTGATCATGCGGGGGATTTGCCAATGAACCTTGCCGCTATCGCCGACATCGCCGACGTGCTGGCCGCAGTCGGTGTCATCGCATCGCTGCTGTACGTTGGCTACCAGGTGCGAGAGACACGCAAAGCGGTGCGCTCGGCAACGGCCCAGGCACGCACCGATCTCGGCGTACAACTGATTTCGTCGCGCTGGACGAGCGACATCTCCGACATCCTCGTCAAGTCGCTGGAACATCCTGATGCTCTGACTTCGGCCGAACGCTTCAAACTCAAGAGCTTCTTCTCCGCGCACGTGCGGTTCTGCCAGAACCTCCACTATCAACAGAAGCAAGGGTTACTGGACGAATACTTCTCGTTCGGCATCGCCCGAACGACCGCCTACTGGGTCCGGAACTATCCGTGGGCTGCGGAGGAATGGGAGAGTGTCCAGGCGATGGTGCCGGAGGAGTTCGTAGCGTTCATCGATGACGAGTTGCGAAAACATCCGGAAGAATATGACGCGTGACTCTCGGTTCGGCATTACTCGGGAACCGCGAGGCCAGAGCGGAGAAGGCGCGGGCTCTATACGAGGGCAACGCTGACGGAGCCCCGGGCGTCTGTCTGTGAGAAACTGATGGTGTCCGCAACCGGGGTACACCATGGCTATCGCGCTCGCTGCCTTCTCGATTCTCATCATCGTGCTGTCGGCCTGGGGATGCATAAAGCCTGACGCGCTGATCGGATTGGTCAGGCGCGTCATGTCCGGCGGCGGGATGACGGTCGCAGTTGTCGCGCGGCTCCTCCTCGCAGCTCTCCTGTGGCTGACGGCCTCCGTGTCTCAGACGCCGCTCGTATTCAGGGTGCTGGCGATCGTCGCACTCTTAGCAGCTATCGGGCTACCGATTGTCGGCACTCAGCGAGTCAGCAAGCTCATCGAGTGGTTCGCTGACCGCCCGTCAGGCCTCGTTCGCGCCTGGTGCCTCGCGGGTGTCGCGTTCGGCGGCTTCATGCTGTGGTCGATAGGGCCGGCCATCGGCTGACCGGAGGGAACATGATCGAACTCGAACCGGTACACAAAGGCACGTGTCACTGCGGCGCAGTCGAGTTCGAAGTCGACCTGCCGAACGGTCTCGACGATCCCAGGCGCTGCAACTGTTCCATCTGCTCGAGACACGGTGCCATCGTCGCCTCAGCGCCGCTGGACGGGCTCCGGGTGACTCGGGGCGCCGACCAGCTGGTCCTGTACCAGTTCAACACGATGACGGCAAAACACTATTTCTGCCGGACGTGCGGCATATACACGCACCATCAGCGCCGATCGAACCCGCAGCAATACGGCTTCAACGTCGCCTGCCTCGCCGGCGTCGACGTTGCGCAAATCGGCGACGTCCCCTGGGGGGACGGCATCAACCATCCGAACGACAGGTGAATCCATGAATGTCAGGCGCTTGCTGGTCCTCTTGGTCACGCACGGTGCTGCGCTGGCTGCAGGCTTCGCCGCGGGCATCTACGCGCTGCCTATCCTCACGGCGCCCGAAGCCCCTGCCGATGCAGAGGTGGCCACGATGGCGAACAGCAGCCGATACTCCGGACGCTTCGATCGGGACCGGGCGGACAGCGACGCGCTGCACTGGGGTGAGGGTGAAGTATTCGTCGGCGACGACAACGTGGCTCTACAGGGCAGGCTCGCGCCGGGGCCGGATTACATGCTCTACCTGTCACCGACATTCGTCGAAACGGAGAAGGACTTCGTCGAACTGAAGCCCACGATGGCGCTCGTGGGGCCGGTCAAGACGTTCGAGAACTTTATCGTGTCCATGCCGCCGGACGTCGATCCGGACCGGTACGACACGGTCATCGTCTGGTGCGAGTCGTTCGGCCAGTTCATCACGTCAGCCCGGTACAAATGATCGCCGGATTCGCGTATATCGACCGCGAGCCAGGTCGATCCTGACGGACTGTATTGGTGAGCAACACCGGGTACCTGCTGCTCGCCGATGCGATCCTCCTTATCCACGCGCTTTTCGTCGGTTTCGTCGTCGTTGGGCTTATCCTGATCCTCGCCGGCGGCTTTCGCGGCTGGGCCTGGGTACGCCACCGCGTGTTCCGAATACTGCACGTGGCTGCCATCGGCGTAGTCGTCGCCCAGGCGTGGCTCGGCGCACGGTGTCCGCTCACCGTGCTGGAGATGTGGCTCCGCGCGAGCGCCGGCGCGGCGACTTACACCGGGGATTTCGTCGCCCACTGGGTCACCCGTGCGCTCTACTACGAGGCACCCCCATGGGTATTCGTCGCCGCCTACACGGCTTTTGGCGCACTCGTCGTTGCCACCTGGTTGCTCGTGCCACCCGCCAGGCGTCACTGAGCCCGATTGCGGCATGTCTTCGGCTCGTCAATAATCCATATCTAGTTTCGACGGGCGCGATCCATGAGAACTCTGGTCTTGCTGGCCTTTGCGGTCACACTGTGGTGCGATTCACTCGCCGGTGAGCCACCGCCATTCCCCGAGCGCCTGGCAACCGTGGGTTTTCGTGATGTCCTCGCACGATCCGGGAACGTATTGATCAGCGGACAACCGTCGCCCGCCGGGCTCGAGCGTGCCAGGATGCTCGGCGTAAAGACGGTCATCAATCTTCGCACCGACATGGAGATGGAGAATCGCGACGTCGTTCCTTACGACGAAGCCGAAGCCGTTTCCGGGGTAGGTATGAACTACGTGCGCATACCGCTCGGCGGCCCGGAAACGCCGTACAACGAGACTGCGCTCGCCACGTTCAGCCAGGCGCTCGCGGCTGCGGGCGACGAACCCGTGCTGGTCCACTGCACCGTGGGCTGGCGAGCGAGTCACCTTTGGGCCGCGTGGCTCGCGACCGACGGGAACCTGGATCTGCCGGAAGCCGTCCGGCACGCGGAAGCGATCAATTTCGGCACGTTGCCGCTCTCAGGATTCCTGGGCGGCCAGATCGAGTACACGCTCAAGTGATCGCGGCGAGTGAAGCGCTCGAGCGGCTCCGCGAAGGCAATCAGCGCTTCGTGCAGGGCGAGAGTGTCTTCGATCCGGCATCGACACACGACACCCGGATGGAACTCGTCGCCGGCCAGGCGCCTTATGCCGTCATCCTCGGGTGCTCGGATTCACGTGTGCCCGCCGAGATCGTCTTCGACCAAGGCCTTGGCGATCTTTTCGTCGTTCGCGTAGCCGGCAATATCTGTGCACCGTCGCAGATCGCGAGCGTCGAGTTCGCCGCGCAGGAGTTCGGTGCACGCCTGGTCGTCGTGCTCGGCCATACGAGATGCGGCGCGGTCATGGCCACGCTCGATGCACTGAAGAACCCGGATGCATCGATATCAGGCCACCTCAACTCCATCGTGGAACGCATCCGGCCGGCAGTTGCCGAATATGTGGCGGGCGATGACCCGGCCCGGATCAGTCATGCCGTTCGCGCGAATGTCCGGCAAGCAGCGGATGCGCTGCGGCATGAATCCGCACTGATCGAGCACCTGATTCTCGAGGAGGGTCTCGCCGTCGTCGGCGCCGAATACGCGCTCGATTCCGGTGCCGTGGATTTTTTCGACGGCCTGCCCGAATAGTCTGAGTGACCAGCCGCCAGGCGCGATCGGAACCCACATCGCATTGTTTGGTCAAAGCATTAGGCGCGCCGGATTCGCAGACATCGGGCAGCGCGGGCGAAAGGCAACAATAATCGCGATCCAGTGACCGAAACCAGCAACGCTCTGCCGCGACAAGTACTGCTAGCCATAGCAGTGGCGCAGGGGCTTGCGCTCTTCGCCCTGTACAGGGCGTTCGACACCAACTTCTGGCCGGCCGAGTCTCCACTCGCCGCGTTTCCGCTATGGACGCTCGCGATCGCATTTCCGGAATTGCTGTTGCTGTCGATCGATCGCAGCAACACACGGCGCGTACTGCCGCTGGCAGCCGGTTATGCCGGACTGCTGGTGTTGCTCGCCCTTTACACGGGCCGGCAGGCGGAGCCGTTCGGGGATTTCCCGGTCCGGAGCCTGTCGATGGTCTTCGCCCTGACGCTCGCCATCGCAAGCTTCAAGGCGCTCATGTACATCCAGCAGCGGGCCAACCGTCAGCCGATGGCCTACGAAGTGCTGTTCACGTACTCGTGGCGAAATTTCCTGGTCCTGGCGCTGGCCGCGCTCTTCGTGCTGGCGTTCGGGCTGGTGCTCTTGCTATGGGCAGGCCTCTTCAACGTCATCGGTATCGACTTTTTCGAGAAGCTGTTCCGCGAGGACTGGTTCCTGTTCCCGGTCCTCGGGTTCGCCCACGGGCTCGGCATCATCATCTTCCGCGAACTGACCCATGTCATCGACAACGTCACACGCCTTTTGCGCGGACTGATCCGTCTGCTGTTACCGCTCGTCGTCGGCGTATCGGTACTGTTCCTCGTGTCGCTGCCATTCACCGGCCTGGAAGTGCTCTGGTCCACGGGCAATGGCACCGCCCTTCTGCTCTGGCTGACGGCCGTCATCCTCTTCTACGTCAACGCGGTCTATCAGGACGGCAGGGGCGAAGAGCCGTATCCGGCGTTAGTACACCGACTCATCTTCGGCGGGCTATGCGCGCTGCCGGTGCTCTGCGTGCTGAGCTTCTATGGACTATGGCTCCGGCTCGACCAGTATGGGTGGACCGTGGAGCGCAGCTGGGCCTTCGTCGTCTGGCTCGTATTGACGCTCTTCTCGGCCGGCTACGTCTGGGGCATCGTCACCCACCGGGATGCCTGGCCGCGGGCACTCGCGAGGGTCAATACAGCGATGGGTCTCACCTTGCTGGGGCTCATGCTGGTGGCGAACAGCCCTGTGCTCGACTTCCGGAAACTGTCCCTGTCGAGCCAGCTCGCTCGCCTGGAGTCGGGCGAGATCGAACTGTCTGACTTCGATTTCTTCTATGCGAAGAACCAACTCGCAAGACCCGGGTTTCTCGCTATCGAGGACCTGAGGGCGAGCACCGACGACCCGGATGTACTGGACATGATCGACAACCCCATACCCATGCGGATGCGGGCCCTGCGCATGGACGCAGCGACGTTCTGGGACAACGTGGTCTATCGCCCGGAGCCGTTCGAACTGCCCCGCGCGGTCCGATCGATGATCGAGGGCCGCCAGTTCATGGCGGTCGCCGGACCAGCGTCAGGCGAAACGCTCATCGTGCGTATCGACCTCAATGAAGACGGACAGGACGAGTACGCCATCATCCAGATGAACGAGGCGCTGGTCTGGAATTCGCAGTATTTGTATCGGAGTCCGCAGGGTTGGGAACTCCGTAGCTTGCCATTCGTCGGACAGGCGTATATGGGACC
>JABAHO010004531.1_pt1 | contig 14094 bp, 16 predicted proteins | sample 7062071 | NCBI WGS metagenome assembly JABAHO01 (sample SAMN14534356, study PRJNA622989) | marine sediment metagenome | biome: marine biome [ENVO:00000428]; feature: marine pelagic biome [ENVO:01000023]; material: deep marine sediment [ENVO:00002113] | place: India: Gulf of Kutch | collected...
GCGTGCTGCCGATAACGCTCGGCGGCGACATCGAGGCGCTGTGGCGGGATGCTGACGGTATGCCCCTGATCGGGCTGCGCGCCGCTCTGTTTCATGCCACCACCGGGTACTCGTTCCCCGACGCCGTCCGCACGGCGGACGCCATTGCGGGGTCGGCGGATCTCTCCTCCCTCGCGCTGGGCGCACAGCTTCGACGCCGTTCGGTCCGGCACTGGCGTGGTCAGTGGTATCTGAGGTTGCTCAATCGAATGCTCTTTCTCGCTGCGCGGCCGGGAGAGGGTTATCGCGTGATGGAGCGTTTCTACGGGCTGCCTCAGGGCCTGATCGAGCGGTTCTACGCGGACCGTCTCACCCGGCGCGATCGTTTGCGCATATTGACGGGCAAACCGCCGGTTGCCATTCTGCGGGCATTGCGCTGCCTGCCCGAGAGCAGCGTCAAGCGTCTTCATCCGGGGATCCAGACTTGAATACTGCTCAGCGACCGACAGCGGCCGTTATCGGATCGGGTTTCGGCGGCCTTGCGCTCGCCATCCGTCTGCAGTCGGCCGGGTTTCGCACCACGCTTTTCGAAGGACGCGACCGCCCGGGTGGCCGGGCCTATGTATACGAGGACGATGGCTTCAAGTTCGATGCGGGGCCCACGGTCATCACGGATCCGGACTGTCTTCGCGAGCTCTTCGCGCTGAGCGGTCGGTCGCTCGCTTGAGGATTATGTGGAGCTTGTCCCCATCGCTCCGTTCTACAGACTCTGTTGGGAAGACGGCTACACCTTCGACTACAGCAACGATCCGGACGAGACCGCGGCGCAGATCGGCGCCAAAAGCCCGGCTGACGTCGACGGCTATCGGCGCTTCCTCATGTACTCGGAGGAGGTGCTCAAGGAAGGTTACGTCAAGCTCGGCAGCGTGCCGTTCCTCGACTTTGCCAGCATGGTCAAGGCCGCGCCCCAGCTGGTCAGGCTGCAGAGCTATCGCAGCGTGTACAGCATGGTCTCGCGGTTCGTGAAGGACGAGCACCTGCGCCAGGCGTTCAGCTTCCACACGCTGCTCGTCGGCGGCAACCCGTTCAACACCTCGTCCATCTACACGCTGATCCACTCCCTCGAGCAGCGTTGGGGAGTGCATTTCCCGAAAGGTGGTACCGGCGCCCTGGTCCAGGGGCTGGTCAGGCTCTTTGGTGACCTCGGTGGCGAGATCGAGCTCAACGCGCCGGTGGCGGAGATATTGACCGGCGGCAATCGCGTCACCGGCATCCGCACGGAAGACCGGCTGGGAAGGCCGGTTCGACGCCGTGGCCAGCAACGCCGATGTGGTTTTCACCTACGAAAAGCTGCTTGGGGGCACGGCGAGGGGCAGAACGGCCGCTCGCGCGCTGCAGAGAAAACGCTTCAGCCCCTCGCTCTTCGTGATCTACTTTGGGGTCAGGGGCAGCTATCCCGAGCTCAAGCACCACAGCATTCTCTTCGGGCCGCGCTACAAAGCGCTGCTGAAAGAGATCTACGCCGGTCCCGGGCTGCCTGACGACTTCTCCCTGTACCTGCATGCGCCCAGCGTCACCGACCCCTCTCTAGCGCCGGAGGGCTGTTCGACATTCTACGTCCTGTCTCCGGTGCCGAACCTCAAGACCGCCGATCTCGATTGGTCCGAGCTCGGCCCACGTTACCGGGATCGTATTCTTGGTTATCTGGAAGAGCACTACCTGCCCGGACTCGGTGAGCGTCTGGTCACCACCCGGATCTTCACCCCCGAGGATTTCCGGACCCAGCTCAACGCCCACCTCGGCTCAGCGTTTTCTCTGGAGCCCGTGCTCTGGCAGAGCGCATGGTTTCGTACCCACAATCGCGACGACGTGCTCAAAGGCCTATATTTTGCCGGAGCGGGCACGCACCCCGGCGCGGGGATACCCGGGGTCGTCGGCTCGGCCAAAGCCACCTCGCGATTGATGCTCGAGGACTTCGGTCGGACGTATCCCGCCAGCGATCGGTCGGATCGGTTTGCCAAGGAGATGGCCTGAGTGAGCGACGTCATTGCAGCCAGCGCCTCGATCATCGCCAAGGGGTCCAAGAGTTTTGCTGCGGCCGCGCGGCTGTTCGATCCTGCGACCCGGGGGCACGCGATCATGCTGTACGCCTGGTGCCGCCATTGCGACGATGAGATCGATGGCCAGGAACTGGGTCACGGGCAGCGCTCGCCGGAACCCGGCGAGCAGCGCGCGCGGCTGGAACGGCTGAGGCTCGAAACCGAGGCGGCCATGCGCGGCGACGTTGTGACCGAAACGCCGTTCGTCGCCTTTCAGAAGGTCTTTCTCGAGTGCAACGTTCCGGCAAACTACCCCCTGGATCTGCTGGACGGGTTTGCCATGGACGTCGAGGGCCGCAGGTGCAAGACGCTCAACGACACGCTGCGGTACTGCTACCACGTGGCGGGGACGGTGGGAGGGATGATGGCCGCGGTCATGGGGGTGCGCGATCCTGATGTGGTGGCGCGGGCCGTCGNNATGGGTGCGCGCGAGCCTTCGGTGCTGGGCAGGGCGGCCGACCTCGGTATTGCGTTTCAGCTCACGAACATTGCCCGCGATGTCATGGAGGACGCCGCAGTCGGACGCTGCTACCTGCCTGAGCAATGGCTCGCCGACGTCGGGGTGCCTGCCGATACTGCGCAGTTCCCCGCCCATCGGGACGCGATACATGGCCAGGCCGTTCGCCTGCTGGACGAAGCTGAACGTTACTACCGGTCGGCAAGGCACGGAGTGGCCCGTCTGACGTTTCGCAATGCCTGGGCCATTGCCAGCGCCCTGGCCATCTACCGCGACATTGGTCGGGTCGTTCGTCGGGACGGTGCCCGCGCATGGCAGCGCAGGGCGACGGTGGGGGCCGGCCGCAAGATCCTGCTGCTCTGTCGGGGCGGGGCAGTCGCCGGGCTGGAGGTGACCTTGGGGCGACGCCGGGTCGCGCCGTTGCGAAACGGACTCTGGTCAGCCTCCTGACGCCGCAGCGGTCTCCAGCACTTTCATTTCAGCGCGCAACACGGGGATAGGGGGCGCGTAGACGAAGCCGAATGAAACCGCGCCATGCTTTTCGGACACGGCGTGGTGAAGCCGGTGGGCATGCACGATGCGCCGCATGTATCGGCTTCGCGGCGTAAATCCCGTGTCGATTCGCCGATGGACGATCACGTCGTGGAAGACGAAGTAGACGAGCCCGTAGGCGGCGACACCGAGCCCGGCCCAGAGCCCGGCCGGGTGGCCGTTGGTTCCCAAATAAATGAGCGCGATGGAGGGCATCGCGAAAAACACGGCGAACCAGTCGTTGCGCTCGAAGCGCCCGGTGCGGGGCTGGTGATGGGATGCATGCAGGCTCCAGAGGAACCCGTGCATCACGTATTTGTGCGTGATCCATGCCACCCATTCCATGACCGCTAGCGCGGTGAGAAAGCAGGCGGCATTGATGGCAACGGTCATGGCGGCAGCGCGCCTGCGATTTGAGATTCCTGCACGCTGACCTGGTCTGCGTATGCGCGAACCACCAGGTCGACGAAAGCGTTGAACGGGCCCGCGTCGCCGATCTGGTCAGCCAACCGGGAGAGCGCCTTGTCCAGGCACTCCATAGCTTCCCGCTCGGCTTCCTGAGCCGTCATGACGGTGGCGAAAGTGGCTTTGCCTTCGTCGCGATGAGAATCCTTGCCGGTGGACTCGGACGCCGCGCGGTCGAGCAGGTCGTCCAGAATCTGAAACCCGATCCCGACCCGTTCACCGAACTCCGTCACGGCAAGCAGGGTGGCCTCGTCGACGCCGGCGATGCGCGCACCGGCCTCCAGGCTCGCCACGAACAGGGCACCCGTTTTCTGATGATGGCGCTTTTCCAGAGCGGCTCGGCTCGTCCATGTCTGAGACTCGTGCAGATCGCGCTCCTGGCCGGCAGAGAGGCCGCGCACGCCAATGGCCTCCGCCAGGCGGCTGACGATGCCCATACGCACGTCCGCCTCGATTCCCGGTGCTCGGGCAATCACGCCGAACGCCTCGCTGATGAGCGAGACCGCCGACAGAATGGCGATGTCTTCGCCATGGGTGATGTGGGTCGCCGGTTTGCCTCGCCGCTCGACAGCATTGTCCATGCACGGCAGGTCATCCAGAATGAGCGAGGCGGTGTGCACCATCTCGATGGCGCAGGCCGGGTCCAGAGCGAGTTCGGGATCTGCATCGAAGGCCGAGGTGGTCAGGATGGTCAGCAGCGGTCGTAGCCGCTTGCCGCTGTCCAGCAGGCTGTATCGGATGGCCCGCTCGATGCGCTCGCCACCGTCCGCGGCCGATGGGGAAAGCTTGCGAAGGCGCGCCTCCACCGAATCGCGGATCGTGTCCAACCGCCTGCTTCGATCTGGCGCCGCCTGCTCCAGGCCAAGTCTGGCTTCACTCAATTTGGCAGAACCTTGTCTGGGTCACCGCATTTTGCCTGCATATGGTCAGCGACTCAAAAGAAATGGAAGCGCTTGAGCCGTTCGCGAACCTCCTCGGCAGCCACGACCCGCCGCCTTGCGCGAATGAGATACGCTCCCTGCTCTCGTGCCATGCAGCGCTTGCAGGAGAAACGGTCGAGGATGACCCTCTCAGCATACAGGCCGTCCAGCTCCGTGGGTTGAAACCCGATGAACAGGACGTCGTCGAGCCGGCTGCTCGACTCGTCGGCCTGCCACCACAGGTAGTAGTTCATGTGGCCGGAGTGCACGGTGGGCAACCGGCCGGCCGTGTCCAGCTGGTTGAGAGCACCCGCCTGCCCGAAATATGCGGCTACCAGGTCGACGGCGGGTCGTTCCGCGTCGGGCAGGCGATCGTAAGTCCGGGTCACCAATTCAGTCAGCTCCGGCCAGCCGTGCATCTCCGCAAAGTGAGGAAAGTAGCGCCCGATGGGGGCCTCATCCGCCGTGACGGATCCGCCCTCGGCATCCCGAATGAAGTTCGCTACGTGCTGAAGGGTGGTGGGTGGAAGCACGGGGGCGGCAATCGGAACGGCGGCAATCCCGGAGACGAGGAGCAGGGTGAGCAGGCAGCCCCGCGCGCCCGCGCCGGAAAGCCAGCGTTGCCACAGCACGGCCCCCAGCGCCGTGAACAGGGCGAACATAGGGGTTGCGAAGTAGAACTTCACCCCGATGGCGAGGAAGAATGCCAGGGTTGCGGCCGCGGCGGTGCCAATCACGCGCACGGGCTTCGGGGCCAGCAGAGCGTAGATCAGGCCCGGGAGCCAGACCAGCATGAACGGAGGGTTCATGGTGGNNGTCCAGGACCATGGGTTCCGGATTGCTCGCGTTGTAGGCCTGGATGAAGTCCAGCGTTGGCCACCCCGAAGACGCCTGCCACAGGATGAAGGGGGCAACCATGATCAGCGCGATGGCCGACCCCGCCCAGGACTCCGCTCGGAAGAAGATCCACCTCGCGTACGCGGCGCTAGCAACCAGCAGAAACAGAATGAACGCGGCGATGGAGAGCTTGGTGAGGAGCGCCAGGCCGAAGACCAGGCCAAGAAGGATCATGTAGCCGGGCTTATGGTCGTCGAGGTAGCGGAGCAGCAGGGAGAAAGCGAGCAACCACCAGAGCTGGTCAAAGACGTTCATTGTGAGGATCGATTGAACCGATAGAAATGCCGGCGCGAACAGCACGACGACGGCCGTGGTCCACTGGGCGAAGCTGCGTCCGCCGAGGAGGCGGCACACGTCTACCGCCATCAAGGTGGTGACAATCCCGGTGGCGCATGCGAGCGCGCGCAGCCAGACGAGATCGGTGCCACCGGCCCACGTGAGCGGCGCGAGCAGCCACGGGGTGAGGGGCGGGAAGTCCACGTAGCCGAAGGCCGGGCGGGCCGCTGCCTCGAGGAGGTAAAGCTCGTCGGCCAGGAAGCCGTACTGGTTGCTGGCGATTAGCAGGATGATGACCTTGGCCGCGATGCAGAATGGCCAGACACCCGCGGCTCGGGGCGTCGCCGGATTGATCACCGAGCGCGCCAGGTATAGATCTGGGTGATCGCGTAGTTCCAGACGGCACCCACCAGGATTCCCGTGAAGCCAGCGAGTGCCCACGGGGTACCACGATCCAGCAGGTAAGTCGCGATGCCGACGTTGGCCAGGGCGCCGACGCTGCAGGCAAGGACGAAGGACACCCAGCCGCCCAGCCACTCCCAGCCCCTGAGCCGCTGGTCGCGGTAGGTGATCACGTTGTTCATGAAGAAGTTGGCCGTCATCGCGACCAGCGAAGCCGACGTCTGGCTGACGAGGAAGCTGAACGACATGGACTGGTAGAGCAGGAACAGGACGGCCATGTGCACCAGCACGCCAAACCCCCCCACCAGCATGAAGGAGACGAAGCGCACCGGTACGTAACGCCCGAAAAGCTTGTCCAGCAGCAGCATGCCGTAGTCCCAGAGCGCCTGGTTGTCCAGCTTGCTCTCTCCCTGGCTGCGCGTGCGGAAGCTGTAAGGAAGCTCGCGAAAACGCAGGGGCCGGGGTGACGATGCAAACAGGTCCATCNNTTGAACCCGATGCCCGAAAGCTGGCGCATGCTCGCCTCGAAGGCTTCCCGGCGGATCATGAAGAAGCCGCTCATGGGATCTCGCAGCTGATCGGGCACCACCATCCGGCTGAGTCGCGTCGCGACCTGGCTCTTGCGGGCCCGTTCCCGGCTGAACCCCTCCGCATCGCCCCCGCTGACGTACCGGCTGCCCACGACGATATCGAGATCGTCTGCTTCCAGGGTGTTGAGCATCCCGGGCAGAAGGCTCTCATCGTGCTGCAGATCCCCGTCCATGACCGCGATGTACGGGGCCGTGCTGGCAAGCATGCCCTCGATGCAGGCCGAGGAGAGGCCACGGCGGTCGAGGCGCTGCACGCAGCGGATGCGACCGTCGCTCTGGGCCAGGCGGCGGACCTGTTCTGCCGTCTCGTCGGGCGAGTCGTCGTCGACGAAGATCACTTCCCAGTGACGATCGCCCAGGCACGCGTCGAGCCGTTCGACCACCATGCCGACGTTGTCGGCCTCGTTGAAGGTCGGCACGACGACAGAGAGTTCTACGGCCGGTGCCCGCAAATGTTCCCCCGTGGATTCGCGTTGGGTTCGCTCGTAGCGAGACGCTAAACTGGACCTGACGAAGATCCTGGATTCTAGCCGGTTTGTCCAACCGTTTTAGATACGTGCTGCTTTGCGCCCCGCTGCTCTTCACGGCTCTGGTGACGGAGGATCTCCGGGGCGAGAGCGGCGAGCTGCTCGATCAGTTTGGCGTTCCGGGATCCCTGACGGACAACGCCGGTTCCGTGCAGGTGGTCATCGTCGTCTCGGCCAAGCGGCTGCGCCGCATCAAGCCCTGGGAGCAGGCGCTGCGACAGCGGTTCGGCGACCTTCCATTGCTGCGTGTTGCCGACGTGCCTCGCACGGCACCGACCACCCATGCGCAGGTAGCAGACAAACTGGCGAGACGTCTCCCGCCGGATCTATCCGTGCTCATAGATCTCGAGGGTCGCTGGGCCGACGAGCACGGTCTGGATACCCGGGTGCCCAATCTGCTGCTGTTTGCTCGTAACGGTCAACTCGTTGCCCGTGAGGCTGGCATGTACAGTGATTCCGGGTTTGTCGCCTTCGCTACTCGTGTGCAGGCCATGCTGGGTCCTGAGCCGGCTCAGAACGTGGTGGCTGAGCCGTAGGCGCGGCGCCTGGCGAGGTAGAGGGCGGCCTGCCATCCGACTAGGCCAATCATGGCGAGAAGCCCGATGGGCAGCGCCAGCTCGGCCAATGGCTCCTGCCGCCAGAAAATGCCGCTGTAGGCTTCCAGCGCCCAGGTGTTGGGGGTGAGCCAGCCCAGATCGCGCAGTTCCTCCGGCATGAAGAAGCGCGGCACCATGCTCCCGCCCAGCGCGGAAACCACCAGGATGACGGTGTTCGCCACCGTCTGGGCCTGGCGTCGGGTGGAGCACGCCGTTGCCAGCAGCATCGCCAGGCCGGCGGCCGCCAGGGAGGCTGCGAGGGTGATGACCGCCCACGGGCCCAGGTTCGCTGGCAGGTCCACACCGTAGATGAGCCATGCCGCCAGGAAGATCACGCCGACCTGCACGGCGCCCTGGACGACGAGATACATGAGCTTGCCGTTCACCAGGATGGTGATGCCCCCGGGTCCGGCCAGAACCCGATCCAGGATGCCGGTTTCCTGCTCCTCGAGCAGGGAAACAGCCCCATGGACCGAAGCGAACAGCAGGAACAGGAAGGCCACCGCACCGGCGGAGTAGGCGACGAGGTTTACGGCCTCGCCACCGGCGACGCTCTCCCGAGCCAGGAGGTCCTCGAACGACCAGCCCACCTCTCGGCCGGCCTCGGCCTCTGTTCGCATCTCCGCGAGGCCCTCGGCTACCGCTTCTTGCTGCGCCTGTGTGAGCGTCAGGAACTGGTTTTCGAGCTCTTCGATGACGTTCCCCATGGCCACGTCGGGCAGGGCGGAGAAATACGCCCGTCTGATCTGACCTGCCAGCATGGGGATCGCCACGCCCCGAGCAGGGTCGCTGACGATCAGGAGCGGTGCTGACCCGAAGCCGCCGGCGGAGTCCAGAGGCTCACCGTCCGCGCGGATGATCAGGCCGATGTCGTAAGTGCCCGATTTCACCAGCGCCCTCAACGAATCCCGATTCAGGTCGGCGTTGCTGGTGAGCGTCAACATGGGAGCCGCTTGCAGGGCGGCTACGAGCCGGTTCGACACCTCGTCGTTCAGCTCGTCCGTCACCACCACGTTGAGCTGCAAGCTCTCGCCGGAGGTGGTGGTGAATATCTCGGCCATGATCACGAAAAAGACTGCAGGAAGGAAAAAGCTCATCAGCAGGGCTCCGCGGTCACGGAGCAGGCCGAGAGCCATGGCGTGGAAGATCGCCAAGCTCACAGTCGAAGCTCCTCGCCCGTCATACGCAGGTAGACGCCCTCGAGGCTCGGAGCGCGCACGCGGATCTCGGCGATTTCCAGCGACAATTCCCGCAGCCGATGGTCCCAACCACCGGCATCAGCGTGCTCGTCGTCCGCGCCCCCGTACCAGGTCAGCCCGCCGCGGCCCGGCGTCAGCCCGGCATCGTTGAGCGATTGAGCCTGAGTCGCGGTTGCCGGCTGGGCCAGGGTAACCGTCAACTCGCGTTTGTCGGCGAAGGTGTCGCGAATCAGCTGTCGGGGCACGCCCTCCAGACGTACTGAACCGTCGACCAGCAGGACGATCCGGTCGGCGAGCTCAGTCGCCTGCTGCAGATCGTGGGTGGTCAGCAGGATTCCCAGACCCTGGGAGCGCTGGCGGCGGAGCAGCTCGTGCACGCGCTCCCGGGCCGCAACATCCACGCCTACGGTGGGCTCGTCGAGAAGCAGCAGGGCGGGCCGGTGTAGCAGGCTGGCAACGATGTTCAGCCGCCGGCGCATCCCGCCGGAAAGGACTTCAACCCGTTCCCGGGCGCGATCGGCGAGGCCGCTCCACTCGAGCGCGGCGGTGATCCTGGCCGTCACCGCGCTGCGCGAGACGCCCATCATGCGTCCGAGCACGCTGAGGTTTTCCAGGACCGACAGGTGCTGGTACAAGGCCACGTGCTGCGGCACGAAGCCCAGCTGCGCGCGCGCCGCGGCATCGACGCGCGGATCTCGGCCCGCCAGGCGCACCTGGCCGGCGCTGGGCGCCCGGCGGCCGCAGGCCAGCGAGAGCAAGGTCGTCTTGCCCGCGCCGTTGGGGCCCAGCAGCACCACGATTTCCCCGCGAGCCACGTTCAGCGTGACGTCGTTCAGCACGGCGCGTCCGTTCCAGGCGAATCGGACTTCGTCGAGCTGCAGAAGGGGAGGCGGGTTGTTTTCGGTGGGTGTGGCCACGATCAAGGCATCATGCCACCGAACGGCAACCGGGCGAAATCGCGGCGTCGGGCGTCAGTGGGCGGTGTCGTCGGGTGCGCTCAGAGCGAACGCGATCTCCTCGGCGGCCCGCAGCAGCCGGTCGATCAGTGCGGCCTGGGGGTCGGAAAATGCAAAGCCGAGAAAGGCGGTGCTGGACAGCTCGAAAAAGAGCTCAGCCAGGTCACCCTCGTCGCTCATGTTCTGCAGCCGCACGTTGACGCCCGCGAAGAAGGCGGCTTCCATGGGATGGGTGTCCGCGTCGAAAGCCGCGAGGACCTGGCGCGTGAGTGGCCGGAGCTGGTTGCGGGCGTGATCCAGAATCTCCATCGGACGATGGTGGCGGCTTCGGGGTGAAAGGCACGTCAAAGCCCGAGGTCGAAGCGGACAACGGCCCAGCGGTTGGCAGCGACACGGTTTCACGGCTTTTTTACCGGTTACACGATAGCATTGGCGTAAGGTTAAGGAAGGTGAGTCGTGGATTTTCAGCGAGACAAGCAATACGGAGCCTGGCGCGGCCGTGAGGTCGAGCGATTTCTCGAAGCGGCCCGCGTTCCCCTGCGCATCGGGTTCCAATCGCCTGGTGGACCGCTTATCGCGCCGTTGTGGTTCCGCTACCGGGACGGGTCGTTCTGGTCCTGCAGCCCGCTTTCATCGGCCCTGGTGAGGTCCCTGGAGAGCCAGCCGGAGGTGGCTTTCGATGTTTCGACCAACGAGATCCCCTACAAGGGGGTACGTGGCCGCGCGTCGGCGGAATGTCACCCGGCGAGCGGCCCCGACGTGCTCGAGGATCTGCTCCACCGCTACCTCGATGGCACCGACAACCCGCTGGCCGAATGGCTGCTGTCGAGGGTCGACGGAGAAGCGCTGATCAGCTTCCACATCGAGTGGCTGACGAGCTGGGACTTCAGCGGGCGCATGAGCGGGCTGCAACGGATCGCCGATCGGGACGCCACGGCCGAGTTGTGATGCGTTCGATCGTCTGGTTTCGCAGTGATCTGCGAGTCAGGGACAACCCGGCCCTGGAGGCCGCCTGCGCTAGGGGCGAGGCCACGGCCGTATTCTGCCTTTGTCCTGAGCAGCTGCGGGAGCATGACGTGGGCCCGATGCGCATCGCCTTTCTTCTGCGCTCGCTTGCCTCGCTCTCGAAGGGCCTGGAGGCTCTGGGCGTGCCGCTCAGGCTCGTCGAGCGGCCCCGCTTTGCGGACCTCCCCGAACCGCTGGTCGCACTTGCGCGGGCGGAGGGCGCCACCCACCTGGAGTTCAACGACGAGTATCCCTTGGACGAGCGCAGGCGCGACGCCGATGTGGCCGACGCGTGCGCGGCCGCTGGCATCGTCGTCGGTCGTCATGTGGCCGACGTCACCCTGGCGCCTGGCTCGGTGCTTACTCAGCACGGCACTCCCTACACGGTCTTCAGCCCGTTTCGGCGGCGTTGGCTGGAAAGGGTCGACGCCGCGCAGCTGACGCCCATCGACGAGCCGGCCCGTCGCCCGGGCAACGCCACCGGTGACCGCGTCCCGGAACGCCTGGGCCGCGTTGCTGCCGAGCTAGGCAAATCGCTATGGCCCGCCGGCGAAGCGGCCGCACAGAAAGCCCTGAATCGTTTCGTCGCCGGGCCGATGCTCGATTACGGCGCAACGCGCGACTGCCCGGCGCTCGATGCCACGAGCCGCATCTCACCGTACCTGGCTGTGGGCGCGATATCGGTCAACCAGTGTCTGCATGCGGCCATGAACGCAAATGGTGGCCGGCTCGACGGTGGCGCGGACGGGATCGCGAAGTGGGTGACCGAGCTCATCTGGCGCGAGTTCTATCGGCACATCGTGGCCCAGTTTCCCCACGTCTCGAAAGGGAAGTCCTTTCGACGCGAGCTCGATGAGCTGCAGTGGCGGGACGCTCCTGGAGATTACGAGGCCTGGAAAGCGGGGGAGACGGGTTATCCGCTCGTCGACGCGGCCATGCGGCAGCTCAACGAAACCGGGTGGATGCACAACCGGTTGCGGATGGTGGCGGCGATGTTTCTCAGCAAGCACCTGCTGCTGGACTGGCGGCTTGGTGAGCGGTACTTCATGCAGAAGCTGGTCGACGGGGACTTTGCCTCCAACAACGGGGGTTGGCAGTGGAGCGCCTCGACGGGCACCGATGCAGCGCCCTATTTCCGGATTCTCAACCCTACCACCCAGGGCCAGCGCTTCGACCCCGACGGCGCCTTTACCCGGCGGATGCTGCCAGTGCTGGCCGACGTGCCGGATAAGTGGCTGTTTGAGCCGAAACGCTTTGATGCCGATCTCGACTACCCCGATCCCATCGTCGAGCATCGCGCGGCGCGTGCGCGAGCCTTAGCGCTCTTCAAGAACTGATTTGCCGGGCTTCCGCGAACGCCGGATTGACGCTCGCATAGGCGACCAGGGGACCGGTCTAGGAATCTAAAGGCCAGCAGCAGAGCAAAGCGCAGGAGGCCGTTGAGCAGCAGGATACGTTACCAATCCTCCGCGCACGCATCGTGATGGGCTCGTTCAATCGGCCGTGGGGTCAGTCGGACTTGAGCAGCTCGTACTTCTTCAGATAGCCGCGAAGCTGGTGATAGGTGAGCTTGAGAAGATCGGCCGCTTTCCGCTGGTTGTGCTTGCTGTTGTCCAGCGCGCGGTTGATCAGGTCGATCTCGAGCTCTTTCACGGTCTCTTTCAGATCCAGCGGGAAGTCGTACCAGTTGGCCGCAGGGGAATCTTCCGTCTGCGGCGGCTGCGCTTCCGGTCGGTAGGGTGAGTCGAACGGATCGAAGATCACCTCGTCGACCTCCTCCTCGGGGTCGCTGCGGTAGACGCAACGTTCCACGACGTTTTTCAGCTCCCTAACGTTGCCGGGCCAAGGATGGCTCATCAGCGCGTCCCGCGCCGTGGGGCTGAATCCGGCGAAGTACTCGCGGCCCAGTTCCGTGGCCATGGTGATCGCGAAGTGCTCGGCAAGCAACAGGATGTCATCCTCGCGTTCGCGCAGGGGAGGGAGCGTGAGCACGTCGAATGCCAGGCGATCCAGCAGGTCGTAGCGAAACTTTCCTTCCTCCGCGAGCTTGGGCAGATCCTCGTTGGTGGCGGCGACCAGACGGACGTCGCACTCAAGCGTCTTGGTGCCTCCGACCCGCTCGAACTCGCCGTACTCGATGACGCGCAGCAGCTTTTCCTGAACCAGCGGAGACGTGGTGGCCAGCTCGTCCAGAAACAGCGTTCCGCCGTGGGCCCGTTCGAAGCGCCCTTGATGGGTGCGCGTGGCCCCGGTGAACGCGCCGGCCTCGTGACCGAATAGCTCGCTTTCCAGCAGCGAGTCGCTGATTGCCGCGCAGTTCATCTTTTGGAACTGCCCCTCCCACCGGTTGGAGAGGAAGTGCAGCCGCGCGGCGATGAGCTCCTTTCCGGTGCCCCGCTCGCCTACGATCAGGACGGGCTTTTCCAGCGGCGCCGCGTGAGATGCCTCCTCGAGGATCCGCAGGAAGGCCGGGGACTCGCCTAGGAGGCGTTCTTGTTCTGCTTTCATGCTGTGAATTTTGCCAATATTTGGCCGATCCTGCTACGCGAAACTTTGGGTTGAAACTGCGGGTATGGAAATAAATTCATTAAAAACAGATAGTTACTAATTCTGGGCGGTTTGGCACGGAACTTGAGTTAGATCAGGGGCAATGGCCTTACGCGAATCAGCGGTTCGCTGGGGCTGGCACAGGAAACTAAAGAGGCAGATTTGAGATGAGCATTTTTTCTCGCATGTCCGACATCATCAACTCGAACATCAACGCCCTGCTGGACAAGGCGGAAGATCCCGAGAAGATGGTGCGGCTCATCATCCAGGAAATGGAGGAAGCGCTCGTCGAGGTGCGCAGCACGTCGGCCCGGGCGATCGCGGACAAGAAGGAACTGGCTCGGCGTCAGGAGTACCTCGATGCGGACGCTCGCGAGTGGGAGCGCAAGGCAGAGGTAGCGGTCGGCAAGGGCCGCGACGATCTGGCCAAAGGCGCGCTCGTTGAGCGCAACAAGGCGCAGGATGCTGCCGCGGCGATTACCAAGGATCTGCAGATCCTCGATGACACGCTAGCGAAGCTGAACGATGACGTCACCGCGCTGCAGGCGAAGATCAAGGACGCCAAGGCGCGGCAGAACGCCATCATCATGCGCGGTAAGGCAGCGCAGACGCGGCTGGGCGTGCGCCGTCAGCTTAACGACCACAACA
>JABAHO010001494.1_pt1 | contig 14093 bp, 14 predicted proteins | sample 7062071 | NCBI WGS metagenome assembly JABAHO01 (sample SAMN14534356, study PRJNA622989) | marine sediment metagenome | biome: marine biome [ENVO:00000428]; feature: marine pelagic biome [ENVO:01000023]; material: deep marine sediment [ENVO:00002113] | place: India: Gulf of Kutch | collected...
GTTCAGGGCTCTTAGCGGGGTTATGTATAGAATCTTGATTCCTCGAGGTCTTTCGGGCATTTTCAAGAGCATGTCGAGAACGGGAAGGAAAGCTGCTTCGGTTTTGCCAGTGGCCGTCGGGGAGATTAATAGAACATTTTTTCCCTCAAGAATTGTGGGTATGGTTTTTTCTTGGGGCTCAGTCGGCGCCTCGAACTCTCTTTGCTCAATCAGTCTGCGAATGGGTTTGACAAGCATCTTGAAAGCGTTCTCTGGAGGTTCTATCTAGGCCACACCCGCGTGAAGTCAAGGAAATACTTTGAAGCATGTCTAAAAGCATTTTGGAAAAGAATCTCACCAAACGTGCGCGGGTCTTCACATCAGTTTCTTTTCCCAATCCATCAAAATTTTCTGCGCCCTCCAGAATGTTTCATTGACCCCAATGATTCCTTCACAACCCAGCCAAGAAGAACATCAACATGCCAAAAATTTGACCGCGTTGTCGCACAAGCATGGAAAGTTTTTTATTGAATATGCTTTAAACATGGTTACGAATATGGAGGAAAACATATTGGCAAAATGTCCGAAATGCGGAACTGAAGTTGCCAACCCAAGGAAAAAATGGAAGATGGCGGGCCGTCCCGACAGAACTGGCAAGAAAACCGAGCTGACAATAGGTCTCTATGACTGCCCCAAATGCGGAGCCTTCAGGAAAGTTCTGGAAAAGCGAAAAATATAGAGAACTGCACCATTGATTCACCCGTATCCAGAAGAGACGACTACGAAACAATGGGAGCTTGCAGCTCAGTTGCTCCACACGAAAAAAAACCTGCAGCAATCATTGCATGTTGAAGCGTTGCCAGCGCGGAAGAAGTTTAACGGAGTACTCGGCGAGGCACAATAGCACATGAGGAGAAGGCTGAAAGCCTTTGATGAAGCTCCGGCGCGTAGAGAGGCTCTACATATCCCCTCTTTTTATAGATCGAAGCGGTAAGTTTTTAACATATAATGGCGTTGTTCTTTGAAAAAGGTGCCTTCGATGAAACTGAAGGAAATGGTTAAGAGCGACTACGTGAAGTTTGCTGTAATGTTGCTTATCCTTGCGATCAGTGTTTTTGTTTTTTGGTTTGGCTTGAAGGCTGCTTTGAAGGCTGAATATCCGTTGTGCGGGGTTGCTTCTGGGAGCATGAGACCTACCTTGAGAATCGGAGATCTTATTGTTGTTCAAGGGCTAAACCCGGAGGAAATTGTTGCGGCTCAGGCTCCGGAAGGCGATATCATCGTGTTTTACAGACCGAAGGGATGGCGTGATCCAAACGACCTTATTGTACATAGAGCTGTAGACATGACTTCGAAAGACGACACATTGTTTTTTAGGACGAAGGGAGATGCTAATCCGACGCAGGACAGTTGGGAGGTCCCGGAAGACTATTTGATTGGCAAAGTTGCAAGTCTACGGATACCACTGGTNNGTTGTGATATTCATAGACTGGATTCCATGGCCAAAAAAACAAGCTGAATCTTGAAACAACCAGGTAATACTCGCTTCTAGACATAGAATACCTGCGCGTGCATACTCAGACAAAGTGCATCTCCATAGATTCAGCTATTTTTGTGGACGCGCTAATTTTGCCGCTCACCTCGCTTCACGTCCACGTTGTATGTATCTTCTCCTTCCTATTCTCGGTATTCTTCTTTCCGATTTTGTTACGTTATATAACTGCCGATACCAGTCTTCTCTACTCATTTCATCTACTTTCTCGGTTATACTAAGAAGATCTACCAAAATTTGGTGATGGCGTCTCTCGTCGTCAATTACAATGTCAAACAGCTTCTTAGTGTTTCTATCTTTAATCTCCTCGCCTATTTCTTCACCTCTCTTCAACATCTCTAATTCTTCACTGATGTGAGTTTTAAGCTCCCTTGTCATTCTGTCCTTTTCGATATCACCTACTATCACACCCGAATTCAGTGCGATTAGGGTTTGATATATATCCGAATGCTTCTTTGTATCCAGAATAATCCAATGAATGAACAATTTGACAAGAGGGTTCTCTGTAGAGTTATAGAAAGTCGTTAACCTCTTTGCCATTTCATCTTCCAGTACCTTCTGTTCCTTCAACTTTTCAATAATCTCTCTTTTCATCTTTAACTCACTCAAACTCATTGCAAAATCCAAACAAGGATTAAAGGCTTATCCCAAAACCCAAACCACGCGCACGAAGACGGTGACTTCACACAAAAGGTTCTGCATGCGATCACGTTCTTGGTTGTACCACGACAAATGTGATTCAAATATCCTTATGTAGCCAAACTCACCAAGACCCTTTTCCCATAAAAGCAGTGCGTGCGCAAAACAACCCCGGGTTCTCAGTTCAAAGGTTGAATGAAGAATCCAGAAGGTTATAAACTACAAACTCTGAATGAAACTTGGAGAAACGAGTATGCATTTGGAGGAGATGAAAAAGGAAATAGAAACGCTAGTCTTAGAGAAGGGATTTTACAACGAGCCTGAAGATATTCCAAAGAAGCTGCTTTTTGCATTTATAGAACTGGGCGAAGCGAGCGACGCGTGGAAAAAAAGTAAAAGTGAATCGGAATTAGCTGAAGAACTGGTTGATGTAATGTTTTATGTTCTAGATGCCAGCCGACTAGCATGTCCCTCGATAAATATGGACGAAATGTTCCTGAAAAAACTGGAAAAGAACAGACAAAGAACGTATCAGTACGGCGAAGCGCATAGGCGAAGATCGCGCGCTCGCAATGCGAGTATGTAAAATTGCGCGCGCACATCGATACTTGATAAATCTTGTTTTTTAGTGGGAATTACCGTTATTCTGTGGACTGTCACAAGTCTATATCTTCTGAAAAAGATCAAATGGGCGACAAGGAATTTGCGATTAGAGCAGCCAAAACACCAAAAGAGGCGTGTCAACTCCTAGAAGTTGGCTTTGACTACGTAGGCACCATCCACGGCGAAGAAATCTTTAGAAAACGAAAATAGTATGGGTTTCACAGCGTAGCGTACCAGTTTCAGTATCGAAACCCATATTAAAAGTGAAGGGGTTAAGACTTAGCCATGTTAGTACTGTACGTTCAAAAGCTTTCTCTTTATGTGTTAGTTTGCATAACTTTGGTTCCCTATGTGGCTTCTTCTTTGGGATTAGCGGAAAGTTTAATTTACAATGCTGAAATTGTTGCGTTGGCATCGTGGTACATAGCAAGTTTGCTCATTCCCTTCACTTTGAAGGAGTTAGACACTGCCTTCGTGTTGTGGTACGTTATGTTCGTTCTGGTGGGTGTTGCCGTAGGTTCTGATATGGTCTATCGCATTCATGTAACACAAGGCATGGATTTCTCGCCAGCCAATTGGTACAGCAGACTTGGCGGACTGACGCGTGTTTTTTACTCGTTCATGGAAAGCTGGCTTCTGCTTATGATGCCGGGATGGGTTTTGTTCCTTGTCATGGTGTTTGGTCGAAGAGTGTACTGGAAATCTGAAGAGACAACTCAGCCAGCTTAAAATGGAAGGTACAACTCATATTCACTCTTAATGGTCGAGTTACGTTTCTGTTGTTTCTCGTTCATGGTAGCCAAGCCTTTATAAGACACTCACGACATTTGAGCTGGGTGTAGGTGTTCATATGCCGAAGGTTAAGGCTTCGGTAAATATTGAAAATGTTGTTGCATCTGCGACGCTCAACCAGAGGGTTGACCTTAACGCGGTCGTGAAAGGCTATCCAGGAGTTGAATATCGCCCAGAACAGTTTCCAGGTCTAGTTTTTAGGTTGAAGAGGCCGAAAACCGCAACTTTGATTTTCAACTCAGGGAAGATGGTTTGTACAGGCGCCAAATCGGAGAAGGAGGCTAGAAGGGCGGTGGTGAAGGTTATTAAGGAGCTTAAGAAGAGCGGCATAATAATAATCGGCAAGCCTGAGCTGAAAATCCAGAACATTGTTGCCTCAGCGAGCCTCGGGGGAATGATTGACCTCGAAAAATCTGCCTATGCACTGGGAAAAACTATGTACGAGCCTGAGCAGTTTCCAGGTCTCATTTACAGAATGGCCGAACCCAAGGTGGTGATTCTTCTGTTTGCCAGCGGAAAACTTGTTTGCACGGGCGCCAAGAGGGAACAAGACGTCTATGATGCGGTGGGTAAACTCCATCAGAGACTAGAGGACGAAGACTTAATATACTATGAATAGAGCTGGGAACTAGGCTCCTACTTTTTCACCTGCTTCAAGATCAGGTTGTATTGATCTTCCTTAATTGCATCCATCGCATAGAGTATTTTGGCTGCCTCACTCATCCTTAGCAGGTAGTGTAGCGCGACGTTGCTCCCCACGAGGTTTTCTTTGCCACTTTCCTCTCGGTCCAGCAATACCACGGCGTCCGTTACTGTTCCGCCTTCCGCTCTCACTGCTTCCGCGGCTTTTCCCAGAGAAACTCCGGTTGTGACGAGGTCATCTATTAGCAGCACGTGGTCTCCGGGCATGAGGAGGCCTTCAATTCGACGCTCTCGTCCGTGCAGTCGCGTGCGTGGGCGGATGTAAAGGAAAGGCTTCCTCATTCGATATGCGATAGTCGAAGCGAAGGGTATGCCTGCTGTTGGTACCGCCGCTATTCGATCAAAGCTATTGGGTCCTAGACCTGTCTCTATGAGACTGACGTAGAAGTCACATATTTTGCTGAACGCGTCTGGAAAGCTGGGAACAATTCGGAGGTCAATGTAGTATGGGCTTTTCCTTCCGCTGGTGAGTTTGAAGATTCCGAATTTCAAGGCGCCGATTTTAATCAAGATTCGGCAAAGCTCAGCCTTCAAGGCTTCGCTGTTTTTCTCTAAAGACAACGTTTTCCCTCAAGGTTTACTCAAGTTCTCTGCGATTTTCCGGCCAAACTCTCTAGCGGCCTCTGGTCCCCTCCCAGTTACTATTTTTCCGTCAACTACAACTGGATCATGAGAGATTATTGCGCCACCCTTCTCTAGCTCAGTTATAGTGGTGGCTGTTCGAAAAACTGTTGCCTTCTTGCCTTTGAGTAGCCCTGCTTTGGCCAAAACCACAGGGGATATACAAATGGCTGCAACTAGCCGTTCACGTTGGTTTAGATACTTGACTATTCTTTGAACTTCTGAATTGTCCCAGAGATAGGTTTGCGAGCCCGATCCACCAACAACGACAACGGCGTCAAACTCCGCTGGATTGACCTCCTCTACAGTAGTGTCAGGTGTGATCTGCATACCAAACATTCCTCTAGCTGTTCCACTCGTTGTGCTAGCTACCACAACCTTGATGCCTTCCCTCTCCAAAATGGTTTTTGGCGCTTCAAATTCTTCATCTCTAAACTCCTTAGGAGCAATTATTATCAAGACCTTCTTTTCCACCTTATCATCAACTTCCTCTTACCGTTCCTATCTCAAGTTTATTGTGGATTGAGTTTTAAAGGACTTGTGCTGTCCGTTACGTTTAAATGAAGCTCGTGGAAATCATGTAGGAAGGGTATTCAAATGGTTGATGTGTGGGTTCCTTACGGCGAAACTGAAGTTTGCGCCAGAATTCCCACCAGAAACTTCTTGGGCACCATTGACCCAAAGGAAAAACCCGGTGTAGCAGATGCTCGGGCCGAGGTTGAAAGAGCTCTGAGAGAGCCTATTGGAACCAAACCATTGGATGAAATCGTAAAGCCTGATGACACGGTAGCTGTGGTGATAGACGATTCAACCCGAGCAACCCCAAGCTATATTATGGTTCCTCCTTTGCTAGACGAACTGAATCAGGCTGGTGTGAAAGACGAAAGCATCACGCTCATTTTCGGATGTGGTAGTCATCGTCCGGTAAAGAGAGAAGAGATGACGAGGCTTGTGGGCCAAGAGACTTTGGAACGAGTGAAAGTAGTGAATCACGACGCCAAATCTGAGGATCTAGTCTACCTCGGTAAAACAGCTAAGTTTGGAACCAAGGTGTATGTGAACAAAGTTTTCGCTCAAGCAAACGTGAAGATTCTAACTGGAGACGTGGAACTGCACTACTACGCCGGCTACGGGGGCGGGAGAAAAAGCATCTTGCCCGCTGTTTCGAGTGTAGAAACCATTCAAAGCAATCACGCCATGCTCTTGAATTCCAAGGCTAGGACGGGAATGTTGGAGGGCAATCCTGTACACGAAGACATGATGGAAGCAGCCAACCTGGCAAAGGTTGATTTCATCGTAAACATCGCTACCAACAGCAAGAACGAGTTGGTGAGGGCATTTGCTGGAGATCTGGAACAGGCTTTCTATGAAGGAGTAAAACTTGTAGATGAGATGTACAAAGTCCCAATTGGACGTAGGGCAGAGATTGTGGTTGTGAGTTCAGGTGGTCACCCCCTTGACATCAATCTTTATCAAGCTTACAAAGGAGTTGACAACGCGCTTGACGCAGTGAAGAGGGGAGGAGTCATAATTTTAGCGGCCGAGTGCCCTGAAGGGCATGGACACGACGTTTTCTACGAGTGGATGACAAAATTTAAGGACGTGAACCAGATGGAGAAGGAGATAAAGAGGCGCTTCCATCTCGGAGGGCACAAAGCTTACTACCTGCTTAAGGCCGCACAGAAAGCTGAGATTATCCTTGTTTCCGCCATGCCAGACTATTTGGCTCACAACGTGTTTAAGTTAAGAACGGCGAAGGCGATTAACGATGGGTTACGTGACGCTTTTAACATCACTGGAAAGAATGCGAGGGTTTGGGCTATCCCCCATGGAAACATGACGTTACCCGTTTTCAAGGCTGTAGAATAACGGAGCAAAACACAGGCGGCTGGTTAGATGGTGCAAACGACGTTTACATTGAGGCGATTTGACTCCTCGGATTTGGAGAAGGTCATGCACATAAACCGTGTATGTCTCCCAGAGAACTACACGAGTCTCTTCTTCCTAGATTTGTACAAGCGCTTTCCTGAGACGTTCCTAGTTGCAGAGCATAACGAAGACGTAGCGGGGTACGTCATGTGTCGAATCGAAACAGGACTACTCGGATTCGGGATAGGCATCAGAAAGAAGGGACATGTAATCTCTATTGCGGTTTTGCCAGAACATCAGCGTCAAGGTATTGGACAGGCTTTGATGCAGGAAGCTATGAGGTCCATGCTAAGCTACAATGCAAAAGAGTGCGTTCTGGAGGTTCGAGCAAGCAACGAGCCAGCAGTAAGGCTCTACAAGAAAATGGAGTTTGAAATCAGGCGGACGCTGCGGGGATATTACTCCGATGGAGAAGATGCATACCTCATGACAAGAAAACTGCCCTTCAAACCCTAGTTTTGCAGCACATCGTCTCTTTACCACCCAAAAGTGGAGTTTACCCAATTTCCTGTTCAGGCTAGATCGATAGAATCAAGAGACCGAAGACCTGTGTACCGACAGAATTATTGCGGAGGTATAGGCTATGTGGTTTCTCCAGAGAAAAGCTTCAAAACAACCCAACGGTTGCTGCATCTCAAAACCGAGGAATGGAGTATTTATCTGAAAGCACAACGCAATTCTAACCGAACCATATGAACAAGACAGCCTGCAGAGAAATCATCCAACATTTAATGAAAATCCCTAACCCGACAAAACAAGACGTAAACCTAATCAAAACAAAAATAGCCAGCAGATACAACCTGAAAAAGGTGCCGCCCAACTCAAAAGTAATACGCCACCTCAAAGCCCATGAAAAAACTAAGCTTCTACCAGTCCTTCGCAGAAAAGCGGTTCGGACAATCTCCGGAGTGACAGTAGTGGCCGTGATGACCAAACCTTGGCCGTGCCCCCAAAAGACTCCATGTGCATACTGTCCAGGTGGTCCACCTTACGGAGTTCCCCAAAGCTATACAGGACATGAACCAGCAACCATGAGAGGCATGCAAAGCAGATTCAACCCCTATAGGCAAGTTAGAAGTCGTGTCAAACAACTACAAGCGATCGGACATACGGTGGACAAAGTAGAGCTGATCGTGATGGGTGGAACCTTCCCCAGCATGCCCTGTGACTATCAGGAACGGTTTGTTTGGCGTTGCTTGGATGCTCTCACTGAGAGAAAGTCTAAGTCGCTGGAAGAAGCCAAGACAGGTGCTGAGACAAGTCAAATTCGCAATGTAGGCATTACCGTAGAGACGCGCCCCGATTGGGCTAGGGAAAACCACGTGGATCATATGTTGTCTATGGGCATAACTCGCGTGGAACTGGGTGTGCAAAACCTTTACGATGATGTTTATGAGCAAGTCGGTCGGAGACACACTGTACAGAATGTGGTTGAAGCCACACGTATATTGAAGGACGCTGGACTAAAGGTGGCCTACCACCTTATGCCTGGGCTTCCTGGTTCAAGCTTTGAACGCGACCTAAACGCATTTCGGAGGACCTTCACCGATTGCAGCTTCAAGCCTGACATGATTAAGATTTATCCGTGCCTTGTTCTCAAGGGAACAAAAGCCTATGAGTGGTGGCGTCAGGAGAAGTATCAGCCTTACACCACTGGGGAAGCAGCTCAACTTATTCTGGAGGTGAAGAAGATGATTCCTCGCTGGGTACGAATCATGAGGATTCAGAGGGATATTCCCGCGTTTCTAATTGAGGCTGGGGTGAATAGGGGCAATCTAAGACAGATGATTTTGCGGAGCCTTGAGGAGCAGAATATGAGGTGTCGATGCATTCGATGTCGTGAAGTTGGGCATCGTTGGCTGAAAAATGGAGTTGAACCCGATCCCAGCAACATACAAGTGATGACCATTAAAGAGAAGGCCTCGGAAGGAGAAGACATTTTTCTCTCTGTAGAAGATTCAATCAACGACATCCTCATTGGCTATCTCAGGCTTCGGATTCCTTCAGAAAAAGCACATAGACCGGAAGTACTTTCTGGCATAACATCGATTGTTCGTGAACTCCACGTTTACGGTCCTTTGGTTCCAGTTGGAAAGCGCATGGCGAAAGCATGGCAACATAAGGGTTACGGTGACCTTCTTTTGCTGGAAGCCGAGCGGATATCCCTGCAGGAATATGACCGAAAAAAGATAATCGTTACCAGTGGGTTAGGTACAAAGCAATATTACAAAAAGGTTGGTTATGACTATGATGGTCCCTACGTCTCCAAAATGCTGAAGGAGTGATCATCCGAAACTGCTCGCGTTGCTTCTCGTACACATCTAATTGGCTTACATAACATAGTTCCTAAAGGTTTAAGAAAGAGTGATCCTTAATTCACTGAAGCATGAGGTGATCATATGGTCAATGTTGGCAAGGGAAGGTTATTCAGGAGGGCTGACGGCAAATACTTGATTTATCTACCCTTGGATTTGGCAACTGACTCTATGTTTCCATTTAGAACAGAAACTTCAGTAAGAGTCAAGGTATCATTCAAAATTGGAGAAAAGAAACTCATTATCGAACCCCTAGCAGAGTGAACGCTATCAAGCACACGAATGCACAGCAATTTAGCTACTGTACACTTGTGACCTGATGAATAATCTTTGTACAAGATTTACACGCCTCACCGGCACCTGATTCTAATGAACTTCGACTTCTGAAACTCTATCAATTCTTTTAACGTACTTCTTCTTCTGATGCTCCTGCATGTAGGGACATTTAGATCGTTTCTACATGTTCCTCCGTATTCTGCTTCACATTCATCATGCTGACAACCACATACGCTTTAGGACCAGTAGAATCACTCTTCGTAAGATAGATCAGTTCGAAATAAAAAAGCTACACTTTCCAAATCATGAGTTGTGAGCAACAACTCTTATTTTACTGTCCACCCTTTTTTCAGTAAAAAGCTGCGCGCCCACCAACGAATCATGAAAACTATTGGTTGCGGAAGGGGAGATTGAGCCTTTGGAACCAGAACAGACCGAGAAAATTTCCAGGCGATTCTTAGATGTGGCTTTCGCCATAGACTACGAATTATGGGAGGAAGTCACAAAGAGGATGCGCGAGAAACAATTGACATTGTCCGAAACGGTAACCAATGCACTTAAGCATTATTTCAAGATAAAGTAGAGCAGCAATCAGTTCAGATCTGCCTAAGTGACGCTAAACCGGCAAAAACACCGAACTGAGTTTTATATATCTAACAATGTAAACAGTGATCATAGACGTTATATTAGTAGCGTTGCAGTATTAAAACCGGAGAAATAACGTTTGAGCGAAGGTTTTCCAGGATATAAAGGAAAAGCATTAAAAGTTCTAAGGAATGCTGCTGCTGAAATCGGTGACCTTATCCGTGTCACGAATGATGTTAGAATCTATGAAGGAATCCTTATCCCCAGATCTGAATATGGCGATGATAAACACGTCGTAATCAAAATCAAAAGCGGGTATAACATAGGAATCCTCGTGACCCGAAACACACGAATCGAAAAGATTGGCCCGGGAGCCAAACCAACCTTTAAACCGCCACCGCTGCCGACACGAAATCCAAGGCTGCCTAGGGTGGCAATCGTCAGCACTGGAGGTACCATCGCCAGCCGAGTGGACTACCGGACAGGCGGAGTGCGTTCCGCCCTCTCTGCAAGAGATCTCTACAGCGTCGTTCCAGAGCTTTCAGAAGTCGCCACTATAGAGGCTCAGATTCTCTTTAGTCTCTACAGCGAAAACATAACATCGAGGCACTGGTCAGAACTAGCCAAAACCGTTGCCAAATACATCCGAGAAGGAGTAGGAGGAGTTGTGGTGCCCCATGGAACTGACACAATGGCATACACTGCGGCTGCCTTGAGCTTTGCGCTTCAAAACCTCCCAGTACCCGTAATAATGGTGGGATCACAGCGATCCGCTGACCGTCCGAGCTCGGACGCTGCAACAAACCTGATAGGAGCGGTTGGGGCGGCTGCGAGAGCTCCTTTTGCAGAGGTAGTCCTAGCTATGCACGAAACTGTTTCAGACACTTCCATTGTCTTCCATCGGGGAACCAAAGTTAGAAAATGCCACACAAGTAGGCGGGACACTTTTCAATCCGTAAACGCCTCGCCGCTTGCTACAATGGAAAATAGAAAGATCACAATGCGGGTGAAAGGTTATCGCAAACGTGAACTCTCTCGAAAATTGATTTTGAAACCAGATTTTGATGAAAAAGTGGCACTAGTCAAGTTTCATCCAGGTCTAAACCCTAAAGCTCTAGAGATGTACATCGAAGAAGGTTACAGAGGCCTAGTCCTTGAGGGAACAGGGCTTGGCCACGTGAGCAGCTACTGTTTTCCAGCCATCAAGAAGGCCGTCAAAAGCGACTTAGTTGTAGCCATGACATCTCAGTGTATTTGGGGACGCTTGGACATGAACGTCTACGACACCGGTCGAGACCTTTTGGCAATAGGAGTGATCCCGCTTGAAGACATGCTTCCTGAAACCGCCCTAGTGAAGCTAATGTGGACCCTAGGCCAAACAAGGGATGTAGAAGAAGTCAAAAAGCTTCTCACCTCTAGCATAGCCCGTGAAATTTCGCCTAGAACAATTCCAGAAGAAGGAGAGTAATAAGCAAATGAGCATCAACTATTCCAAGGTCGGACTGAAAACTGGTCTGGAGGTGCACCAACAAGTTGACACAGCAACAAAACTCTTCTGCTCCTGCAAGCTTCAGCTCTTCAAAGAAGAACCAGAAATCACGTTCTCAAGGAGACTGAGACCTACCCAGAGCGAGCTGGGGCAGATTGATCCCGCAGCTTTCTTTGAGTTTCAGAAAGGCGTAAAAATACAGTACGAGATGAACAGAGGAACCTCATGCCTCGTGGAGATGGACGAAGAACCTCCACACGATCTTAACCGAGAGGCTGTGGAAATCGCCCTCATCGCCGCTCTCATGATGAAAGCCAAACCCGTAGACGAAATTCATGTTATGCGCAAAACAGTCATAGACGGGTCAAATACCACAGGCTTCCAGCGGACATGCGTTATTGCTCTTGATGGAGAACTGGATATCGAAAGAAAAAAAGTTCCCGTAAAACACGTAAGCCTCGAAGAAGACGCAGCTAGAAAGATGGGAGAAGAAGCTTCTATCATCCGATATCGAATCGACCGCCTTGGAATCCCTCTTGTCGAGGTCGCCACAGCACCAGTCCTCTACTCTCCAAAGGAAGCGGAAAAAACCGCCCTCGCAATCGGACGAATTCTAAGAGCTACTCGAAAGGTTAGGCGAGGACTAGGAACCATTCGACAAGACTTGAACATATCAATTAGAGACGGAGCCCTAACCGAAATCAAGGGCGTTCAGCAGCTTGAACTTGTCTCAAAAGTCATTGAATACGAGGTTCAGCGCCAACTCGGTCTCCTTAAGATAAGGGACGCGTTGAAAAATCGCAGGGTAACAGAAGACACCATCGAAGACAAGTTTGTTGACGTCACGCCAATCTTTGAGCAAACAAAGTGTCAAGTTATTCAAAAAGCACTTAGCCAAAACAAACGAGTGTTGGCGGTCAAACTGCCTGGGTTCGCTGGGCTCCTCAAGATTGAGCTAGCGCCTGGCATGAGATTTGGAATGGAGATGGCCGATATTGCTCATTTCTGGGGAAGGGTTGGAGGGATCTTCCACACGGACGAACTTCCCGCCTACGGAGTAACCATTAAAGAAACAGATGATCTCAAAAGAGCTTTGAAAGCGGAGCCATTAGACATCATCGTCCTCGTGGCTGATAACGTGGAAAACGCAACCGACGCCTTGAAGGCCGTGACCAACAGAGCCAGAGAGGCAGCGAAGGGTGTTCCAGAGGAAACGCGTGCGGCAAATCCCGATGGAACTACGCGGTATATGCGTCCGAGACCTGGAGCTGCTCGAATGTATCCTGAGACAGACGTTACCCCAATACAGCTCGATGAAAGATACGTAGAAAAGTTGCGCGCTTGTCTTCCAGAGTTGCCTGAACAAAAGATGAAGCGTTTGTCAAAAGAGTATGGTCTAAATCCTAAGCTTGTGAGGCAAATTGTGGATTCAGAATACATGAATTTGTTTGAGATTCTAGCTCGGGAGACCAAGGTTTCTCCTACTGTTGTAGCGGTTGCATTGACTGAAACGATGAAAGCGCTAAGACGAGAGAAAATCGAGGTAGAGAGGGTCAATCATAGACAATTGAGAGAGCTGTTTCATCTAATAGACGTTGGGGAAACCACTAAGGAGGCGATACCGGATATCATAACTTGGCTGTCGAAACATGAGGATGCTACCGTGAAGGACGCTGTTAACAGTCTAGGATTAGCAATGATTTCGCAAGAGGAGCTGGAAAAATTGGTGGACGATTTGATAAGAGAAAATCGGGGCTTGATAGAAGAGAGAAAAGCAAGGGCTTTTGGATACCTCATGGGCATAGTTATGAAGAGAACTCGAGGACGCGTTAAAGCTGAATCGGTTAGCAAGATGCTGAAAAGAAAGTTAAAAGATTTTTCTCAAAGGCGTTGACATAAATAGGGATCAGAAACTCATATAGCAAGGTAGACCCTTAACCATATAACCTCACGCGCACAAGTGGTATAATTCACCGCTTGTCGCAAATTCTAAAAGAGAATGCAACGTACTCGAGGTATGGAGAAAATAGGGGATGCCATTTTCATTCCGTGTCAAGCTCGGTCGAGGTGAGATAGAAATTAGTGGAACTCGTGAGGAAGTAGTAAAAACCATTGAGGAACTTCCGCGTCTTGTGGCAAACGTTTCCAAGGCTTTGGAATCAGTCAACATCGGCGAAACTCCGCCTGAATGTACTTCTACAGTCTATCCCTCCATATCGTCGTCTGGGAACTGCAGTGAGGCAGTGTTAAAGTTGCTCGAAACTGATTGGGGAAGACGCCAACCTAGAACCTTGCCCGAGCTCGCGGAAGCCATGAAAGCCAATGCTCTGCACTATCCATCTACCACCCTGTCTGGAGTGCTCGTCTGGTTGGTCAAGAAAAACAGAATAAAACGGTGGAAGAAGGATAGGAACTACGTGTACGCTTTGACTGGAAAGGAGACTTAAACATGGGCAAGATTAGGGTTCAGATTAAAGCCCCTTTTGGCGAAGTAGTCTTGGAGGGAGAAAACGCCCAAGAAATCCTCGAGACATTGAGAAGCATGCCCACACAGTTCATGAACGAACTAGACAGCTTAGTCTCCACAAAATTTGCTCCCCCAATGAAGGCA
>JABAHO010009075.1_pt2 | contig 14075 bp, 13 predicted proteins | sample 7062071 | NCBI WGS metagenome assembly JABAHO01 (sample SAMN14534356, study PRJNA622989) | marine sediment metagenome | biome: marine biome [ENVO:00000428]; feature: marine pelagic biome [ENVO:01000023]; material: deep marine sediment [ENVO:00002113] | place: India: Gulf of Kutch | collected...
TTCAAGATCTACGGCACCGAGCTCAACCAGCGCCGCCAGGAGCTCCGTCTCTCGATCGCCGGGCCCCAGGCACTCGGATGGGAAGGCGAGGGCTTCGACCCCGCCGAGCTCACCCTGACCCGCGAGTGGCTGCGCTCCCGCGGCAACACCATCGAGGGCGGCACCTCCGAGGTCCAGCTCAACATCATCGCCAAGCGCGTGCTCGGCCTGCCGGATTAGCGGGAGACGCCGTGCAACTCGTACTGAACGAAGATCAGGAACTCCTCGCCAAGACCGCTCTCGATTTCGTGCGGGAGCAGTCGCCGATCTCGCGCGTCCGCGAACTGCGCGACAAGGACGACGCGCTCGGGTTCTCCCCGGCGATGTGGAAGGAAATGGCCGAGCTCGGCTGGGTCGGCATCCTCATTCCCGAGGAACACGGTGGCGCGGACATGGGTCTGGCCGAACTCGCGGTGGTGATGGAGGCGCTGGGTCGCCATCTCGCCCCCGAGCCCTTCCTGTCCACCGTCCTCCTGGGTGGGGGGCTCCTCGCGGAGGCGGGGAGTGCGGCCCAGCAGGCCGAGTGGTTTCCCGGAATCGCCGCGGGCGAACGCCACGTCGCCGTCGCCTACCAGGAGGCGCAAAGCCGCTACGACCTCGCGGCGGTGACCACGCGCGCCGAGGCCACCGCGTCGGGATATCGCCTTCGCGGGGACAAGGTCCACGTGCTCGACGGCATGGCCGCCGACGCGCTGATCGTTTCCGCAAGGACCGCGGGTGGGGATCGCGACCGCGACGGGGTCTCGCTCTTTCTCGTGCCGGCGGACGCAGCGGGGCTCGAGCGCAGCCGTCTTCAGCGCATCGATTCGCGCGGCGCCGCCGCGGTGTCGTTCGCGGATGTAGAGGTCTCCGCCGACGCCCTGTTGGGCGAAGCGGGCAGCGGATACGCCGCGCTCGAGCGAAGCGTCGACCGCGCCACGGTCGGCCTGTGTGCGGAGATGCTCGGCGGCATGCTCCAGGTCTTCGAAGACACGGTCGAACACCTGAAGACCCGGGAGCAGTTCGGCGTGCCGATCGGATCCTTCCAGGGTCTCAAGCACCGCGCCGCGCGGCTGTTCATGGAGACCGAACTCAGCCGCAGCGCCGTGATGGCCGCGGCGCGTGCCGCCGACGCGGACGACACGGCCGCGCTCGTGTCGCTGGCCAAAGCGCGTTGCTCCGACGCCTTCGCCGAGATCGCCAACGAGGGCGTGCAGATGTTCGGCGGCGTCGGGATGACCGACGAGTACGACATCGGCTTCTACATGAAGCGGGCGCGGGTCGCGGAGATGACCTTCGGCGACAGCGCGTGGCACCGCGATCGCTGGGCGAGCCTCCGCGGGTACTAGTCTGAGCGAGCTCGACCGCCGCGATCGCNNCGATCGCTTCCTGCGGGCCTGCCGCGGGGAGCCCGTAGACCGCGCCCCGGTGTGGCTGATGCGCCAGGCCGGACGCTACCTCCCGGCCTATCGGGAGACCCGGGCGGGCGTGAGCTTTCTCGAGGCGTGTCGGGATGTAGATCGCGCCGTCGAGATCTCGCTCCAACCCCTGCGCCTGGTGGGTACCGAAGCGGTCATCCTCTTCTCGGACATCTTCATTCCCCTGGTCGGGATGGGGCTCCCCATCGAGTTCGCGCCCGGGCCCACCCTGGCGGAACCGCTCCGGGGAACGGATGCCATTCGCAGCATTCCCGCCCCGGACCCGGAAGCACAGGTGCCTTACGTCTACGAGATCCTCGCCCGTCTGCGCGAAGCGCTCGACCCGGAGGGCGTCCCTCTCCTGGGGTTCGCCGGAGCGCCGTGGACCCTGGCGGCCTACCTGGTGGAGGGCGGGGGCTCCAAAGAGTTCGGAGCCATCAAACGGATGGCGTACCGCGAGCCGGCCCTCCTGCGTGACCTGCTGGACCGACTGACGGACATGACCGTGCGCTATCTGCGCAGCCAACTCGAGGCCGGAGCGGACGCGGTCCAGCTCTTCGACACCTGGGCCGGTCTTCTGGGGCCCGAGGAGTACCGCCGGTGGGTGCTTCCCACCCACTGTGAAATCGTCCAAGAACTCGGTGGTTCCGACTCTCCGTTCATTTTGTACGTGAAGGATTCCGCCCACGTCGTCCCCGAGCTCTTCGAGGTCGGGGCCGACGTCGTCTCGCTCGATTGGCGGGTCGACCTCGCGGCTGCGGCCGAGACCTTCGGCGCCCGCGCAAGCCTCCAGGGGAACCTCGACCCCAGCGCCCTCGCTGCACCCGCTTCGTCCATCGCGGACGCCGTGGCGCGAATCGCCCGGGACGCGGCGCCCGCACGGGGCCACATCCTGAACCTCGGCCACGGGTGTCTTCCCGAGACCCCGGTGGAAGGGGTGCGGGCCTTTACCGAGGCGGCGCGCGCTTTGTGAACGGGGCGGAGGTCGAGGTCGCGGTCGTCGGCGGGGGTCTCGCCGGCCTGTCCGCGGCCGCGGAACTCGATCGCCTGGGGCGCGAGTGCGTGGTGCTCGAAGCCGGCCCGGAGCTCGGCGGCGTGGCGCAGAGCTCGGCGCGCGACGGGTTCGTCTTCGAGCGCGGCCCCAACACCTTTCGCGTGCCGGGTGCGGCGCGCGCCTTCTTCGAACGCCACGGCCTGAAGAGCGCGATCGAAGCGGCGCAGCCCGCGAGCCGCAAACGGTTCCTCTACCGCGGCGGCGAGCTCGTCCCCGTACCGGGGGGCCCGACCTCTTTCGCGACCACACCGCTCCTCAGCGCGCGGGGAAAGCTCCGGCTTCTCTCCGAACCTTTCGTCGCCGGGGGAGATGGGCGCGCGGAGAGTGTCGCGGAGTTCACGAGCCGTCGTCTCGGTGGGGAAGCATGTGAGGCGTTGGTCGGGCCGTTTCTCACCGGTGTGTATGCGGGCGACGAACATCGCCTCGGCGCCGAAGCGGTGTTCCCCGCCCTGGTCGAGGCGGAACGAAGCAAGGGCTCGATCCTGCGCGGGCTCTGGGCCGCGCGCCGCAGGCCGAAGGGCCTGCCGGGTTCGTGGTCGGGCCGCGGAGGGGCAGGGGCCCTGGTTCGTGCCCTGGCGGCGCGGCTTCCGGTGCCTCCCCGGGTCGGCGCGCCCTGTCGCGCCGTCGTGGCGGACGAGCACGGTGTCCGACTCGAAATGGACGATCAGGTGCTTCGCGTTCGCGCCGCGGTCGTCGCGACGAGCGCGCCCGCCGCGGCGCGACTCCTGCGCCCCAACCAGCCCGATCTCTCTGCCTCGCTCGAGGCGATCGAATATGCACCGATCGTGAACGCGTCCTTCGGCGCGGCGGTCGGAACCACCGAGCGCGGGATCGAAGGGTTCGGGTTCCTCGTGCCGCGCGGGGAACTCGAAGCGCTGCTCGGTTGTCTGTTTCCGAGCCAGCTCTTCGCCGGTCGCGCGCCTGCGGGGCAGGAGCTTCTCACGGCCTTCGCCGGTGGAACCCGCCGCCCCGATCTCCTCGACCGCGACGACGCGTCGCTCTTCGCCGCGCTCGAAGACGACCTCGATCGAGCGCTCGGCTGGCGGGAGATGCCTCAGCGCCTCGAGGTGACCCGCTGGCGGGAGGCCATCCCGCAGCCCGGGAGAAGCCACCGCACCCAGATCGACGACCTCGAGCGGCGCGCGATCTCGCGGGGGTTGGTGTTCGCGGGGGGGTATCTCCGGGGGGTCTCGGTGGCGGACACCCTGCTCTCGGGAGAGCATGCAGCGACCCGGGTCCAAGAACGGTTGGGCGGAGGAGGTGTACGTGGCGGCGAGTGAACCCTGCATCTTTTGCGAGATCGTCGCGGGACGGGCCGAGGCGGCCCGGATTTTCGAAGACGACGATGTGCTGGTGTTTCTCGATCTCTTTCCGGCCACTCCGGGGCACACCCTGATCATTCCGAAGCGGCACTACGAGAATCTCTTCGAGGCGGATGCCGAGTCGCCGCTCGCCGTGATGCGAACCGCGCGGCGCGGTGCCCACGCCCTCCGCAAAGCGCTCGAACCCGACGGGCTCACCGTCGTGCAACTCAACGGTACCGCCGCGGGCCAGACGGTCTTCCACTACCACGTCCACCTGATCCCCCGGAACCACGGGGACGAACTCAAGATCCACGGACGCAAGGCGGCCGAACGCGCCGCGCTCGACGAGCAGGCCGCCCGCCTGGCGCAGGCCTTCGCCGAGTGTTCCGAGGATTGAACGGCGCCGCCGCGGCCCTAGACGGAGTGGCTGCGGATCCAGTCTGAAAGAGTGTGGACCCAGTCCGGGCGCGAATTGAGCGAGGGGATGAGGGTGAGCGCGTCGCCCCCGAGCGAACGCCACTGATCGGCTGCACGGATTCCGATTTCCTCGAGGGTTTCGAGGCAGTCGGCCGTGAACGCGGGGCAGGAAACCGCCAGCCGCCGCACCCCACGCGAAGCGAGTTCGGGAAGAACCTCGTCGGTGTAGGGCTTGAGCCAGGGCGTGCGCCCGAGCCGCGATTGGAAGGAGAGCGACCACTCGCCTTCGGCGAGGCCCAGCGCTGTGGCCAGCGCGCGGGCCGTGGCGCGACACTGGGCGCGGTAGCAGGTGCGACGGGGTGCGTCCGGTTGTTCGCAACAATCCGCGCGGCTCAAACAGTGGGCGCCGCTCGGATCGCTCTTGCGGATCTGCCGCTCCGGAAGCCCGTGAAACGAGATCAGCAGGTGATCCGGCTTCGATTCGGCGACCNNGCAGTCGATGAATCGGGGCGACTCGAAGTAGGGCGGAAGCACCTGCAGGTGCGGCGGGTTCCACAGCTTCGCGGCCGCGCGATAGATCGCTTCGAGCGCGGAGCCCGTCGAGGAGGCCGCGAACTGGGGAAAGAGCGGTACGACCAGGAGTGATTCAATCCCGGAACGGGCGAGCTGCTGGACGACACTCCCGAGGTGAGGCTTTCCGTAACGCATGGCGAGCTCGACGCGGAACTCCGACCCCAGTTGATCCGCCAGCGCGTCCTGCAGGGCCCGCCCGTGCATCAGCAGCGGGGAGCCGCGCGGGGTCCAGACCTTTGCGTACGCGTCCGCGGCGACGCGGGGACGCGTTGGCAGAATGGCGCCGTACAGGAGGGCCCAGCGTGCCGGCGTCGGAATGTCGAGAACGCGGGGATCGCTCAGGAACTCGCGCAGATAGCGGCGGACGTCGGCGGGCCGCGGCGAATCGGGCGTGCCGAGGTTGACGAGCAGGACGCCGCGGCGGACGGACATGTCTCGAAAGATAGGGATGCGGGGGCGTCGCGAAAGGCGGGTCGCGCGAGACGAGCGGGCCGCGGCGCAGCGGCTCGCGGCGGGGCCGAACGCGGGCTCAGAATCGGCGGTTGTGGGCCATTCCCAACCAGAGGGAGAGCGCCACATAGAGCGCCGGGTAGGCGAGGGAAATCCATACGAAGGGCGTCGCGAACGACGCCTCCGGCCACAACACGGCGGCGGAGAGGAGCGCCCCCCAGATCAGTCCGAGGCCCACCAGGAGGGCGCGGAAGCGCGGGGCGCGACTCGGATAGAGGAAGCGGAGCGGCGCGAAGACCGAACCCGCCAGCCCGAGCACCAGCCACGAGGTCACCTGCGGGTCGACCTCGAGGAGCCAGGCGTACCACGCCACTACATTCCAATAGGACGGGAATCCGCGAAAGAAGTGGTCCGGTGTCTTGGCCTCTGCGTGTGAGAACCCGAACCCGCTCGCGAGTGTGGCCGCCACGGCTGCGCTCCACCCGAGCGGCGTCGCGGGAAGCACGCCGGTGAGCAGCAAGAACACCACCGGGACGACCACGAAATTCTCGTAGTCGACGATGTCGTCGAGGCGCCGCCCGTCGATCTTCGGGGTCGCCCGGTGTACGTCGACCCAGCGTGCCAGCGTTCCGTCCACCGAATCCACNNCCAACATCCAGAGCGCCGCCGCGTGCGCCGCCCCACCCGCCGCGGCCACCACCGCCGCAATACCCATCGCGGCGCCGCTCGCGGTAAGAGCATGGACGGCGAGGGCCGCGACGCGGCGTCCCACCCCGGGCGCGTCTTCTCTCACCGCGAGGACCCACGGCGGCGAAGGGGCGAGGGGCTATATTGGGCGTTCGAGGCGGGCATGGCGGGTAATCGCTTCCGACATCATCGCGGTCGGCCTTCGAGTCGACGGAGTCTACCGCCGCGACGCTTCCGCGCGTCGAGCGCGCGCACCGACGATCCCGTCGAGCACCCCCCACCGCCCGAACCCCGTGGTCGTCCCGCGACCGCGCGCCCGCTAGGGCCCGGCGGCTGGCCCCGTCGCCGCCCCGCATCGTCAAGTCGCCTCCGAGCGGAGCCGATACACTTGGGAGCCCAGGGAGCCCTGCTGTGACCGCATCCCGTTTTGATCTCGCTGTACTCGGATCGGGCCCGGGTGGATACGTGGCGGCAATCCGCGCCGCCCAGCTCGGAAGCCGGGTTGCGATCATCGAGGAAGACCGCCCCGGCGGTGTCTGTCTCAATTGGGGCTGTATCCCCTCGAAAGCGCTTCTCACCGGGGCTGAACTCGCCGAGACGATGCGTCACGGCGACGTCTTTGGCGTGACCGCCGACGGTCTGCACTTCGACTACGGCAAGGTCGTCGACCACAGTCGCGCCTGTGCCGATCGCCTGTGCAAGGGCGTCCAAGCGCTCTTCAAGAAAAATCAGATCACCCTCGTCCGCGGACGGGGCGACGTGGTGGGGCCGCAGTCGATCGAAGTGACCGGCGAAGACGCCGGAACCGTCGAAGCGGAGCAGCTTCTGCTCGCCACCGGGTCGGAAGAATGGACACCCCCGGGTGTCGAGGTCGACGGCGAGGTCGTGATGACCTCCCGCGAGGCGCTGGCGTCGAAGCGCATGCCCGGACGGCTCGTGATCATCGGCGCCGGCGCCGTGGGCGTCGAGTTCGCGTACGTCTACGCCATGTACGGCGCCCAGGTCACCGTGGTCGAAATGGCCGATCAGATGCTGCCCGGCGCCGACGCCGAGGTGTCGAAAGCACTCGCGCGTGCGTTCAGGACCCGAAACATCGAGGTTCTCACCGGTACCCGCTTCGTCGATTCGAAGCGTGTCGGAGATGGCGNNGCCGGCTTTCTGCAGACCTGCTGCTGCTCGCGATCGGCCGCGCACCGCGCAGCGCGGGAATCGGCCTCGAGGAAGCCGGCGTGACGCTCGGACCCAAGGGTTTTGTCGAGGTCGATGCCGGGCTTCGCACCTCGGTACCGACGATCGCGGCGATCGGCGACCTGGTGGGTGCTCCGCTTCTCGCGCACAAGGCGAGCGAAGAAGGCATTGCCGCCGTCGAGATCGCCCATGGCATCGCGCGTGCACCGCTCGACCACCGAAAGATCCCCGGTTGCATCTATTGTCAGCCGCAAGTGGCGTGGATCGGGCTCACTGAAGCCGAGGCCCGCGAGACCCACGGCGAGATTCGCGTCGGAAAATTTCCCTTCATGGCGTCGGGCAAGGCGGTGGCTGCCGGGCACACCGAGGGGTTCGCCAAGGTGATTACCGAGACGCGCTACGGCGAAATCGTCGGCGCCCATCTGGTGGGCTACGGCGCGACCGAATTGATCGCCGAGATCGCGCTCGCGATGACCCTCGAGGCGACGACCGCGGAGATCGCATCCACTTCACACGCCCACCCGACCCTGTCGGAGGCCATCCTCGAAGCCGCCCTCTCCGCCGAGGGCCGGTCGATCAATTTCTAGGAGCGAATGAGACAGAGATGACCGTGTCGGTTCCGCTGCCCGCCCTTGGAGAGAGTGTCGTCGAGGGCATGGTGTCCAAATGGTTGGTCAAAGAGGGCGACTATGTGGCGCGCGACCAGCCCCTGGTCGAAATCACCACCGACAAGGTGGACGCGGAAATCCCCGCTCCCGAGGCGGGCGTCGTGGTGGCGCTGCTCGCCTCCGAGGGCGACACCGTGCCGGTCGGCGAAGCGCTCTGCCAGATCGACCCCGAGGCGAAACCCGCGGATGGCGAGGCCCGCAGCGCGGCCGCGGCCGCGGCGCCCCCGGAGAGCGCCGAGTCGATCAGCCCGCCCGAGGCCGCACCGATCGCCGACGAAGTGCGTGCGACCCCGGTGGCGCGCCGCATGGCTGAAGCCGAAGGCGTCGACCTGCACGACCTCGAAGGCAGTGGCGTGAGCGGCCGCGTCATGAAGAGCGACGTGGCTCGCGCCGCCGCGGAACCGGCGTCTGCGCCGACCCCCGCGCCGCTGGAGCTGTCCCCGGCCGCGCCCACCCCGTCGGGTCGGCGCCCCTCCTATCTCACCTACCAGCTCCGCGAAGGCGACCGCGTCATCAAGATGACGCCGCTTCGCAAGATCGTCGCCGAGCACATGGTGCTCTCCAAGCAGACGAGCCCGCACGTCGGGACGGTGGCCGAGATCGACATGTCGGGCGTCGTGCGTTTCCGCAACGCGCACAAGGTCGCGTTCCGCGACAAGCACGGCTTCAACCTGACCTTCCTGCCCTTCGTGGTGAGTGCCACGGTGCGCGCGCTGCTCGAGTTCCCGCGTCTCAACGCGTCGATCGTCGATGACTCGATCATCGAGAAGCGGAGCATCAACGTGGGCGTCGCGGTCGAGACCGAGAAGGGGCTCGTCGTTCCCGTCGTGCGCGACGCCGACCGCCTGTCGCTCGCCGGGCTCGCGGCGGCGATCGAGGACCTTTCGAGCCGGGCCCGCAGCAAGCAGCTCTCCCCCGACGAGCTCAAGGGCGGCACCTTCACCGTCTCGAACCCGGGCCGCCACGGCAACCTCTACGGCTTCGCGATCATCAACCAGCCGCAGGTCGGGATCCTGCGCATGGGCGAGATGGTCAAGCGACCCGTCGTTCGGGAGATCGACGGACAGGACGCCATCGTGGTTCGCCCCATCATGCACCTCGCGCTGTCCTACGACCACCGAATCGTCGACGGAGCACCGGCGAACGGGTTCCTTCACCGGATCCGCCAGCTTCTCGAAGACGCGGACTACGAACTCTGAGCTTCGAGGTCCACTGGCTCGGCCGCGTCCCCTACGCGGAGGCCCTCGAGCGGCAAGATGNNGGCTCGGCTGCGTCCCCTACGACGAGGCCCTCGCCCGTCAAGAGGATCAGGTGGCCGCTCGTCGCGAGGGGCGAGGCGTCGACACACTCTTCCTGCTCGAACACCCGCCCACGGTGACACTCGGGCGCCGCAGCCTCGAGTCGAACCTGCTGGTGCCCGAGGCGTCACTCCGAGAACGCGGCGTCGCGGTGCACCGCGTCGCGCGGGGAGGCGACGTCACCTTTCACGCACCCGGTCAGCTGGTCGGATACCCCGTTGTCGACCTCAAGGCGCGCGGACAAGCCGACGTGGTGGCGTTCCTGCGCCGCCTCGAGGCGCTGCTCATCGAGGCGCTCGCTGAATTCGAGATCGAGGGCTATCGGCGCGAGGGGTTCACGGGCGTGTTCGCCAGTCCGCAGGCGCCCGGACCCCCGCGCAAGATCGCGTCGATCGGAATCGGGGTACGGCGTTGGGTCACCTTCCACGGATTCGCGCTCAACGTCAGCCTCGACCCGGACGAATTTGCGCTGATCGTGCCCTGTGGTCTGCACGACGTGCAGATGACTTCGGTGGCGACCGAGAGGCCGGAACTCGCCTCGCCCGACCTCATGGCCACCGCACGGCAGAAGGTCGAAGCGGCGTTCCGGCGGGCGTACGGAGAGTGAGCGATTCCGCGGGCGGTCGTCCGGTTGCCGGGCGCGCCACCGGCCCGCCTCCGCTGCGTCCCTTCGGGCTCCGCCTGCACCGCGACGGCCGCTTCACGCACGAAGGGCACCCACTCCGCAACACCAAACTCCGCGCGCTCTTCGAACGGTCGGTGGTCTTCCTCCCCGACGAGGGTGAAGCCGGGAAGTACGTGGTTCGCGTGGCGCACTTCCGCGGCGAGGTCGAGGTCGAAGAGGCGGGTTTCTTCGTCCGCAGCGTCGACCTCGAGAGTGGGCGGCTCGAGCTCTCCGATGGAAGCGGCGAGACCCTGCGCGGTGAAACGCTCGCCTGGTCGCTCCTCGACGCCGACATTCTCCTGTGTCGCGTGAAACACGACCTCCGCGCCGGTGGCCTCCCGGCGCGTTTCGAGCACTCGGCCCAGGCCGAGCTCCTCCTGGCCGCCGAGGAAGGACCCGCGGGTATCGCCGTCCGCCTCGCCGGCGATTGGGTGGTTCTGCCCGATCCACCCACCTAGCCCGCGACCACGACCTCAACCCGTCGCGGTGGCGCGGACCATCCAGAATCCGAGGAGCACGCCCACCACGCCGAGCACCAGGCTCGCCGCGGCGTAGCCGGCGGCGGCGGTGGGACGCGCGGCTTCGAGCAACCGAAGGGTTTCGAGACCGAAGGTGGAGAAGGTGGTGAACCCGCCCAGGAACCCCGCGACCAGAAAGGGGTGCGAGGGGTGGTCCCCACCGCGGGTGTCGAGCCATGCGGCGACCGCACCGATGGCGACGCACCCGGCGACGTTGACGGCGAAGGTTCCCCAGGGCCATCCGGCCCCTGCGCGCGCGGTGATCCATGTCCCGACCGCCACGCGACACACCGAGCCCAGTCCACCGCCCAGAAAAATCCACCACCATCGCATTGCGCGGGCGAACGTAGCTGCGTCCCCGCTGCACCGCCGCGACACGCGCAGGCCCGAGGACGGTGCGTCGCGAGCTGAAAGGGACGAAGCGCGGCCGAGCGCGCGAAAGGCGGGCGAGACCGTCTGCTATGGTCGTTCTCCCGAGAGGCCCGGTGGGTGAATGGCTTAGCCAGCGGACTGCAAATCCGTTTACGTCGGTTCGATTCCGACCCGGGCCTCCACTCGAAACCCCGTTCCTGTCGATCCTCGCGATGTCACGCGCTCTCCCGAGCGGTCGACGCGATTGGCGCGGTCACGCGAGACGCACGCCGCTCTACGGTTCGTCGAGGTCCGAGCGCAGCGGATTGGGGTGGCCGAAGAGCCACCCCTGGCCGTAGCGGATGTCGAGCTCGTTCAGCGTGGCCAGCTCTTCCAGCGTGTCGAGCCCCTCGGCGATGATCTCGGAGCCGAGGCTCTTGGCGACACGCTGGAGGGCGTGGAGGAGCTCCTGGCGGGCCGGGTCTTCGTCGATGCCGCGCACGAAGGCGCGGTCGACCTTGATGAAATCCGGCGACAGCTCGATCACCGCCTCGAGGCTGGCGTAGCCGGCGCCGGTGTCGTCGAGCGCGATTCGGAAGCCGAGTTTTCGATAGTAGTCGCGGATCTCCCGGAAGATCTCGAAGTTCTCGATCGATTCCTGCTCGGAGATTTCGAGCACGACGTCGTGCGGCGCGAGGCCGCTGACCTCGAGAGTCTCGCGCAACGACGCCGAACGGAAGTCGGGATCGTGGATCGCGGTGGGCCGGACGTTCAAGAAGAGCGTCGTGTCTTCCGGAAGGCCCTTGGCGCCGACGAGACCACTGCGACGACACAGACAGTCGAGCGGGTAGAGCAGGTCTTCCTTCTCGGCGGTCGCGAAGAGCGCGAGCGCCGAGTGGAGCGCGTGATCGCGCGGGCCGCGCGCCAGCGCCTCGTAGCCGAACACCGTGCGGGTCTCCACCTCGACGATCGGCTCGTAGACCGAACGGATGCGCCGGCGCAGCAGAATGTCCACCAGCGATTCCCGGTTGCGGCGCGCCTCGAGCCGCGCGTGAAGGTCGCAGTCCCCGCGCGCTTGCTCGAGAAGGCGAAGCAGTTGGGCACCGGTTCCGATCGTCGGATTGCAAAACGCCAACGCCATTCCGATGGGGGTATGGAAGGGCTCGCGCAGATAGGGGTTGGCAATCTGGCGTCCGCGCTTTTCGATTCCCTCGCGCACCTCGATCCGCAGCGCCGGGAGTTCGTGTTGGAAGAACTCCGCGTCGTGGGCTTCGCGGAAGAAGAGCACGGCGACTTCGTTGCGGCCCACCTCCCCCGAGAGCAAGAGGTCTTTGGGCCCCAGGCGGTAATAGATCAGCGATTCGATCGCGCGGGTGAGGCGCTCGTAGGCCTCGTCCCAGGCCCGCCGTCCGTACATCGACTCGATCTGACCCAGCGCGCCGGCGTCGACCAGCAAGAGCCCCAGGGCGCCAGAGCGGGCGAAGCGGTCTGCCACGGTGGGCAGGGCCTCGCTCAGGGCCGCGATTCCGGAATCCGGAAGGGCCGCGCCCTCGAACTCGTCGCTCGAATCCATAGAGGCTGGTTCGGCACCCGCCGCCGAGGGGTTGAGTGCCTTCGAAACGGGCAGAGAGAGTGCCTCAGGACGCGCTCTGGTGCTGTCCCGGCTCCGCGCCCTGCTCCCACCAGCGGTCGGGCCGGGCGTCTCGCCAGGGCTCCCGGAAGGCCGGGGGGACCTCGCCCGCCAGGAGTTCTCCCGCTTCGAGAAAGTCGTAGAGCTCGCCAAAGTGGCGGATACAGAGGTCGTCGACCCGGCGGTAGATCATATGGGGTCGCAGCGCATCGATGTCCCGCAGTCCCATCGACCCCAGAATCTCCATGAATCCGCGGAGCGTGCCCTCCTGGTAGCGCCGCACTCGTTCGCCTTTGTCGCGGATGTCGAGCCCCCGCGTGAGGGCGCGGCGCTGGGTGGCGACACCGGTGGGGCAGTGGTCTGTATTGCAGCGCAGCGCCTGAATACAGCCCAGCGCGAGCATCATGCCACGCGCGGACGCGCAGACGTCGGCGCCGATCGCCAGGGCCCGGGCCATGTGGAAGCCCGTGATGATCTTTCCGGAGGCGATGATCCGGACCTCGGGCCGCAGACCGGTTCCGACCAGGGCGTTTTGCACAAAGATCCAGGCGTCCCGGGCGGGCATTCCGATGGAGTTGGAGAATTCCAGAGGCGCCGCGCCGGTGCCGCCTTCGCCCCCATCGACGGCGACAAAATCGGCGCGGTGACCACTCTCGAGCATGGCCTTGCAGATGGAGAGAAAGTCGCGGCGGCGCCCCACACAGAGTTTGAATCCGACCGGCTTTCCCCCGGAGAGCTCGCGGAGCTCGGAGAGGAATTCGACCAGACCCAGAGGCGTGGAGAACGCGCTGTGCGAGGGTGGCGACAGCACCGTCTCGCCCACTGGAACGCCGCGGATCGCCGCGACCTCCGGTGTCACCTTGATGCCGGGGAGGATGCCGCCGTGGCCCGGCTTGGCGCCCTGCGAGAGCTTGAGCTCGATCATACGGACCGAGGGGTGCGACGCCTGGTCGCGAAAGCGGTCGCGATCGAAAGCGCCGCTCTTGTCGCGGCAGCCGAAGTACCCGGTTCCGATCTGCCAGATCAAGTCGGCCCCGCCTTCGAGGTGGTACGGCGAAATTCCCCCCTCGCCCGTGTTCAACGCGAACCGCCCCGCTGCGGCGCCGGCGGAGAGAGAACGCACCGCCGCGGAGGAGAGCGCGCCAAAGCTCATGGCGGACACGTTGAGAACCGACGCGTCGTAGGGTTCCCGACAGCGGCCCGCACCGAAGGTCACGCGGGGAGGGCTGTGGTCGGGCGTCACCGGGTTCATGGAATGGCTCGCCCATTCGTAACCCACGCGATAGACGTCGCGCTGGGTGCCAAAGGGCTTGGTGTCGAGTTCTCCCTTCGCCCGCTGGTAGACGATGCTCCGCATCTCGCGCTCGATGGGAAACGCATCGATATTCGACTCGATGAAATATTGCTGGATCTCGGGACGCAGGACTTCGAGGGCGTAGCGCGCGTGACCGATGACCGGGAAGTTGCGAAGGATCGTGTGCTCGCGTTGGAGGACGTCGTAGAGACCGAGGACGACGAGGGGCGCCGCGACGACGAGCGCGATGCGCCAGCCCATGGCCGAGGCAAACCCGAGGGCGATCATCGCCGCGAGCAGGAGCCAAAGAGCCAACGCGACCCAGAACAGATGACGGACCACAGCGCGTTCCCCCGGGTGCTGTACGCCACGACCCGACCGGATCGGTGTCGCGGCGCTCCGAGGGTATTCGATTTCGACGGGGGCCCGCGATCCCCGGCAATTTCGCGCCGACCCCGCGAGGGCTAGGTTGTCGACACCGACGCGGTGCAGGCCGCCCGCCCGGATGGCGGAATGGGTAGACGCGGGCGACTTAAAATCGCC
>JABAHO010001310.1_pt1 | contig 14074 bp, 15 predicted proteins | sample 7062071 | NCBI WGS metagenome assembly JABAHO01 (sample SAMN14534356, study PRJNA622989) | marine sediment metagenome | biome: marine biome [ENVO:00000428]; feature: marine pelagic biome [ENVO:01000023]; material: deep marine sediment [ENVO:00002113] | place: India: Gulf of Kutch | collected...
GGAGGGGTTTGCGGGCCACAAAGATCGCCTTGCGGCCGAAGAGCAACGCGGGCGAGAGCATCTGGCGAAGGAGCTCGCGCTGCTGTTCCGGATGGAGCTTCGACCGGCGCCGCCGCACCATCCTCCGCGTCGCGAGCCACACCATCGGCAGGAGGAGCGGCGCCAGGAACAGCGATTTGAGCGACCACCGCGCGGTGTCGACCGACACGACATCGAGGCCCGCGTGCAATAGATAGAAGCGGAGCTGATAGGCGTTGATCAGATAGACGTGGCCGAACACGTTGCGCTCTTCCCGTCGCTCGGGGGTGCGCTCCCAGTCCTCCGCGGGCTCGGCGACGACACCCTTGTTGCGCGGGTGCCCGGTGAGCATCGAATAGAGACGCCCCTCGAGATGCAACAAGTTGGGGGTGGTGACGATCAACACGCCACCGGGTTTCAGGATCCGCGCGAGTTCGCGGAGCACGGCGAGCTGATTGTCGACGTGTTCGATCCCCTCTGAGTGCAGGACTGCGTCGAAGACGCCGTCCCGGTACGGGAGCGGCCGTGTCATGTCGACTTGCTGGACCGCTACGTCCTTCTCCGCGCAGGCGTCTGCGCGGATATCCGCACCGAGAACGCGATAGCCCGCGTCCCGCAGTGTGGCGGCGTTTTCGCCCGCCCCGACCGGGATGTCCAGGGCGCGGCGCCCGTGGCCGAGCGCGGGGCCCGCAGCGTCCGCGGCGAAGGCGTCCGCAAAGCGTTCGGCGATCCCCGCGTGGATGTGTCCGCTGCGCCGCAACCGAGAGAACAGACCCATGGAGAGAACGGGTAGCGCGAAAGGCCGAGCGGCGCGCGACCCCCGGCTCGGTCCGGTGGGAAGGGGCGCGGCAGACCGCGGGCGCTACTCCGGGGCGGGTGCTTCCACCGCCTCCGCCGGGTCGTTCCCCGGGATCTCTTCCGAGAGCCACGCGAGGAAGAGTTCGTAGCCCAGGGCGAGGACAACGGCGCCGAGGAAGAGTCCGATGATGCCCATCGAGATCATGCCGCCGATTGCACCGAGCAGGATCACCAGCATCGGNNATCGGCACCTTGACGCCGCGTCCGAAGAAGAGGGGTTTGAGCACGTTGTCGAGGAGGGCCACCACGACACACCAGATCGCGAACACCGCGGTCACCGCGGTGCTCGATTCGCTGTAGACGAGAAAGATGGGCGCGATCATCACGATGAGCACGGGGAGTTGCATCACCGCGGCGACGAGCACGAGGAGTGCCCACAGCCCCGCGCCCGGCACCCCCGCGACCAGAAAGCCGATTCCCGCGAGCGTCGACTGAATCACGGCGACACCGAGGACGCCCTGGACGACGCTCTTGACGGTGGCACGGCTCAGCGCGGCGTATTCCGGACCCCGAGCACCCATGATGCGGGTGGCCAGACGATCCGCTGCGGCCCGCCGGTCGCTGGACTTGGTGAGGAGCACACCGGCGAGCAGCAGGGCGATCGCGAGTTGGAGCAGCGCGAAACCGGCCNNCTCGAGCTGGGGGCGCAGTTGTTCGAGGGTGTCTTCGAGATTTTCCGAAGCGAGGAGCCACGTCGTGTAGAGCTGTTCCCCCACCAGCGGCCAATCCGCCACCTTCTCGGGCGGTGGCGGGACGACGGATCCCTCGCTGACGCGCTCCGCGAAGTGCTGCGCACCCGCCACGAGTGTCTCCGTGAGCATCAGCGCGGGCACCAGCAGCAATGCGAAGCCGCTCGTCACGAGAAGCACGGCTGCGGTCTTTCGGTGTTCCCCGAGCTTGGCCGAGAGGGTGGTGTGTGCGCCTTCGGACGCGATGGCGATGATCATCGCCCACGCCACGATCCCGGCGAAGGGGGCCAGAATCTGGAAGCACCACGCCACCAACAGAAAGAGGATGCCGAGACGGATCGCGATCTCGACGGCGGTGCGAACTTTGGGGTCTTCCGACGGGGGAGACGGCGCAACACTCACGTCCCTATGATGGCACAGGGTGTCGGCGCTTCGGTGCGTCGCACCGGCCCGAAAGGAAGTTTCCCGTGTCCGACCTCCCCCGTCTTCTGATCCTCGTCGGCGTGGCCTGCATCGGACTCGGTGTGCTGCTCGCGGTGTTTCCGGGCCTGCCCGGTCTCGGGAAACTCCCCGGAGATCTCCGGATCGAACGCCCGGGATTCCGATTCTATTTTCCGCTGACCAGCAGTCTGCTCGTGAGCCTCGTGCTTTCGTTCCTGGCGGCGCTGATCTCCCGCGGGCGCTAGGCCGGGCGTCCGGGGCCGCTCGATCCACGCTTGAGATATTCTCCCCGTTCGCGCACCGCGCAGGGGTGGGAGCACGGAGGACACGATGACGATTTCGCTCAAAGACTACGCCGCCGCCGACGCCACCGAACTCGCGACTTGGGTCGCCCGCGGCGACGTCAGCGCGAGCGAGCTTCTCGATACCGCCCTCACCGCGATCGAACGGCTGAATCCCGACGCCAACGCGGTGCTCCAGGTGCTGGAGGAGCGAGCGCGGAGCGAGATTGCCGCCGGGTTGCCCGAGGGCCCGTTCCGCGGGGTGCCCTTCCTCCTGAAGGAGCTGGTCTGCTACGCCGCAGGGGTGGGCTTCTCGATGGGGAGTCGACTCGCTCAGGGCTATGTCCCGAAGGAGGAAACCGAGCTCTTTGCGCGCTTCCGACGGGCGGGACTCGTCCTCGCGGGAACCACGCAGACGCCCGAGCTGGGATACAACCCCACCACCGAAACCGTTCTCTTCGGCCCGGTCCACAATCCCTGGAAATCGGGCCACAGCGCCGGGGGGTCGAGCGGCGGCTCGGCCGCCGCGGTGGCCGCCGGAATCGTGCCGATGGCCCACGCCAACGACGGCGGCGGCTCCATTCGAATCCCCGCGGCGTGCAACGGGCTGGTGGGACTGAAGCCGACCCGCGACCGGGTTCCCCTCGGCCCGACTCTCGGGGACGCCCTGGCCGGCCTCGCCTGCGAGCTGGTGGTGTCCCGCACGGTCCGGGATACCGCGGCCGCGCTCGACGCGGTTGCCGGCCCCGACGTGGGGGGCCCGGCCCAGATCCAGGCGCCGGCACGGCCCTACCGCGAGGAGGTGGGAGCGGATCCGGGGTCGCTGCGCGTCGCGTGGTCGACGACCCACCCGGGCGGCGGCGCGATCGATCCCGAGTGTGTGCGCGCGGTCGAACACACCATCGCGACCCTCGAGGACGCCGGCCATCGCTGCGAAGAGCGTGCGCCGCAGTTCAGCTGGGGGGAGTTTCTCGAGCGAACCCACGTGATCTGGACCACGTACAACGCCGAGAACATCGAGGCTCTCTCCGCCACAATGGGCCGGGCCGCATCGCCCGAGACCCTCGAAGCGGTGACCCTCGCCTGCGCCGAAGACGGGCGGGGTCGAAGCGCCACCGAGCTCATCCAGTCGATGAACTACAACAACGAGTTCTCCCGGATCATCGGGCGCTTCATGGAGGACTGCGACGTCTTCATCACGCCCACGATCTCGCGCGAGCCGGTCCCGCACGGCGAAGTGAACCAGAACAACCCGAACCAGAGCGCCTGGGAATGGACCGAGCAGGTCTTCACCTACTGCTGCTTCACCCCGCAGGCCAACGCCACCGGTCAGCCGGCGATCAGCCTCCCGCTGCACCAATCGCCTTCGGGTCTTCCCGTGGGCGTGCAGATCGCGGCGCGCTTCGGCGACGAGGCCACGCTCTTGCGGCTCGCGGCGCAACTGGAGTCGGCGCTGCCCTGGAAGGACCGCGTACCTCCTCACCACGCATCGGTGGTGTAGAGGCAGGGCCCGCGGCCGCTCACGGCTCGGGCGTCAGGCGTCCAGGCCGTACACGCGCGCCGCGGTGCCCCGCACGATCTTGTCGAGCTTGTCGTCGGGGAGGTGGCCGAGCCGCTTGTCGACGATCTCGCGCGAGCGCGGGAAGGTCGCCGCGGTGTGGGGGTAGTCCGAGGACCACATCACGTTGTCCTCACCGTAGCGATCCAAGGTGTCGGCGAAGACCGGGTCGGCGATGAAGGTGGCGTACACCTGGCGCTTGATGATCTCGCTGGCGCGCTCTTTGAGCTGTAGATCGCCGAGGGCCCCGAGGCGGTGCTGGACCGTGTCGATACGGTGCATCAGATACGCCATCCAGCCGGCGTCGTTTTCGGCGGACACGATGCGCAGACCCGGAAAGCGCTCCAGCACCCCGCCGAGAACGAGCACCGTGATCGAGCGCTCGATCTGGTGGTGCAGGGTGGCGACCGAGATCAGGAAGTCCTTGCCGCGCCCTCCCTTCGCCCCGGTCCCGCTGCGACCCGTCAGAATGTGAAGCGAGAGGGGAAGATCCTGATCCTGTGCGGCGGCCCAGAAAGGCTCGTAGTCGGGATGGTCATAGGGTCGGTCGTCGGGGGGCTCCGCCCAGATCATCGCGCCACCCATCCCGAGCTTCGCGATCCGCTCGAGCTCGCGCACCGCCGCGGGGATGTCTTCCAGGGTGATGAGGCCCAGGGCCACCAGGCGCTTCGGGTCGTAGCTGCAGTACTCCACGGCCCAGTCGTTGAAGGCGCGGAAGCAGGCCGCGCGGAGGCCGGCGTCGTCGAGTCCGAAGAGCGGCATCCCCATCGAGGTGTAGATCACTTCGGCATCCACGCCGTCGCGTTCCTGGTCTGCGATGCGAAGGCTCGGGTCCCACACACTCGGGGGCGCGTCCTCGAAGCCCTTTTTGTTGTGCGAGGGGAGCTCGGCAGACGGCACCCCCGCCCCAAAGAAGGCCGCCACCGCCATCGGGTCGATGTTCTCGCAGACAAAGAACTCCCCGTCTCGACCGTCGAGCCCCTTCACGGTGCGGGGCGCGCGGTCTCGGTAGCGCGCGTCGATCCGCTCCGCCCACATGGTGGGCGGCTCGACGAAGTGGGAATCCGCAGAAATCAGTCGCCTTGCGCTCATCGATCTCTCTCCTTGGACGGGGCGACGGACCCGCGCTTCGCCGGGTCCGACACAATTCGGAGTCGTCGCCAGGATACCTCGTTTCGATCGCCGGTTGGCGATCGCGGGATCGCGACGGTCGTCGCCTACATAGGTGCGACCTGGATCGACGACTTCGTGCTGGCATCGGGGCGCGACCCGCTCACCGGGCTACTCAACCGCCGCTTCTTCGAAGACGCACTCGAGCGGGCGCTGAACGCGGCGGCCCCGTTCTGTGTCTTGACACTCGATGTCGATCACTTCAAGCGGGTGAACGACACGCACGGCCACGCCGCGGGTGACACGGTCCTGCGTCAGGTCGCGCGCACCCTCCCCGTTCATTTCCGCCTCCAGGATGTGGTGGCCCGTTTCGGGGGAGAGGAATTCTCCATCCTCGTCTTGGGGGGTGACGTCGACGCGAGCCGCCGCCGCGCCGAGCGTCTGCGGAAGACCGTCGCGGCTCTGCGACCCACCGTCGAAACCAAGGCGGGCGGGAGACTGCGCCTGCCGATGACGGTAAGTGTCGGAATCGCCGCGTTCCCCCACGATGGGAATACCGCCGAATCAATCCTGGCAGCCGCGGACCGCCGGCTCTATCGCGCCAAACGCACCGGCCGCGACCGGGTGGAGAGCCCCGAGGTCGCCACCGGGCCGACGTCCTCCTCCGACGCTGCCGCGTAGCCCCACCGGCGCGTCCGCGAGCGGGCCCGGCGAGCGGTTACTGCGCGATGATTTCCACCCGTCGGTTCTCGGCGCGGCCTTCGGCGGTGTTGCTGGTGGCCACCGGCCGGGTTTCGCCGCGGCCCACCGGGTTGAGGCGGCCGGCGTCGATTCGCCGCCCGACGAGGTAGTCCCGCACGGCCTGCGCACGGCGTTCGGAGAGCCCGTCGTTGTAGGCCTCGGCGCCGACCGAGTCGGTGTGACCCTCGATTTTCAGGTTCACGGTGGGGCACTCCGCGAGACGGTCGGACCACTTGTCGAGCACCGGCTTCGCGTCGGTGCGGATCGCGGCCTTGTTGAACTCGAAATTGACCCCGCCAAAGGCGACGCGCACCGCGCAGGGATCCGCGCCGCGGGGTGCCGGCGAGGCGGCAACCGGGGGCGGCGGGGCGTTCTCCATGAAGACGGCCGTCGAGAATGCAGCGATGGCCGCGGCGTCCCCGAGCGTGGTGGCCGTGCGGTAGCTCCCGCAGGTGCTGAGACCCGCGAGCGATTCGAGGAACATCTTGCCCTCCGGGTCCGCCCCCACCTGCACACTGTGGAAACACAGCTGCGGGTTGGCCTCCGTGAGCGCGCGTGCATTGGCCAGGCTCACCTCGGGGAAATCCGCCCCGCCGTCCGAGAAGAGGACGATCGCGGTGCGGCGCTGGTCGGCGGCCACCGAATTCTGGAGCTCTGCGAGCACGCGGTAGATCGGCGTCTCGCCGCCGCGGCGGTCGATCGCACCCATCACCTCGATCTGGTCTGCGGTGCTCGAGAGCGTTGCGCGGTCGAAGGCCGCCACCGGCGCGACGACGCAGTCGTCGCCGCCAAAGCCCACCACGCCCGCTTCGTAACGCGGGTCCGCTGCGGGATGGCCCGGATCGGGCATCGAGGCGATGAAGCTCTGGGTGAGGGCCTTGGCTTCGGGGAAGGTCTCCGCGGCATACATCGTTCCCGAGGCGTCGGTGATGACGACGACGCGCTCGGTGGTTCGCCACTGGCTGGGCGAGGCGTTGGCGGGTGAGACCGCCACCGGCGGGGTCGGGGGGAGCGGTGTTGCGGTGCACCCCGCCAACGAAACGAGCGAGAGCAGGGCCAAGGGGAGGAAAACCGAGCGGTTCATCGCGAAAGACCTCGAAAGGGCGCAGTGACTCGATTAGGCCAAGCGTCCGTCGATGGCGAGAAGTGCGAAACCCGGCACACCCCGTGTTCGCTCCTCCACCCGCTCGCTAACCGCGCGCCATGATCTCTTTGAAGCGCGCGAAGGCCTCCGCGGGCCACATCGAGGGCAGGTCGTAGAACTCGTCGTAGGTCGGGAGGTCTTCGGAGAGGTCGAGCCACTCCTGCTTGCTGCGCGCAAAGATGTGTGCCCGCGGCGGCGCGGCGTTCGGGTCGTCGAGCGATCCCCCGCGAAGTGCCACGACGTCATCGTGGATGACGCGATAGTTGCACCACAGCACCGTCGCGCAGCTCGGGCAGAAGTAGGCGTCGCATCCCGCTCCGCTCGGCGTCGGAAGATGGGTGGAGCGGGTTTCGCCGCTCACCTCGAGCTCCTGACGGTCGACGACCACGAGGTGCGCAAAGGCGGATCCGGTGGAGCGCTGACAGTCGCTGCAGTGGCAGTTGTGTGCGAAGAGCGGTTCCCCGCGGAGCGTATAGCTCACCGCAGCACACATGCATTTCCCCGTGAGCGGCATGTCGATTCTCCTCTCTCGCAACCCGTCGTGGGCGCGGACCGGGTCCAGCCCGACGGACAAACACGCGGCGCGGCACGCTCCGAAGGGCCTGGCCGCGCCGCGCCCACCGGTGTTCAGCGCGTCGCGTCGCGCAGGGCGTACCAGTAGACGGCGGTCAACGCGAAGGTGACGACGACGAAGACGGCGTAGTTGATGCGGGTGGCCCGGGTTGTGTCCACCCGCGCGGCGCGCTCGACCACCATCGAGCTCAACAGCGCCACCATGATGTGGGCGAAGGTGCCCCCCGCGATCCGGTCGACGAGCACCGAGCCCGAAGCGGGGTTCAGCTCGGAGGTCAGGAGATACATGTTGCCCACCGCCGCAAAGATGGCGCTCGTCACCATCCCGGTACGCGCCGCGAGCGCACTCACGTCGATGAAGTACATGAGGAACGCGATGAGGTTGGCGACGATGAAGCCCACCGAGAGGGTGACCAGGAGTCGGCCGCTCTGCCGCACGAGCTCGATCCCGACGACCAGACGCGAGAACTGGCTGGTCCCCTCCTCGCCCAGACCGAATTGCGATGCGTAGTTCTGAGTCACGACATCGAGGTGGAGCGGTTCGACGTCATAGCCCGAAAGCTTCACGAATTCGGAAATCAGGCTCTGCTCGGTGTCGGGAATGAGACGGACCTCCTCCACCGTGTAGGGGGTCTCGATCACGATCGCGACGCGTTGCCGGTCGAAGGGATAGTCGCGGAAATCGAAGCGGTGGTTGATCGTGGCCTCGACGAATCCGGCGGCGTAGTGCCGTCCGTCGTCGAGCACCCGGTGGTGGACGCCTTGGGTACTCCACGAGNNACACTTGCGACCCAGGTTCCCACGCGGACCTCGGTGGTCGGCTCGCGCTCCGCCCCGGTGGCGGGCGCCACCGAGAGGACGACGAGGGCGAGAAGGGCCCCGAGGCCCAGCGACCCAGCCCGGGGACGGACGCGCGAGTGCGGGTCGACCATCACCGAACTGTACCCCGCGTTGCCGGCGCCGGCGGCGCTCGCTTTCTCGCCCTGTCCAGCGGGTCGCCACGGAACCCTACAATCTTCCGTCGCAGCGCAGGACCCCAGGAGCAAGCATGAGTGATACGGACGAAGCCAATCCCGCCGGGCGGATGATCGCCGCAGTCCTCGCGCTGGCGATCGGCTACGCCGTGGTTCGCTATCACCTCGCGGGCGATGTTCCGTGGAAAGACCTTCCCTTCTTCATCCTGAACAAGGGTCTCTCGCTCGCCGCCATCGCGCTCCTCGCACTCAATTTTTCACTCGGACCGGCGAGAAGCCTCGGGCTCCCGGTTCCGGGCGGCTGGCTCGACGCCCGCAAAGCCCTTGGGATGACGGGCTTCTTGCTCGTGCTGGTGCACGCGATCATGAGCTTCATGCTCTTCTCGCCGCGGATCTATCACAAACTCTTCGAAAGCGACGGCACCCTCACCGCTGTGGCGGGACTCAGCATGCTCGCCGGGGTACTCGGCTTCGTCTTTCTGTGGGCCTACAACCTGAGCTTTCAGACCTTCCTGCGCGAGGACAAAGCCTTCATCGCGGCCATCACGTCGCGCCGGGTCCTGGTGTGGGCGCTCCTCCTCGGCGGTCTCCACACCTTCTTCATGGGCTACGAGGGCTGGCTCCGCCCCGCCGGATGGCACGGCGGGATGCCGCCGATCAGCCTGGTGGCCTTCGCCGTGTTCGCGGTGGGGTACGGGCTCAACCTCTTCGGGCGCGAATAGCGCGGCCGCGTTCACGCGGCGCCACGCCGGGTGCCGAATAATCGGGCGACTCCGAAGCTACTGGCTCACGAGGAGCTGGCGGTGTTCCAGATAGAGGAGGCGCAGGAGGTCGTACTCGAAGGGCCCGAGTTGGCCGAACTGAAAGGGCGTGTCGTCTCGGAGTTGGAGCGCCTGCAGCACATAGATCGAATAGAGATAGGGGTGGTCGCTAAAGGGGCTCCCGAACGCGAAGTGATAGATCAACGCCACCGTCGCGCTGTCGACGGCAATGCCGACGGTGTCGCGTAGCGAGGAGGGGCCGAGGATGGGGAGCATGAGGTAGGGCCCGGGCCCGACCCCGTAGTGGCCGAGGGTCTGCCCGAAATCCTCGTCGTAGCTCACGAGCCCGTACTTCGTCGCGGGATCGAAAAACCCCGCGATCCCGACCGTCGAGTTCATCAGGAAGCGACCGAGAGTCCCCGCGGACTTCTTCGCGTCGAGCTGCATCACCGAGTTGGTGAAGATCGTGACCTGGTCGAGATTGCCAAAGAAGTTCGAGAAGCGTTGACGCACATAGCCGGGAAAGACGAAGCGATAGCCGCGCATCACGGGGGTCCAGACGCTCCGGTCGAATCCCTGGTTGAAGCGGTGGATGCCGCGGTTCATCCCCTCCCATGGGTCGTAGCGGTCGACCAGCCCGGGCCCCGGGTCTTCGAGGCCGGTCGCGGTGGGCGTTCGCACTTCCGCGGGCGCTTCGGACTGCGCCGCGGCGGCCGCGGGGTGGAGCAGGCCAAACGCGACGAGCGCGAGGATGCACCGAAGCGCGGGTCTCACGGACGCGCGTCCTCGAAGAAGGCACGCATCGCGGCGACGTTGTCGCGATGTTGCAGGGTGCCGCAGTGGCCGCCGGTGGGAAAAATCGTCGCGCGCCCGCCAAAGGTCTCGCGGAGGAACGCGAGGTCGTCTTCCGACAGGATGAAGTCGTCGGCGTTGGTCACGAGCCCCACGTGATCGGCGCGTTCGAGAAAATCGCGGATCGCCGCGAGGTCGGCGCCGCGGATCAACACGTCCTTGGTGAGTGCGGGGTCGCGGCCGTTCCAGTAGGGGACGAGCATCTCGTCGACGTAGCGTTCGAAGGGCCAGCGGGCCGAGCGCTTGAAGGGAACGGTGAGGGAGGTGCTCACCCCGAGTGGGCTCCCGCTCTCGACTACGTGTCCGCCCCCGTGGAGCGCGTCGGCTGTGAACACGATGTTCGCCGAGGAGAGCCGGAAGGCCGCGGCGATCATGCCCTGCAGCGCCTCCCGTTTGGGCTGGCGTCCCTCGGCGATCATTCGCTCGGCGACGCGGTACAGGAGCTCGCTGTCGAGCACGGCGCCGCGCTCTTCGCGGGTGTACGCCGAGACTTCGGCGAGGAGCCGGCCGATGATGCGCTCGGCGCTCGCGGGACCCTCGGGAAGGCCCGTTTCGAACAGACCGTCGAGGATGCGCACCGAGGTGAAGAGGTTCACCGAGGGATTGATCAGAAGGATCCGGTCGAAGTCGAAGACACGCCGCTCCTCGTCGAGGGCGCCGAGAAAGGCCGCCTGGGTGGCGCCGAGGCTGTAACCCGAGAGCAGCACCCGGGACACCGCGAGGCGTTCGGATAGATCGTCGCGCACCGCCTGCATCACCGCGTAGAGATCGGCGACATCGGCCTCCATCCAGCCGGGCATCGACGCCTCCGAGGCGCTCACCAGAAAGTCCGGCGCCGTCGGCGACGAAAGCAGCACGACGTGGTAGCCGGTGTCGAAGAAGACGCGCTGGAGAAAGCGCATCTTGCTCGAGCGGTGGCTCGCCCCCGTGCCCGCCACCACGAACATCAACGGCGCCTCGCCTTTCTGGGCGGAGAGGGTGTAGGCGAAGGCGTCGCCGTCGAAGAACGCGCCCGGCGGCTGCCGGTCGGGAAAGCGCGTGACCCGCCGGATCCGCTCAGGGACGCTGGCCGGAAGTTCCGCCTGGTCCGCCCGCGCGGTGCCGATCACCGTCACGAGATAGGGATCGCGGAGCGGGTTCTCGGTCTCCGCCGCGCCGGACCCAAAACCGAGAACCAGCCCGACGACAATGGCCAGAACGGCGGTGAGGGCGCGCATCGCCGGGGAAATAGCACAGTCGCCGGAACGCCCGCGATGGGGCTCGGGGCGGCGCGTCGTTCCCCTGAATGGGCGAGCGCCGTTCCCGCCGGTGCAACACAGGCGCACCCATCACCTTTCGCGGGGAGCGGTCACAACAGAGTATGGACGGTCCCGAAATCCCGTTTTTCGACCCCGGCGTGGCGGCAGCTCTGGCGCAGAACGAGCGCGTTCTGGCCGGGGCCGACTTCATCCGCAGGCGGCTCTAGGGATGCGCTCGCCGGACACACGGCGGGGCACCCCGGCGCGACGATCCGCCCGCGGCCAGCCCCTTCGCGCGCGCCGAGCACTCCCCGGGGTTGCGGCCAAGGCGGCGCTGGCGCTCGGGGTGTTCGCGCTGACCCTGGCGATGGGTGAGGGCGTGCTCCGGCTCCTCCCCGGCTCGCAGCACTATTTCGTCCACGTGCCCGACACGCAGAAGGTGTTCTCCCCAGATCCGCGATGGATGCCCGGCATCGAAGGAATCTCGCGTTTCATCGTGAACAGCGAGGGGATGCGGGGTCCGGCGCTTCGCGGTGACGGCGACGACGCGTACCGCATCCTCGCAATCGGGGGGAGTACCACCGAGTGCGTGTATCTCGACCAATCCGAAACGTGGACCCATCTGTTGCAGGACGAGCTGACGCGCTCTGGAGTCCACGGGCCGGTGTGGGTGGGAAACGTCGGCCGTTCCGGGCTCACCAGCCGACATCACGTCGTCCAGGCCAGGTACCTGTTGCGGCAATATCCGACGATCGATGCGGTCGTCGTCCTCGTCGGTGTGAATGACCTCACCCGAAGTCTCATGCACGGACCGAACGAATCACCGGCGGCCCGGCTCGCGGACGCGGACGATCAGGCGATCCGCAGGGCGTTTGCAATTGCCCCCGGCAAGCTCCATCAGCCCCGGACCGCGTTTCTCTTCGCCGAGGGNNGCCGAGGGTGCCCCCGCCTACAAGAAGACCGCCCTCTGGCAACTGTTGAAGCGGTCGCGGTTGTGGTTCTCGGCGCAGCGCTCTCGAGACCTCGTGCAGGACGAAGAAGGCCAGGTGTACGAGCGCTGGCGACAGCACCGGCGAAACGCCGCCGAAATCCTCGACGAGACTCCGCCGCTCGATGCCGCGCTCCGCGTCTACCGACGAAACCTGATCGCGATCGCGGACGTCGCGCGAGACGCCTCGGTCCGCCTCGTGTTCGTGACACAACCCGCTTTGTGGAGGGCCGACTTGACCGCCGAGGAGGAGGCCTCGCTCTGGTTGGGCGGAGTCGGAAATTTCCAGGAGACCACCGGAAACCCCTACTACGCGTCGCGCGTGTTGGCGGATGCCATGTCGCAGTACAACGCGGTGCTGCTCGACGTGTGCCGAGAGCGGTCCATCGAATGCATCGACCTCGCCGGCTCGCTCGAGGCGTCGCTCGCGAACTTCTACGACGACGTGCATTTCACCGAGCGCGGGGCCGCCGCGGTGGCCGAGATCATCGGGGCGCGGCTCGGGGCCAGAACAGTGGGTGCCGCGACCGCGCCGGCGATGGAATGACGGGGACGAAGGGGACGCGGAGCTGCCCTTCCGGCGGTCCCAGATCGTCATCTCGCTCGACGCCGGAGCAGGGTTCGACGCCGCGCCCCTGAGCGAACCATCCGGTTACTTCCCGTGCACTGCTCGCCTTGGCCCCGAGGGATCCGATGGCTCCCGAACGCGCGCCGCCGCCCCCGACGGACAGTGCGCCGTTCGTGTCGGCGAGTTCCTTCGCGAGTGTCTAGATTCCCGACGCGGAGAGGTGGCCGAGCGGTTGAAGGCANNTGGGTTCGAATCCCACCCTCTCCGCCACAGATCTTCCTCCCACTGTTCTGGGTTGGGCGCATTGGTGGACACAAAGGCGAGCCTGATTCGCGGCGACGCGGGGCCGGTGGAGATCCCGCTGGGGGCGGGGACGTCCTTCGTGGTGACGCTCCGCCACCCGGACCGCGAGGGGGACAATCAGGACGCGGCCACCGTCATCGCGACCGGTGCCGAGGGCGGCGTGCTCGCGGTGGCGGACGGCGCCGGGGGGCACCGCGCCGGGTCGGCCGCGTCGCGCCTGGCGCTCGAGCACCTGGGGGAGGCGCTGGTCGGGAGCGAGCGCCCCGAGAATCGCGCCCCCGTCGCCGACCCGAGTGCCTCTCGCGCTTCGATCCTCGATGGGATCGAGCGGGCCAACCTGGCGGTGCGGAAACTCGGCGTGGGTGCCGCCACCACCCTGGTGGCGGCCGAGATCGACGGGACTTCGATGCGCCCCTACCACGTGGGCGATTCGGAGATCCTGGTCGTCGGCCAGCGCGGCAAGATCAAGCTCCAGACGATCTCGCACTCCCCGGTGGGCTACGCCGTGGAAGCAGGCTTCCTCACCGAGGACGAGGCGCTGGCCCACGAAGACCGCCACATCGTGTCGAACCTGATCGGCTCCGACGACATGCGAATCGAGATGGGGAGCGCCGTCCCCCTGGCACCGCGCGACACGCTGCTCCTGGGTTCCGACGGCCTCTTTGACAATCTCGACGCGGAGACGATTGTGGAACGGGTGCGCAGTGGCCCCCTCGATACGGCGGCGGACGAGCTGGCGCAGTTGGCGCGCGACGCGATGCACCGGGGAAAGCCCGACGACATGACCTTCATCCTCTATCGCCTCGATGCGGAACGCCGGCCGTGAGCGCGCGACCCGCCAAAGCGCTGCGGCGCGGCGCCCGGATCGGGAAGTATCGGATCGGCCGACGGATCGGCACCGGCAGCTTCGCGCAGGTCTACGAGGCGCGGGACACCATCGAACGCCGCGATGTGGCGCTCAAGGTCGCGCTTCCCTC
>JABAHO010008283.1_pt1 | contig 14070 bp, 16 predicted proteins | sample 7062071 | NCBI WGS metagenome assembly JABAHO01 (sample SAMN14534356, study PRJNA622989) | marine sediment metagenome | biome: marine biome [ENVO:00000428]; feature: marine pelagic biome [ENVO:01000023]; material: deep marine sediment [ENVO:00002113] | place: India: Gulf of Kutch | collected...
GGAATTCCGTGTTCCGGTAGGAAAAGGCTTTATCGGCCGTACCGTCAACCCGCTGGGGGAACCGCTCGACGGGCACGGACCGGTTAACCACGACGATATGTATCCCATCTTTGCAACGGCGCCCACCGTGCTGGAGCGAATCCCTCTCTCGCAGACACTCGAAACCGGCACAAAAATCATCGACATGATGAAACCGATCGGGCTTGGCCAGCGGATGCTGATTCTCGGCGACCGCATGACCGGCAAAACCACCGTGGGTGTCGATGNNCGGAAAGTCCGATGCATCCCTGAAGCGCATAGCGGACCTGTTTGAATCAAAGCACGTCTGGCCGTATGGAATCATCGTGGCGGCCACCGCCTCGGAGCCCATGGGTCAGCAGTACCTCGCCCCCTATGTCGCCTGCAGCATCGGCGAGTATTTCATGTATGAACACCAGGCCGATGTGCTGGTCGTTTTTGATGACTTTACGAAACATGCCTGGGCCTACCGACAGATCTCTCTGCTGCTCGAACGCGCCCCCGGCCGGGATGCCTACCCGGGTGACATTTTCTATATTCACTCCCAGCTGGTGGAGCGGGCCTGCAAGCTCAACATGGAGCGCGGCGGCGGATCCATGACGCACCTGCCGATCGTGGAAACGCTCCAGGGTGACCTGGCCGGCTATATTCCCTCGAATATCGTTTCCATGACTGACGGCCAGGTGCTGATGAGTGCACAGCTCTTCGGTGAAGGGTTTAAGCCCGCGATTGACATGGGCCTCTCTGTGTCCCGCATCGGCAACAAGGTGCAATGGAATGCAATACGCAAGCAGACCGGGATGCTCCAGTTGGAGTTTGTGCGGTACAAGGAACTTGAAAAACTGACCCGTATTCGTGCCGGATCCTCATCGGATGTTGAAGACCGTCTCCGGCGCGGCCGAGTGCTGGAGGAACTGCTCAAGCAGGATGAGAACAACCCGGTGGCGATGGAGGATGAAGCCATCACTCTATTTGCGCTTCACAATGGATACCTTGATGATGCGGATCCCAAAGACGTGCGCCACATGTTGAAGGTTCTGATTGAAAAAGTATGGCATGAGCAACCCGAGGCCCTAAAGGAACTGCGTGAGAAAAAAGCCATGACCGATTCGATCCGCGACGCGTTTCTCGCCACGGTGCGTTCATTCGAGACGGTCGGCGTTTAATTTCAGGAAAGGTGCCCGGATTGTTTGCCGGGTCGGAGTGCAGGCTGATGAAATTGCGAATACTGAACCCGAAAGAAACCGTGTACCATGGAGATGCCACCAGTGTTTTTATCCAGGGGGACAACGGAGAATTCGAGATTCTGGATTATCATGCGCCGGTCGTCAGCCTTTTGCGGGAGGGCGAAATCAGGGTTGATGGTATAAAGTCCATACCCGTTAAGAAGGGCATCGCACGGTTCAGTGAAAATGAATGCGTGATTCTTGTTGAATAGGGCCGCCAATGGCGCCCTGCCGCCCTGTATTCGGGTGGGCGAAAGGTAAATTGTGGAAGGATTCGTCATATTTCTGGTCATGCTGGTGGTCATTATCGGACCGTCGGGAGTGATTGCAGCTATCGGGTATGCAAGCATCCGTGCCCTGGGGCGTAATCCGTCCGCCGCCAATAAAATCCTGCAGGCTATGGTGATTGCACTCATTTTTGCAGAATCAATTGCCATTATTGCACTGTTAATTCTTTTCCAGCTCTTTGGTCGCGGTTAGAGAAGCGCTTGCCCGCGCCATGAGACGTGGGCGCATCCAAGCGCTCGAATTTAAAATAAACGTTGATATTCTGTTCTGACTGTGGTCTACATGCAAACTGCCAAAAGCACCTAAATTTCATGACAGCCGACCTTACAGAAACAATCCGGATCATTCTTCCGATCGTCATTGCCCACATCGTGGTGCTGGGTGCGATCATGTTTATCATGAACCGCATGCTGCGCGGGGACAGTGACCGGGCAGTCAAAAAGATTACCGAAGCTGAATCCGAAATCCGCCAGAAGGAAGAATCCATGCGGCAGGATCTCGAGCAGACCAAGCAGGAATTTGCCACCAAGCGGGCCAGCGCGGAGGAAGATCTCCAGGAGCGCCGGGAGGAACTCGAAAAAGAGATGTCCCAGCAGCGCGAGCAGGCCATTGAAAAAGCAAAACGCGAATCCATGGATATTCTTGAAAAAGCCAAGAAGGAAGAACGCCGCCAGCGGGATCGCATGGTGCAGGACATGGAAGGCAAATCAATCGATTTTGCCGGCAAGCTCTTTCGCCTGGTGTTCAGTGAACGGCTGAATGATGCACTGAACAAGGCTTTCATTGACGAATTGATTGACGCGCTTGAAGAAACCGATGCCGCCGGCATCACGGTCGATTCCGAGGATACGGAATTCAGCGCCAGCCACCCGATTGAACCTGCCCAGAAAGCGCGTCTGGAATCTGTTTTGAAAGATAAATTCGGAATATCGGTTCAAATCGAGGAATCCATCCGCGAAGAACTGCTTGCGGGTCTCGTCATCAAGCTTGGCAGCCTCGAAATCGACGGCAGTCTCCTCAGCCGCTACCAGGAGGCGGCCGCCGAACTCAAGAAAGACGCTGCGTGAGCCTGCCGGCGCGTTTTCCCGGAGACAGCCTCTCCGGAGAGAAAACATACAGCAACTGCGGTGCTGCGTGCAGACCCTGCCAATGGCCGTACAGGCGACTAGCCACCACCGAACATGCAACTTATTGAGCTGAAAAAAGAGCTGAGACTCAACAGCGAGCTGGTCGAGCTCGTTGAAACGCTCAAGAACATTGCCGCCTCGCAGTACTTTCTGCTCGAACGCCAGAAAAAACGGTTTGAAGAGTTCATGGAAGCGTTTTCCGGATTCTTTGAAACGGTCAACCTTGTTAATGTGGAAGACCCGTTGGTCCAGGTGTCTTCCGATGTCCTGGGCATCGTTATTGTCACTTCCGATTCCGGCTTCATGGGCGGACTGAATCAGTCCGTGATTCGCGCTGCGCTCGATGCGCAGGGAGATCTAACCAACCAGCAGACGCAGCTAATTATTGTCGGAGAAAAGGGAGCTGGCGTGCTGTCCGACCAGGGGCGTGAGTTCAAGTACTTCCCCGGAATCCACCAGACAACCATCTATGAGCAGTCGCTCGAGGTGCGGGACTACATAGTGGACGAGGTTCGCAACCGGCGCATCGGCCGGGTGGTGATTGCCTACCCGAAAGCGCTCTCCTTCACGACCCAGGAAATGGAAGTCGTCGATATTCTGCCCTGCGACCAGCTTTTCGCCCGCACGGCGAATGTGGCGGAGGCGGAGCCGACACGCATGATGAATTTGCTTTCCAACGCCAGGAAGGCTATCGTGGAATCCAGCTTCGAGGATCTCGTGGCATACCTGGCGAACACATGGGTCGAATGCAAGTTGTTTGAAGTCTTTGAAGACAGTAAAATCGCAGAGTTTTCCGCCCGGGCCATGCACCTCGAGGGCAGTTTCCAGAAACTCGAAGAAGAAAAAGTGAAGCTTAGGAACGCCTCGTTCAAGGCCATACACTACAAGATCGACAAGGGCATGCGCGAAAGTTTTGCCGCCCTGATTAAAAACCGGAAAGACCGTAACAAAGAGTAGACGCAGATGCCCGTTACCTTTTCAAAAGCAGGCCGTGAGGGCCGGGTCACCTCCGTGCAGGGCCCCGTTGTCGACGTGCAGTTTGCCCGTATCGAGGACCTTCCCGATCTGCACGAAACCGTGCTTGTGCGTACCTTTGACCGGCGCGAGATTACCCTGCTCGTGGAAGAGCATATCGAAGGCAACATCGCCCGCTGCATTGCACTTCACTCCACGCTCAATCTACAGCGCAATGCACCTGCCAGGAGCACCGGGACCACGCTGGCCATCCCGGTCGGGGAAGAGCTTTTCGGGCGCATCATCAACGTACTCGGCCAACCGGTTGACGGGCGTGGCCCGATCGAAACTCTCGAAACGGACTGCATCCATAAGGAAGTCAACAAGGCCGCCGTCAGTAAATTCAGCGGATCGGATATCGTGGTTACCGGGCTCAAGGCGGTCGACCTGCTCTTCCCTGTGGTACGCGGCAGCAAAACCGGGGTGATTGGCGGAGCCGGTTGCGGGAAAACGGTGCTTATCAGTGAGTTGATCCACAATATCGTGGAGGAGCACGACGGCGCCTGCGTGTTCACCGGCATCGGTGAACGCATCCGCGAGGGTAACGAGCTTTACTTTGAATTCGAGGAAGTCGGCATCCTGGAAAAGGTCATGATGGCCTTCGGCCAGATGGATGAGCCGCCGGGTGCACGCTACAATGTCGTGAACACCGGCATCACACTCGCGGAATACCTCGAAAAAAGCGGAAGGGAAGTGCTGCTCTTCATGGATAATGTCTTCCGCTTTGTGCAGGCGGGTGCTGAAATTTCAACGCTGCTCGGACGCACGCCGTCCGAGACGGGCTACCAACCGACGCTCGGGTCGGAAGTCGGGGAGGTACAGGAGCGCATTCGCGGATCCATTTCGGCCTTCCAGGCTGTCTACGTTCCGGCTGACGATGTGACCGACCCGGCGGTGGTGGCCATCTTCAGTTACCTTGACGCCGTCATGGTGCTTTCCCGCGAGCGCACGCAGCTCGGCCTTTATCCGGCGATCGACCCCCTGCAATCCTCCTGCTCCAACCTCAATGCCGCAACTGTTGGACACCGTCACTTCGATCTTTCCCAGGAGGTGATGCGGATCCTGACCAAGTACGATGAACTGCGCCGAATTGTGGCGGTCATCGGTCTGGACGAACTCTCCAAGGCGGATCGTATTCTGTACGAGCGCGCCCGCAAAATTCAGAACTTCCTGACGCAGCCCATGTTCGTGGCCGAGTCATACGTCGGCAAGAAGGGCCAATATTGCACGATCAACCAGACACTCGACGGCATTGAGAAGATCATCGACGGAAAAGTAGATTCCATGAATGAAGAGGAATTCTACATGATTGGCGCCATTTAACCTGTGCGCCGTAGGGGGGTGCCGGCAATTGCTGCTCAGTGATACAGTGCCTGCTCAAGCCTGCTCTCGTAAACACGCATCAATGGGTTAGACCCGCAACGCTCCTCCCGCTATACTTCTGAACACTGATGAACTCTTTTGAAAAAGAAATGCTGGCCAGCGGTCTTATCACGGCGGAGGCGCTCAAGGAGGCAACAGCCGCTGCGCGCGAGGCCCACGTGCCCCTTGTGACCTACCTNNTGCTTGAAGTGTTTGCCGGCATTCACCGCCTCGATTTCGTCGAGCTGCGCGGACTGGACATTGCAGAGGATGTGATCAAGCGGCTGCCGCCGAAAGTTGCTGCGCATTACGGTGTCATGCCGGTACGCTGCAGCGCCGGCGTGCTGACCCTCGCGCTTTCTGATCCGCTGGACCTCTCTGCCGTGGAGGATATTCAGAGTACCACCGGCCTCAGCGTGGACCGGGTATTGGCCTGCCGGGCGGATATCCAGGAAGCCCTTCGGAAGTATTACGGGGTAGGGGCGGATACGGTTGAAAGAATTCTTGCCGAGTCGGGCGGGCAGGAAACACAGCTTGAGACCGCGGATGAATCACATGACCTTGAAACCGCGGGTGAGGACACCTCGGTCGTACGGCTCGTTAACCAGTTGCTGCAGGAGGCTATCTCCAACNNAGCTGTATCGGGATGGCGTTGTCATGAGACGGCGAATTGACGGGATCCTGTATGATACGGCGGTTCCCAAAAACATCCACCTGCTCTATCCATCCATTGTCTCGCGTATCAAGCTGATGGCGGGACTCAATATCGTCGAACGCCGCCTGCCGCAGGATGGCCGCTCGCGCGTCAAGATCGGTACCCGGCATTTCGATCTCAGGATTTCCATTGTGCCGGCTATTCACGGGGAGGATGTCGTGATCCGTATCCTGCCCGCTACGATGATTTTCAGCCTTCCCGAGCTTGGGTTTAACGAATCGCACCTGGCCCAGATGCGGCAGTATATCACAACGCCCCACGGAATCATTTTTGTGACCGGGCCGACGGGCAGCGGCAAGAGCACCACCCTGTATGCCTGTCTTTCCGAGCTCAACACCCGCGACCGCAAAATCATCACCATCGAGGATCCGGTCGAATACGAACTGCGCGGCATCACGCAGACCCAGGTCAATCCCCAGATCGGGCTTTCGTTTGCGCATGCCCTGCGCAGCATGCTGCGTCACGACCCCGATGTGATGCTGGTCGGCGAAGTGCGCGACCGGGAAACCGCAGAGATTGCCATCCAGACGGCCATGACGGGCCACCTGGTTCTTAGTTCGCTCCATACCAATGATGCCGCCGGCGGCGCGGCGCGCCTGATTGACATGGGGATAGATCCCTACCTGATCACTTCCACCGTGCTCGTATTCGCGGCCCAGCGCCTTGTGCGGGTAATCTGCCCGGATTGCCGCGAAAGTTACGAAAAGGACGGGAGCATGCTTTACCGCGGTCGCGGTTGCAGGAAGTGCAACCAGAGCGGATATCACGGCCGGGTGGCCATTTGCGAATTTCTGCCGCTGGATTCGGACGTGCGCGGTATGATCCTGAAGAAGGCCTCCGCGCGCGAGATTCGAGAAAAGGCGGATGCCCTGGGACTCAAGACCATGGCCGCGGATGGCTGGGAGAAAGTTGAACAGGGAATCACGACGGCCGAGGAGGTCCTTCGCGTAACCAGTCTCTAGCGGTTGATGGTCACGCGCGGGGGGCTCCTCCGGCGGAATCTTTCAGCCCCCGGTTTACCAGAACGCCCATGCCCACATTTACCTACAAAGCCAAAAGCGCTCCCGGGCAAACGGTCGAAGGCGAAGTCTTTGCCGAGAATCGGCAGGCTGCCATTGCGGCCGTGCATCGCATGGGGCTGACCCCGATGGGCGTCGAGGAGAAAGCCGCCCAACCGCAACGCAGCACCGGAGTCCTGGGCAGCCTGCGTGTCAGTCGGCGCGATGTCACCGTTTTCACGCGTCAGCTGGCAACCCTTTCCCGATCGCATGTTCCGATCCTTCGCGCATTGCGCACCATCCGGGAGCAGACGTTAAACATAAAGTTCCGTCGGGTCGTGGAGGACATGGAAACCACGGTGCGCGACGGCAGCATGCTTTCCGAGTCCATGCAGAAATATCCTGCTCTGTTTACCCCGCTCTACCTGGGGATGATCCGGGCCGGGGAGTCGGGTGGTGTCCTTGACGCTACCCTGAGCAGCCTTGCAGAGGCGCGCGAGCGCGAAGAGGACATGCGCCGGAAGGTGCAGGGTGCGATGGCCTACCCGCTGCTGGTATTGGTCGTGGGACTGCTGACCGTTTTTGTCCTTCTGTCCTTTTTTATGCCCCGCGTCATCGACCTGTTTTCCGGCTACCAGTTTGGCCCCCTGCCGCTGCCCACGCGAATCCTGATGGGCGCGACCCATTTTTGTGAAACCTACTGGTTTTACGTCGTTGCCGTAGTCCTTCTGCTTGCGGCCGTCATCAACCGCCTGATGACCCTGGAGAAGGGCCGCGGGGCGGTGGATGCCCTGCTCCTGCGCCTGCCTGTCGTGCGCGGGTTTATTCAGCAATCCGGGATTGCCCGCTTCGGCCGCACGCTGGCCCTGCTGCTGGATGCCGGTGTTTCGATCGACCCGGCCCTGGAGCTCAGCGGCAATGCGCTCGGAAATACGGCACTCAAGGACGAGGTGCAGCGGGTGCGGGAGGGCACCGTTCAGCGCGGACACGGCCTGGCCGAAGGCCTGGGCCGTACGGTGCATTTTCCCGCTTTCGTGGCGAACATGGTCGGAATCGGGGAAGAAGCCGGCCGCCTCGTCGAGGCGTTGAATGACGTGGCGGAATATTACGAAAAGGAAGTTGATCAGCGCACCCGGATGATGACCAGCCTGATCGAGCCGCTGCTGATCCTGCTCGTCGGCGCTTTTGTCGGGTTCATTGTGGCGGCCATGCTGCTTCCGATCTTCCAGATGGGCACCGGGCTTTAACCCCCGGCGCCAAAGATGCTTGTCCTGACCTGCCCGAATCCCTATGATCATCCCTGTTTTCACCTGCCGGTATTTACCCTCGAGGAGTTTGACTGCATGATCAAAAACACAGACAAAGCGGGTTTCACCCTGATTGAGCTCATGGTCGTGGTGGTGATTCTTGCCGCACTTGCCGGCATGGTGCTGCCCCGCGTGCTTCCGGCATCGACCGAGGCAAAAATCAACATTTCCAAGGGGGATATGGCCGGCATCTCGGTCGGGCTCAAAATGTTCAAGCTGGATAACGACCGCTACCCCACAAACGAAGAGGGGCTGGATGCTCTCATGCGCAAGCCGGGTTCCGCCCGGAACTGGAAGGGACCCTACCTGGAGCGCGAGGCCCTTGACCCCTGGGGGCAGCCCTACAAGTATCAGCAGCCTGGAACGCACAACACCTATGATTTCGATATCTGGTCGCTCGGGCCGGATGCAAATGCCGGTGGCGATGATATCGGCAACTGGGAACGGTGACCGGCAGCCGGCGCACGGCCATGGGTAGCATGTGCAGGACAGATATCCCTCCCGGCCGGGAGGGCTTTACCCTCGTCGAGGTGCTCGTCAGCCTTGTCATCCTTTCCACCGGGATCGTGCTTGTGCTGGGCGCCTTTGAAACCTCTGCCGCCGCCCTGGCCCGGGCCCGCGACACCATTCGCTCCGCCGACCTGGCCGCCGGCAAACTGGCTGAGCTTCGTACCGCCGTGCGTAACGGCGCGGATCTTGGACCGGTGCAGAACGGTCAATTTCCTGAGCCTTTTGACCGCTACCGCTGGGAATATCGCGTGGATCCGGAATCTACCGGCGCATTTCCTGCGTCAGGCATAACGCTGTCAATTTATGCCCCGTCGGATAAAAAGGTGCCCATCTACGAGGTCGTGACATTTCTCAAGGAAGGGTCATGACCCGGCGGCCGCAGATCCGATGCCCCCGGTCGACCATGGCAGGATTTACCCTGGTCGAGCTCCTGGTCGTGACCGCTATCCTGGGTCTGGCCATGGCTGCGATTGGAGCCTGCCTCAGCGGCGGCATCCGCGTCTGGGATACGGCCCGCCAATTTGGCCGGATTGAGTCGGATGTTTACCTGGCGATGGACCGCATGTCGCACGATCTCCGTAATTCCTTCCCGTATTACCGCATTCCCTTTAACGGGGATGGCTACGAGGCGGCATTTCCGGGACTGGTTGCAGCCGAGGCCAATGCCGAGCCCTCCCTGCCCGGCCGCATAACCTATTGGCATGAACCGGCCACTGAGCAGATTATGCGCTCGGAATTCCTTGCCGACGGGGACCGCGTTTCCGACGAAATTTTGGCGACCGGCGTGAAAGAACTGAAGTTCAGGTATGCCTATATGACAGATGACCCGAATCCGCGTCTCGCCGAAGCAGACAGTTACCAGGGAACCAATGCGCCGCGCACGGTCAGTATTGCGATTACCGCGGTAAACCCCGAGGCCGTTTCAGAACGCGATACCTGGAACTTTAAGCGAACGATACTCATCCCTGTGCAGGAGGACTGATGCGGCCAGGGTTCATGCCTAAAGAACGTGTGCGCAGAGGCTTTGTGTATGCAGGGCGAATCATGCGTCCGGTTCGTACTGAAAACGGGGCCAGTGTGCTGATCCTGGTGCTGTGGACCCTGTTTTTCCTGGGTGCCCTGGCATTGGCGGTCGGGGGCCATGTTTCCGCCAATGTTAGAATGGCGGCCTATCTCAACCAGTCCGTCAGGGCGCACTATGCCGCCGTTGCGGGGGTGGAAAAAGCTATTGCCGCAGCCCTGCAGACGCCCACGAATTTCATCGCCTATCGCAACCATGCGGCGGATTTTGAGGATGTAGCCGTTGGAGATGCTGAATTTTCGGTCTCCTACCTGGTTTTTGGCGGCGGCCCCGATCCCTCGGTGACCACCAACTTTGGCATCATCACGGAATCAGTCATGATCGATATCGATTGGGACCACTGGACCAACCGGGCCCGCCTGGATGTGCTCGTGGGGGACGCCCTCGCTGCAAATATCCTCTCGAATTACCCTGCTCACAAAAGAATTGAACTCGAAAGTACCCGGCGGTATGGTACGTACGACACGCTTCAGGAAATGCTCGCCGTGGACGATATCGACCGCGAAACGTTTGAGCTTCTTGAACCGTTGACCACATTGGCGAAATTTAAGTGGCGTTTTGGAGAAGGAAAACGCGAGCGACGGGCAAGTTTTCGCGGACTGTCCGAGGGGCGTGTTCGTGCCGGAGAAGACGGAGCTATCATCGCAGAAAAACGAATTTCTTTTGTTTTTTGCACAGAACCCGTGACGAATATTTTATATTGGCGTGAGCACTAAATCCAAAAAAAGCAGGCAAACCCGACCGGCGGTCTTTGTTGAAATCGGTCCGCATTGGGTGAAAGCCATCCGAACGGAGGCCGGCGGTCCGCCCTCCGCGATTTCGCGTGCCGTCATGATGCCCTGCGACCCCCTGCAGATGATTTCCGCAGATTCGCTGCGCACGGCCCTGGAATCGCTTAAGGCATCCGAATGCGATATCTATGCCTGCCTGCCTCGCCAGTCCGTGACCCTGCGGATGCTGGACCTGCCATCCAGTGATGCTGCCGAAGTGGCCGACATGATCGATCTCCAGGTGGGCAGGCAGACGCCTTACTCGCGGAATGAAATCCTGTTCGACTACCGTGCCACCGGTGGCGGGCGGCGAGGATATACCCGCGTCCTGCTGGCCATTGTTCAGCGCAGCGTCCTCCGCAGCCGCTATTCGCTGCTTGAAGAAGCCGGTGCCACCGTAACGCGCATGACCATCAGTACCGAGGGCGTTGCCGGGTGGTATGCCGGTTCGCACCGGTCTGCAGGCGGTGAATCCGTGATGATCATGGATGTGGATGCCGGATACACGGATATTGTGGTGATGGACAGCGGGCGCCCCATTTTCAGCCGCAGTATCCTGATTGGTGCCGTAAATCTCATCAGCCAGGGAGGGACCCTGGCCGAACGCCTGGTGCGGGAGACCCAGAATTCCCTGACGGCCCTTTCGGCCGAGGCCCCGGATGTGACTGTTTCCAAGGTGTTGCTGACCGGGGCCGCTGCCCGCAATCCGATGCTCAGCGAGATCATGGGGCAGGCCCTGGAAATCCCGGTTGAGGCCGAAGATTCCCTCTCCTCGGCGGCGTCACTGCCCAAAAAGCCTGATCTTGCCTCCGAAACCTATGCCGGTGCCTCCATGACGCCCCTGATCGGCATGGCTGTCGGCCGGGACGACCTGGTCTTTGATCTGGTTCCCGAATCCGTCAGTATTCGGCGCAAAATCGTTGAACGCGCAAAGGGCCTGTCGCGCTTTGGTGCATTGACGGTACTCCTGATGATGGTGCTTTCGGTCTATGGTGTCTGCAAGGTCGCCCTGAAGCAGGCGGAGATGAAGCGGGTTCAGCAGGTCCTTGAAGAAGCCGTATCCCGTGCAGAACAGATTGATAAGAAAAAGCTTCTTATTCAGCAGGTCGACGCGCACCGGGATGTGCGCCATGCCTGCATAAACGTGATCGAGGATATCTATCGCCGTATCCCCGAGCTTGCCGATGTCACATTCGAGTCCTTTAATTATGACTATGAAAACGCCCGGGTGCAGCTTGGCGGAACCGGGCGCTCCACGCGCGATATCCGGGCCCTCCTGAATGAGCTGGAAGCCTCGAGCCTGCTCGGCGATGTGAAGGAGGAGGGCACCACCCGCCTCGATCGGAATACCCGGCGTTACACCTTCAAACTGGATTGCAGCCTGGAGGGTCTCGATGCTGGCTGATCGACTTGGCAAACTCGGCATACGCGAGCGAATCGGGCTGGTACTGGCCGGATTGGCATTGATGTTCCTGCTGCTTGACAAGGTTGTCGTACAACCGGTTTCGCAGCGATACGATGCCATGAACGGCGTCATTGCCGGCTCCCTTGAAGAGTACCGCTTTGCTGCGGCGGTCGTGGAGACCGAGGCGGCGGTTGATCGAGAATTCGGCCGGGTGCGGGCGATCCTCGGGGATCCTGTGCCCGAGGTGCAGATGATTGACCGCATGAAGGAAACCATTGATGAGCTGGTAAAGAAGAGTGATATCCAGGTCGTGATGATGCGAGGGCTTCCCGCCAAGGATATGGGGCATTATTTGGAATATGTGGTCGAAATTGGAGAATTTGAGTGCGATGAGCCCGGGTTAATCAGCTTTTTGCACGCAATTCAGGGTGGTGAGCGTACTTTTCGGGTCTCCCGGCTCAATATACGGCCTAATGCGGATGGCAAGTCGCTGCGCGGTTCTATGCTGATATCTCGCATCGCCATTCCGGGTGAATTTGTAAACCCGCGAAGCTGAATCGGTAGGAGAGTTCCCATAAGGCACACGGGCAGCGCAAGCTTTTCCCGTAGAATAGTTTATCAGCGTCTCCACCGGGAATAGTTTACGTAAGCATGGCTGAATCACAGGACAATCAGGCAGGGGGAACCCACCAGAACGTCATCCTGACACGGGTCGGCGACGATGCCGTCATACGTCCGCTTGAAAACGTGTCGATTGAGGATGTGAAGCAGTATGTCGACGCGGAACGCAAGCGCACCCGCCGGGCTCTGATCTGGACCAGTACGGTTCTTTTCTGCATTTTCCTGTTTTTTACCCTGATTTTCCTGTCACTCGGACTTTATCTCGTGCGGCGTAACCAGCCTGTCATTGCCTCGGTGCATGATGCACGTGCCCTCTCCGTGGACCTCGCTCAGCAGGTAGTGGCCGTCTCAAACCGAGTGAGCGGATTTGGCGTGGCCATCGACAGCATCGATGACCGCTTTAACTGGCTCGAAAACGGCCAGACCTCGATTCACCAGGAATATGACGCCATGTCCGTCGACATGGACCGGATTAAGTCCGCCCTCAGCGGCACGGATGCCCGGATTTCCGAGCAGTTCAAGCAGGTTAGTACCGATATTCGCGGTGCAGAAGAGCGGTTTGTAAGCGAACTGGACGAGCTGAGGAAAGAATTTACCGATGCGATTCTGGCGCTCTCGGTCACACCGGCAGGCGTGACAACCTCACCCGGTTCGGACGCGCCTCCCGGAGCAGAGCCGGTGGCTGACACCGGAACCGACCCGGAAGGCGAGGTTGCCGGAGAAGACGGCTTGGTGTCGTTTTCCCCCGGTCTGGCGGACATGACCAATGCAGCCGATTTTGGTGAATCCATTGTCATGCCGGTGCCGGAATATGACGAGGAGGATGAGGTCCGGGTGCTGAATTTCCCCAATGGAGATCGCTACGAGGGCCTGGTGGTCAATGGCCTCCTGCATGGCTGGGGTGTCTATTATTATCAGAACGGCGACCGCTACGAGGGCCAGTTTGAATACGATATGAAGCAGGGCATGGGCACACTGGTGTATGCCAGCGGAGATACCTATGAAGGGGGGTTCGAGGGCGATGTCCGCTCCGGGCGCGGGCGGATGTCCTTTGTCAACGGCGACCGCTACCTGGGCGACTTCGGCCGTGACAAACCGCATGGAAATGGTACAATGCTCTATGCCGATGGGAACAGGTATTCCGGGCAATATGCGGCCGGAATGCCGCATGGGAATGGAACCATGCATTTCGCAAATGGAGACCGGTACCTGGGTGAATTTGCCGAGGGTGAGCGTTCAGGCCGTGGAACCTACGTTTTTTCTGACGGATCGCGCTATGTTGGTGAGTTTGAAAAGGGTTATCGGCATGGAGCTGGCAAATATACCTACGCCGGCGGCGAGGTGTACGAAGGCGGGTTTCGCATGGGAAAACGGGAGGGAGAAGGGCTCTATTTTCTTCCTAACGGCCAGAAAATGAAGGGCTTATGGAAGCAGGGCGAGCTTCTCAGGCAGCTCGACTGATGCCAAAACGCCTGAATTTTCGTGATTCCGGGTTTTTAAGTTGACGGGAAAGGCTCGATCTGGGATAATTTAAATTCAAGATCGGAAAGAATTTAAGCCACATGCGAACTAAACACCGCCTTTTAGCGATTTGGCGGTAACAGACGGAGAAAAAGGCATGAACAAAA
>JABAHO010004679.1_pt1 | contig 14067 bp, 14 predicted proteins | sample 7062071 | NCBI WGS metagenome assembly JABAHO01 (sample SAMN14534356, study PRJNA622989) | marine sediment metagenome | biome: marine biome [ENVO:00000428]; feature: marine pelagic biome [ENVO:01000023]; material: deep marine sediment [ENVO:00002113] | place: India: Gulf of Kutch | collected...
CTCGCCTACAACCGCTGTCGCCCGGGCAATGGCTTCATCCAACGGCACGTCGTAGGGAGGCACAGGCAGTGCATGCGCAGGCAGGCATTTTGTTTTGAACGGGCGGTGAAAGGCTTCTACGAAACCCAGGGACATTGCGGCAAGCGTATCGCCATGATAACCCTGGTTCAGGGAAACAAACTCCGTGCGCCCCTCCTCGCCGCAATTTACCGCGTATTGCAGCGCCACTTTCAGCGCGGCTTCGACAGCGCTTGCCCCATCACTTGCAAAATGCACATGACGGTCAACTGTAGGGGCCAGTTCACAGAGGGCTCGCGACAGGTTCTCAGCGCCCGGATGGCGCATATTACCAAGAATGCTGTGCTGAAGCACAGCCGACTGGTCTTGGATGGCCTGCACAATTGCAGGATGGCTGTGTCCCAGTGCGGCACACCACCATGACGCAATGGCATCGACATATCGTCGCCCCTCTGAATCAAAAAGATAGATGCCCTCCCCCCGCACAACATCCGGAGGCAGTCCTGCCTCAAGTGCAGAAAATCGGGTATAGGGGTGCCAGATATGCGACATTTTAATCCTTACGGTTCAACAGGCTCTCAACTACGGGCAACACCTTGGGAAGGAAGTCGGCAGGAGCAAAGTCCTGACTTTCATAGTCTCGGATATAAGGCACGGGGCCAAGCACCGGAACCGACACACGTGATTCAATCGCAGATCTGTTATCATCTTCTATCTGCCTGTCAAGTTTGTCTGCCGAAACCGGGGCAGAGTGAACCATGACAATGGCGGCCACTCGCGCTCCGACAGATTCAAGCAACCGAACCGTCATCAGGGAGTGGTTAATCGTCCCCAGGCCGGGACGGGATGCGATAACGACCGGAAGCGCAAAACCCTTAATCAGATCCAGTACGGTATGAGCACCCCCCAGCGGCACAAGAATACCCCCAGCCCCTTCTACCACCACCAACTCGTGCCGGTCAGACAGCGTCCGGAAACAGTTTAAAATATTATCCGTGGAAATGGTTTCTCCCGCCATGTCCGCCGCCAGGTGCGGTGAACAGGCCGGCTCAAAACGGTATGGACACATTGGCGCCAAATCGGCGGGATCGGGAGTCAACCCGCTCAGTCGACAAACCAACTCAAGGTCCGGCGCAACCAGTCCATTCTCAGAAGACACGCAGCCGGTTTGGACCGGCTTCATAGGTACCGCGTCGCATCCACCGGACCGGGCGGCAGAAACCAGCGCGGCGGAAACCAGTGTTTTCCCGACGCCCGTATCTGTTCCTGTCACAAAAAATCCGCTCATGAGGATACCGCGAGGCTTAAAAATCCGACATGGTAAGTCGCCCGCACCCCGGCAGGTGATGGATAGGCCGAATCATAGGCTGCGGTCAACTTCCTGAGCTCAGACCGGGTTAACAACTGCCGGCCATGCGATACGCCGCCCCCCGTAACACCCTGCTCATGCAGGCACTGCAACAAAGCCTCTGCGCTCGCATGCTCACTCACATAGGCCCGCTCCTGCGAATCGAGACAAACCAGCCCGGATTCAGACGCGGCCCTGAGAAGGTCCTCCAAACCGGGCAAGCTGCGTAACGGAGCCTTTTCGGGAACAACCTGCTGACGGACGGCATGCAGCTCACCGAGGGTGTTTTTGAGCATCACTGCAAGACAGATTTGGCCGCCGGGCTTCAATGCCGCACGCAGGCGGGTAAGCACATGCACCAGCGATGTCGTCCAGTGTATGGCTGCGCTACTCGCGATAAGGTCAAAGGTCTGCTCGCCAAGATCGTCATGGAAATCGGCACATGCCCAGTCTATGCACGGTCGCCCGGCCAGGTTGCATGCGGCAGTCTGCAGCATATCACCGGATATATCCAGGCCGCGGATACGAGACTGCGGAAACCTCTCAGACAAGCGCAGCGTGAGAATGCCGGTTCCGCATCCGAGATCCAGGATTCGGGCGGGACACTGAATGCTCACTAGCTGCATCAGGTCATCCGCAACCGTGTTGAGCACGGTTACAGCAGAGTCATAGGTACCTGCGGCAGCAGAAAAACGGGCCGTGACGGAGGCTTCACATGCGCTTATGCCCATGTTTCCATCCATTCTTCAATACGGTTGATCATCCAGTCGGAATGGCTGAGCAGCAGGTCATGGCCGGCCTCTCCATGCATCAGGAAGGTGGCCCGGGAGAGGCCTTCCGCTAACGCTTCTCCCGCTCGCCATGGAATGAGCGTATCGGCCTCTCCATGCAACACAAGGCTTGGGACAACCACCTGAGAGAGGCGCTCACGGTGATCGACCGTCTGCAAATATGCCAGTCCGTCAAGAAGCGGCTCAACACCATGAGCGAGGATTTTGGCAATATTGCTGTCCACATAGTTGTCCCCGAACGCCCCGGCAGTGGTTGCTGATGAAAAAAAGCCGCGCAGCGCTTCCTGCGGATCACGCCTAACGGCCTGTGACAAGGCTCTTACATTCGCGACTGCATACCCATGCGGATAGTCGGGTCCCGCACAGAAACGCGCCGAGGTACATACAAGCACCAGTGCCCTGACTTTTTCCGGTCGTGCCAGGGCTATTTCAATCGCAAGACGGCCGCCCATCGACCATCCAAGCAATACTCTCGGCGTTTCAAAAGCATCGACCTGCTGCATCACCCTGTCGACCACGCGCATGCGACCGGACGCGGACATGTCCTCCGTATCGGATGGGGTCGCATGATCCAGAACCGTGACATCCTCGCCAAACCGGCGGGCAAGCCTGCGCTTTACCCCGGCCATGGAGGTTGCCGGAAAAGCCCACCCCGGAATTAACGTTATTCCGCTCATGACAAAAATCTCCTGCCGCACGTGATCACAGCCTCTGCGGCCCGTTCACAATCCTCATCCGAATGCCCCAGTGTTATGGAGAACCGCAGTCGCGCCATTCCGGAGGGCACAGTAGGCGGCCGGATTGCGGCGACAAGGACCCCGCGCTCAGACAAGGCGCTCGCAAATGCGAGTGCGTCCTCGTTGCCGCCTACGACCACCGGAACAATCTGGCTCTCAGATTGAAGCGTGTTAAAACCAGCCTCATTAAGCCGCCGCCTGAATCGTGAAGCACGTGCAAGGAGTGTTGCACCCAATGCGCCTTCCGATTCCAGCACATCCAGAGCGCCCAGGGCTGCTCCCGCCACAGAGGGCGGAAGTGCCGTTGTGTAGATCAGGCTCCGGGCCCGGTTAACACAGAGACTCCTCACACGCTCGGAGCAGGCAATGAACCCGCCATACCCTCCAAGCGCTTTGCTCATCGTTCCCATGGCAACATTGACATACGGTTCCGTACCGGTCGCATCAATCAGTCCCCGCCCATGGTCCCCGAAAATGCCAGTGGCATGTGCCTCGTCAACGACCAGCATGGCCCCGTGCCGGTTGGCCACACGACCGATTTCCTCAAGCGGCGCCAGGTCACCGTCCATGCTGTACACGGACTCCACCAGCACAAGCGCACGCTCACCGGGGTGCCGGGTCAACAACTCGTCAAGGTGCCCGGCATCATTATGTCGAAACCTGTGCAACTTTGACCGCGCCAGGCTGATACCGTCAACGATACTGGCATGCACGAGGCGGTCGGCAAAAATCCGGGTTCCGGCAAGTACGGTGATGACCCCGAGGTTAGCGAGAAACCCGCTTCCGAATACCAGGGCTGCCGGGTAGTTTTTGAAGGCCGCAAGCCGGGCCTCCAGTTCTTCGTGTACATTCAGCGTACCGGAAACGAGGCGCGATGCCGCCGCCCCTGCCCCGTACTGCTTAAGCGCGGTATGGGCCTGCTCCACCACGCGGGGGTGCGTCGCGAGACCGAGATAATCATTAGAGGCGAAATTGAGAAGTGTACGACCATCTACCTCAATTTTTCCGCCCACATTCGGGAATGCCCGCAGGTGGCGATCCAGCCCCTTAATGCGCGCCGCGGCAATAATCTGGTCAATCCAGTCTTCATGTTCGCTGGCCGCGCACAGGCTCTGACTTGATTGTTCCATCATGAGGCTGCTATTCTCTCCATTTACGACATCGGCACAGGTTGGCCGAATTTTGAAATTTACGCAAAAGGGTTACCGGTTTCAAGGAAGCGCTTATGAACTGGCACGAACTCAGTGAAAAAATACTTTCCGGCGGGACCGCAACGCGGGAGGAGGCGTCGGCGGTCCTGGATTCGCCCGAGGATGAAATTCTTACTATCCTGGATGCTGCATTCAGGATCCGACAGCGGTACTGGGGCCTGGGCGTTCGCGTCCATGTACTTCAGAATGCAAAAAGCGGAATCTGCGCCGAAAACTGTGCCTTTTGCAGCCAGGCCTCCAGCGCCTACAGCGGAATCGACCACTACAAAATGCAGACCGTTGATGAGCTTCTGGAAGGAGCCAGAAATGCTTATGAACAGCGTGCATCCAAATTCTGCATTGTTACGGCCACACGTGGGCCCTCAGAATCTCAACTCGATGTCATTTGTGAAGCGGTCCAACGTATTAAGCAGGAAATGCCTATCAAGATCTGCACCTCGCTTGGGCTACTCACGCCTGAGCAGGCTGAACGGCTTGCCGGTGCAGGGGTAGACCGCTTCAATCACAACCTTGAAACGTCATCACGCTACTACCCGGAAATCTGCCAGACACATACCTACCAGGACCGGCTCAAAACGCTGAGCGCTGCTCACAACGCGGGCATGGAACGGTGCTGCGGCGGGATAATGGGCATGGGTGAAACGCGCAGCGACCGGGTCGAACTCGCATTCACACTGGCCGAACTTGGGGTCGAATCCATACCGGTCAACTTTCTCGATCCGCGACCGGGAACACCGCTGGAGCATGTTGAGCGCATGTCACCTACCGCTGCCCTTCGCTGCCTGGCGATGTTCCGGTTTGTAAATCCCAAAAGTGAAATCCGCGTTGCGGGCGGTCGTGAAGTTGTGTTGCGCCATATGCAGCCGTTTGCGCTCTACCCCGCAAACTCTCTCTTCTCGGAGGGCTACCTGACCACTCCCGGGCAGGGCGCCTCGGAAGACGAGCGCATGATCCTCGATGCCGGCTTTCATATCGAGGCCCCGGCCCCCGAACCGCTGGCAACAGGGGTTTAGCAACCGTCGGCCTCTAGAGAAACCGCCCCGTACGATTACCGGTCAGGGAACCGTTTCGCATGGCAGGCACCCCGTTCACCCATATATCCCGGATCCCCTCTGAATACTGATGGGGCTCTCCATAAGTGGAACGGTCGGCAACTGCCCTCGGGTCCAGGATAAGAATGTCGGCGCGTTTCCCCGGGGCAAGCACCCCGCGGTCCGGGAGGTTGAAGGTATCCGCCGACAATGATGTCATTTTGCGTATTGCCTCTGAAAGAGGCACCGTGTGGCCGTCACATGCCATTCTGAGGTAGCGCGGGAAGCTTCCGTAAGCCCGCGGGTGAGGATGATCCGTACTCAGGGGACCTTCAGGAGCCCGAAGCGATCCGTCCGAGCCAACCATCACATAGGGCAGGTCAAAAACTTTGAGCATATTTTCCTCACTCATACCGAAGAAAAATGCCGTGGTCTGCAGGTTATCCAGGTCCGTCAGATGCAGCACGGCATCCACGGGCGCCATATCCAGAGCCCGGGCCACATCCACGAGGCGCTGCCCCCGAAACTGAAGGTTGTCCGGGTGAGACGTTGAGCCAATCGTAACCGTTTCCCAGTAATCTTCAGCCCTTTCACGGAGCAGGTCTTCACGAATGCGAGCCCGCAGCCCGGGGGTTCGCAGGCGCGTCAACACGGCCTCCCTTCCACCATCTTCCGCCCAGGCGGGAAAAATGATATCCAGATCCGTACAGGAGCAGGTATAGGGATAGCGGTCTGCGGCAACGTCAATTCCCTTCACACGGGCTTCGTCGATAAGACCTATGCTCGGCTCCAGCAGATGCCAGTTCTGCCTGCCGGATGCCTTGAAATGCGAAACCTGAACCCGCACCCCCGTTTCGCGGCCCACAGCCAGCGTTTCGGTCACGGATTCGACCAGCCCGGAGCTTTCGCTTCGCATATGACTGGTATATATGCCGGCCCGGCGTGCCACAACAGCGGCGAGGCGGTGAATTTCCTCTGCGGGGGCAAACATACCCGGCACATAGGCCAACCCCGTACTTAATCCGCGCCCGCCCTCTTCAAGGGCCTGGTCCAGCCTCGCCTCCATGAGCCGAATTTCGTCTTCTTCGGCAAACCTGTCACCATATCCCATTACACCGGCTCGCAGGGTATTGTGCCCGATCAGCAGCACCACGTTTAGCGCCGGTTGTGCCTGTTCCAGCAGGGACCGGTATTCCGCCACGGTGCTCCAGCGGCCGGGATAGTCTTTTTCGGCCCAGTCTGAAGGCATCCGATAGGGCCCGGCAAGCGGGGCGGCAGAGGCGCCGCAGTTTCCTACCACTTCAGTGGTAACGCCCTGATGCAGCTTGCAGGCGGCAGAGGGCTCAATGAGAAAGTAGGTATCGGAATGAGAGTGGACATCGATAAATCCGGGACAAACAACCAGGCCTGCAGCGTTAACCCTTTCCCGTGCCGGGACCCCGGCAAGATCCCCCACCTCTGCAATCCTGTCCCCGCAGACTCCCACATCCACACGGCGGACAGGATGCCCAAGACCGTCGTAAACATCGCCACCCTCAATTACAAGGTCGAATGCGTCCTGCGTAGTGACGGTTTCGGCGCTCATGCCTTTCAAGAAGCGGGGGCCTCCTGATTATTTCCATCCTCGGTCATCCCCGGTTCAGAAAGAGCGGCNNTCTCAGCCTCTCCGGAGGATTCGTCGCCCTCCCCTGCATTTTTCTGCCCGGGGCCTCCACCCAGCAGGGCGATCACCTGCTCCTGAACCGGCTCTATTTCGGCCAGGCTGAGCTTGGGGTCCACCACGAGAAAGGTTTCGCCGCTTTTCCGGTGCTCATAGATCCTTACAAGGGCATTGTCCTCTCGAGTTTGCACACCGCGCTCAATGAGGGTCTTTTTTCGTTCCAGCATTACCGCAAGAATGAAAATCACGTTGTGACTGGAGGGATCGTCATCTTCCATGAGCCTGCGAAGCAGGGATTCCGCAGTTTCTTTTTTAAGCGGCTCTTCTGCTTTGGGAGGCGGGGCGCGGAAAGCGCCACGCCAAAGGCTTACATAACCGGCCCCGTCGGGATGTTTTTCCCGGCATGACCTACAGTAATCATTCCTGACATATCCCTCGGGGCTAAACACCAGCACAGAGTGCATTTCCTGGCCGTCCTCAAAGGAGGCATTGCAGTCCTGGCAAACAGATCCGCGCGGGCGTATATCCCAATCCTGTGCCATACGTTCAGCTCCAGACAGTCATAAAGAATGTTAGTCAAAAAACGGCTGAGGCATATCGATACCAAGGCTGATACCCTCTTCCGATAAACGATCCCCCTCCGGTTGGGAGGGCCTCACGCAGCGACTCAAGCCAGACATCAGGAAAAGCAGAATAACCAGAATTCCGACACCGATAACGGCCCACTGCCCTTTCCGGTTCAAAGCAACGGTTTCATCGGACTCGGACTCCGGCTCCCGACCTAAAGGAAGGATGCGCACCAGGGCTGACAGTCCCGATTTCAGTCGCGACACAAAATCCGAGCTCTGCGCAGGGGGCTCATCATCAACGGCGGGCATTTCCGGCTCGGCAACAGGAGACACCCCGGCAACCGGCTCAATGTCAGCCGCATCGGAAGCCGGAACCTCACCGGAAGATTTCCGTTCAACAGGAATTGCCTGCTCAACAGGCTCGGGCTCTTCAAGGTCATTAAAAAGGTCAAATTGCTTTCCTGCCCTCGCGCTTTGTTCTTCGGGAAACTCCGCATCTTCCGCAGATGCGGATTTGAAGAATTTATTACGCCATCCCTGCTTCCCCCGGTTCGCGGGATCAGGCTCGGATACCTTTTCTTCACTCTTCAGGACCTGGCCGGGTTCCACGGGTGCCGACCGGGTATAGTTAAGCGCATACTCCTGCATAAGGGGAACCGGATCCAGGCCGACATACTCGGCATACATCCGAATGAACCCCTTCCCGTAAATAGGGGCCGCGAATACGCTGAAGTTTTCGTCCTCGATAGACTCGACAATCTGCACTTTCATGCGTGTGGCAGAAGCCACTTCCGAGGCCGTCAGGTTCATTCGCAAACGCGCCTGCTTCAGTTGTTGTCCAAGAGACATATCGTTAATTCCAATTCGGCATCAGAGGCGAGCGTCCTGCATCCCTGAACAACTCAGTTGTTTTCGTCATCATCCTCATCTGTGCCTTCATCATCCGGATCACTTTCGGCATCGAAGGTGTCATCTTCGTATGCAACTTCAATTTCCTCGTCATCCTCCATGCCGGGCACGCCGGCGTCCAGGTCAATCAGGATTTCACGCGGTTCTGATCCACGGGGCGGGCCCAGGATTCCCCGCTCTTCGAGGATGTCTATCACACGCGCGGCACGTGTGTACCCGATTCGCAGCCGGCGCTGCAGCGAGGAGGTCGAGGCCCGGCGCGTTTCGCGGATAATTTCAATGGCCTGGTTGATGATGTCATCATCCTCGCCGCTGTCGGACTCCAGCTTGCTGGCGCTTTCTGATTTATCCAGCTTTTCCTTGATGGCCATTTCATATGCCGGTTCCCCCTGGGAGCGCCAATAATCGGCCACGGCACGAATTTCATCATCCGTGGTCATGGCTCCCTGCGCGCGCAGCAGCTTGCTGGATCCGGGGGAGAGGTAAAGCATATCCCCCCGCCCCAGCAGCTTGTCCGCCCCGACCGTATCGAGAATTGTACGGCTGTCGACACGCTGGGCGACCTGGAATGCAATGCGTCCCGGGAAATTTGCCTTGATCGTGCCCGTGATCACGTTCACGGAGGGCCGCTGGGTTGCGATGATCATGTGAATGCCTACCGCCCGTGACAGCTGGGCAAGCCGGGCAATGCTGTTTTCAATCCCAGCCTGGTCAGCCAGCATCAGGTCAGCCAACTCATCAATGACAATAACGATGTAGGGCAGCGTTGGAGGCGGTTCATTTTTTTGCGGCGGTGCGAGCTCGCCCTCAAACAGATCTTCCTGCCTGACAACTTCCCGCGAATTGTAGGTTTGGATATTCCGTACTCCGACTTTGGCAAAGAGCTTATAGCGGGCTTCCATTTCATTGATGGCCCAGCGGAGCCCCAGGGCCACTTTTTTGGGGTCGGTAATAACCGGCACCACCAGGTGGGGCAGGTTTTCGTAAACTGAAAACTCAACAATTTTAGGATCTACGAGCAGCAGGCGCAGCTGATCTGGCGTACGGGACATGAGCAGGCCGGCCAGAACCGAGTTCATGCACACCGTTTTTCCTGCACCGGTTGCACCGGCGATGAGCAGGTGGGGNNGATGAGCAGGTGCGGCATGGCTGCCAGGTCCACCACCAGATCATTTCCGCTCACATCCTTGCCGAGCACAAGCGGAAGGTTTGCCTTACTCCGGGCCCACGTCTTTCCTTCAAGCAGGCCTCGAATCTGGACGAGTTGCGACACATCGTTCGGCACCTCGATCCCGACTACACCCTTGCCGGGGATAGGCGCCTGGACCCGGACGCTGTTTGCCTTGAGAGACAGCGCAAGGTTATTGGCAAGCCCGGCAATACGCTCCACCCGAATTCCGGCGGCCGGCAACAGCTCGTAGCTGGTTACAACCGGGCCAACCTCGTAATTGGTGATCTCTCCTTCAATCCCGAAATCCGCGAGCGTATCCACCAGCAGCTGTGCCGTTGCTCCGGCGTCCACGGATGATTCCTCTGGAGAACCGGCATCCACTTCGTCGAGAATATCAATGCCCGGCAACTGGTAGCTGTGGGTTTGCCCCCCGTCCATGCGGGAGCTGCTCATCGCCATGCCGTCCGGAGCAGGTTCCTCGGGTTCATCCTCGGGGGGCTCGACCCTACGCTTCATCAGCGGCTTTCGCTTCTTCTTTTCCTCCGGGGCCGGCTTGCGCTCAGGGAGTGGCACCGGAGCGGGCGTCGAAGGCTCTTCGATCTCCTCCTCGATCTCGACCGGAGCCTGCTTCGCAACGGGGGGATCCTTTCTGCGGGGAGCCGCTTTTTTGCGCCGTTTCGGTGCGGGAGGGACGTCTTCCTCCTCTTCTTCGAAACCAAGGGCGGATCCTCCCCCGACCGACCCAATTGCATCGCCAAGACCGTCAGCCATCCGCCGGATCCAGGCATGGATGTCGCGGTACCCATGGGCAATGTTATGCAGCTCAACGGCCATCACGATGCAGAAAAGGGTGAGGGCCCACATGACAATGGAGGCGCCGGTAGGACTCAGCCATTTTACAAGCATGTTGGAAACGAAAATCCGCCCGAAAATACCGCCTGCGTCCGGGCCGATATTGAGCGCCTCGCAGGCATTCCTCCATGAACCTGCATCCAGCTGTACAATACTCACAATGCAGAAGAGCAGGGCAATCAGCCACAGGTATTTTGGCCACAACCGCTGACCTTTCAGAAATACCAGCATCAGCCCGACACCAAGGCACAGCGCTGGAACGAGATAGGCTCCAACACCAAATATCATGAAAAATCCAAAGGAAACCCATGCCCCGACCGGACCAAAGACATTGCTGGGAGGATCATTGGGCGGCACTTTGAGCAGGCTGATATCTTCCCACTTGTAGGAGAACAGGCTCATCGCCAGAAACATGCAGACAATGCAGAGAATGAGGCCAAGGCTGGTTTGAACAGGCCCGTTTTCAGATTGTGCCTTTGCCATTATGGCCCTTTGTGCTTTGCTGCCCTGCCGCCACTGACCATTACAGTCGGGGGGCTTACTTTCACCGATACACCATCCCTGGCAGGCGCGTGGACCTGCACGGTCTTTTCCTGCGGGATATCCGGGGAAAGCTCGAGACCGACACAATCGACGAATGCCCGCACATCCCCGGTGGCCAAAGACTCCACAATTTCAGCCTGTCCTTCAAGCGTGACGTTGACAAATGCCGGTGTAAATGTCAGCCCCCCGTCACCGGAGGAAGGATCGCGAACCGCCATGATGGGGACATTCGTCCACGTTCGCATCGTCAGTTCGCGCACAATTCGAACCCGCACGGTAACCTCGGAGGGATCAATTCTGGAGACCCAGGTGTCGTTCGGAGGAAGTACTTCCACCAGGCGGGAGAACGATTCCACCCGCCCGTCGATATCGACCGGTTCCGTCAACAACTCCTCTTCACCCCGCAGCTTCAACTCTTCAAGCCGCCTTTTCGGGCCGCTGATCATTACGATCTTAGGCGAATAATCAATTTCAGCCCTGCCGACAAGCGGACTGCCGATCGCGCCCGGTTTGGCCACCTTAAATTCGGCTGAGACCTCACGGTCAAACGTCAGGATCACTTCATCCGGCTCAATTTTCACGACCGAAACATTCGGCAGGCTTTCAAAATTACGTGCACTGATCGGAACCGCCCTGGGCAACCCGTCAGGCTCGCCTTCCCGCGGTCTAAGGATGATGCGCAATCGGTCCTGATCCAGCTTTAAAAGGTCATCCTGCGTGCCGCGAAAACGAACTTTCACGGCATCCGCATCCTGGTCGAGGACTGCGATCCCCTCGCCCACCTGCACTTTTACGGGCACCGTGTAGTCAACCTCGTAGCCCGTGGCCCAGTGAATTGCATAAAAGGTGAGTATCGCCAGCACAAGGGCCAGCACCTTGATTGCCCAGTTATCGACAAAGAGACTGGCAATCCTGTGACGCTTACCCTGCATCATTGGTCTCCTTTTCCGCCATGCCTTCTGAGCGGGCGATGCCTTCGGGCGTAAGATCAAGCTGGGTCTGGGCCCTTTTCAGAGCTGTGTCGCCGGTTCCTTTCACAAGAAGCAGCGTGAGATAGCGACGCAGGCGCTCTTCGTTCAGCCCACGGCTGAGCCGGCCGCGGTGACTGACCGATATCGACCCCGTTTCTTCAGACACCACTACGGCTACAGCGTCTGTTTCTTCGCACAGGCCCACGGCAGCACGATGCCGGGTCCCGAGCTGCTTGTGCAAATCGGGGTTCTGCGAGAGCGGGAAAAGGCACCCCGCAGCAAGAATCTTGCTACCCCTTATGATAACGCCTCCATCGTGCAGGGGCGTGTATGGGANNTGGGAAGAATATACTCGAAAGCAGCTCCGGGGTGAGCGCGGCATCGAGACGTACTCCTGTTTCCTGAATGGCGCGTGTGCCGATTTCGCGCTCAATTGCAATCAGGGCGCCTACACGCTGCTCGGCCAGGTTCATGACCGCGGTGACGATATGATCCACGATCGTACGCTTCTGCGCCGAGGCGGCAAAAACCGGCTGCCGACCCAGTTCTGCAAGGGCCCGGCGAATCTCAGGCTGAAAAATAATCAGGATTGCGACACCGAGAAAGACGGAGGTTTTTCGCAGCACCCAGTTTAACTCATCAAGGCTGAAAAAATGCGTCACGCCAATCAGAACCGCTAGCAACAATGCCAGCCCGACCAGGACCTGCGCCCCGCGAGTGCCGCGGAAGAAAAGAAAAATATAATAGTAAGCCAGGGTAAGCGCGAATATCTGAACGACATCCTCAAACCCAATTGACAATCCACCTAACACGCAGCAACTCCTCCAGACAACGCAGCATAAACACGCAGGGCATCGTCGGTTTCGCCCACATCGTGCACCCGCAGCACTGACGCCCCATGCGCAGCACAGAACAGCGCACCGGCCACGCTGCCGGCAAGCCTCTCACCCACCGGCTTGCCTGTAAGGGCGCCAATCAGGCTTTTTCGGGATAAGCCCACAAGCACCGGATAGCCGTGTGCAGCGAGTCGGTCAAGCCCTAAAAGCAGTGCGATGTTATGCTCGGCCAGTTTGCCGAAACCAATTCCGGGATCCAGCACAATTCTATCGCGCGATACGCCCCCGGACTCCAGGGCTTCCGCCCGCGCCAGCAGATAGGCTTCAACCTCTGCAAGGACATCTTCGTATGCAGGGTTATCCTGCATCGTCTCAGGTGTTCCGCGGCGATGCATCAGCACAACTCCCGCACCGCTTTCCGCCACGACCTCCACCATGGCCGGATCGGCTTCGCAGGCGGAAATATCATTTACAATCCGCGCGCCGACATCGAGGGCGGCTCGCGCAACGGATGCCTTGGTTGTGTCAATGGAGACGATCGCCGCGTCGTCTTCACAGAGGCCCTGCACCACCTGCTGCGTGCGCTGAATTTCGACCGACTCGCCGACACGTTGAGACCCGGGGCGGGTGGATTCCCCTCCTACATCAATGATATCAGCACCATCCGCAAGCATCGCCCGACCGTGCGCCACGGCATCGCCCGGCTCAATGTAATGCCCGCCATCCGAAAAAGAATCGGGAGTGGCATTGAGAATGCCCATCAGGAGCGGGCGAGAGCGAAGGGTCAGCGTGCGGTCTCTGCACGTCCAGGCGGTTGTGGGTTCAAGACATTCAGCGGCCATTATCCCGTTCCGGATACGGGCTCCAGGCTGGGAGGCGTATCAGTCTGCGATGCCGCGTCCTCCGAAACGCTGTTGTCGCCGGACGCATTCTCTTCCGATGCATCACCGGATTCTTCCGGCCGGGGATTCATGGCAGCCCGCTCATCTTCTGAGAGTACCCGGCCATGCTTGACAATTTCTTCGACCTCAATGCCGTCAATCGTTTCGTCCTCAAGCAGGCGCTTGGCAATCATTTCCAGCTTATCTTTGTTTTCGGTGATAATCTGAGTTGCGCGGGCATGGCTCTCTTTCAGGAGCCGATGAACTTCTGTATCGATGTGCCGCGCAGTCTCCTCGCTGTAATCCTGTGTGCGATTGACTTCGCGGCCGAGAAAAAGCAGTTCCTGGTTTTCACCAAAAGCCTGGGGGCCCAGTGTGTCGCTCATACCCCATTGGCATACCATGGCCCGCGCAATTTTTGTTGCCTCTTTAAGGTCGGAACTGGCACCGGACGTGATGTCATCCATGAAAAGTTCTTCCGCCACCCTTCCCCCCATCAGGGCTGCCAGTATGGCCAGCAGGTCCCGTCGGCCTTCCAG
>JABAHO010007634.1_pt1 | contig 14061 bp, 17 predicted proteins | sample 7062071 | NCBI WGS metagenome assembly JABAHO01 (sample SAMN14534356, study PRJNA622989) | marine sediment metagenome | biome: marine biome [ENVO:00000428]; feature: marine pelagic biome [ENVO:01000023]; material: deep marine sediment [ENVO:00002113] | place: India: Gulf of Kutch | collected...
CGGTTGGCCAACTCGCGACAGAGCGAATCCACAAGGGCGGTGAGCATATCGGACCGATTCAGTTGAGGCGGAGTCAACCAGGTGAGTTGAAACTTGAGATGCAGGTCAGTGACGAATACCGCCTGATGTGGTGTTGAGAAATCCTTCTCGCGCGGTTTTCGTGGTCGCACCACGATGACAATAGGATCCCGCCAGAGCTCGTCAAGGTCAAGCTGCTCTCGCCATTGGTGGCGGACATCTTCGGCGAATACGCCCAGCACATGTGGCAGCTGTGGATCGGAGGTGTAAACGATGATCTGTTTGGAAGGAGTAACTGCCCGCGCTAAGTCGGTTTGCTCATCACTGGCATAAACAGCATTACCGAGACCGCAGACCAGACAACAGATTCCCGCAGGCGAGAACAGACGAGCGCCAATCAAGACAAGGTCACTGAGGCGCATCCGTTCGATCAGGTTCATAGTGCAGGATGACCTGACCCGGCTCAACCGTGATTGAGGAAAGGCGATCGAGTAACAGCTCCTCGGCTTTCATGTTACGGAAGATTTCCGCAAAATATCGCTGCATGAGGCCGATTTTTCCCAAAAGCCACTGCGGGAGGGGTAGCTTACCGATCCGGGCAGCAACTGGCTCGAATGCAAAGCCATCATCCAACACCACGGGTGAGCCCGTGTAAGAAAGGGATACTTCTTTGGACCATCGCGCTCCGATCTGGATCTTTCCCTGCAAGGTTACCATGGCGGTGTCATCTTGGAGGTTCACCTGTAGATTGGTGGGAATCACCTCCAGGCCTTGACCTCGTGGCTTCTCAAAAGGCGTATGATCAAGATAGGCATTGAGCTCGGCTTCGGTGAACTTCACTTCAGCCACCTCGGACCCATAACTGGCCTTCTCGAGAGCGTGGCGTTTGCGGTAAAACGAATCCAGGTCTTCAGCGGTGGTGGTCACGACTTCAACAGGTGCGACCTGGGCAATTAAGTAGACGCCCAATACGACGGCCGCGAGTATCACCAAGCGAACAACCCAACCCAAGACACGCGTCGCGGAACCCGACTTTTTAGCAAGCGATTTACCGCCGCGACTGGGGGGCTTGATCTGATCGAGATCCAACTTGGTCCCGCACTGGTGACAAAAAATCCGACCCAGCTCGTTTTCGTAGTTACAATTGGGACAGGTAAGCATGCCGTCTCAGTCTTTCTTGGTGGATTTTGGTGTTGAGGCTGCTGGTTTGTTTCCGGACTTGGAGTCGCTTTTACTGCTATCTGTTTTGGACGGCGGTTTGTCTTTCTTTGCAGCCTCGTGATAACCACTACTACGGTAGTCGGTTTGGTAAAACCCGCTGCCTTTGAAGATCACGCCGGCGCCGGTTCCCAACAAACGCTTGACCCGCCCCTTGCATTCCGGGCAACTGCGCTTGGGCTTTTCCGTGATGCGTTGAAACACCTCGAAGAGGTGTCCGCATTTGCTGCATTCGTATTCGTAGGTCGGCATGAGTCGATACTCGAAGCGAGGCAATTAACCAACAAGATCCAATGAAGTCAAGTAATCAGGCAGCCAAGCCGTCACTCCAGCAAGACGCTGGCAGCCTTATTGACTATGATCCAAGCACAACTTCCAGCGCGATCTGGTGGGCTTCAGCACGGTCGTCGAGCGGCTCGGAAATCGTTGTTTCACTACCATAAATGTTATCGGCATGCCCGAGGTAGAGGCGATAGGCCATGGGCCAACGACGACGGCGACGCGCTTCGTGCCCGTCAAGATCACGGCGTATCAGACCAACAGCTGTTCTCTCCGCCCCATCGATGACCGGGTCCTGGTTAATGGGCACGACCCGCTCAACGGCAGCCAGGACTTTTTCACCCAGATAGGCACGATCACGACGTGCCTCGTAGAGATAAAAACCGCTGGCGTCGACATCTTCATGGAACTCCATGGATACTGTAAACTGCCGTTTGCGAATCAGGCGACGAATTAGACTGGCTTCAGGGGTATCATCCTGATCCTTGCGAAACTGGCGATTGATATCGCGGCGCTGGGCATTGGTGCGGCGATTCCGCTCCCAACCAAACGGGTTGATACAAGGCACCACCAACCAGTTCCAGTGATAGGATTTCCAGCGGTCGCTGGCCAGCCAGCAGAGCACGGCTTCGACACCAGCGGGCTCTTCTCCATGCATTCCCGCCGTTAGCAGGATGGTGGGAGCATCAGGATCAACAAGGCGACGAGTAACAAGAAATGGATAACCCCAGACTTCGCCAAGGGTACTTACCTGCCAATCATCGGGAGATAACGTCCCCAAGCGTTCGACAACGGTGCGAAAGTCGCGAGTGCGTTTCAGAGCTAACTAACCGCCTTGAGAAACTCGGCATTGGTCTGGAACTTGCCAAGACCGTTGAGGAGTTTTTGGATCGCCTCGACGGGTGGGTTGCCACTCAACGCCCGCCGTAATTTGGCCACGGCTTCGAGTTCCTTCTCGGTCATCAGCAACTCTTCGCGGCGGGTGCCAGACATGTTGATATCCACGGCCGGCCAGTAGCGTTGCTCGGCGATTTTACGGTCCAGCACCAGCTCCATATTACCGGTTCCCTTGAATTCCTGGAAAATGAGTTCATCCATCCGCGAACCCGTCTCGATCAGCGCGGTGGCGACGATCGTCAAGGAACCACCCTCCTCGGCATTGCGGGCGGCGGCAAAAATGCGACGAGGCTTTTCCATCGCCCGCGCATCAAGACCGCCGGTCATCGTCCGCCCGGTTGATCCCATGTAGTTGTTGAATGCGCGCGCCAGACGGGTAATTGAGTCGAGCACCAGAAACACGTCTTTTCCATATTCGACCAACCGCTTGGCACGTTCGATCGCCATCTTCGCGGTGCGCACGTGATCCTCGATGGTTTGGTCATTGGTCGAGGCAATCACTTCGCCGCCCTTGATCGACCGGCGAAAATCGGTGGTTTCCTCGGGTCGTTCATCGACCAGCAACACCATGGTATGCACATCGGGGTGGTTGGTTAGAACCGCATCCGCCAGGTGATGCAGCAAAGTCGTTTTACCGGTCCGCGGCGCGGCAACAATCAGACCGCGGGTCCCCTTCCCGACGGGCGCGACGATATCGACAACCCGCGTGGTCATGCGATCGGCTGCGGTCTCCAGGACAAACCGTTCTTCCGGTTGGATGACCGTGAGATCATCAAAGGCCTTGAGCTTCTCATACTCGGCGGGATCACCACCGTTGATGGTTGTGATCTCCACCAGCTGGGGACTACCTTTCTTGGGGGGAGCGGCACGTCCGGTGATCTCCAGACCAGAACGGAGCTTGTTACGGCGAATCACATCCGGCGACACGTAAATATCGCTGGGACTGATCTGAAAACTCCGGTCGGGATTACGAAGAAACCCAAACCCTTTCTCCCCAACCTCGAGGACACCGCTGACCGGATCCGGTAATAACTCCCGTTTCTTCTCACGGGCTTCGCCGCCCTGGTCGCTCACGGCTTGGTCGGCGCCGGACGACGTCGCCGCGTCCTGCTGGGATCGGTTACGGTTTTTTCCACGGCCACGACCTTTGCCCCGGCGGGCGTTGGACGGCCGATCTTGAGACTGCGTCTGGTTGTCGTTGGACATGCGTCACCTTCCCGCGCAGAGAGCGGGCGTACTTTTCGGTTTGGGCGCAAGGGCACACTGGCCCGTACACCACTGGGTTAGATAAACCTCTGATCCTATCAGGTCTGCGTACTTACGGTAATTCCACCACCTGCACGATAATGCCCAAACATGAAAGGCAGCTAGCGTGCAATTCCGCGTTCTGAGCTGCGACAGAAGTCGACGAAATGTTCGAGTTCTTGACTATGCGGAAGCTCGGCCGAAACCTTATCCAAGGCGTTGCGGACTGTCAAGCCCTCTCGACAAACTATTTTATAGGCCTCGCGAAGGCTGCGAATCACCGGGTCCGCGACACCCTTACGTTCCATGCCAATCTTGTTGATCCCACGAATGACCCCAGGGTTACCGTCCACCATCATGTAGGGAGGAACATCCTGAACCACCTTGGCACACCCGCCAATGATCGACATCTGCCCAACCCGGCAAAACTGGTGGATGGCAGCCAACCCGCCAATCACGGCATGATCCTCCACGGTCACATGCCCGGCCAGGGTGCCACAGTTACTGAACACCACGTGATTCCCCACCACACAATCGTGCGCGACGTGGGCATAGGCGAGTAAATGGTTATGCGACCCGATCCGTGTCGTGAGGCCATCGTCTGTTGCCCGGTGAACGCTGACATGCTCACGGAAAACGTTGTCGGAACCAACCTCCAGGTGCGTGGTGCCGCCCTTGTACTTCAAATCCTGAGTTTGGAGACCAATACAGGCAAAAGGATAAAATTTGTTCCGCGCGCCAATTACGGTGTGACCGTCGATGACCACGTGTGAATGCAAGTGGCTCTGCTCTCCGAGTGACACGTTGGGTCCCACGATGCAGTACGGCCCAATCGTCACCCCTTCACCGATACGGGCGGATTGATCAACGATCGCCGTGGGATGAATGTTGGTGCTCACGCGTCTATCAGGCTGAACGTCACCTCGGCTTCGCTGACGACGTCCTTACCGACGCGGCAGACGCCCTTGGCCTTGCCGACTTTGCTACGGCCTTTCTTCATCTCAACCTCGATGATCATTTGATCACCTGGCCGCACCGGTTTGCGCCACTTGACATTGTTGGCACTCATGAAATACGCCACCTTGCCCGCGTTTTCGCTGGAACGCAGCATCAGGATCCCGGCTACCTGGGCGATGGCTTCAACCTGCAACACGCCGGGCATGATCGGGTGTCCCGGGAAATGCCCCTGAAAGAACGGTTCATTAATCGTGACGTTTTTCAGGCCAACCACCCGCTCGTCCCCTTCCATTTCCACAATCCGATCCACCAACAGAAACGGGTATCGATGCGGCAACACGTTCATCAACCGCATCGTGTCCATCGCGATCTCCGTGACCGCTTCAGGCGTGTCCGGCTGGGCGAAAGGCGGCGTGGGTAGCTGCTTCTTTAGCTGGCGGCGCAACGCACGCGTCAGCTCGGCATTGGAAGTATGACCCGGACGGATGGTGACGATGTGCGCGGCAAGCGGACACCCGAGCAGGGTGATGTCACCCAGCACATCGAGAATTTTATGTCGCACGAATTCGTCGCGAAACCGCAGCGGCTCCGTGGCCAGCACGCTCTCGTTACGAATCAACACCGCATTTTCCAGGCTCCCGCCCTTGATCAGGCCGCGATCCATGAGGTATTGCAAATCTTCGTAAAATGCAAAGGTGCGCGCTGGAGCGACCTGGGACGCGAAGGTTTCCGGCTCGATCGCCAGGCTGAGAAACTGGGCGTCCAACCCTGGCTTGCCGTAGTGAATGGTGCAACTGATGCGCAGTTCATCACTGGGCATAACGACCGCCAGCGCTTCGCCGACTTCAACATGGATGGTTTCGCGGGGCTGAAAAATCTCGCGTTTACCTTCCTGTGGCTGGGTACCGGCCTCCCTCACCATGTTCAGATATGGCAGAGCACTGCCGTCGCCGATCGGTATCTCGTCGCCATCAACCTCNNACGTGCTCGACTAATGGATCAATGACCACGCGAGGTTTCAGGTCGATGCGGGCGAATTTGATGCCGTGGTCCAGCGGCGCCGGCTTCCATGTCATGGTTACCTTACCACCCGTATGAATCCCGGTGCCGGTCAGGCTGACCTCGCGCTTGATTGTTTGCTGTTGCTTCAGCATGAGCGGGTTGTAACACAGCGTTCTGGCTGCCGCAAGAGCGTTCCGAAAACCGCGCGAGCCGCACCTCTGCCAATAGCCATCGGCGTGCTAAGGCGCCAGAGACCAGGGATCATGCTTGGCCATTTGTTGAACCCACAGAATCAAAACCCACTTGCCGCAGTGCCTCATAGAGCACAATCGCCACGGCGGTGGCCAGGTTCAGGCTCCGTGCTGCCGGGTTCGCCATCGGAATCGTGATCGTGCAGTCGGCGTTCGCCGCCAGTAGGCTTGCCGGTAGACCTGCTGTCTCACGCCCAAACACCAGGTAGTCACCTGGCTGATACTGCACGGAGGTGTAGGGCCGGTCTGACCTGGTTGTCACATAATACCACCTGGCGTCTTCCGAGGACTGCTGCAGCTCCGCCAGCGAGTTCCAGCACTGCCAGTTGACCTGGGCCCAGTAATCCATCCCTGCCCGTTTCAGTGTCCGGTCACTGAGCTCAAACCCGAGCGGGCCGACGAGGTGTAGCCGCGCACCGGTGGCCGCACAGAGCCGTGCGATGTTGCCGGTGTTGGGCGGAATCTCTGGTTCGACAAGGACAACATTCATGTCAGTACATCACCCGCCAGAGGAACAATCCCTGCGCAGGTGCGGTCTCGATGTGGGCCGTTCGTTTTTTGGCATCACGCAGCGTGATGAGTTGGTCAGCACTCAAGCGTCCTTCACCCACCTTGACCAATGCGCCAACGATTGAGCGCACCATCTTGTAGAGAAACCCGTCGGCCACCGCCACAATCACCAACCCATCCTCGCATTTGCGAACCGTCAGCCGACGCACCGTTCGCACCGGCGTGTCAATCTTCCGCATCGGGTTGGCAGACAATGCACGAAAATCATGGGTTCCTTTCAATGCGCGCGCGGCGCGGCGCATCGCCGTGATATCCAGTGGCTGCGGGTGATGCCAGTGATATGCGCGGCGGAAGGGGTCAGCGACCGGCACGGTATCAATAAAATAACGATACTCTTTCCCACTGGCCGAGAATCGAGCGTGGAATTCATTTTCGACGAATTGAACACGGTTGATGCGGATATCGGCCGGCAAGTGAGCATTGATTGCCTGGCGCAAAATCCGTGCAGAAAGCGGGGTCTTCAGTCGACAACTGGCAACCTGGGCACGGGCATGCACGCCGGCATCTGTTCGACCGGATCCGTGCAGCGTGACCGTTGTTTTCTCGATCTGGCCCAGCACCTTCTCGATCAGCTGCTGGATCGTCACGCCGTGCGGCTGGCTTTGCCANNCATACGCAATCGTCAGTTTACAGTTGCGTGTGCGCATCAAGATAACTTTGCAGCAGGAGCTGCGCGGCGAGTTGATCGATTTTTTCTCGCCGTTGGCGCCGCCGGACTCCACCCTCGAGCAGGGCACGTTCCGCTTGGGCGGAGGTCAACCGCTCATCCCAACATTCGACCGGCAGCGGGCTGATATCCCCAAGTTTGGCAATGAACTGTCGCGTCCGCTCGGTCTGGGGGGTGTCGTTACCGCGAAGGTTGCTTGGCACTCCAACAACGATCTTGCCTGCCCCCTGGCTTTCCGCGATGTCCACCACCGACCTGGCGGCTTTGTCCAAACCGGCACCGGGAAGGTAATTCAAACTGGTGGCCAGCATCTCGGTTTCGTCGCTGATCGCCAGCCCAATCCGTTTCTGACCATAGTCTACGCCGAGGATACGCATCTGGGTTGTGACGGTAAACGTCGTGTGCACCTTGTCGCAAGCGGGACGTTGACTGCACACCTACAACAAGTGTTTTAGTTTCTTATCCTTCCCGAGCAACCCAACAAGCTGTTTGATTCGCTGGGTCTCATCCTTGCGACATACGAGCGTGGCGTCCGGCGTGTGTACCACGACGAGGTCTTCCACGCCCAGCAGCGCAATTGTGTGACCATGCGGTCCGACACAAACACATCCTTTGGCATCCAGGCTGATGCCGCCGCCACGGACCCGGTTTTTCCCGTCGGGCGATGCCAGGTGTCGCGCAAGTGCGGCCCAGTCGCCCACATCGTCCCACGGATAATTTCCGTTGGCGACCACCACGTTGTCGGCTTTCTCCATGATCGCGTAGTCAATCGAGATTTTTTCCATGCGCGGGAATTCCCGCGTCAACAGGCGATCAAATCCGGGCTGGTCAACCAGACGCTGCAAACGCTGGCAACGGGTCGCGATATCAGGACACCATTGGGTCAATGCTGACTGGATGGCGCGGACAGACCAGACAAACATCCCGGCATTCCAGCGATACCGACCGGAGCGGACATAATTTCTCGCGGTTTTCAGGTCCGGTTTTTCAACAAAACGACGCGCCTTCCAGAACCGCTGGTTGATGGGTTGGCCCAGCTGAATGTAACCGTAACCGGTATGCGGCGCGGTGGGTTTGATGCCGACAGTAATAAGCACCTTGTTTTTGCGTGCGTACGTCAGCGCTTGCTTCACCACATTGCGATAACGCACCACATCACCGATCCAGGAATCAGCAGGGACAACCGCCATCACCCCATCCGGATCTCGATGCGCAACAATCGCCGCAGCCAGCCCAATACACGGCGCGGTGTTGCGACCTGCTGGTTCCACGACCACGGATACCGACCGTGGGACCTGACGGCGCACCTCGTCTGCCTGCTCCCGAGTGGTGATCACGATCATCTGCCGGTAATCAATCAAGGGTCGCAGCCGCGATACCGTTTCCTGGAGCATTGGTTTCTTGCCAACAATCGGCAGCAACTGCTTGGGGCGTTGGCGGCGGCTCAACGGCCAGAACCGTTCGCCGTATCCACCGGCCATGATCACCAGCCAGTTCATTGCCCGATGATCCCGATCACCAGCCCGTGCGCGAACCCGTCATTGGCTGTAAGAATCTGCATGGCGTCTGGTTTTGGTCGAATCCACATCATTCGCAGCAAAGTGGCATTATTTTTGTCTCGGCTCTTTCACTGCTTTGACCAGCGGTCTGACGAAGCGCCCGACTTTCTTTGCCAGGTCAGGGTCTTCGCCATGACGGGCAATACGGTCAACAATGGCACTGCCGACAACGACCCCATCGGCCGCGGCTGCGACCTCCGCGGCCTGGGCCGGTGTCGATACGCCAAACCCAACGGCAATCGGCAATGAGGTCAACCGGCGCATCTGTTTCACCCGCGCGCCGATTGATGCAGCCATGGTTTGTTGCATGCCGGTCACGCCCTCGCGCGACACGTAATAAATAAAACCGCTGGCATGTTGACTGATCTGTTCGATACGCGTTCCGGGTGTTGTTGGCGCTACCAGGTAAATCGGATGAACACCGTTGCTGGTCATGGTTTTTTCGTAGTCAGCTGCTTCCTCGGGCGGAAGATCAAGGGCCAGCACCCCGTCCACACCGGCGGCAGCGGCGTCACGTGCAAACTGAGCAATGCCATGATGATGAATCAGGTTATAATAGATGTAGAGTACGACCGGGATCTCATTGCCGCTGCGTCGGAGGCGTTTAACCAGGCGGAGAACACGGTCAGGGGTAGTCCCGGCTCGCAGCGCACGCTCGCTGGCCAACTGGTTGACAATCCCGTCGGCGAGCGGATCACTGAACGGGACCCCCAGTTCCAGAATATCCACCCCCACCCCAGCCAATTCGTTCGCCAGCGATTCGGTGGCTTTCAGCGTCGGATCACCGGCACAGATGTAAGCAATGAAAGCTTTCTGGCTTGCTCCACGGAGCTCTTGAAATGTTTTGTCGATGCGGTTCATACGCACATGAAAGAAACGATGAGTGGGGGCAGGAACATCGTGCCAGCTGCACCCTTAGTTTCTTTTGGTTTTTGGTGTTTTTGGTTTGGTGGTTTTCTTTCGGGTGGCGTCAAGGGGATGCGCTTGCTTGTTATGCAGGTAGATAAACCGCAGCCCTTCAAGGGTCAACCTTGGATTGACGTGACTGATACGTGGCAATTTGCGGGCTATCAAGCGACCGTAGCCACCAGTGGCGATGACACGGGCACCGCGCATCCCGGGTTGGGCAAGTAAAGCCGTCAACAGTTCTTGGATCAATCCCCGATAGCCAATCACCGCGCCAACTTGCATGGCCCCGACGGTGCTTTTCCCANNTCACCGCGCCAACCTGCATGGCCCCGACGGTGCTTTTCCCAACCACCGAACGGGGTTCGCGAAGATCAATCTTGGGCAGCAACGCGGTGTGTTCGTGCAGGTACTCAGTCATCGCGGCCAGGCCCGGCGCAATCACACCACCCACATAAGCCCGCTCACGGTTGACAATGTCAAATGTCACTGCAGTGCCAAAATCAACAACGATACTTGGGGCGCCGTAAAGCATCACCGCGCCGACGGCGTTTGCCAGGCGGTCGGCCCCGATCTCGTGTGGATTTGGGTAGTGAATACCAATTCCCAGGTCAATGGATGCGCTGACCTCAAGCGGTTCGCCAGGCAACCACCGGCGTAATTTGCGGGTCGCAGCGGGAACAACCGACGAAATAATGGCGCCATGATAACTCCCCCTGGCATACGGCAACCGACCCAGGTCGGGGGTTGGGCATTGCCTGACATCCAGCAACCGTCGACGGGTCGCCCGTGCGAACTGGGTATGGGTATTGCCCACCTCGACAATTAAAAATGGTTTTTCTTTCATCAACCGCCCGTGACCTCTCCGCCCACCAAATACTCAACCTGACCGTTGTCTTTTCTAAGAATCAACCGTCCCTGCACATCGAGCGCCTGGGCCAACCCCTCTCGGAGTTGATCGCCCTGGCGGATCTTCACTTGTTGACCGAGGGTAACGGATAACCCGGCCCACTGATCAATCACGGTTTCAAAGTTTCTGGCCATGGTGGTGTAATGCTGATCCAGCGCCGCCAACAAACGGCCTGCCAGTCGATTTCGATCGTGAACACGCCCCGTCTCGATCAGTAACGAGGTCGCAGTTGTTTGGAGTTCTGCAGGAAAATCATCCTTGTTGAGATTCACATCGATACCGATTCCCAGAATCGCAGCCGTATCACGATATTCGGTAAGAATGCCGGCCAGTTTACGCGAACCACAGACAATGTCATTGGGCCATTTGATTCTGGCATCAACCTTGGCTTCTTCGCGCAGGACATGCGCCACCGCGACACTGGCGGACACGGTCAGTTGTTGTGCTTGGGCCACCCCACCCGTCGGTCGCAGCAGGATGGAGAACCACAAGCCCTTACCGCGGGGCGACACCCAGGACCGTCCCTGGCGCCCACGTCCACGGGTCTGGGTCTCGGCAAACACGACCAGACCATCCCGTGCCCGTGAGGCATGACGAGCAATCACGTCGCTGGTCGAACTCGTGCTCTCGAACACGAGGATTTGGGAACCAACCTTGCCCCCCGAGTAAACAGCTTGAATCGCGTCAGCAGTCAGACGGTCGGGTTCCTCGACCAGCCGGTATCCATGATGAGGATGCTGCTCGAACACGTATCCGTGATCGGTCAGGAGTTGGAGACGGGAGGCAATGCTGGTGCGTGGCACTCCGGTCACTGACTCCAGCTTCGCCAGCGACAGGTATGCCTCGGACGATTCTTGAAAGGCGGCGATGATTTTCGCGTCGGGGTTCACCTACGCGCACTGTAATGCGGGAACGAACAAGGCGGTAGAAAAATCGCCGGCGTTATTCACCATCCTCAGAATTGCAGACCTCATATGAGCTGGTCGCGGACTCCCGCCGAGGAAACCGTGGTTTTGAACCGCATCTCATTTTGTTTGCACGACGAGATGAGGACGAAGACGTTCCAAGAGGCGGTCACTAATACCGGTAACGCGTTTCAGGTCATCGACTATCGCATAGGGTCGTTTTTCAATAATCCGCGACGCCAATACCGGTCCAATCCCGCTGAGTCGCTGGAGCTCGTAGGCGTGGGCCGTGTTGATGTTGACTGGCGCCTGGAGCGATGAATGTGACTGCAGTTGTGTGCGCAGGGCGGCTTCCGCGCGGTCTTCATTACGCTGTTCTTCCCGCAGCGCGACAATGGCTTCTGGATCGGTCGCCGCCCATACCCCAACACGCTTGAGCATTGCCAGGACTTCCAGATCTTCCAGGTGCGCCACGGCCTCGTCACGATGAGTGCCGTCGGGCAAGGAGCGGCGGACGCCGTAAACCCGCGCAAAACCATTTTGCGCCAGCCAAGCTCCCAGGTCGTCCCCGGCAGCCGTCTCAACCAACCCATAAACGCGTCGCGTGCGTGACCGGCCCAGCGCCGAAGCGAAGGTGGTGCGAACGGTAAAAGGCTGCGCCAGCTGTTCTTTCACCGCGCGTGTTGCTGCTCGTCCGTAATCGAGCATCAACGTTGGATCAGCGAGGCCAAAGTGACGGGCCTGGGCACGCACGCGCTTGGCATCCGCATCGGTTCCAACAAACGATTCCGGGGCATCGACAAAGTAAAGACGAAGATGAATGGTTTCATCGCCGGCACGCACGATAAAGCTGTCGGCATCATTGCTGTCATGGTCAACCAGCGTGCAAGCAGGGAACGTCTGCCAGCGGGCACCTGCAGCCGATGGGCTCCCACCGACCAGTACCAGCCAACCAATCACGCCGGTGACAAGAAGTCTGACCACGGGCTTATGATACATAGCAATGCTTATTGTGATCGGCGTGCTCGACTCCAGCAACAGGTTTCTGGTTAACCGCGAAAGTTTGCCAGACCCGATTCAAGGGCTGTGCTGCAGTGTCCCCGTACCGCTCACTCATCCGATTCGATTTCCAGAGAAAAGTCGATGGCACGAACCGAATGAGTCAATGACCCGACCGAGATATAATCCACACCAGAGGCCGCAATATCCCTGACGGTCTCCAGAGTGACCCCGCCGCTGGCTTCCGTTCTGGCCCGCCCACCAACTAAAGCGACAGCTTCCCCAAGCTCTTCGAGCGACATGTTATCCAGCAGCACCTGATCGGCTCCGGCAGCCAGCGCCTGCTCGACCTCGTTAAGCGAGTCGGCTTCGATGATCACCGGGGCCGACGGGTGCTCGCGCCGAAGATTCTTGACGGCGTCGCCCAAGGCCTGCGCACCCAGGCGCCCGAGGATAACGCGATGGTTGTCCTTGATCATCATCGCGTCATACAACCCCATTCGATGATTCACTCCCCCGCCCTGAGCCACGGCGTACTTCTCCAGCAACCGCAAGGTCGGCGTTGTCTTGCGGGTATCCAGGATTTGTGCACCCGTCCCGCTGACCGCCTCCACAAAACGGCGGGTCAGGGTGGCGATACCCGACAGGCGCTGGATGAAATTTAAGGCAGTCCGCTCGCCGCTGACCAGATCGCCGCCGGGGCCTGACAACCGGCACACCGTGGCCCCTGCCGATACCCGCACACCATCTGCAAGTAACATTTGCACCTTGATCTCACGGTTGATCTGGCCAAATACGGCTTCGACAAGTGGCAGGCCGGCAACCACGCAAGGTTCTCGGGCAACGATAACAGCTTGAGCCTGCTCATTGGCCGGGATGGCGGCAATTACGGTAATGTCACCTGCACCAAGATCCTCGGCCAGAGCCGCACGGACGAGGTGATCGATATAATCATTCGGTAGCATAATCAGAAACCTGGTCGGGCATGGGACAGCCGATCATCCCGCAATCATCGTCATGAACCGGTCGGTTCGGGGCTGCGACGCTGACGGCGATTACCCTTCTTAATGACGTTGACCTTGAGTTTACGGTCGTATTTCACCTTGGTCTTGTGTTTGGTGGTTGACCGCTGGTTGGCAGACCCGACCTCCGACGCGGGGGTTGTTGCTGTTTTTAGCTCATTAATCTGGTCTCGTAAGATGGCCGCTTTTTCGAACTGCAACTTTTCTGCCGCTTCGAGCATTTCCTGCTCCAGTTCGCGCAACAACTCGGTGGAGCGATAACTGCCACCGCTTTCGCGAATCACCGAGGCTTCGACCTCTCGTCCACGGGTGATTTCGTCGAGACTGAGTTGAAGTTCGCGGGTCACGCTTTGCGGGGTAATGCCATGTTCTTGATTAAATGCCAACTGCTTGCGACGCCGGTATTCGGTGGTGGCCAGAAACTTTTTGATCGAGTCGGTTATCACATCGGCGTAGAGATGCACTTCCGCGGCGACATGGCGCGCCGCACGGCCGGCCGTCTGGATCAACGACGTCGCCGAGCGCAGAAATCCTTCCTTGTCGGCATCCAGGATCGCCACCAGCGACACCTCGGGCAGGTCCAGCCCCTCGCGCAGCAGGTTGATGCCCACCAGCACGTCGAAGGCGCCCTCGCGCAGCTCGCGGATGATCTCCAT
>JABAHO010007222.1_pt1 | contig 14043 bp, 14 predicted proteins | sample 7062071 | NCBI WGS metagenome assembly JABAHO01 (sample SAMN14534356, study PRJNA622989) | marine sediment metagenome | biome: marine biome [ENVO:00000428]; feature: marine pelagic biome [ENVO:01000023]; material: deep marine sediment [ENVO:00002113] | place: India: Gulf of Kutch | collected...
CTTCCCCGCCCACTCTGCTTACGCTCCGTGGGAGGGGTTAGTTCTCCTTGAGGAAGTCTTCCACTTCGCTGATTAGCTCGGCGGCGTCCGAGCGGCTGATCTCGCCAGCGTCCTGATCAACGGCCTCTTCGAGGCGGTTGACGTAGGAGGTGAACTCGGCCGACGCCCCCATGGCGGCGTTGACCCGGTTCTCGAAGTCCCCCGACACGGTTGCCAGTTCCGTCCCATCGACCGAGATGTCAAGCACCTTGGCGGTTTGCTCGAGAAGGGCCAGCATTGCCTTGGGGTTGGCATTCGTACCCAGATAATGGGGCGTGGCTGCCCAGAAGCTCATCGCATCGAACCCTTCCTGGCGCAAGATGTGACCGAGGACACCAACAATGCCGGTTGGTCCTTCGTAGTTTGCACCCCGGATCCCAAGGTCGATGAGCACTTGCGGGTTGTCGGCGGTGCCCATCACCGGCACCGGGGTTGTGTGGGGCGCCTGGGCAAGGAATGCACCCAGCAGAACGACTTGCTTGACGCCCAGGTCCTTCAACAGCCCGGTGACTACCTCGGCGAAACCTTGCCAGCGCAACTGGGGCTCATTGCCGAGCACGATGACCAGATCGTGATCGCGATCGGCCATCTCGATTGCGTATAGCTTCGTGGCCGGCCACGAAAGCTCGCGAGCGCGACCGTCCTCAACAACGATGCGGGGACGGGTCTCCTCGAAGTTGATAAAGGTTTCCGGATCAACAATGGCAAAGGGCTCGGCATCGTATTGCCCCACAAGATAGGCGACGGCGCCTGAGGCCGCCTCGCTGGCGTCGTTCCAACCCTCGAAGGCAACAACTGCTACCGGCGACCGTAGGTGCGGTTCCGAGAATCTCCTTACCGGGTCCATCATTGACCAGCGTAGCTAACTGCCCGGATAGACATTCGAGCCGAGGCTCCCGGTGTAGCTTGTCGAGGTGCAGGCGGTCGTATATATCCACGGAATTGTCGGTCGGCGTTATGGGAGTCATACCGAGCAATACCGCGCCTTGCGGGACGGCCTTGTCAAGCGTGGTGTTGACCTGCCCGAGATCGAGGACAGTGTGACCGTCGAGTGGGGTTGGCCGACCCCGTCGGCGGGTGAGAGCGCGTTGCTGGCCCGGGCCCAAAGCCAGCTTGAAGTCCTTCGGGGTGACGCCCGGCAACGCGATCTCTGGACTCGTCGGCTGATGGCCCCTTTGCGGGATCTGGTTTTCTACGGCTGGTCCGACATCGCCTACTACCTGGATGAAGGAGGCAAACAACGGATCCGGGGAGTGATCTGGACTTCGATACTGAGGCATTTTCCTGCGAACGAACCTGTCGATCTGACGATCATCGGCCACAGCGCCGGTGCCCTCATAGGCCACGACTTCCTCTTCTTCCTGTTCAGTGGAATGCGGAACGACCGCCGCCATGACTACGCACCCGACTGTGACTGGGACGCCGCGGCTGAGAATTGGCGACTGCGCCGTATCGTCACCATGGGCGCGCCTTTTGTTCCACTGGTCGTCCGTTCGGCACCGCTGGTTGACGAAATCGCAGCCGGGCCGGGTCCTTGGCTCGATCCGGCGGTCATCGGGCTCGATCGCGACGCCCATGACGGCCGGCGACCGCTCTGGCTCAACGTCTGGGACCGGCACGATATCCTGTCGTTCCCGGCCTCCGGGGTCTACAAGACAGACCGCGTGCACGACCTCTTTCCCGATCACAGCGATCGACCCACCAAAGCGCATTCTTCGTACTGGAAATCCAAGAAGGTCCACAGCATCCTCGCGGCCAACTGGGAGGACTGAGTCGCACGAGTCCTAGGATTGGGACAAAGCATCTAATAGGACTGCCTGTGGAACCAATCACCAATGCGCAGTGTCTTCGGCTCCTGGCCGAGGAACCGGTCGCCCACCTCGGCATCATCTCGGAGGAAGAGCCTTACGTAACCGCGATTTCCTTCGTCCATTATCAGGATGCGATCTACTTTCGCACGGGCCCCGGTCGTCGCCTAACCGCGCTAGAGGAGGGTGGCCGCGTTTGCATCGAAGTCAGTCGGTACTCCTCCGATGAGGGCGACTGGGAGAGCGTTCTGGTCTGGGGTAGCGGCCGAGTTGTCGAAGACCCGGGCCTGGAAGCCGATGTGATCGGTTTGCTTCTCGTCAAGTATCGGCAAGTCTTCGGGAGCGCACTGGCGTTCTCGAAACCAACCCCGCTGGCTCCCGCTGAGGTCGTGGTCGAAGTCTCGGTGGAGGAGATGACGGGCCGAGCGTCCGGCGCCGGCTTTGCGCCGACCACCCGGCCGGGCCGTCTATAGCTAAAGGGGTAGGCGGACCACGACGGTGGTTCCCGAGCCCAACTCGGACGTGATCTCAGCATGCCCGCCGAGATCTGCGGAACGCCGGCGCAGGTTGTCGAGTCCCATGCCCGGGTTGGCGGAGTCAACCTCGAAGCCAACTCCATCATCGACGGTGATCAACTCGAGTCGGTGAGCATTACGGCTCACCAAGACAGTGATCAGGCTGGCAGAGGCATGGCGGAGGGCGTTACTGACAGATTCCCGCGTGCACTGCAAGATCTCGTCGATCAGCCGGTCGGGCAGGTTGTCCACCTCGCCCGAATAGGAGATCTCCAGTACAACCGAATGTGGCTCAGCGAGCTGAGCCAACAGCTCTCCCAACTCGACGCGAAGCTGACGCTGGCCCCACACCGGGGGTCGTAGATCGAAGATGAAACGCCGCAGCGCGGTAATGGCATCATCCAGGCGTGAGGCCGCCTCCATCAAATCCTGCTGCACGTCCGCTGCCGCCTCATGCTTCGATGTTGCCTGCAAGCTCAAGCCGACCGCGAACAGGTCCTGGATGATTGCGTCGTGGAGATCGCGCGCGATTCGTTCGCGATCCTCGATGACCGCAACGGATGTGAGGCGCCGCTGACGATTAGCGGTTGCCAGGGCCGATCCAGAGATTTTGGCCAGGGCCTGCACGAGATCCTCGTCTTCTTGGGTGAAGCCCCCTTCCTTATCGGTGAGGTATAGGTTGCCGAAGAGCTCATCGCCGACCCTGATCGGCATTCCGAGGAAGCTGTCCATTGTTGGATGGTGGGCCGGAAAGCCGGTCGCGTCCTCGTGCTCGGGGATATGGTCCACCCGGACCGGGCCTTGGGTGCGCGTGATCGTGCCCAATAACCCACGACCGGTAGGCAGTTGCCCGATTGCGCTAACAGTTTCCTGATCTATTCCCCGGTGGATGAACTCAGTGAGGAATCCGTGCTCACCGATGACTCCCAGGGCCCCGTACCGGGCGTCGGTCAGCTCCATGGCCGTTTCCACGATGGTTTCTAGCGTTTTTGTGAGCTCGGCTGCCCCGGCGACGGCTGTAGCAGCTTCTACCAGTTCGGACAGACGGTCGAGAGGGGGTCCGGTCATCTGCGAAGCGTAACCCGGTCCGGCGGACCTTTGGCCCTTCGGAAAAGAGTCGACCGGCCACTCGAATTTCGCTGATGAGGTGGGATACCCTGATCATCGGTCATAAGGAGTTAGCACATGAAGGTCGTGCTAGTAGACGATCACGACGTTGTCCGGCAAGGGCTCAAGGCCCTGATAGACAGTCAGGATGACCTCGAGGTCGTCGGTGAGGCCGGTGACGTTGAAAATGCCATTCGCCAGGTGGGCTATCACACCCCCGATGTCGTGGTCATGGACGTACGTTTGCCAGACGGAACCGGCGTGGAAGCCTGCCGGGAGATCCGCTCACGCTGGGAAGACGTAAACGTGTTGATGCTCACTTCCTATGCCGACGAGGAGGCACTGGTCTCTTCGATAATGGCCGGAGCGCACGGCTACGTCCTCAAACGAATCAACTCCGAGGATCTGGTCGACGCCGTGCGGAGAGTGGGTAACGGCGAGTCCCTGCTCGATCCCAATCTCACCGAGCGTCTGTTCGCTCGCATCCGCGGCGATGAGTCGGACGACCCCCTTCTCAGCCGTCTCTCGCCGCAGGAGCGACGGATCCTTGATCTCATCTCCGAGGGCAAGACCAACAAGCAGATTGCCGAAGACATGTTCTTGGCTGAGAAGACCGTGAAGAACTACGTATCCAATCTGCTGTCCAAACTGGAGATGAGCCGCCGCAGTGAAGCTGCCGCCTATGCCGCTCGCTTGCAAGCAGACCGCGCCAAGAAATACCCGCCCGAGGACTGGAGTGCGGTTCCCGGACTCAAGTCCTAGCCCGTGAGCACCTCGCTCAGGCGATCGAGGTCTGCCTGATTGGTGTGTAAGTGGGGAGCCAGCCGCAGTGAGTCCCCGCGAACGCTGGCATACACTCCGGCAGACCTGAGGCGTTGCCCCAGGTCGCCCGGGACTCCTTGCGGGAAATAGATGCCGCACATATGTGGTCCGCGCCGGTCGGCTGGTATCGGCTCGAGTCCGAGACCCGCTGTCATTTTTTCAAGCTGCGCCGTTCGCTCGGCGATGGTCTCGGCGATGTTGTCCATGCCCCAATCATGGATTTGAACAAGTGCCGCTTGCGCCATTGGCGTGAGAACAAAGTTGGAGCGCTCGCCGACATCGAAGCGAGTTGCTCCAGCCTCCAGAGCTGGCTCATAGTCCACCAGCCTGGTGAAGTCTTCGCTGCCTTTGCGAGTGATCCAGCCATGCTCGATGGGCTCTCCTTCTCGATGTTGCGCGTCCACGTACAAATAGCCGAAGCTGTACGGCCCCAGCATCCACTTGTACCCGACGCAGGCCATGAAGTTCGGCTGAATTTCACCCACGTCGAGAGGTAAGGCACCGAGTGATTGGGAGGCGTCGACAACGAGAGCCGCACCAACTTCCCGAACCGCTTTCCCGACCGCCACTAGGTCGACCAGGCCTCCGTCGGTCCAGTGACAATTGGGCAGTGAGGCGATGGCGAGGCGATCGTTGATGTGCTCGAGAACAGCGGAGGTCCAGTCCTGGTCGGTGGGGCGAGGAACGGTGACTACTTCGGCACCGGACTGCAATGCTTTCTCCCACCAGGGATAGACGCTAGAAGGGAACTGCTCGTCGAGCACCAGGATGGTTTGGCCGGCCTCCACCGCCAAGTTCTTGGCTGCGACAGCGTTGGCGTAGGAAACGGCCGGGACCAGAGCCACTCCATCCGGCGAGGAGCCGATCAGGCTGCCGAACAAACCGCGAACCTGTTCTGAACGAGTGAAGAAGTCCTCCGGCATCACATTCCATGGTGTCGAAACCTCGGCCAGGGCTGCCTCGCCTGCCGTGCGTACCGAATGCAATTGCGGTGCGAGATAAGACACGTTGAAATAGGCGATCTCGTCCGGCAGGTTGAACAGATGGCGCTGTGATTCGAGGATCAAGTCGGCCGCCGGGGGCGTCGTTACTTCTTGCGCTTATGACGGTTGGCGCGTAGACGCTTGCGGTATTTGTGCTTCGACATCTTCTTGCGCCGCTTCTTTATCACTGATCCCATCTGATATAGCTTGCCCCACTCGGCCCCAGTTCGCAAACATCTCTAGAGTTTGCCGACGATGCGACCGTTAAACCCATGATGAAACCCTTAATCGGCATTACCGCGCAGAGGCGCGAGGTCACCACCAGTTACGGCACCGAGCCGGCCAACACCGTCGTGCTCACGTACTCAGATGCTGTGACCGAGGCCGGCGGAATTCCAGTGATCCTGCCGATCCTGGGTCCGGATGCGGTGCCCGGTCTAGTCGATCGCCTGCAGGGAGTGGTTCTGACAGGCGGAGGCGATGTCGACCCTGTGCACTACAACGGACACGAACATTCCACGATCTATGGTGTTGATCCGGCCCGTGATGAGTTCGAGCTCGCTTTGGCTCAGCGGATCGCTGAATTAAAGCTTCCGCTTCTCGCCATTTGCCGCGGCATGCAGGTGCTCAACGTCGCGATGGGTGGCACCTTGGTCGCCGACATCCCGAGCCAGGTTGAGGGTGGTTTCGAGCACTTCCGGGCGGGCGACGATGCCAAGCGGGCGCACCAGGCCTTGAGGTTCGATGAGTCATGCCAGATGGTGACTTTGTTCGGCACAAGTGAGCTGAAGGTCAATTCGCTGCATCATCAAGCTGTCGCGGAGCCGGCCCCCGGGCTGCGGCCGGTTGCATGGAGCGAAGACGGGGTTGTCGAGGCGGTCGAACCCGTAGATCAGCAGTGGCCAATGCGAGGAGTGCAGTGGCACCCCGAGCATCTCATCGAAAGCGAATCAGCCGCGCGAGCGCTGTTCGAAGACCTGGTTAAGGCTGCTTCCAACGGCTTGTTTTAACTTCTAAAGCCCCCCAGAAATCGGGTCGATATCGACTCAGATGTCTAGTCACACCCGATCAGTCCTTGCGTTGTTGCTCGGATTTGCCCTTGTGGGCGCAGCGTGCTCCGGAAGTGATGAACCGACCTCGGAAATCACTCCCCCGGTGACGGTGCCGCAAGTGGCGGATCTGCCCGACGACGTCGCTGAGGAACTCCTCGCGTTGCTCGAGTTCGGGTCGGCGTCAGCATCCACCTCCACGACCTCACCGGGGGAGCGGGCTGAGACGGAGCTTTACGTCGCCGAGTTGGTAAGGAGCTACTTCAAGGCGGCCGGGGCGGGAAACTGGGACGCGGTCTATCAGGCCTCAGCTACAGATTTTCTCGGAACGTGCACGGGCGAGGTCTTCAATGACGTGAGCAGTGGTGCGACTGAGCCGACAGAGCTCACTTTCTCCGAACGGTTCGAGATGCATGTTGTCGGCGATTTCGCCACCGGGCGTTTCGAAGTCACTGACGGCACCGGCACGCTGCCGATCGAAGGTCTGCTCGCCGTTCGGGAGGCCGACGGCTGGCGTATCGCCATCAACCCCTGTGATGTGGCTGCGAAAGTGGCATCACGTGACTTCACGTATCCATTGGTGATCACCACGACAACGGTTGCAGCCGATGCCGGTACCGACCCCGGCGCAGCTCCCTCCGACGGTGCTCCGATCGATCCGGATCTCACCACGACGACTGTTGCCGCCGGTGGTGCCACCACCACGACCACTCCCGACATCTTTGGGCCGGGCGGATCGGGCGGATCTACCACCACGACGACGACGGTTCCGCCGACACCGCTGACGGCGGCAGACAAGGCGGAGATCGAGCTCGTCTTGGAACAGTTCATGACTGCGGCTGCTGCTCGGGATTACGTCTCTCTCCACGACTCGGTGCCACCACTTTTCTCGTGTACGGCCGCCAACACGGCCGCCGACTTGGCGCCCTTCCACTGGAGTCCGACGACGCTCACCTTCGGCGACTTTGAAATCACTGGTGGTAACGACGAGGGCTACGCCACCTTCGAGGTCACCTACGCGGATTCGGGCGAGACTCTTCTCATCGAGGACTTCGGTGCGTGGCTCTGGGGCGGCGATTGGTATGCCGCCGTTCATCCCTGCAAGTGGACCGACAACGAAGTGCTCGCGGGGACCAGCAACGCCGTCACAATCGGCAACATGGAAGCGGTACTACTGGTAGCCCGAGATCTCTACGCTGCCGTCGGTGACTACGACATTCCGAATTCCACGCTGAACGCCATGTTTTTCGACGAGGCGCTGAGCTTCGTGAGCACACCCGATCTCGCCGGCGTCGGCGTAGTCGCCTACATGGATATGGGCCAGGAAGTTGCCATCCTGACCCAGAGTGCCAGCGGTCGCTGGTACTGCACGGTGGAGAACGCCTTGACCGGAGCACACCATGCCAGCGCCTTCCTTCCCGCAACTGTGGACACCCCCACAGGGTGCAGCTCGGTCACGTTGACCAACCCCTGGAGCCTGCTCTAGGCCGCTGGTACGCAGCAGCCTCCGAGGCTTACTCGACTCCGGTTAACGCGATCGCCGGACTGATTACCGTTCCCGATCCAACCGCCGCGCGGAGCGCGGCCGCCACCGACTCTTCCTGAGCCTGGGTGACGATCGCCACCACCGATGGGCCGGCTCCACTCATAGAGCTGAATAGGGCCCCGGCCTCATCGGCAGCCCGCAACAACTCTCCAATAATCGGCCGCAGCTCGATGCGATAGGGCTCATGGAGCTCGTCGCGGCCAATTGACCTGAGGAGTTCTTGGTTGCCCTCGCGTAGTCCGGTCACGAGGCTGATGGCTCGCGAGGCGGTTCGGGCCGCCACGCCGAAATCGACCCGGGAGGGTAAGGCGGCTCGAGCCTCATCGGTCGGCAACGTGTCTACTGGAATTGCCACCACGGTTCGCAGGTCGATGCTGAGGTCGAGGAGCTGAACGCGCGCTCCGTCGGTGGCGACTAGGCCGCCGTAGACGGCGGCTGCGGCGTTGTCGGGATGTCCTTCCAGGTCGGCCACGAGTTCGAACAACCGATCGTGGTCGGGCTCGTCGCCACCCAGCCGGGAAACGGCGGCTCCCAGCGCGGCAATGATGGCTGCGCTGGATCCAAGCCCTTTACCTGGTGGGATCGGGCTGTCGACCGCAACCCGAATCGGCTTCTCTGTTATCCGGCGAGTGGATGCGCCGATGAATCCATCGGGATCCGGGCTGGCTACCACGAATTCATCGCTGTGTTCCACCGAAACCGAGCAGCGGATATCGAGGGCCAGCGCTAGTGAGTCGAATCCGGGGCCGAGGTTGGCGGATGACGCAGGTGCGGTGGCCTTCACCCGCGGGATTCCGGCTCGACGAAGATCATCGTCGCCGAAGGTGCCGCGCTCTGAACTGCTCGTTCGATCTCATCAATGCTTGACTCGACCTCAGTGTCTCTGAGGCCATCGGCGAAGTCGACCTCGAGGTTCACGACGATGTCGGTTGGGCCCATGTGCATCGTCAGCAAGCGTCCGATGGTCTCCACGTTGGGGTGGGCCAAGACGGCGGTGCGGATTTGTGACCTGACCTCTCGCGAGGCGCTCTCACCCACCAGCATGCTCTTGACCTCATATGCCACCAGAAAAGCGACCGCTGCGAGCAGGACGCCGATTGTCATTGAGGCAGCGCCGTCCCAGCGTTCGTTGCCGGTCCATTCCCCCATCAAGATCCCTGCGATCGCGATGAAGACACCGAGCACTGCCGCGGTGTCCTCGAACAACACGACCATTAGGGCCGGATCCTTCGACTCGCGGATAGATCTCCAAACCTTGCGGCTTCCCCGGCGGCGGTTGAACTCTTTTACGGCAGGCCAAAAGGCGATGACGATCTCGAATACGGCTGCCGCCGACAGGACTCCCAGGCTCCAGGCCAGATCCGTCGTCTCCTCCGGGTGTCGGAACCGTTCTAAGCCTTCGGTGAATGAGACCACCGCGCCGGCCACGAACAAGAACACGGCCACCATCAAAGACCAGAAGTAGAGCTCCTTGCCTCGTCCGAACTGGTGTCGAACGGTCGGTCCGTACCTGGAAACCGCGGCTCCCCGCAACAAGAAGACCTGGTTGCCACTGTCGGCCACGGAGTGATAGCCCTCGGCAAGCATGGCCGTCGAGCCGGTAATCGCGGCTGCGATGAACTTCATGACCGCAATCAAGGCATTGGCGATCAGGGCGAGGATGATGAGCGTCTTGGATTCCGAACCTGCCATCGGGTGGGAGTCTATGAGCAAGTGGCGAGATTCCGCCGCTCACTCGCGGCACGCAGTGCCGACCTAGCGCCAGAATGGTGACCTAATGCCGGAGCTTCCCGACATCGTCGCCTATATCCGGGCTCTCGAGCGCCATGTCGTTGGAGAGCCGCTTGTCGCAGTGCGCATCTCGGGGATCTCGCTGCTCGGCTCCTACGACCCCCCAATCAACGAAGCTGAAGGGAAGCAGGTCGTCGGCTTGCGACGATTAGGCAAACGAATCGTGTTCGAGCTCGAAGAAGATCTCTTTCTCGTTCTCCATCTGATGGTGGCCGGTCGAATCCGTTGGAAAGAGCGGGGGGCTACGATCCCCAAGCGGGTCGGATTGGCGGCCTTTGACTTCCCCGCCGGCACCCTGTTGTTGACCGAGGCGAGCACCAAGAAAAGGGCCACTCTTCATCTAGTCAGGGGTGAGGCAAGCTTGGCCGACCATCAACGGGGCGGCTTGGAGGTCTTGGACACAACGGCTGACGAGTTCGCCGACCAGCTGCTCGCAGTGAGCCACACCGTCAAGCGAGCCCTAACCGATCCGCGATACTTCAGCGGGATCGGCAACGCTTACTCTGACGAAATCCTCCATCGGGCCAAGTTGTCCCCGTTCAAGAAGACTCGCCAGATGACACGAGACGAGGCGCGCACCCTGCATGGTTCTGTCGTCGAGGTGCTCACCGAGTGGACCGACCTGCTCACTTCAGAGGTGGGCGACGGATTCCCCGACAAGGTGACGGCGTTCCGTCCGGAAATGGCGGTCCACGGTAAATTCGGTGAGCCCTGCCCGGTATGCGGCTCGCCGATTCAGCGGGTCGTTTACGCATCGAACGAGATGAACTACTGCGCAGGATGCCAGACCGGCGGCAAGATTCTGGCGGACCGCTCCCTTTCGCGATTGCTCAAGGACGAGTTTCCCAAGACCCTCGAGGACCTGGAGTAGCACGGCGGCGGGGAGCTACTCCCTGGGAGTGAAGCCTTCGATCTCACTCACCCGCGATCTGACCTGCAGGCGGCGGATTATCAAGACTGATGCCAGCACGGCCACTGCAATGGCGAGCAATACCGGCCAGATCGAAAAGCCCGAATCCTCCTCTACCAGGGGAGGCTCATCGAAAGGCTCTCCTTCGAGGTCGACGAACTCGAAATCGGGATCGACGGCCGCTTCCACGAAGACGTTGACTCGTTCGCCTCTTGTCAATGCCGGAAGCAGGTCCCACTCGAGGAGGCTCCCGTCCCTGACTAGTTCGGCGTTGTGATCGGTGATTGTTCCCGGGACTTCGATCTGGAGGACGAGGTCGAGAACCTCGGCGATGTCCCCACCCGCCAGCGCCGTGAACGCCCGGCGTTCGAAACCTGGAATCTCACGTGTCCTTCCCGCCACCAGCAGTACCTCGCTCTCAACCTCGACCGTGACAAAGTCGAGGATGCTTTGCCCTGAGGCGACTCGCTCAGTGACCTGGGTTGGATCGAGCCCCTCGACGGTGACACGTACGCCCCGGAGGTCTTCCCGCTCGAACTGTTCTACAACGGAGTCGGCGCCCGCCACCGGAAGGGCCGAAGGGTCGATGAACTCCGAAAGCGATCGAAGCACTTCGCGTGGGTCCTCTCCCTGGTTGCCGATTACTTCGAGTGCTCGATCGTCGAAGGCGATCTCGGAGATCACGGTGGTCTTGCCGTCCGGATCGATCCGGATTCGGGTAGCAGATTCGGCCCGGCAAGCGCCGAGGAAGAGGGCGGCAAGGCCGATAACCACCAGAAGAGTGCGCATCAGGGGAGCGTACCTAGCGGGGGATTCTTAGGACCTCCGCGGATCACCCGCCTGGATCCTGTCCCGGGTCCCTTGATACTCCGAGTCCCATTCCTCGGAGCCTGCGGCCGGAGAAACTTCGTCCAAGTGGAGTCCGTTGACTTTGGGCGCCGGTAGGCCCTCTTGGCGCATGGCTGCATAGCGAGCCGCGACTGCCCGCTTGCGGCGCTCTTGGTGGGGCTGGACCGTGCCCAGATGATCCAATCCCAGCTCATCCTCCGTCACCGTGATGACTCCTTCCTGGACCGCAGCTTCGAGGAGCTCGAGCCCCGCTGCCGTGCGAGCGAGAATCGAGTTGAACCCGTCATCCTCCCCGGTGGGTGATCCCCCCGGCCAACAGTCCAGGGAAACCAGGTCGGCCACTTCTCCCATCCCGTCGGGACACAGTTTGCATCGCCATTGCAGATCCCACTTACGCTGGTCGGACCACAGGTCCAGGTAGCTGACCTCATGAACCGCACCTTCCTGCGTTTCGATTCGCGTCAGTCCGGGGTTTCCGTAACCGCGGTAGCGAAACAGCGTTACGTCGTCCTCCTGGAGGCCTAAATCCTCGAGGAGCTCCCACGATTTGGTGAGCCGCGAGGCTCCCCCGCACACCAGCGCCAGCATGTAGGGGATCAGTTCATCCACCCGAGGATCTTGCCGGGCGAGGTTGCGAACTCCAGCTATATCGCACGGCTTGAGCATGATCGCAAAGCGCTCACCACGATCTAGAAGCGTCTGCAGGCCAGACAGCGGAGCGGCCGGTCCGTAGCGTGATCCTGTGCCTGCCAGCAAACCTATTCGGTCACTGCTGATGTGCCGGTCGGTTCGCAACGGACGATCCTCACGGGCAGCCACCTGCACCACGTACTCCACCCGGCCGGAGCTCACTAGGAAGTCGCCGAGGGCCGTTAGCACTCCGCCCGATGCGCCGCGGTGCCGTATCTCCGGATCGGTTGCATGTCCCTTTACCAATCGAACGACTGCCCCCCACATTGGATCCGGTTCGGCTGCCAAGTCGTGGTCGATTTCGACCCGAATCCCGGGACAGATCTGGTTGAGACGTTCGGTGGCTTCGGCAGTCAGCTTTCCGGTGGGGCGTTCGACCCCGTCGGGGGTGGTTTCGAGGGTGAGGTCGCCAAGCTCGAGGCACAGTCCACAGCCAATGCAAAGCCCACTACCGACAATTTGCTCCAAACTCAGCGTAGGCATTTGCTCATCTCGATCTGCTGGGAATCAGTACCTCGGCTCCGGTCTCCTCCGGCTCGTCGTCGATGAGTTCGGCGGGAAAGCCGGGCGCCCGCAGTTCAGTGCCGCATGCGTCTTCCAGCCGCTTGACGATCATCGACGACCAGGCCCTGGTTCCGTAGCGCTCGACTCCGTCGGCGAAGATGTCTTCGATCAGGGGGGACAGCTCCACCGGAGTGCCGGTCCGACCCGCTAAGTCCCGAAAGAGGCCCATGTCCTTCATCACGAGGTCCATCGTGAAGTTGATGTTGTAGCTGCCGTTGAGGATCACCTGGCTCTCGGTCTCGTGCACGAACGAGTTCCCCGATGAGATACGGATGCCTTCATAGGTGAGACTGGGATCGAGGCCCGATTGCTTAGCGACCATCAGCGCCTCACCCAGAGCCACCAGGTGAACCGAGGCGAGATAGTTGGTCACGACCTTGAGGATCGACGCCGAACCCAGCTCCCCCGTATGAAGGATCTCGCGTCCCATCGCTGTCAAGGCGGGAAGTGCCTGCTCGAATGCTGACCTTTCCCCGCCGACGAATATGGCGATATTGCCCGTGGCGGCGCGGTGGCAACCACCCGAGACTGGAGCGTCAAGCGGTGCCGCGCCGGCCTTGGAGACCAAGGAGCCCAGTCGGGCTACTTCTCCGGCATCGGTCGTACTCATCTCCAGCCACAACATCCCGGCTTCCAGCCCGGCGATCACACCATTCTCGGATTCCATTACTTCTCGGACGATCTGGGGTGAAGGCAGACAGGTAATGACGACATCGGCCAACTCGGCGAGGTGGCGCGGCGATCCGGCTTGCGCAGCTCCCGCATCCAGCAAGGGTTCGACGGCAGCCGAATCGATGTCATAGGCCACGAGCTCGAAGCCGTTGCGCAGCAGGCTGCCCGCCAGCTTGCCGCCGACGTTGCCGAGGCCGATAAAGCCGATTTTCATGGTCACGCCTCTCCTGCTGCGTTATTGCTTATTCGCCTACTGCTTATTGCCTAACCTCGACTGCTGCCGACTGCTTATTGCCTGCCGCCCGCTGCTCGTCAGGCGCACAGGTGGTGGCCGGCATTGGGTCCCCAGAGGTCGGCAAGAGCGAGGCGGGTCTCTCCACTGGCAAGTCGGTCGNNGTCGTCAGGTCGCTGGCTGCTGCGGGCGAGGAATCCCGGAAAATAGGGCCGTCCGGTCGGCTCACCAGGCGGTTGATACCGAAGGTCGAAGCTCCAGCGAATCTGATCCGTTGTGTTGTCGAGGGACGCGTGTTCGGTCCGACGGTGCAGAAGCACGACTCCGCCTGCCTTTACGGGAAGGGGCTCGACGCTGGCCGGATCAACCAGCTCATCGGGAATGTAGATCTCTGCCGGGAAGATCTTTCCGGGGCAATGCAGGGAGACCTCGCGTCGGTGACTTCCTGGCACGCACGTGAGGCACC
>JABAHO010004086.1_pt1 | contig 14029 bp, 5 predicted proteins | sample 7062071 | NCBI WGS metagenome assembly JABAHO01 (sample SAMN14534356, study PRJNA622989) | marine sediment metagenome | biome: marine biome [ENVO:00000428]; feature: marine pelagic biome [ENVO:01000023]; material: deep marine sediment [ENVO:00002113] | place: India: Gulf of Kutch | collected...
TACCCTGGTGATCTGGGGCGGTGAATTCGGAAGGACAACCTACTGCCAGGGTGCGCTGCGCAAGGATAATTACGGCCGCGACCACCATCCCCGCTGCTTCACGATGTGGTTCGCCGGCGGCGGCATCAAGCCGGGCGTCACCTACGGCAAAACCGATGACTACAGCTACAACATCGCCGAGAATCCCATGCACATCCATGACCTGCATGCCACGCTGCTGCACCTGATGGGCATCGATCACGAGCGACTGATCTACCGCCACCAGGGACGGGATTTCCGGCTCACCGATGTGCATGGTCACATCGTTAAAGACATACTGGCCTAAGGGGGGCTGCCGTGAGTAAAGCAACGCCGTTCCGCCGCCCCGGTGCGTCAACTCTCTCAGCGATCATCCTGTCGGTCATCGTGTTGGTGGCCGGGCTTTATCCCTACCCGGAAGTCGGGGAGGAGATCGTCATCTTTCTCGGGCGCTTCCATCCCCTGGTGGTGCACATGCCGATCGGGTTTATCATGGCGGTATTCGTGCTGCAGCTGGTCGCGCTGTTCAGCAGGGCGGACCTTCGGCCGGGTATCACGGCGTTGTTGTGGATCACGATGCTCACGGCGATCCTGTCGGCCGTGATCGGCACGCTGCTGGCCATACCGGGCGGGTATGATGAGCGGTTGCTGCGGCAGCACCGCTGGCTGGGTATCGGGACCAGCGTGGCCTGCATCTGGATGGTGGCCGCACATTATGCCAAAGGGCGGGGCAGCGGAGTGCTGTACACCCTGGTGCTGCTTGTCACGATCGGCCTGGTGGGCGCCACAGGCCACATGGGCGGCTCGCTGACCCACGGCGAAGATTACCTGACCGCCTACCTGCCGGAAGTGCTGGGCGGCGAAGCCAGGCCCGAGCCTGTCGATCCCGGCACCAAAGAGGATGCCGCCATTTTTGGACGCGTGATTCACCCGATCATGGAGAGCAAGTGCGTGGATTGCCACAACCCGGCCAAGAGCACCGGGGGCCTGCTCATGCACAACCTGGAAAGCCTGCTGACCGGCGGGATTCACGGTCCCGCGATCCTGCCGAACAATGCCGCCGAGAGCCCGGTGATTCAGCGCGCACTCCTGCCGCTTGACCATAAGCAGCACATGCCGCCCAAGGGCCGGGTGCAGTTGACCGAGGCCGAGCTGGATACGATCAGTTGGTGGATCAACAAGGGCGCGCCGGAACGCATGTCGCTCGATACCGACCTGCCGTCTGACGAAGCCGTGGCGTTCATGGAAAATGAGCTGGGATTCCGGTTTGCACCGCCAAAACTCGAAATGCTTCCGTGGGAGGACGTCGTGAAGGCCAGTGCGGCCCTGCATGAAAAGCCCGAGGTGCGGATCCGTCGCGTTGCGCTCGACTCGCCTGCGCTGGACGTGTTTTTTGAGCCGAGCACGGAGTCCATTGATACCCTCGTTGCAAGCCTCGAGCCCCTCAAGGCCAATATCACACTGCTGGACCTGGGCAATACCGATTTTTCGGCTGCGACCCTTGAGCGGATCGGGGGATTCCTCAACCTTGAAGAATTGCGGCTGCACAACACCCCGGTCAACGATGCGGACATGGGGCACTTCCAAAACCTGCGGAAACTCTCCAAGCTGAATCTTTATGGAACCGAAATCAGCGACGTCGCCCTGGAGGCACTCACGCAACTGCCCCGGCTGCGGCAGGTCAATACCTGGGATACGGACGTGAGTTACGAGGCAGCTTCCGCCTTTGAAACGGCCATGGTCGACAAGGATAAGCAGCGGAAACTGGAGGAAAAAATCCGGGAATTCCAGTCCCAGCTCAAGGCCCTGAACGTAGAAGTGGTCGGGGTGGAAAAGCAGACCGAGGAACTGGTCGAGGCGTTTAATGCGAACCGGGAAAAATACGGTCCGCTGCTCACGCACGAGGCGAGGATCACGGTCAGTTCAACCAGCGAGTATGATCCGCCGGAGGGATTGAAAGCCCTGGTCAGGGAGCCGGATGAAGGGCTCGCGTTTGCCTTCCACACGCAGGCCGAGAATAAACCCTGGATAAAGTTCAGCTATCCGTTCCCTGTCAACCTGAACGCCATCCGCGTGGTGAACCGCTCGGATCTGCCGCAGCGGGCCGAGGGGCTGGTGCTGGAAAGCTCCAACAGCGGCTCTGCCGATGCGGTGCTGGATATGATTGCGGACGAAAAGCCTACGCTCAGGCAGTATCGGCTCGGCACGAGCCTGAAAGGACGCTACGTGGTCATGCGTTTCAGCGGCCCGGGAACCTGCAATCCCGGCGGCAGGGAGTTGCTGCTGGGGCATGGCACGGGCGGCAGTTATCGCGACAAGGTACTCGAGATGAAACCGACCGCCTACTACACCTTTGATACTGCGGATCTCGCCGATGCGGATACGGTGCAAAACCTGGGCTCGCTGCCGAATACCGCCTCCCTGTCCGGGGGAGCCACCTTCACGGGGACTGCCGGAGGCCTGTCCGGCGGCGGGCTGAGCCTCGATGAAAACAGCAAGCAAATGCTGCTGGTGGACAACGGCAGTATCGATCTGGGCGGGAACTGGACCATCTCGGCCTGGTTCCATGACCTGCACGACAAGGCGGGCTTCCGTACCCTGGCCCGTGCCGAGGGTGACGGAAACGACCACCAGGCCATTGTCAACAAAGGGACCGATGACCTGGGAATCTGGAATAACGGCAGCACGGCGGAGCTCCCGGGCGGATTCCGCGACAGCGGGTATGATCTGCCCTCCGGCAACAGGCAGTGGCGGCATATCGCCGCGGTCGGCACCGGCGGCGATGCGGGACAAACTGATTTTTACATCGATGGGAAGCACGTGGGCACGGCCGAACAGGGAAGTTCGGGTAACATTTACGCCATCGGAAATTTCCAGGGTGGGGGGCAGCCCTTCGCGCAGGTGATTGATGAATTTGCCGTGTTTGACAGGGCATTGGCACCGGACGAGGTCGCAGCGCTTGCCCAGCCCGACGCCGGTCTCTCCGATGCAGTCGAGACCGCCATCCTGCCCGCCCCGGTGAAGGCATCAGCCTCGAGCGAGTACGATGAACGCTTCGTGGTGGGTCATCTCTTTGACGGCAAGGCGACGTTGGCCGATGTCGGGACCGGCACCAAAATCGGCAGCGGTTATGCCGGTAAAGGCCCCGGTCCGCACGTCGTGATTTATGACATGGGTGCGCCGGTCGTTTTTAACCGGGTCTTCTACGCCCAGCGTCCGAATCCCTGTGACCAGGTCACAACCATCGAGTTCTGGGTCACGGATGCCGATCCCGGTGCCGCATCCACCACGCTGCCGCTGCTGCAGGGAACAGGCTGGCAGGAAGTCTGGAAGTTTAAAGGCGCCAAAACGGAGTGGGATATTGACCTGGCCGCGGTTCCGAAGGGCGTTCGCCGGGCTACCGATTTCCGTCTTATCCTTCCCGGGGACGGTGCGATCCTGCACCTGCAAAAGGTGCTGATGTGGGGTGAAAAGCTTCCCGCTCTGGGCTCTGCATCCGTTTTTGACGGGAACCCGGGTAAGTTTGGAGAGCGGGTCAATTCGAAGGCCAGCTTGAGCGTGAGTTCAACCAGCCAGTATGATCCTCCCGGCGGCTTGCAGAAACTGGTCCAGGATGAGGACAACGGGCTGGGCTTTGCCTTCCATACGAGCAATGAAAACAACCCCTGGGTTCAGTTTGCGTTCAAGGAAGTGACCACCCTGAATGCCATCAGCATTGTCAACCGCAGGGACGGCAACCAGGACCGGGCCGCATCGCTTGCGCTGGAAAGCTCCTCAGACGGCAAGTCCTGGCAGCAGGTCTGGAAGTCCGCAGAGGTTGAAAACGAGTGGCATGTTGACCTGACGCAGGTTCCGGGTAAACAGCGCAAGGGCAGGTATTTCAGGCTGATCCTCGAGGGCGGCGCGACGCTGCACCTGGCCCAGGTGTGGATGTGGGGCGCTTCGGATGCACCTGCGGACAACGCCGACCCGGTTGCCCGGTACGACGGAAACGGGAAAAAATACGGGGAGCGAATCAACTCACTGGCGACCCTGTCCCTGAGTTCGATCTGGGGCGGCACCCCCGGGGCGAAGGAGCTTCCCAAACTTGTGCAGGATGCTGACAACGGGCTGGAATTTGCCTTTCATACCAAAAGTGAGAAGCAGCCCTGGGTGCAGTTCAGTTACGAGCAACCCGTCACGCTCAGCGCCCTGGTGATTCGAAACCGCGGGAATGTGCAGGAGCGGGCGGATGGCCTCACCCTCGAGATTTCCGTGAACGGGACCGACTGGAAGCCGATCTGGAAATCGCCGGGTGTGCAGTCCACCTGGGACGTGGATCTGACCGGCCTGCCGGTGGCGGACCGGCGGGCACAAAAGTTCAGGCTGATCATTGCCAAGGAGGCTGCAACCTATTTTCACCTGGGCCAGGTCCGGATATGGGGCGCACGGGGCCCCGCACCAAAAGCCAGTCCGGCCGCAGAGCCTGCCAAGCCCGCACCCGTTCCGGCAGCTGAAGCCGTGAAGGGGCCGGCCGTGACGGGGCAGGGGGCGCTGGTCTACAAAACCGTGCCCGGTTGGGGCAAGGTTCCGGGCCATGACCATATCGGCTCAACCCATGGCGGCATCGTGGTTGATAAGGCCGGCCGGGTTTATGTCTCCACCGACGGTCCGAACGGAATCATCGTCTACGAGAATGACGGATCCTTTGTGCGCATCCTTGGTGAGCACACGCGCCGCTTCCACGGGCTGGATCTCAGCGAGACGGACGGCAGGGAATTTATTTATGCTGCCGGCATGCGCCGCGTCTGCAAGCTGGATCTTGACGGCAATATCCTGCTCACGCTCGAAGGCTCGAAACATCCTCCCGAGCACCAGTGGACAAAAGCCACCGCCGTGGCAGTGGCACCCAACGGAGACATGTTTATTGCCGACGGGTATGCCAGCAGCGTGATCTTCAAGTACGACAAGGACGGAAATTTCATTAAAAAATTCGGTGCCCGCGGCAGGCAGGACGGCCAGTTCATCACGAGCCATGGACTGGCGGTTGACGACCGTGATCCTGATCAACCGGTGCTGGTGGTTTGCGACCGTGAAAACCGCCGCCTGCAGCTTTTCGACATGGACGGAAATTTTCTGCGCGTGGCTGCCACGGATCTTCGCCGGCCCTGCGCCGTTTCGATTCACAACGGCCACATGCTGGTGGCCGAGCTGGCGGGCCGCGCCGTGATCCTGGACCGGGACTACAAGGTTGCCAGCGTGCTGGGGGATAATCCCGATGAGTCGCAGCGGGCTAATTTCGGCGTTCCGCCCGAGCAGTGGAAGGAGGCGGTGTTTACGGCTCCCCATGGATGCAGCTTTGACCACGACGGCAATGTCTACATCCAGGACTGGAACCGATTCGGGCGCGTCACGAAGCTCGTGCGCCACACCACGCCGACCCCGTAGCTGCTGCGTGCGTCTCAATCGCGGACGATGCGTCGCTCCCGATGGGCTATTCCCGACTTGATCGCCCCACGGTCCGATTCCCTTTTCGACGCCCCTGTAAGCGCCTGCAACATTCAGGGGCGTTTGTGCCCGTATCGCGATTCGCTTGCTGTATCCGGCGTTTTNNGCAGAGAAGGCTAATGTCGGCAAGGTGAAGGAACATTTCAGCGCCTACGTCGCGAAGGCTGAGCGCGGGGAATCAACCACGATCTGCCGACGAAATCGACCGGTTGCCGAGCTGGTGCCCGTCACGGACGTTCCCGCGGAAAATCGCACGCAACCCGGATCTGACCGGGGAAGCGTGGTCGTGCATTGTGACCTGACTGAACCGGCCATCCGTGCGTCAGACTGGGATATGCTGGCGTGAACGTCATCCTGGATACCTGTGCGCTTATCTGGTGCGTGTCCGATCCCGACAGCCTGGCACCTGCCGCGCACAGGGTCCTAATGGCCGCGGACACGCGGGTCTTTGTTTCCGTGATCAGTTGCGCCGAGATTGCATGTCTCGCGGAAGCCGGGAAAATCACGGTGAAGCCGCACTGGCGGCGCTGGTTTGATAACGCCGTTGCCGACAACGGCTGGTCCGTGCTGGATATCGATCTCCTGACGGTGCAGGAAGCCTTCTCGCTTCCGGGAGACTTTCACCGCGATCCCGCCGATTGCTTTATCACGGCCGCAGCCAGGCTGAACAGGATGCACGTGGTTACCGCCGACCGGAAGATTCTCGACTATCCGCATGTGCAGAGCATTTGGTAGACAGCCCGGGATAGACCCCGGTCCTGAAAGCCCGGAGACCCGGCAGCGCAGCGGACTATTCGACCGCGCGGTTTCATCCGCGTAATTCGATTTTGACCAGAATGTACATTCCTAATACCAGGATCGGCATTTATATCCCCGCGATTCGCCTTTATCCTTATGATTCTGTGTTTATTGAAACACCATAATTTGCATTTCGGCCCTGTTTTGGGGCGTGCGCAGGTTGTACACATTATTGCGTAACGCATCCAATACGCCGCGGATAATATAAACCACTCTTAACATGCAGGCAGATAAAGCTTCCGCGCTGATCGCCGAAAGTTGCGGGGCTCCCGGCGGCATTTTTTATGAAGAGATCCGGTCATCACAAGTACGTGTTCCCTGCGGCGGTGGCGGCGGCGCTCCCGCTGGCCGCGGCCCTGGTGGTGCTTCCGTTCCTGGGGGAACCGGGGTTTGCCGATCCCAAAACGGCAACAGGTATCGGGTTGTGGGTCGGGTTCCNNCAACAGGTACCGGCCTCTGGGTCGGGTTCCTGGGGACGCTGCATCCACTCCTGCTGCATCTGCCGATCGGGGCCTTTCTGCTGGTCATGCTCCTGGAGTTCCTGGGGCTGATCTCGCGCGGTCGTTATGAACCGCGCACGGTCGTGCCGCTCATTTTTACCGTGCTGACGGGGTTCCTGGCCCTGGTCTTCGGCTACTGCCTTTACCTGACCGGGAGTTATTCCGGCGAGCTGGTTGAAAAGCACAAAACCGGGGCGCTGATTTTCTGCGGCCTGACGCTGGTCTGCCTGCTGCTCAAGGTTGCCGCTCTGCAGTATGGGGACCGGGTGAAAAAGCTGGATCTCTGGTACCTGCTGAGCCTGCTCGTCTGCGGCGGCGTTATGACAGCCGCAGGGCACCTCGGCGGTGAAATTACCCATGGGAACCCGCTCGAGAAGCTGCCGTCGAAAATCCTGGCCGAGCGGAAAGCCGCTTCCGAGGCCCTGCTTCGCGACCCGGTGGTCTTCCAGCATGTCATCCAGCCGATTCTTGAAGAACGGTGCGTGTACTGCCACGGCGCGGAGAAGCAGGAGGGCGGCTACCGCATGGATTCCTATGCGGCCCTGCTGACTCCGGGTGACGAGGCCACCGGGCTGGTGCCCGGCAGCGTCGAGGAAAGCGCGATCGTCTCACGGATGCATCTCCCGATGCAGGACAAGCACCACATGCCGCCCCCGGACAAGCCCCAGTTGACCGCCGGAGAAATGACCCTGGTGGAATGGTGGATCGCCCAGGGCGCTCCCGAGCTGAAGCGTAAGAGCGAGCTCGCGGTAACCCGCGCAGCGGAGGAAGCATTGGCCGGCCTGGTGTCACCGGCCGAGCGAAAGGCCCTCGAAGAGGAGCGGAAGCGCAAAGAGAAGGAGGCCCGGATACTTCTCGCGGCTCAGCGGAAAGAACTGCACCCGGCCTGGCTTGCTTTCGAACAGGTCTATCCCGGGGCTCTTATGTACGTGTCGTCAGACACCATGGACATGCGGTTCACCGCGGTCAGCTTCCTGAATGAATTCGGGGAAGCCGGGCTCGAAAAACTGCTCGCGTTCAAGGATCACCTCGTGGGAGCGGATTTTACCCTGTCCGACCTCAACAACAAGGACGCCGGTCTGATTGCCGGCCTGACCTCCCTTCGGCGCCTGAACGTGAGCCAGACCGGCATCACCGATGCCTTTGTCGAAGGACTCACCGCTCTGGAAAAGCTTGAGATGCTCAACCTTTACGGCACCCGGGTAACACCGGCAGTGGCCGATTCCATTGAACGGATTCCGTCACTCAAGACACTGTACATTGGCGACACCGGTCTGGATGCCGAGCAGACCGCCGCCCTGCGGGAGCAGTTGACGAGCACCGGCGGGGTGGATGTCAGGGTGATCGGTGTCGACCAGATGCCCGACATACGGATGTTCACGCCGGAGGGAGCCTTTGCCCGAAAGCTGCAAAAGCATCCCGAACAGTATGGCGACTCCATTGCCGGCCGGGCGGTGGTGACGCTCAGCAGTGCGGACCTGCGGTATCAGCCGCGGGGCGGGATCGCGGACTTTACGGCGGAGCAGCCGCACGATAAGGAATTCGTGTTCCATTCCGCTCATGAGAAAAGACCCTGGGTACAGCTAAGCTTTGAGGGCAGCGTCCGGGTGTCAGGCTTTATCCTGAAAAACCGCGGCACACTGCCGCATCGCGCGGAAGGTCTTGAGCTGGAACGGCAGCTGCCGGACGGCAGTTGGGAGAGCATCTGGAAAGCGGAATCGGCGGATGCCATCATGACGGCTGACCTTACTTCTCTGGCTCCGGAAAAGCGTGAAGCCGCGGCCCTCCGGTTCATCATCAATAAGGACGAACCCGCCATGCTGCACCTGGCGCATCTCTCCCTGTGGGGAAAGACGCTGGAGATGCCGGAACCGGCCCCGGCGGATGCCGGGCCTGCGCTGGATTCAACGGGGCAGGGTGAGCTCTCGTACGTGGTATCGCCGGGATGGGGCGCGGTGCCCGGACAGGAACATATCGGGTCGACCCACGGCGGTATCGTCGTCGACCGGGCCGGGAACGTTTACGTTTCCACCGACGGCCCGAACGGAATTATCGTGTACCGGAAAGACGGAACCTACCTCACCAGCATCGCCAGGGGCATGGGCCGGTATCACGGGATGACGATCAACCGGGAGGAGGGCGAAGAGTTCATCTATGCCGCCGACAACAGTCACATCGCCAAGTACCGGCTGAACGGGGACCGTGTATTGCTTATCGAGGGCGAGAAGCAGGCCGAGGGGAACACCTGGAAACGGGGCACCGCGGTTGCGGTCGCACCGGACGGTTCGATCTTTGTCGCCGATGGGTACGGGTCCTGCGTGATTTTCAAGTACGACAGCAAGGGCGCTTTCCTGAAAAAGTTCGGGGCGCGCGGTAGGGAGAATGGGCAGTTTATCACCAGCCACGGCCTCGCCGTCGATAACCGCAATCCGGAGCAGCCGGTCCTGATCGTTTGCGATCGTGAAAGCCGGCGGCTGCAGCTGCTCGACCTCGAGGGCAATTTCATTCGGGTTGCCGCCACCGGGCTGCGCCGACCCTGCTCTCTCTCCCTGTGGAAAGACTACCTGCTCGTCGCCGAGCTGGCCGGCCGGGCGGTGATTCTCGATCGTGATTTCAAGGAAATCAGTGTCCTGGGCGATAACCCCGTTCCGGAACAGCATGCGAATTTTCATGTTCATCCCGACGCGTGGAAACCCGGCGTGTTCACCGCGCCGCACGGCTGCAGTTTTGATCACCAGGGCAACATCTATACGTCCAGGACTGGAACAAGTGGGGGCGGGTGACCAAGCTGCTGCTGCGCAGCCGCTTGACGGCGGGCGACATTGCCGCGTTGGAGTCCCTCAAGGCGAGGGCGGAATCGCCCGGGGGCGGTGTGCAGGGCTGGACGCCGGATGCGCTTGCCAACCTGGGCCTGTGGCTGGATGCCGATGACGCCCGTACGATCAGTGCGGTTTCCGGGCGCGTCTCGCAGTGGGACGACAAGAGCCCACGGGGCTACCATGCCTATGCGCTTTCGCCCGCGGAACACCCGAAATCAGGTGGCCGGACGATCAACGGTCGCAGCGTGCTCGAGTTTCGGGAGTCGCGCCTCGTCCGCAAGCTCCCGGAAAAAGGAAACTGGCAGGACCTGTATATCGTGGCCGATTGGGATGGCGGTGCCAGGTTTGATAACTACAACGGGCTGTTCACCGGCTTCCAGGGCGGGATCGGCGTGATCGGCAATACCCGTGGTACAGGGACCGGACTCTGGGTGCATGAAAAATGGTGGAGCTCCCTGTACGTAAACGGAGTCGCGGACAACGGCCTGGATGTTATGGAGCGTTTCTCCCGTCCTTTCCTTGTGTCCTGTTCTGCAGACAAGGCGGTCGATGTCGCCGGATTCTCGATCGGGAACGATCGCGGTATCGGGCTCGCCCAGAATCATCTGCGGGACTGGGAAGGGGCGGTGTGCGAGATCGTCGCCTTTGAACGCAAGCTGTCCGACACCGAGCGCCAGCAGGTGGAAGGCTACCTCGCACATAAATGGGGTCTGTCTTCCGCCCTACCTGCCGATCATCCCTACAAGACGGAGGCACCTTGATAACATGAATTTTATTCTTACCTTTAAAATATTGAATCGGTATTTGCCCATCCTCTTCATGGGTCTCTTCATCGGCCTGGCCGGTACGACTCATGGTGAGGAGAAAATTTCCTACAACGATTCGATCCGGCCTATTTTCAATACCTCCTGTGTCGGGTGCCATGGCGGGGTGAAGAAGAGCGCCGGGGTTTCGTTCATTTACCGGGAAGACGCGCTGGGGGTGTCCGAAAACGGGAAACGCATCATCGTGGCCGGGGATCCGGAGGCCTCGGAACTTTACCGAAGAATCTCCTCTGATGATTCACGGTATGTCATGCCGCCGGCCGAGGGGGAGCATCACAACGAACCCCTGGATGCAGAACAGATCAGCCTGATTGCCGAGTGGATCCGCCAGGGGGCGGAGTGGGAGGAGCATTGGGCCTACATCAAGCCGGAGCGGCGTGAGGTCTCGCCCCGGCAGAAGGACTGGATCCGCACCCCGATGGATGCCTACGTGCTGGCAAAACTTGAAGCGGAAGATCTTTCGCCCACCGGCGAAGCGCCCCGTGCCCAGTGGCTGCGGCGGGTTACCCTTGACCTGACCGGCCTGCCGCCGACTGTTGAGGAGCGGGAGGCGTTTCTGAACGACGACTCTCCGGAGGCCCACGAGAAGGTCGTCGACCATCTGCTTGCGTCCCCGCGTTACGGGGAGCGGTGGGCGGCGATGTGGATGGACCTTGCACGCTATGCAGACACCAAGGGCTTCGAGAAAGACCCTTATCGAAACGTATGGCCCTACCGGGACTGGCTGATCCATGCGTTTAATGCGGATCTTCCGTATGATGATTTCATTCGCGACCAGCTGGCGGGTGACCTTGTAGACGACCCTACGACAGAACAGCTCATGGCAACGGTTTTCGTCCGGTTGACCCAGACCAACGACGAGGGCGGTACCGACGACGAGGAATACCGGGTGGCGGCAGTACTTGATCGTATCAATACGACCTGGTCCAGTTTCCAGGGAGTGACCTTCTCCTGCGTGCAGTGCCATGGGCATCCCTATGAACCGATACCCCATGAGGACTACTACCGGTTCATGTCGTTCTTCAACAGTACGGAAGACTGCGACCAGGGCAATGAATACCCCTTGCACAGGTTGGCCGATGACACACAGCGCCGTGAGGAAGCTACGCGGCTGCAGCTGGATATACCCCGGTTGAGGCGTGCGTTGAACGAGCCCGGCCGTCTCGAAATGATGAAGCCTGCGACCTGGACGCGGCCGGCGTATTCAGACCTGACCATCAGTTCCGGCGGCTTGAAGGAGGAAAACGGAATTCTGGTGACCGACGGTACCCAGCCGCCGAATACCCATTACTCCGTGAACCTGTCAGTCGCCGAATCAGGCAAGCCAATCACCGCTCTGAAATTTACCATTCTCCCCGATGACGACCGTCCGGAAAAAGCGCCGTTCCGCGGAGCTCTGTTGTCGCATCTGTCGGTTGCCAGGATCGATGCCTCCGGCGCATCGGTGGATGTGCCCCTGAGCTTTGTCTATGCGGATGCCATTGAGGGACCGCTTGCCCTGGATCCCCGGCAGGCCCTGAATAATTCGCGAAACGGTGTTGGCGGATATCCCAAGCTTTACCGAAAGCGCGAATCTGTTTTTGTGCTGAAAGACCNNGTACTGAAAGACCCCCTCGTACTCGGGGCGGGTGAAAAACTTAAAGTAAGCCTGAGAAGTTCAGCCGCGACGACCGGCGGCCAAAACACCGCGCTTCGAAGGTTCCTCCTCGAACCCGGTTTCTCCGAGGTTTGGCCTCAGCTTGTTGCTGCCGAAGACCACCAAAGCCTTCTCCGGGAGATCGCTGAGAAGGAAAAAACGTTGAGGGAGATCAAGGGGCTTGAGGTGCCGGTGGCGGTGGAACGATTCCCGGAGAGCGCGAGAGAGACCCGTTTATTCGTTGGAGGCAACCGGCATAATAAGGGTGATGTATTTTCAGGAGGCGTTCCGGATATCCTGAATCAATACGAGGCTCCGGCGAAGAATCGCCTCGAGATGGCGTCGTGGCTGACCCACCCGGACAACAGCCTTACCGCCCGGGTCTTCGTGAATCGGATATTTTTCGAACTGTTCGGGAATGGAATCGTGCAGACACTGGGCGATTTTGGTTCCAGCGGGCTTCCCCCGACGAACTTACCGCTGCTCGATCATCTCGCCATCGCCTTTAGCGATGATTACGCCTGGCGCTTGAAACCGTTGTTGAAAGAGATGGTTTTATCGGCTGTCTATCGACAGGATCACAAAAGTACGCCGGAGCTTTCGGCACGCGATCCGAAGAATCTCCTGCTGGCCCGGGGACCTCGCACCCGGTTGACCGCGGAAATGGTGCGCGACCAGGCCTTGTCCGTATCCGGCCTGATTGAACATCGCCTGGGCGGCGCGTCGGTTATGCCGCCCCAGCCGGAAGGCGTCTGGAGCTCGCCGTACAGCGGTGAAACATGGAAAACGGCGAAAGGGCCTGATCGATACCGGCGCGCGCTGTATACCTACTGGAAAAGGACTGCGCCATACCCGAGTATGGTGACGTTCGACGCACCGGCGCGCGAAGTATGCAGCATCCGGCGTATCACAACCAACATCCCCCTGCAGCCGCTGGTGACGCTGAACGACCCGGCCTATCTGGAATGTGCACAGCGTCTGGCGCAACGTATGAGGGAGCATCCCGAAGAATCCCCGGCGGAAAAAATTGCCTACGGGCATGTTCTTGCCACACAGCGGGAGGCGCCGGCTCAAAGTCTCGACGTACTTGCATCGCTGTATGAGGAGCTCAGGCAGGATTATGAGAGAACATCATTCGAAAATCTGGCTGCCAACCCGGAGGAGGCGGCCTGGGTCAATGTGGCCGGTGTTCTTTTGAATATCGACAGTGCCTTGACGAAATAGAAAAGTATGGAGCAGGTGTCATTATGAATGTTTACGATCAGCTTCGCCGCGATACCGGACTGCTGAACAGTCGGAGGCAGTTCCTGAAACACTGCCTGGCCGGCGTGGGAACGGCCTGGCTTTCCAGCCTGGGTCTGCCGGGACTGTCGCGTGCCGCGTCGTCCAAGCCTGAGGATGACCTCATGATGCAGGGCCTGGCCCATTATGCACCCCGGGCCAAGCGGGTGATCTTCTTGCACATGGCCGGTGCTCCCAGTCAACTCGAGCTGTTTGATTACAAGCCCGAGCTGAACACCCTGGACGGTAAAGACTGCCCGCGCGAATTTCTCGAAGGGCAGCAGTTTGCTTTCATCCAGGGTGTGCCCAAGATGCTCGGATCGCAGTATGCGTTTCATCAGACCGGAGACACGAAGCAGTGGATCAGCGACCGGCTTCCCTTTACCGAGCGCGTGATAGACGACCTGTGCATCATCCGTTCGATGCACACCGACCAGTTTAACCATGCGCCGGCCCAGTTGCTCATGCATACCGGTCAGACCATTCTCGGCAATCCGTCCATCGGAGCCTGGGTGACCTATGGACTCGGCAGCGAGAATCGAAACCTTCCCGGCTTCATCGTGCTGGCCTCGGGCGGAAAGAACCCGGATGCGGGCAAGTCGATCTGGGGAAGCGGATTCCTGCCTTCCCTGTACCAGGGTGTGCAGTGCCGCTCCAAGGGTGGCC
>JABAHO010004367.1_pt1 | contig 14016 bp, 14 predicted proteins | sample 7062071 | NCBI WGS metagenome assembly JABAHO01 (sample SAMN14534356, study PRJNA622989) | marine sediment metagenome | biome: marine biome [ENVO:00000428]; feature: marine pelagic biome [ENVO:01000023]; material: deep marine sediment [ENVO:00002113] | place: India: Gulf of Kutch | collected...
TTCCACCAGTCCATCGACCAGTTTGCAGCCGAGACCCAGGAGCCCATTGCCTTTCTGCACATCGACTGTGACCTGTATTCATCCACCCGTACGGTGTTCGATCGACTCGGTGAACGGTTGCAGCCCGATGCCATCGTGCTGTTCGATGAGTATTTCAATTTCCCTCGCTGGCAGGAGGGCGAGTTCCGGGCATTCCAGGAGTTCGTTGCGGAGCAGCGAATCACCTACGAGTACATTGGTTTCTCGGTGACCGGGCAGCAGGCAGCCGTACGGATCGTGGACAATCCGGCTTACCTCGTTTCGGACTTTACGGGTACTGCGGAGGGTTCCGCTAACCCGTGAGCAGCCCGGATCCTATCCGCGTCCTCTGCGTCGTCGAAGGCGTCGATCGACCCATGGCGGCCATGTTCATCGGCCTGCGAAAGGCGGGTATTGCGCTGAATGTTGCCGGCTCCCTCATTGATCATGTGCGGGATGATTTCGGGCAGGCCGGAATCGAGATCTTTGATCTGGATCTGCGCAAGCGCCTCGACCGGCCTGGGATTCATAGTCTGCGCGCCGAACTGATTCGCGGTCGCTATCAGATCATGCATGTTTTTCAAAACAAGTCCCTGACTAACGGTCTGTTGGCCGCCCGCGGCTTGCCGGTTCATGTCGTTGCCTACCGGGGCATGGTGGGCAACGTCAGCTTCTTCAGCCCCATCTCTTGGTGGCGCTACCTGAATCCACGCATCTCCCGCATTGTTTGCGTGGCCGACGCCGTGCGGGATTACTTTCTCAACATGCGCCCGGCCTTTCTGCGCATGCCCTCCGAACGGCCCGTCACCATTTATAAGGGTCACGATCTGGCCTGGTATACGGCACAGCCTGCAGATCTCACCGAGCTTGGTATTCCGCAGGACGCCTTCGTGGTCGGCTGCGTCGCCAACTACCGACCGCGCAAGGGCATCGAATTGTTGGTGGATGCCATGGCGCAGCTTTCCGACGCGTTAGATGTTCACCTGCTATTGGTCGGCCATGGCATGGATGAACCCGCCCTGACTCGCAGGATCGCCGCCAGCACTGCTCGACGCCGTATTCACGTGGCGGGCTTCAGAGCCGATGCCCCTGCCTTGACAGCCGCCTGCGACGTTTTCGTCTTGCCATCCCGCAAGCGGGAAGGCCTGGCCCGATCTCTCATCGAAGCCATGGCATACGGTGTGGCCCCTATCGTCACCGACTGCGGCGGAAGCCCCGAGTTGGTCGTCGATGGTGAATGCGGGATCGTCGTTCCGGTGGATGATGTTGCGGCCATTGCCGCTGCCATTCGGCAGCTCCACGAGGATCCCGAGTTACGCGCTCGCTACGGGCGGGCTGCCCGGCAGCGTATCGGGACGCATTTCAGAATCGATGACACGATCCGCCAGACGGCAGATCTTTATCGCGAGCTCGTGCGCAGCGCGCCCCGCGGCCAACCCAGCGCTGAACTGCCCGTGTCGTAGGGGTTGCGGCCGGCATCCTGGGGGGTACCAGTGCTCCTGCCAATGCTATGGCTATTCGGATAGTCGTCCAGTGCCAGGTTGCAGTCGAGGCGCTGCAGCACATCGCAGGTCTGATCCAGATCGTCACAGTCCGACCCTTCGTAGATCTCGACCCGCTCCGCGCGCAGCGTGTGGGGATTCCACTCCAACACGGCATTACCAGCTTCGTCCCTGCCGACTTTCCAAACCCGGTTTTTGTTTTTGTCTGCCATCAGCGTAGTCCTGATCCCAATCCGTTGGGTGCTGTCTTCAGTCAGTTGTCGCTCTTCAGCGACAACTGCACGCGAACTCTATCACACTGATTTCAATAAGGAATACAGTTATGTCAAAGTTCTGGGGAGTTTCAGTTACGGGCTCGTCTGTGGGTCCGGATGCCTCTCGCCGGGAAGATGGCTATTCCCCGGCGTCCGCTGACCATCCAGATAGGCGCGAATATCGCGGCCGCTGCGCGCCCCGATTTCCTGTGCCAACTGGTGGCCCGCATCCTCGTAGATCAACTTGTCCACTCGCGGCGAGCGGACCAGCAGTTGTTCCATTTCGTCGACCAGGGTCACTGGCACCTGTTTGTTCTGTTTGCCCCACATCAGCAGCGTCGGCACCTGGATGTTGCCTATGAGCCCCTCGATGTCTCCGGAGACGTACTGTCGCTGGCGTTCCAGTTGGGCCCGACGGTTGCCTTCCCGCAGCATCAGATCATGCCAGCGCTCCACGAGTTCGGGCGTGATCCGCTCCGGCTGCCCAAATCCGGACCGCAGCAGCGCGCGCGGAATGGCTGGCGGCGTCACGACCGCCAACCAGTCGAACACAATGGGCAATTCCACGGGCGTGTTCCGACCTCTCACCCGCGGATTCAAGGCGCCGGGGCTGGCAAGGATCAGCTGCTCGACTCTTCTCGGGTAGCGGCTGGCGTAATGCATGGCTACGGTGCCACCCAAGGACGCGCCGGCGAGGGTGAAGCGTTCCAGGCCCAGGTGGGTCACCAGGCGATCCAACAGGCTCACCGTGCGTTCCAAGGAGTAATCGCCGCTGGGGTCCGGCCCGGTGAGACCGAAGCCCGCCATGTCAAAGCGCACTACCCGGTAAGCATCTGCCAGCGCCGCCACCCATGGATCCCAATCGATCATGTTGGCCCAGTTGGCATGGATCAGTACCACCGTGGGGCCCTGGCCCTCATCCCGGTAGTGGAGCCGCACGCCGTCTAAGGTGATGAACCTGGAGGCAGGGGTAGCGTATTTGGCTTCGATCTTCCCAGCGGGGATATCACGATAAGCCCAGGCGGCCAGACCGAGCGTGATCGTCAGTGTGCACCCAAGCGCCAGCGCGGCCCACGCCAGCCACCGTCTCCAGCGCACGCGTCAATTCCCCATTGTCGCTTGGATTGCGTGGCCGTTCCAGTTGTCTTTTACAGCGGGTTCCACCACGTTGAGCGCGCCTATTCCACGTTGCCGCGCAGCTGCCCAAGCCCTTGAACGCAGGTCCGCAGGCGGCGTTCGATTTGCTCATAGAGCGTCCCGCCCACTAAAAAGTCCAGTGTCCTCCCGGTCTAACTGCGAGCATCTCATGCCCTGAGAGTTTCTGATCGGAGCGATGAGGGCAGTTTGAATCAGGTCGCGCCGGGGCGCTACCCGGACTCAAAGGTCCCGCCGTATGCGAGTTCCCGATAGCTGATCGTCCCGACGATTTTTTGATCGCGAATCACCGGTGCGGTCCGAATGCCCAGATTGGCGAAAAACCGGGCGCAATAGCGGGCTTTCATGTCCGCGTCAATCATCACAGCGGGTTTGAGCATGATCTCGTAGACATTGACCCGCTCCGGGGAACGATTCACGGCAAGTACTTTCGTGAGGATGCGCGTTAACGGCACGACACCGTACTCGTCATCGTCATTACGCTTGTCCACAATCACCATGTCCGCATTCACCGCGGCCATTTTTGCAAGCGCCTCACTGACGGTCGCCATGCCGTCGATGACGATGAAGTCCTCACACATGATGTCAGAAACGCGCAGTGGCCCGGAGGTCACGGGTCGTCTCCCATTGTGTGCGCGAGCACGTCAATTTGATGGGCGACCCCGACCGCGTCTTCGACGTCCAGCTGGACAGCGATACCAGCGCCCGGCGCTGAATCAAATTCGCCAACGTCAGAAATTCTCTCGAGGATCGTTCGACACCGCAGTTCCTCGACCACCAGCAACAGAAGATCGCGCTGCGTTTCCAGAGAAAGCCCGAAGAATGTCTTCTTGGGTTCCAAGCCCTCGCCGCGGGCGTTTGCTACGACCGTCACGCCGGTAGCACCCGCCTGCCGCGCGGCCTCGATGACCGCGTCGGTTTTGGCGTCGTCCACAAATGCAACAATTAGTTTGAAATGCATGGATGCCTCAGCTTTAGTTTACTGAATTGTCATCGGTTTCGCCGTTTTTCTCGATGGTTCGCCGGGACGGCCAGTGGTGCTCTCGCAATTCAGTCAGTTGCGCATAGGCCATCACGGTCATGATCGGAAACAGGCTCGCGAAAGCGATAAGTCCGAAGCCGTCGATCAACGGGCTGCGCCCGGGAACGGTTTCTGCGAGGCCCAGGCCGAGGGCGGCAACCAGCGGCACCGTAACGGTCGAGGTTGTCACCCCGCCGGAATCGTAGGCAAGTGGAATAATGATTTTTGGGGCAAACGCCGTTTGGACGATCACAATGACATAGCCTGTGATGATGAAATAGTGCAGCGGTGCACCAACAACGATGCGCCAGGTGCCGATTGCGATGCCGATCGCGACGCCGAGTGCAACGGCAACTCTCAATCCCCAGACGCCGACGGCGCCTGCAGATACTCTATTCGCGTGGATGGCTACCGCAATCAGGGCCGGCTCGGCCATTGTCGTGCTGAATCCGAGGGCGAAAGCAAACAGGTAGACCCAATAGTATTGAGGCCAGGCGGCGGCGCCATCGACTGCCGCAGCGATGAATCCGGGGTCGGTCAGCTGGCGCGCCATGATCCTGCCAATTGGGAACAGCGCCTGCTCGAGACCTACCAGAAACAGGGAAAGTCCCAGCAGCACGTAGAGAAAGCCGAGCAACACGCGGCGCAAATGGGGAATCCTTCGCCGCAGGACAAAAAGCTGGAAACCCGCGATGACTATCGCGATCGGCAGAACGTCGCGCACCGTGCTGGCCAGGACCGCCGCGGATACACTTGCGAATTCGGTCATATCAGCATGCCGTAGGCCATGACGAAGATCATTGGCGTGAGCGAAGCAAACGCGATCAGACCAAATCCGTCGATCATCGGGCTACGGCCGCGAATTGAGCTGGCCAGGCCTACGCCGAGCGCAGTGACTAGCGGCACCGTGATCGTCGATGTCGTCACTCCGCCGGAATCGTAGGCGATGCCGACGATCTCCCGCGGGGCGATCGTCGTCATGGCGACGACGACGACGTAGCCGCCGATGATCAGATACTGAATCGGCCAGCCGCGCAGGATGCGCAGCACGCCGATGACCGTGGCGAAACCGACAGACAGCGCGACGGTCAGCCGCAGACCTAGCGCGTAATTGTCCACGGCTCTTTTGTTATTGACGATGAAGCCCGCATCGGCGGCGACGTTGGCCGCTTCGGCCGCCACGGCAATCAGCGCCGGCTCGGCGACGGTTGCGCCGAATCCCAGCGCAAAAGCGAACGCTAGAAGCCACCCGACGCTGCCGCGCACGGCGAAGCTGTCGGCCAGCGACTCTCCGAGGGGAAAGAGGCCCTTGTTGAGACCCTGTACAAACAGAGTCAGCCCCATGACGACCATGAGGACACCCAACAGAGTCTCGGTCAGTTGCGGGAAGGGCTGGCGAAGGACGAGCAGCTGAAAGAATGCAATGACGACCAGTATCGGCGCGATATCGCGCAGACTCTGCAGCAGCGACGTCAGTAGAGCGCGCAGGGGTCTCAGCAATCCGGCCAGTCACAGTTTTTCATCATCGAAGCGCTATGGTACCCGAAAATCTCGATGGGCCTGCGGCCAGGCGCAACGGGAGAAATGTCTGGCGCGAGTCAGCGGCGCTGACGGTCAATGCCGTCTACGATCGAACTTTGGCGCACGGTCATATCGGTCAGCGCGAGGGCCATCAACTGCTTGTGGAGCGAGCTGCGCATCATCATGGCACNNCCGGGCGAGCCTTGAAAAGCAAAAGGGGATGTCTGCCCGGGCGACTGTGTAAACTGTTGGTCCGCTAGGAAGGTATTCCACCTGGTCAGACCCTCATGAGTGTGGCCGAGCCGGCTGGGAGGTCATGAGTATGCGTTTTTTTGATGCGCCGTCGGCGCCCAGTCCGCGCAAGGTGCGCATGTTTATTCAGGAGAAAGGCCTTGAAATCGACACGGTGACCGTGGATCTGCGTCATGAAGAGCAGTTCAGCGACGCATTCAAGGCCATCAATCCGCGTTGTACCGTGCCGGTCCTGGAACTGGATGATGGCACCTGTCTTACCGAAAGCCTGGCCATCTGCCACTATCTGGAAGCTATCCAACCGCAGCCGGTGCTCATGGGCCAAGATGCGCAGGAGCAGGCACTGGTGCTGATGTGGAACGACATCGTCATGTTCGGCGGATTTGCCGGCGTCGCCGATAGTCTGCGCAATTATTCGAAGGGGTTCGCGGGCCGCGCACTGACAGGGCCTGCGGCCTATGAGCAGATTCCGGCACTGGTGGAGCGAGGCCGACGCCGCGCCGAGGAGTGTTTTGCGTCGCTGGATCAGCGCTTGGGCGAGACGCCCTACCTTGCCGGCGAGCACTTCAGCTACGCCGATATCTGTGCGTTCGTGTTCACGGAGTTCGCTCGCTGGATCAAACTGGACGGCCTGGAAGGCCACGCTAACCTGGGGCGCTGGTACGAGAGCGTCGCCGCCCGTCCCAGCGCCGCAGGCTGAGCCGCTGTTCAGCTATCCACCCGGCTCACCGGCACAATGACCGGACCGTCGTGGTCGCTCCGGCCCACCCGAATCTGATAGCAGCGCGCCAGCTGGGCATCGGTCAACACCTGTTGCGGCGGCCCGTCGGCGACGATGGCGCCCTGGTGAATCAAGACCAGGCGTGCGCAGAAGCGGGCCGCAAGCGTCAGATCGTGAAGCACGCTGACCACCAGGCCTCTGTCGNNAGATCGTGAAGCACGCTGACCACCAGACCTCTGTCGGCCGCGTAGTCCGCCAGTACCTGCATGATCAGCAACTGATGATACGGATCCAGCGACGCCACGGGTTCGTCGACCAGCAGCACGGACGCTTGCACCGCAAGCGCCCGGGCCAGCAACACCCGAGCGCGTTCGCCGCCCGACAGTGTTGTCGCGGCGCGTTCCGCCAGTTGCTGCACATCGACGGCCGCCATGGCCCAGTTGATCGCGTCCTGATCAGCGTCGCCGAGCGGGCCCAGGGCGGGGCGGTGGGGCAAACGGCCCAGGGCCACCAGCTGGCGCACGGACAGCGGCCAGTGGGCGGCGGCGTTCTGGGGCAGGTAGGCGAGGGCGCGGGCGCGCTCAACTGACCGCAGGCGGTCCAGGGGCGTGTCCAGAAGCCGGATCTGGCCGGTCGCCGGCACGAGTCCGGCCAGAGCCCTCAGCAGGGTGGTCTTGCCCGCACCGTTGGCGCCGATCAGGCCGACCAGTCCACGGGGCGCAAAGTTGATCTGAGGCACACTCAAGCGCAGCGCACCCTCGTAAGCCACGCTCAGATCCCGCGCCGCCAGTGCGATCACAGCTCACCTCGCCGGGAACGCAGAATCAGGTGAAGAAAGAATGGCGCCCCCAAAAGGGCTGTCACCACGCCGAGCTTGAGTTCCGGGCCGGGCGGCATCAGGCGCAGCGCCGTGTCCGCCAGCAGCGTCAGAGCCGCGCCCCCGAGGAAGCTGGGCAACAGCAAGCCACTGGGCAGATAGCCGACGGCGCGGCGCAGCAGATGGGGCACCACCAGGCCGACAAACCCCACCACGCCAGTCACGGCAACTGCTGCACCAACAGCCAAGGCCGTGCCGCCGACCACCAGCAACTGGGTGCGGCGCGGCTCGAAACCCAGGCTGCGGGCCGACTCGGCGCCCAGGCTCAGCGCGTCAAGGCCCCGGGCGCTGAGCAGAACCAACAGCCAGCCCGTGACCATCAAAGGCAGGACCAGCGCCACGTGGTCCAGGCCGCGGTCCGCTAGAGAGCCCAGCATCCAGAAGAGGATTTCCAGGGCCGCGTACGGACTGGGGGCAAAATTCAGCGCCAGCGAGGTCGCTGCTGCGGCAAAAGCGTTGATGGCGATGCCGGCGAGAATCAGCGTCAGCACGTCATCACTGCGATAGGCCAGGCCGTAGAGCACCACCAGTGCCCCCAGCGAGCCCAGCACGCCACCCGCGGGCAGCAGTAAGGTGGTGGCGCCGGCCAGCCCGAAATAAAACACCAGCACGGCACCAAGGGCTGCGCCGCTGGACGCGCCAAGCAGCCCCGGCTCCGCCAGCGGGTTGCGTAGCAAGCCCTGCAGGGCCGCACCGCATAGACCCAGCGTGCCCCCTACCAGCAGCCCGAGCAACGCCCGAGGCAGACGCACCTCCACCAGCAGCAGCGCAACGCCGTCGGGTAGTTCGGGAACCATTGCCTGCCAGCCGAATGTCGGGCCCGCAGCGCCGCGGCCCACCAGCATGGAGAGCAGAAGCCCGAGCAGCGTCAGGGCCAACAGCCCGCCGTAGAGCCACACCCGCCGGAAGAGATGGTGAGCGGCGGGTTGGGTCATGGCGCTGCAGCTTTCATCTGGCGCACGGCCTCAAGGCTCGCAGGCGTGCCGCAGGCCAACAGCCGGGCGGCCACGGGCACAATCTCCAACTCTCTGCGGAGGCGGCGGAATACGCGATGCCGGGTGAACTGATTGGCCAGCGACGGCGCATCGGTGCGATAGGTCGCCACCATAATGCGCTGGGCGCCGCTGTCCAGCAGCGCTTCCAGACTGAGGCTGCCCCAGCGGTCCAGCCCCATGACCGCAGCCTGGTTGGTAAAGCCCGCCAGCAGCAGCAGTTCGTGGGCGATGCTATCGGCGCCCACGGTGAAACCACCGGGCTGCACAATCAGGGCGGGGCGCGCCGTGGCCGGCGCGCCAGCCTGAAAACGCTCAACGGCGGCAGCCATGGTGGCGATGATCTGCTCGCCCCGTTGCGAGCGCTGCAAAGCATGGGCCACGCTGCGTATGTTGGCGTAGATGGCAGCGATGCTGTCGGCCGGTGCTATTTCCAGCACCCTATACCCCAGGCGCTTAAGAAAACTCTTGGTGAAGCCGCCGGTAAAACGACCTGCCAGCAGCAGATCGGGGTGCAGGACCAGTAGCTCTTCCACGCTGCCCTGATTGCTGGGAAAACGCTTGGCCGCCGTCCAAACGGGGGACTCGTGAGGATCGGATGCCAGCCAACTCAGAGAAAGAATCTGCTGCTCTGCCGCGAGCGCCAGCAGCAGTTGATCGGTGCACAGGTTGATGGAGACGACCCGCTGTGGAGCCGCAGCCAGGCTCTGCATCATCAGGAACAGCGCGCCCGCAAGCCCGCTTGCTGCCAGCCGGATCACGGCCCCGTCACGGCAGCCGGAACTCGAAGCCTGCCAGAACCGATCGGCCCCGACCCGCGTAGGAAAACTGCTCCTGATAGTCCGTATCCAGGAGATTCTCGATCCGGCCATAGAATTGCCAGCGCCGCGTAAGCGCGTAGTCGGCGGCAATATTGACGAGGNNGATCCGATCCGCCGGTGTGGCGAAGATCAGCTCAATATCGTCCTGCTGGCCATTGAAATCCAGACCGATGTGGACTCGGCCGCGGCCTGAGGCAAACGAAAAGGTGTTGTCCAACGCACCCACATGCCTTGGTCGTCGGATTTCGACCTGGCCGTCGGGCTGTCTGGAGTCGGTCAAGGTATAAGCGGCGGTGAGCCGCCACCAGGGCGCGAGATTCGCTGCCAGGGAGAGCTCTGCGCCGGACCGTTCGCTCTTGCCGGTCAGATTGATTGCGCTGGACGTGAAGTTGCTGAAGTCGAAAGTGGTCTGAATTTCATCGGTTAAGTTGGCCTTGAACAGGGTAATGTCCAGGATCAGCCGTTCATCGAGCAATCGACTTTCCAGTCCCAGGTCGAAACTGTCCGCGTGTTCCGGTTTGAGATCTGGATTGCCCACAAAGCTGCCGGGGAAAAAGCCGAACAGTTCGAAAAACCCCGGGTTCGTGACGCCCGTGCCCGCGCTGGCGTGCAGCCGCAGCGCCCGGTTGAGATTCATGCTGCCGGTCAGGCGGTACGTGGTGGTGTCTGCAAACTGCTGGTTCCGGTCGTGGCGCAGACCGGCTACCAGGTCTGCCCTGCCGAGCGTCACCTGATACTCCAGGATTCCGCTGCTCTGGTCCGTCTTTTGCTGCTGGTTTTCCAGTGCCGTGGGTGTTGCGCCCAGATTGCGGTAGTCGAGTTGCTCGTGCTCCAGAGCAAGGGTCAGCTGCTGACTTGCGGTCAAGGCCCGGGATGCCTGATAGCCCAGTCTCAGGCGTTGGCCGCGACTTTTGCTGCTGAACACATCGCCGTCCAGGAATCGGGTCTCGGCTGAGCTGTGGGCCAGGTTGACCCGCTGCCGCCAGGCGCCCGAACTCAGCTCAGCCTGAATCTGGCCCAGCCATTGTGTGAAGTGAGCCGTGCCGTCGCTGTCGATGAGCAGGCCCTGGGTCGGAGTGGTCGGGAATGCAAAGTCCAGTTCGTCGAAGTCGGATTGGGATTCAGTGCGCCGCAGGGTCGCGCGAATCTCCAGTGCATCGGCTATCGTCCAGCCAGCTTGCGCTGCCAGGGTCAGATTGTCGTAACTATCATCTTCGCTGCCGCTCGCGGCGATGCTGGCACCGTCGGTGCTGAACTGGCTGAGGCTGAGGCTGCCAAAGCGGTCGGTGCTACCCCCGCTCATGCGGGCCGAGACTTCCCCAGTGCCCAGCGTGCCGGCGCCGGCACGCAGTTGCAGATCGCCGCCTGCCTGATCCCGCCGGGTGAGAATGTTGATCACGCCGCCGATGGCGTCGCTGCCGTAGAGCGCGCTCTGGGCGCCCCGCAGAATCTCAATGCGCTCAACGTCCGCGGTGGCCAGATGCGCAAAGTCGAATTCCCCACCGGCAACGGGATTGTTCGCCTCCACGCCGTCAATGAGCACCAGCGTGTGGTTACCTTCGGCGCCGCGAATGCGCACCTGGGTGACGCCACCCAGGCCGCCGGCGCGGCTTACGGCGAGGCCCGGCACGTCTCGCAGCACGTCGGCGACGAAGGGGAGCTGACGAGCGTCTAACTCGTCCCGGGTGATGACGCTGACGGCGCTGCCAACCCGATCGTTGGGCATGGCGATGCGCGACGCGCTGACCACCAGCGTTTCCAGCGTCAGCGGTTCAGCAGCGCGGACTGTCCATGTCGCGATGGTCAGGCTCAGGCTGAGGCCGAGGAACAACTGTCTGTGGTGCACGGTTCCAACTCCCCTTTTTTACTGCGGAGTTCGACCAGTGCTGCAGTGGCTGCCTGCCGCGACTGATCCAACCCTCCTGTTGTCGGCAGAGTTGTCGCCACGGCGGTGTTCCGCACCCCGTGCTGCCCCGGCACGCGGAAGGACGACGTCGATGGCAGGTTTCCTGGCTTGCAGTTCAGGCGGTTACGGCAAAGGCCTTCCCAAGGTTGCCCTCAGTGGCCGTTGAGACTGCCGCAACCTCACTGCTCACAGTTGCGGGGACAGCCACAGCTTAACGCGAGCGCGCGTGTTCTGTGTTCCCTTTTAACCCTCGCGGGCACCACCTGCGGCTAACATAGGCCCCGGTCGATCCTATTGCAAGGCGCCAGGTACCGAGGTTCAGCACATGGTCGCTGCGGCGGTGGTTATGGTTTCTCCAGTGGCATTTGGGCCCAACCCCCAGACGGCGGCGAGTAATGCCCTGCAGAGCGCCAACCTGCGACCAGGTGACAGCTCGCGGGCGCTGGCTGAATGGCGCGAGCTGCGCCGCCAACTGGCCGGCAGAGGCGTCTTGGTGCACGCGTTCGCCGGGGCGACGGCACGGGATCTGCCTGATCAATGCTTCCCGAACAACTGGTTCAGCAGCCACCCGGACGGCACGGTCGTGTTGTATCCATTGATGGCGGAGAATCGGCGCGCCGAAAGGCGCACTGACGTGCTCCAGATGCTGCGGCGCAACTATCAGGTCAAGCGCCTGCTGGACCTGACCGCTGCGGAACAGGAGTGCCAGTTTCTGGAAGGCACGGGCAGCGTCGTGATTGATCATCGCAACGGCTTCGGGTTCGCAGGCCTGTCCGCACGCACCAGCGAGCGCCTGGCGCTGCGCTTAGGGGCCGAGCTGGGTCTGGAGATGCTGACCTTCCAGACTGCGGATGCGGCGGGTCGGGCCTGCTATCACACCAACGTGATCATGAGCATTGCTGACGAGTTCGCGGTGTGGTGTCCGGCCGCGCTGCCCGACCGCGCTGCGCGGCGCCGGGTGTCCGAGCGGCTGTCGCTGGGCGGCCGAGCCTTGATCGAAATCACCCTGTCCCAGGCACAGCGGTTTGCGGCCAATCTGCTGGCCCTGATGGGTCACGCAGGTCCGGTCATCGTCCTGTCCAGCTCTGCCCACGACGCGCTCACGGTGGAACAGGCGGCTCGGCTGGAGGATCATGGCGAGCTGTTACCGCTCCCTCTTGGGACGCTGGAGCGGCTCGGCGGCGGCAGCGCGCGCTGTCTGCTGGCTGAAGTTCACTTGCCCGCCCGTCAGTGCCACACTAAGCCCCATGGGTAAGACATCCCGCCGGGTCACAGGTCAATCGGATTAGCCTCGGGTCGGCCCGGGCGAGCTTATGAACGACGCAGCCGTCACCTATCGGGTCTGTCCGGCCGAGCCGGCTGGACATTTATTCAGAGTGGTTTGCGAGCTGCAGGCGACAGCGCAGCAAAGGTTGCGTTTGCNNCAGGGGCCGGTGGCCGTCAGCAAGCTCGACAAGAGCGAGTGGGCGTGCGCCAACCGCGCAGGTCCGCTCAGCGTGACGCTCACCGTTTACGGTTTCGATCTGTCGGTCCGCGGCGCCTATCTTGATCAGCAACGCGCGTTTTTCAATGGCCCGTGCCTGCTGCCGGAGTTCAGCGGTGCGATGGGGTGTCTGGACGTTGTGATCGAGCCGCCGCCGGCCGGCAACGGCGCGGATTGGCAGGTCGCCACGGCCATGGAGCCAGTGGCCTTGGACGCGCGCGGGTTTGGGCGTTACCGCTGCAACGACTATGACGAGCTCCTGGACCACCCGGTGGAGATCAGTGCCTTTGAGCAACTGGATTTCGCGGCGGCGGGCGTGCCCCACAAGTTCATTGTGGCAGGGCGACACGCTGGCGACCTGGAGCGGCTGGCCACGGATGTGGCGCAGATATGCGAGACGCATATTGCGTTCTTCCAACCGCCGGCACCCATGAGNNACCTATTTCTGGCCCTCGCCGTGGGCGAGGGTTACGGGGGTCTGGAGCATCGCGCCTCATCCAGTCTGATTTTCTCCCGCAGCGATTTGCCGCAGCCGGGCGCCCAGGGCATGTCCCGCAGCTATCGGCGCCTGTTGGGGCTGATCAGCCACGAGTACTTTCACACCTGGCACGTCAAACGTATCAAGCCCGCCGCCTTTACGCCGTATCGCTACGACCGGCGCAATCAGACCTGTCTGCTGTGGGTGTTCGAGGGCATCACCACCTACTATCAGGATCTGCTCGTGTTGCGTAGTGGCGTGCTGCCCACGGCGGGCTATCTGGATCGACTGGCTGAGACCCTGACGCGGGTATACCGGGTGCCGGGCCGCTTGCGCCAGAGTCTGGCCGAAGCCAGCTTCGAGGCCTGGGATCAGCTCTACAAGCCCACCGCCAACAGTGCCAACGCCGCCATCAGCTATTACAGCAAGGGTGCGCTGGTCGCGCTGGCCCTGGATTTGACCCTGCGTCGGGACACGGCCGGGCGAGTGAGTCTGGATGACGTGATGCGGGCCCTGTGGCAGCGCTACGGCGCTACCGCCACAGGGGTTCCCGAGGACGGTTTCGAAGCGCTGGTGGCCGAGCTGTCGGGGCTGGATCTGGCCGCATTTTTTGCCGCCAATGTGCGCGGTACCGCGGATCCTGATCTGGCCGGCCTGCTGGCGGATTTCGCCGTGTCCTTGCAGCTGCGGCCGCGGCATGGGCCGAAGGATGTAGGCGGCACCACCGGCCTGCCGGAGCCNNTCCTGGCGGGCGGCCCGGGGGAGCGGGCGGGGATGGCGCCGGGAGATGAGTTGGTGGCTCTGGATGGCCTGAAACTGACCGCGAGCAACATCGATTCGCGGCTGTCCTGCTATCAGCCCGGTGATCGGGCGCAGCTTGCCGTGTTTCGCGGCGATGAGTTGCTGGAGCTGTCCGTGACGCTGGACTTGCCGCCAGCGGATACCGTGGAACTCGGCCTGGATCCGCAAGCAGCGTCCAGTGCCCTGGCGCGGCGTCAGACGTGGCTCGGAGAAT
>JABAHO010001746.1_pt1 | contig 13975 bp, 15 predicted proteins | sample 7062071 | NCBI WGS metagenome assembly JABAHO01 (sample SAMN14534356, study PRJNA622989) | marine sediment metagenome | biome: marine biome [ENVO:00000428]; feature: marine pelagic biome [ENVO:01000023]; material: deep marine sediment [ENVO:00002113] | place: India: Gulf of Kutch | collected...
GCTGCCGGAGATCACCGGCGACCCGATCCAGTTGATGCAGTTGCTGCAGAACCTGATCGGTAACGGGATCAAGTACCGGCAGGCGGATGTCACACCCGCGGTCCATGTCGCGGCGAAACGCGAGGGCGATGACTGGGTGTTCAGCGTGCGGGATAACGGGATCGGGATTGCCCCCGAGTATTTTGACCGCATCTTTGGTATCTTCCAGCGATTGCATACGCGCGACGAATACAGCGGAACCGGGATCGGGTTGGCCGTGTGCAAGCGAATTGTGGATCGACACGGCGGCAAAATCTGGGTTGAATCAGAAGTTGGCAAGGGCACCACGATTTATTTCACCCTGCCCACCGTCGCCGCGTCCCCGAAAGAGGACCAAGAGTAACCAGTGCCAGACGAGGAACAGGAAAAAAAATTGCGGGTGTTGCTGGTCGAGGATAACCCGACCGACGCGTTGTTGTTGCAGGATGAGTTGGCGGATGTCCGCTCACCGCGGCTGGAGATTATCAATGTCAGCCGCCTGCGCGACGCCGTGCAGAAAGTGGTCGCGGAACCGTTTGATGTCGTGTTGCTCGATCTGGGGTTACCGGACAGTCACGGGCTGGAAACGTTTCACCAGTTTCATCACGTCGCCCCGCGCAAACCGATCATCGTCCTCAGCGGTTTGGATGACGAGCAGGTGGCGATTGATACGGTCCATGCCGGCGCCCAGGATTACCTGATGAAAGGGCGGGTCGCCAGTGATCTGCTGGTCCGCGCGATGCGCTACGCGATCCAGCGCAAACGGGTGGAGGAAGAGCTCCGCCATCGCAACGAGCAGTTCCAGGAAGATCTTAACATGGCGCGGGAATTCCAGCAGGCGTTCCTGCCGCGCCGATACCCGACGTTTCCGCCTGGCGCCGATCCCAACAGCAGCGCCTTGCAGTTTGCGCATTTCTACCAGCCTTCGGGCGCGGTCGGTGGTGATTTCTTCACGGTGCTGTCGCTCGGCGATAAGCGCGCGGGCGTGTTCTTGTGCGACGTGATGGGGCACGGGGTGCGGGCGGCACTGGTCACGGCGATGATTCGCGGATTGGTCGAGGAACTCAAACCGGTAGCCCTCGATCCCGGTCATTTTATCACCGAGCTCAACCAGGCCCTGGCCGATGTGCTCGAGGAAACTGACACCACGATGTTTGCCTCGGCGTTCTACATGGTCATCGACCTGGAGGAACGCCAGTTGCGGTATAGCAACGCCGGTCATCCGCCGCCGTTTCACCTGCGGCCGGCGACCGGCAAGGTCCAAGCTGTCGAACCCGGTGCCCAGCCTTGTGGTCCGGTGCTCGGGTTGTTCCGCGAATCATCCTACGGCACGGGCACGCAGTCATTTGAACCCGGCGACCGCATGTTCCTGTTCACCGACGGGTTGTACGAGGTCGAGGGTCGCGAAGATCACCAGTACGGGATGGAACGGTTGTTGCAGGCGGTCGAGAAGCGGATCCAGATGCAGGCCGAACCGTTGTTCACGGAGGTCATGGAGGAAATCCGCGCGTTTTCACGTGACCAGGTATTCGCCGACGACGTCTGCATGATGGCCGTGGAAGCCCGCGGCTGATTGGTCGCTTCGTTCCCCGCGCGATCTCTGGTATAGATCGGGAAACGTCCGGTTCTGGTTTTATGTTTGTCGATACCCACGCCCATTTATGTTTCCCCGATTTTGCCGATGACCTGACCGCGGTCATCGACCGCGCCGCGGATGCCGGGGTGGCGCGGATTATCTCGATCGCGACCGATCTCGCGTCGGCCCGTCGCACGCTGGCGATTGCCGAACAGTATCCCCAGGTTTCTGCCGTGGTGGGGCTTCATCCCGGTCACGTCGCGGAGAGCGCGTCGCTCGATGACCTGCCGGCGTTGCGGGCGTTGGCTGCTCATCCGGCGGTGGTGGCGATTGGCGAGACCGGCCTCGACTATTACCGTGATGCGCGCGATGACACGGCGCTGCAGGCACAGCAAAAAGCATTGTTCCAGGCCCAGCTCGACCTCGCGCGGGAGTTGGAACGGCCGGTGGTGATCCATAACCGGGCCGCGGATGCCGATCTCCNNGCACACGCAACCACGGTGCCAACAACGGCCTGGCCATGGGGCGTGATGCATTGTTTTGCCGGCGACCGCAGACTGGCGCAGCGCTGCCTGGATTGCGGGTTGCTGGTCAGTTACACCGGCATCCTGACATTCCGCAACGCCGCGGCGTTGCGTGAGGTCGCCGCCACCATCCCGCTCGATCGGGTGATGCTGGAAACCGACGCGCCGTACCTGGCGCCGGTCCCCCATCGCGGTCGCCGCAACGAACCGTCGTTTGTGCCGGCGATTGCCGACACCCTGGCCACCACTCTCGGGGTGCCGGTGGATGAGGTGGCCCGCGTCACGACGGCCACCGCGCATTCGTTCTTTCGTCTGGAGACGTCATGACCGCCGCCCGCGAGATCCTGGCGCGGCATTTCGGGTTTCGCGATTTTCTCCAGGGCCAGGAATCTGTCATCGATGCGATCCGCGCCGGGGACGATGTGATGGTCATCATGCCGACCGGTGGTGGGAAATCCCTCTGTTACCAGTTACCGGCGATGATCCTGGAAGGTATCACGGTGGTGATCTCGCCCTTGATCGCGCTGATGAAAGACCAGGTCGATGGCCTGGTCAACAAGGGCATCCCGGCGACATTCATCAACTCCTCGATCAGCCAGGGCGAAATCGACGCGCGCATCGAGCAGATGGCGCGGGGCGCGTTTCGCCTGGTGTATATCGCACCAGAACGTTTCAAGAGTCGGCGGTTTCTCGAGGAACTGGCGCCGTTGTCCATTGCCCTGTTTGCCGTGGACGAGGCGCATTGCATTTCCCAGTGGGGTCACGATTTCCGACCGGATTACCTGCGACTGAAATGGGCCTTGCGCGACCTCGGACAACCCCAGGTGGTGGCGTTGACCGCCACGGCCACGCCGGAAGTCCGTACGGACATCGCCGAGCAACTGGGGCTGGGCCGGTTTGGACGACGACCGCCCCAGGTATTTGTCAGCGGGTTCGCCCGCCATAACCTGACGCTGGGAGTGGCGCGGGTGCGCGGGAAAGCCGACAAGCTGAAGCGGGTGACCGATTGCATCGCCCAACTGAAAAGCGGCATCGTCTATTGCGCCACGCGCAAGAATGTCGAGCGGGTATCCGCACATTTGCTCGCGGCTGGGGTGCCGTGTGTGTCCTACCACGGCGGGATGGATGATCGCGGGCGGAACGACGCCCAAGCCACGTTCATGGACCCTGACACGCCGGTCGACGTCGCGGTGGCGACCAATGCGTTTGGGATGGGTATCGATCGACCGGATTTGCGGTTTGTCTGTCATTACGACATTCCCGGTAGCCTGGAAGCGTATTACCAGGAAGCCGGTCGAGCCGGTCGTGACGGCGAACCTGCCCGCTGCGAGATGTTATTCAACTACGCCGATGTGCGGACCCAGGAATTCTTTATCGATGGTGCCAACCCGACCCGGGAACACATTGCGGCGCTGCACGCGTTGTTGCGACGGATGTGTGGCGATCAGCCGGTCGAAATGTCCATCAACGCGATTGCCGAGCGCCTGCCCTCGGTCAAAAACGGGATGGCGGTGGGCACGGCGCTGTACCTGCTCGAGCGGGCGGGGTTCATCGTGCGGGAGTACCGCCAGGGCGCCCGCACCTACACAACGGCCCTGGTGCATCCCGTGAAAGCGTTTGACGAGTTGGAGATTGATTTTGAGCGATTGACGACCAAGCGGGATCGTGACCAGGCCAAGCTGCAGCAAATGATCGCCTACGCCGATCACCAGGGTTGCCGTCATCATTTTATCCTCGCGTATTTCGGTGATGCCGAAGCGGAAGACCATTGCAGTGTCTGTGATAACTGCCTGGCCCATGCCACGACCACGGCGCGGCTGCCGACGGACGAGGAGGTGATCAGTATCCAGAAAGCGCTCAGCTGTGTCGCGCGGGTCAATGGCCGGTTCGGTCGCGGCCGCATTGTCCAGGTACTGGTCGGGTCACGGTCCAAGGAGGTGCTGGACACGCGGTTGGACCGGTTGTCGACGTACGGGTTGTTGTCCGCCCTCGGCAGTGACTATACCTGGGCGCTGGTCAACAGCCTGATTCGTAGCGGATGTCTGGAGGTCAGCGAGGGCCAGTACCCGACCTTGTCACTGANNCCCGTCGTGCCCGTGCCGCGGTTGATGAACCAGCGACTGCCAGCGACGCCACGGAGACGCGCGCGCCGGTCGATGACGCGGTCCTGCGCGCGCTGCGGCGCTGGCGCCAGGCCACCGCGGCGCGGTTGGGCGGGTTGCCGGCGTACCTGGTGTATCCGGACCGTACCCTGGAAGCCCTGGCGCGGGCGAAACCACAGACTGCCGAGGAGTTGTTGACGGTGAAAGGGATTGGCCCTGCCAAGGTGCGCAAGTTTGGCGGGGAAACGCTGGAGGTGATCCGCGAGGCCGGCGCGGTTACAGGCAACGATAGTGAAACCCGGCCGCCTCCGCGGTAGCGCGATCGAACTGGTTCTTGATATCGATCAGGGCCGGCGGGTTCATGCGCGATTTCAGGTCGTCCAGCGTGATCGAGGCAAACTCTTCGTGTTTGTTTGCCAGCACCACCGCGTCGACCTGCTGCACATCAGCGAAAGCAACCGCTTCAATGTCGAATGTCTGCCGGACCTGGTCATTGTCGACGAGGGGATCGCAGCCCAGTACCGTCACGCCGAAGCGTTGCAGATAGCGGATCGTGTCGCCGACCTTGCTGTTGCGGATGTCCGGTACATCTTCTTTGAACGTCAGCCCCAGCACCAGCACGGTGGATCCTTTAACCGGTTTGCCGGCCTCGACCAGCGCGCGCACCGTGAGTTCGCCAACGTGATACGCCATGGTATCGTTGATCTGGCGACCAGCGAGGATGACTTGTGGGTGATATCCGAGTTGCTGGGCGCGGTAGGTCAGGTAGTAGGGGTCAACCCCGATGCAATGTCCGCCGACCAAGCCGGGAAAGTACTGGTGAAAGTTCCACTTGGTGCCGGCGGCCGCCAGTACCTCATGGGTCTGGATGCCAACCCGCTCGAAGATCAGCGACAGCTCGTTCATCAGGGCGATGTTCAGGTCGCGCTGGATGTTCTCGATCACCTTGGCGGCTTCGGCGGTGCGAATGTTGGGCGCGCGATGAATCGATCCCGACACCAGCCCGTACAGTGCCGATAACCGCTCGAGGGTATCGGCGTCGTGCCCGCTGACGATCTTGGTGATCTTGTCCAGCGTGTGGGTGTGATCGCCCGGGTTGATTCGTTCCGGCGAGTATCCGAGACCGAATGCGCCCAGCTTCATCCCGGAGGTCTCTTCGAGGATCGGCAGACACACTTCTTCCGTGGCGCCCGGATACACGGTGCTCTCGTAAACCACCGTGGCCCCCGCGGACAGATGCTGGCCGATCAGGGCCGAGGCGCGGCGGAGTGGTTCAAGATCCGGCACGTTGGCGCGATCGATCGGGGTGGGCACCGCGACGATAATTACCTGGCAATCGCGCAGAGCCTGGGGATCCGCGGTAAAACTGAGGTTGGGGTTGTCCAGGTCACCGCCGAGGGTTTCCCCGGTGCGATCGATGCCGCGCTGAAGTTCGTCGACCCGGGACTCGTTGATGTCGAACCCGACGACGGATACGTGGCGGGCCAGGGCCGTGGCCAGTGGCAGACCGACGTACCCTAGACCAACGATCGCAACTGTCGTGTCAACGGAACTCATGAGAGGGTGTATTGTCCATGTCCGGTGCCTGCTTGGCAAGCTTGACGAACCGAATCAGGCGCGGGCCCGCCAGTTTACCCGGACTTGACGCGTCAACGGTCCTTCTGGCTGGGCATGTCTGTCGGTGGCGGATCTCTCCGATCCGGGCTCAGCCCAAGATCGGTCAGGTGTTTCTCGTGGCCGTTGGCGTTTAGTTGCCAGTAAGGAAGTCGCACGGATCCGGTCAGTTCAGCGCTGATCTCCGGTGGGAGTTGCCAGCGAATCACCCGATGCGGCGGGTGACGTTCGATATGGAAAATGCCGTGGCGACCGTCGTTGGTGTCAATCTCGTAGACAATGGTTTCAAATTCTCCCGCAGGAACCGTGACCGTGACCGGTGCGTCACCACGACGGATTGTGGCCTCAGTCCAGCGCAGGGGCAGATGCGTGAGGCGACGGTGGAATGCGCCGGGCAGGTAGGGAACCCGACGTTCTTCTCCGTCGGCGAGCGAGGGACCTGTTAATCCGCGAAGCGTCGTCCAGAGACTGTCCTCGAATACGCCGTCCCGCAGTCGGGGCACCGCCAGGGCGCCGGATTCGTTCTGGAAATAACTGTCGGCGTGACGCGGAGATCTTCGTAGACATGACCACACCATTCAGCGCTTGAGAAACTGAATTTCAGCGGGGCGCCGTCGGCCGTGCCATGGAAGGTGCTGAGCATCGTGTTGTAGTCGTAGATACCGGTCTGGAAATCACGAATCAGGTTGAGTTTCAACACATCTACGGTGTCGCCAGCGTCAGGCTCGGGGTGGTCAACTTTCACCCGTTGCGCGCGGCTGAATGGTTCAGTCACGTAGATCAACACGGCCGTCCCCGATCGTGGTTGACCGTAGCGATCGACCACCAGGCGATATCCGTTGAGTTCAGCACGGCCATCACGCCAGTGCGCCTCGAATGTCGGCGGGGCCGCGTGCGGGCTGCCAGGAAAACACACCAGAATCAGGGCCGTCAGTAACAGGTAACGAGAACTCGTTTTGAGGCGGCGGTGCATGGTCAAAAGGGTCGACAAACGTCGTCGATCAATTACTGTCTTAGCACTATGTCAGATGAACCGGGAAACTACAACCATGCCAAGCCGGTGGAGTTGGCGGGGTTGAGTGTGCTGCTCGATCGCCTGGAGTATCATCCGGAACTCCCCGCTGAGGTCGAGCGCCCGTTTCCCTACGTTTACTTCCTGACCATCCGCAATCACAGTGATCGCACGGTTCGGCTCGGTGCGCGCAAATGGATCGTGACCGACCAGTACGGCGAGCAACTGGTGGTCGAAGGGGAGGGGATTGTCGGTAAAAAACCGCAACTGGCACCGGGCGAGGAGTTCTCCTACAACAGCTACCATATCATTGGGGAGAACAGCGTTGCCGAGGGGAGTTTTCACGGCATCGATGACCTGGGTCGGCACATCTTCGTACGGATACCCCGGTTCGAGATGCGGGTGCCGGTGACCGAGTAGCCACGCGGAGACAAGCCGCTTTCTCGCTTGTCCTGATGATGCTCAGGTCGTCAGCGGGACCGCCAGGATCTTGGTGGCTGCCGCCGTGCCCAGGACTGCCCGCCGTTTACCCTCCGGTTTGACGGTGACAGCGTCGGCCAAGCGGTCGCGTGACTCGATCACGATATTGGTTCCCGGTACGAGACCCAGCCGATCGAGTGTCTGCAGAAAGGCGCTGTCCTGGCCCAGGACACGGGTGATTCGCAGCGAACAGTGCAGAGGGCAGGAGGTCAGGTCCTGGTGATTTGGTGCCTGGAACGTGCCGCGGGCTGCCGGGATCGGATCCCCGTGCGGATCAAACTGGGGATGACCCAAGACAGCATCGATCCGTTCAAGGACCTTGTCAGAAATCGCATGCTCCAGTTCTTCCGCCTCCGCGTGGACCTCGGTCCAGTCAAGGCCGAGGACCTGAACAAGAAACAACTCAACCAGGCGATGACGACGGATGACGTCCAGTGCCTCGCGTTCGCCGTGGGGGCTGAGACAGACACCTTCACGAGGTTCGTACTGGACCAGGCCAGCTTCGGCCAACGTTTTGACCATCGAAGTGGCAGTCCCGGGTGCGACACCCATACGCCGGGCCAAGCGCCCCATCGGCAGCAGCGCGCAAGCGGTCCGCTGTTGTTCGGCGAATAGATGTTTCAGGTAATTTTCGACGGTGGGAGAGAGTGACTGGGTCATGGGACGCATGAATCGGGTTTGATTGAACGAACGAAACGACGCGACACTACGCGCTGGCTTGACTTTTTTCAAGAGTAATACTAAATATTTTGACTAATCAAAATTAAGGTATGTTTTTGAAGTCTCTTCGCGGTGTCCCGGGGCGGAGTAGTCCGCGTCCTGTAGCTGGGTGGTGGTGATGATGATGATCATGATTCGTTTGATTCTGTTGCTTTTATTCATTGGCGTGGGAACGGTGTCGACGCTGGCCACGGACGAGGTAGCCGTCCGCCGACACACGATCGTGACGACGACGGGCATGGTCCGTGATCTCGTGGCCCACGTGGCTGGCGAGCAGGCCACGGTGACGGCGGTGATTGGCGAAGGGGTGGATCCACATCTCTACAAGCCCACCCGCAGCGATGTCGCTGCGTTGTTGGCGGCCGACGTGGTGTTCTATTCGGGATTGATGTTGGAAGGCAAGATGGCCGACACCCTGGTCAAGGTCGCCCGGCGCGGCAAACCGGTGTATGCCGTCGCCGAGCTCGTTGATCAAGGTTATCTCTTGCAGGTCGAGGGGGTATCGGGTGAGTACGACCCGCATCTATGGATGGATGTGGGTGGATGGATGAAAGCGCTGGACGCGGTGGTGCAGGCCTTGAGCGACTTTGACCCCGAACATGCCAGGCGATATGCGGCCAATGGGGAACGTTACCGGACAGTTCTGGGCGCGCTGGATACCTATGTGCGGCAGGTCATCGACTCGATCCCGAAACAACAGCGGGTGTTGGTCACTGCCCATGACGCCTTTCACTACTTTGGACGTGCCTACGGTATCGAGGTGCGGGGGATCCAGGGAATCTCGACCGAGTCCGAGGCCGGTCTGCAGGATATCAATCGACTGGTTGATTACATTGTCGCGCGCAATGTGCCGGCGGTGTTTGTCGAGACCAGTGTCGCGGACAAGAACGTGCGGGCGCTGGTGGATGGTGCCCGCGCGCGGAGTGCCGCGGTGATGATCGGTGGGGCACTGTTCTCGGACGCGATGGGTACCACCGGCACCTACGAGGGCACCTATGTGGGCATGATCGATCACAACGCGACCACGATCGCCCGCGCCCTGGGCGGGCAGACGCCGCCGCGGGGGATGCAAGGATTGCTTGGTGACCATGACCAGGCACGGTGAGGGCTGTTGATGAAAGACGCGACATCTCTTCGGCCGTCGGCTTCACCGGTTGCCTCCGGGGCCGAGCATTCACGGGACGCCCCGTTATCGATCCACGACATGACCGTGGCTTACCATCGCAAACCAGTGTTGTGGGACATTGACCTCGACCTGCCCGAGGGACAGCTGATCGGCTTGATTGGTCCCAATGGTGCCGGCAAGAGCACGTTACTGAAAGCGGTGCTGGACCTGGTCCCGCTGGCATCGGGGCGGGTATCGATTTATGGCAAGCCGTACCAATCGCAGCGTCATCGGGTGGCCTATGTGCCCCAACGCGAAAGCGTGGACTGGGATTTTCCAGTGAACGCCCTGGACGTGGTGGCGATGGGTCGCTACGGCAAGATTGGCTGGTTTCGACCGGTTAGCCGCGCGCATCGGGAGGCGGCCCTGGTTGCCCTCGAGAAGGTGGGTATGGCCGACTATGCCAAGCGCCAGATCAGCCAGCTTTCCGGTGGGCAGCAACAACGGGTGTTCTTTGCGCGGGCCCTGGCCCAGGACGCCGAGTTGTATTTCATGGATGAATCGTTGGCCGGTGTCGATGCAGCCACCGAGCGGGCGTTGATTGGACTGCTCCAGGAACTGCGTGCGAGCGGCAAAACCGCGGTGGTTGTTCACCATGACCTGCAAAGCGTACCCGAGTATTTTGATCATGTGATCCTGCTGAATATGCGGGTTGTCGCCGCGGGACCAGTGTCGACGACGTTTACCCCGGAAAATCTCCAGAAAACCTATGGCGGGCGCCTGACCCTGCTTGACGAAGCCGCCCAGGCCCTGGCCCGTTCCCAGATCCGCAAGTGAAAGCCGGTGTTGTCATCGTGATGTTGACCGCCCTGGCCGTGTTCGGGGTAATCGCGAACGCCGCGGGCGGTGAACCCCCGGCAGCGGGTGTCGTCCATCCGTCGTTGATGACCGAGGTGCTGCGCGTGTTGTCGTTGCAGGATTACAACACCCGCGTGGTGCTGGGTGGTGTGATGTTGTTGGGGATCGGTGCCGGGGTGATTGGTTCGTTCCTGTTGCTGCAAAAACGTTCTTTGATGGGGGACGCGTTGAGTCATGCCACGTTACCGGGCATCGGGATCGCGTTCATGATCATGGCCGCACGCGGTGGTGATGGCAAATGGCTGCCGGGATTGCTGGCCGGCGCGTTGGTCAGTGGTGTTGCCGGTGTGGGATTGATCTTTGCGGTGAAAAAGTTCACCCGGCTCAAGGAAGATACCGCCCTGGGCATCGTGCTCAGCGTATTTTTCGGGCTGGGAATCGCCGTGCTGGGACTGGTCCAGAAAATGAGCACCGGCAACGCCGCTGGATTGGAATCGTTCATCTACGGTAAAACCGCCTCGATGCTCGCCAGTGATGCGATCATGATCGCGGTGTTGCCGCGTTGGTGGTGCTGGTCTGTTGTTGTTTGTTCAAGGAATTGGCCCTGGTCTGTTTTGACCGCAATTACGCCGGTGCGCGGGGGATGCCAGTCTGGCTGCTGGATTTGTGCCTGACGGGACTGGTGGTCATCGTCACGGTGATCGGGTTGCAAGCGGTTGGTTTGATCCTGATTGTTGCCTTGCTGATTATTCCCGCGGCAGCTGCTCGCTTCTGGACCGATCACCTGCCACGAATGGTAGTGATTGCCGGTTTGCTGGGCGGTCTGAGTGGATTGGTCGGTGCCGGATTGAGCGCGGTTGTGCCGCGGTTGCCAGCGGGTGCGGTGATCGTGGTGGTTGCGGCGATCGCGTTTGTTGCCAGCATGATTCTTGGGTCGAGCCGCGGGGTGCTGGTGCGTGGACTACGGCAACGTCGGTTGCACGAGCGCGTGGGACAGCAGAACCTGTTGCGGGCGTTGTACGAATGGTTTGAGACCGATGCCGACCGTGCCGGCATGCCCTGGCCCATCCTGCTGGCCGAGCGGTCCTGGTCGGCTTACGGGTTGCGGCGCTTATTGCGTCATGCCAAGAACGCGGGCTGGATTCATCGCGGTGCCGATCGTGGTTATTTTCTTTCCGAACCCGGCCGTGACGAAGCGCAGCGGGTGGTTCGCAATCACCGTCTCTGGGAACTGTATCTGATTACCCATGCCGACATCGCGCCCAGCCATGTTGATCGTGATGCCGATCAACTGGAACATGTACTCGGGCGACCGATGGTCGAGAAACTCGAAGCCTTGCTGGCACAGGATCATCCGCATCTCGTGATCCCGCCCAGCCCGCATCCGTTATCGGCCAGCGGAAAGGGCTATCCGTGACCTGGTCATTTCTAGACAGTTGGATCGTGGTCGCCGGCGTACTCAGCGCCATGGCTTGTGCCTTGCTGGGCAATTTCCTGGTCTTGCGTCGGATGAGCATGATGGGCGATGCCATCAGCCACGCGGTGTTGCCGGGATTGGCGATTGCGTTTCTGCTGACGGGCAGCCGCGCCAGTCTGCCCATGTTTCTCGGTGCCGCCCTGGTCGGTGTGCTGACGGTCGTCTTCATTGAATGGGTTCGCCGATTCGGTGCCGTGGAGGAAAGCGCCGCCATGGGCGTCGTATTCACGTCACTGTTTGCGATCGGTCTGATTCTGCTGGTGCGCGGGGCTGACCATGTCGATCTCGACCCGGGATGTGTGCTCTACGGTGCGATTGAATTGGTCCCACTCGATACCCGGCCGGTCCTGGGATGGGACCTGCCGCGTGCGGTGGTCACGCTCGGCTTCGTGTTCGGTTTGGATGTGTTGTTCGTCTGCCTGTTCTACAAGGAACTCAAAATCAGTTCGTTTGATCCCAACCTTGCGACAACCCTTGGTGTGAATGCGACAGTGATCAACTACGGACTGATGACGATGGTCGCGATCACGACCGTGGCGGCGTTTGAGACNNGATGATGGTTGCGATCACGACCGTGGCGGCGTTTGAAACGGTCGGCAGTATCCTGGTGATCGCGATGTTGATCGTCCCGCCAGCCACCGCGTACCTGTTGACGGAACGGTTGTCGGTGATGATCCTGCTCAGTCTTGCCCTGGCGACCGTGACCGGCCTGGTCGGACACGTGGCGGCAATCACGGTGCCGTCCTGGTTGGGGTACAGTGACACCAGCACCGCCGGGATGATGGCCGCCACCGCGGGTGTCTTGTTCCTGGTGGTCATGGTCATCGCCCCGAAACAAGGGATCATCAGCCGGGTCATCCACCGCGGGGCGCTGGCATTGAACGTGGTGCGAGAGGATGTCCTTGGTTTGTTGTATCGGTGTGAGGAGATTCCGTCCGCGAACAGGCCGGTGCTGGACCTGCGCTTTTTGCGGGCCGCGGTTGATACACCGTCGGTCGTGGCTCGCTGCGCGTTACGGGGCCTGGTCCGTGACGGAAAACTGCAGCGTGAACAGGGAACCTTCCGGCTGACCAGCGATGGTCGGCGGCAGGCACGCGATCTCGTTCGCACCCATCGGTTGTGGGAAAGTTACCTGCACCGGGTACTGCAGTTGCCGGCGGATCATGTCCACCCGCCCGCCGAGCGCCTGGAACATGTCACCACGCCCGCGATGCAGGCAGAACTGGCCGATCACCTGGGACCAACGTCCACGGATCCTCACGGAAAAACCGTGCCCCGTTCGGAGTCATAGCCGTTCCCCGGCTATGGTGAGCGGGATGGGCCTTGTTGCTGTGGCAACACGCCAGGCTAGTTGGTTGGTGGAGGTGCGAGGTCCTGGCCTGGTTCTTGCCAGGCCGTAAACTCACGTCGGNNGGTGCGAGGTCGTGGCCTGTTTCTTGCCAGGCCGGAAACTCACGTCGGTAGTCGCGCAAGCCCGGTAGGTCCAACGTCACGTCCAGCACCTGTTCACGGTCGTCGGCAACGGCCAACGGCTGGCCGCGTGGATCGATGATCATGCTGTCTCCGCTGTAGTCTTCATGCGGATCGCTGCCCGTCCGGTTCACGCCAATGACATAGGCCTGGTTTTCAATCGCCCGCGCTGTCAACAGCGTTCGCCAGTGCATCGCACGGGCCGCGGGCCAGTTGGCGATAACCACGAAGATTTCGGTACCTGCGCCCAGTTGTTCACGAAACAACTCCGGAAACCGCAGGTCGTAGCAGATAGCCGGACCGATTCGCGTATCCTGCCAGGCGAAGGTGAGCGGTTCGTGACCAGCCTGGTAGTGGTCTGCCTCGCCGGCCGGGGTGAACGGGTGGATCTTGGTATATCGTCCACGTTCCTGTCCCTGCGGGTCGACAAACACCGCCTGGTTACGGCCATGGCCCTGGTCGGTTGTCGTGACCAGGCCGGCAACGATTGCGACCTGATGTTGGCGGGCGAGGGTTGCCAGGGCGTCCAGGGTTTCGTGTGCGGGGGTGTCGGTTACGCCCGCGACGTTCATGCTGTAACCGCTGGCGAACATCTCCGGTAAGATCACCAGGGTGTTGGGCTTGGGCGCCGCCTGTGTGATCAGGGAGCCCGCCCGTTGATGATTCGCGGTTTTATTTTCCCAGGCGAGATCGAACTGTACAGCGAGCACGCGCATGACGAGGGTGAGGGTAGCGAGCGATCTTATTCCTGGGTCACGCGGTATTGTTCGGCCAGTAGCTTGAGTAAACCTTGTTCACCCACCAGGTGGCCGGCGCCGACGACAATGAAATGGGTTTTATCGGAAGCGAGATACTCCTCGATCTTTTTCGCCATGCGCACGTTACGTTCATCGAACAGTTTGCGATAGATCGTTTCCGTGTCCGGTGCTTTTTTGCGCCCCTCGAGCAGGAGCGCAGCCAGGCCGTCGGCATCGCCCTCTTTCCACAGGGTTAACAGGCGATGGATCGAGGTTTCGAGT
>JABAHO010009251.1_pt1 | contig 13904 bp, 13 predicted proteins | sample 7062071 | NCBI WGS metagenome assembly JABAHO01 (sample SAMN14534356, study PRJNA622989) | marine sediment metagenome | biome: marine biome [ENVO:00000428]; feature: marine pelagic biome [ENVO:01000023]; material: deep marine sediment [ENVO:00002113] | place: India: Gulf of Kutch | collected...
CCTCCACCACATCGTCAGAGAGCACGATCTCGAGCTTTAGCTTGGGCAGGAAATCCACGGTATATTCACTCCCACGATAGATCTCGGTATGCCCTTTTTGGCGTCCAAACCCTTTGACCTCGCTGACGGTCATTCCCTCCACACCAACACCGGCCAAGGCTTCTTTGACGTCTTCGAGTTTGAAAGGTTTGATGATCGCTTTGATCAGTTTCATAATAATCGCAGGCTAAGTATTTTATTTTGTATNNTCGATTTTTTTCATAGTCGTTTCTTCTCCAGTGCGAGCTGGCATAGTAGGGAAGCCGGTCTTCCCTGTAAACAGAAAACGCCAATCGGTTTTCCCACCCATGCAGTCCTGCACCCGAGGCTTCGACCAGTCAAACCACGAAGCATCACGGGTGCCATACCGTCGGTTGCCCGCCTGCGCCAGAGCGGCGAACTGTTTTATGATCAATCGGTTACAATGTTATCGCCGGGTTTTCTTGGCTTCGGTTCTCGTCCCGGTCCCTGTTGTCTTCTGATCACGATGACTAAATATCGAACCGGATCGACGAGCACGGTGACCCCGGCCGCGCCGGCTCAATTGCAGTTGAAGCTGTGCCTGTCTGCGTGATACGTTGTCGACGCGCATGGCCGCCGAAGACGTTCCAGGATCAGTCCCGCCATCGATCAACTGTTACCAGTGTGGTGCACTGATCGAGCTCACGGGCCAAACCGCTTTCACCCACGTGGATTGTAACCAGTGTGGTGCGTTGTCGGTTGTGCCGATGCAGTTCGGTAATTTCCTGTTGTTGAACCCGCTTGGTGTTGGCGGGATGGGTACGGTTTACAAGGCGGTGGACCTGTCGCTGAACCGCAACCTGGCGTTAAAGATTCTCCGCAAAAAAATGGCGTCCAAGTCGGAGTTCATCGAAAGTTTCTCGCGTGAAGCGCGGGCCGCGGCGGCGGTGAACCACCCGAACATTGCCCAGGTCTACTCTTTCGGCGAACACGAGGGCCAGTATTACCTGGCCATGGAACTGCTCGAACGCGGTAGCCTGGACGACCGAATCACCACGCTGGGCAAGATCGAGGAGAAAGATATCCTCAATTTTGGTCGCCAAATCGCGGCCGGGTTGCGCGCAGCCGAGCAACGCGGCCTGCTCCATCGCGATATCAAGCCCGGCAACATCCTGTTCAACGACGATAACCTGCCAAAAATCGTCGATTTCGGGCTCGCCCGCGCCTCGGACCAGACCAAGAACCCGAACGAACCGATCTGGGGAACTCCCTATTATATTGCTCCGGAAAAGCTACGGGGCCAGGCCGAGGATTTGCGCAGTGATATCTACTCACTGGGCGCCACGCTTTACCACGCCCTGGCGGGTCGGCCGCCCTTCGACGCCGCCACGGCAAGCGAGGTGGTGACCAAACACGCCACCCAACCAGCGTTTTCCTTGAAAACCTATGCACCGGGGCTCCAGCTGCAGACGGCCGAGGTGATTGGCCGCATGCTTTCCAAGAACCCGGCCGATCGCTACCAGACGTACGAGGAATTGATCCATGCACTGGACGGCGCGCTCCAGACCTACCGCGAATCCCACGCCACCCGTACCGTGGTCGCCTCGAGCGGGGAACGTATCCCGCTCAGCTCGGTGATTGGTACGCTGGTGGCGCTGGTCGTGTGCGCCGTGATTGTCTGGCTTGTCTGGGTCTACCGCGTCAGCATTTTCAAACTCGAAGACGAACCTGTTGGGTTCCCCGCGCCGCCGCCGCCGTCTTCCCGCAACGCCGGCGCGGTGGACCGCGGTAGCAGCCCCGCCAAGGGATCCCCCCCAGCCCACAGCGGGATCCAGCGGCCCCGGTCATGGCCCCGACCGCGACCGCCCGGGGCGCCGGTCAATTTCGAGGAAGACGCGGCCTGGGTGAAAGCGTGGAACGTCGCGATGCTGGCGCTGAGCCAGGGGCGGTATCAGGAAACGTTTCAGGCCTACGAATCGGCCCGGCAACTGGCCGGACCTGACCGGCCAGAGGTCCGGCAATGGATCCGCTATTTTGAGGGGCTGACCCTGTTGGCGGTCGACCGGCCCGGGATGTCGATCAACTCGTTCGCCAAGGGCCTTGACCCGCGAGCCAGTCCCGCCGTGCCGGCCGAGATCACCACCGGTAACTTTGTTGATCCGCTGATTTTCCTGATGCTCGGCGAGCTGCCGCTCGGCCAGTTCCAGAAAGAAATCTCGCGGATGCCGACCTGGGCGGCTGCCCTGAGCCAGATCAGCATCGGGTTTCGCCAGCTGGAATCCGGCGACCTGCGCCAGTCGACGACAGCGTTTCGGGCGTATCTCCAAATGCCGCGTGATCCGGACAACGCCTGGGTTTACAACCTGCAACCCCTGGCGGACCGGTTTGCGCGCGAGTGCGAACGAGCATTGGCGGTGATTGAAGAGGCAGACCGCCTGGTGGCCGACAACAAGGTAGAGCAGGCCGACCGGTACTACGGTGAGAAACAGGCAGGTTTTTCGCGCCTGATCCGGACCTTGCTGGAGACGCGTCGCCAGGCCCTGGCACCGGCGCTGGAAGCATTGGCGACGCAACGCGCCCGCGAACGCGAACAGGCCGAGCAGCAACGGTTACAGGCTGAAGCCCGGGACAGGGCGCGGGCCGAGGCAGAAGCGAAACTTGTTGAAACTCTTGGACCCCAGATCCAGCCCCTGCTGGACCGATACGATTTCAAGGCCGCGTTGCGAACCTACCGGGCATTCGACCAGTCAGTGACCACGGCGCTGGGACACGCCGCGGTCCGTCGCCATATTAAAAGGATGACCCTGCTGGTGGAGTTGAAACAACAACTGATCAAGGATTTTGCACGTTTCCCCTACCCCTGCGACCAGTTACGAAGCCGTTCCGGGGCGGTATTGGTCGGCAACCTGGAGCGGGCCAACGACAAGGATCTGTACTGCGCCACCCAGTACGGCGAGTTGGTTCATACCTGGGTCGAGCTGCCGCCGGCGGAAATTATCAAGCTCGCCGCTCATTATGCCGGCGCGCCGGCCGACGGCCAAAACAACCGTGAACGCGGGCGGCGCTACCTGCGCCTGGCCGCCTTCGCCCGGCAATACGGATCCGACAAGATTGCCGCCGATGCCGCCCGGCGCGCAGGGGACCTGCTTCCAGGCGAAGCCGGGTTGATCCGTGATCTCTTTGGCGAGGACTAACGGCGGAATTACCGCGCCCGGCCCTGCCGCTTACTGAACCAGGATCTGATTGATCACCTGCCCGACGCCGGTGATTCCGCGTGCGGCTGCTTCCGCCCGCCACGCCGCTTCGAGGGACGGGGCCACACCCCGCAGGGTCACCGCACCATCGTTCACCTGGATGATGACCCCGCTTAGAGCGGTCGGTTCGACCAACTCGAACCGACGCCGGATCGCGCGGCCGATGGTCTCGTCACGGATCTCCTCTTCAATCGTGGCTTGTTGCCCCAGCGCGCGCATGGCCGGTCGAGCCGGGCCGGGCCGGGCGGCAGGATCCGCGCAACCCAAGCAACAGGATGCTCCACCAGCACCCGCGGACGGTTATCTCGTCATCGCTGCCATGGTACATTGGATCTGATAGGTCATCCGCCGGTCCCGTGAGATATACGGTTCTGCTCGGGGGGGGATTCGAACCCCCACGGGTTGCCCCACACGCCCCTCAAGCGTGCGCGTCTGCCAGTTCCGCCACCCGAGCAGCGGGAGCAAGGTCGTAAAATAGGTGGAAAGGATCGCACCAGCAAGTTAAATTAGCCGTCGATGAGCGGACATTCCAAGTGGTCGACGATCAAGCGCAAGAAGGGCGCGGCCGATGCCAAGCGCGGAAAGATCTTCTCGATGATTTCCAAGGAAATCACCGTGGCCGCGCGCCAAAGCGGTGGTGATCCCGGTTTCAACCCGCGACTGCGGACAGTTCTGTTGAAAGCGAAACAGGCGAATATGCCGGCGGATAACATTGACCGCGCCATCAAAAAGGGAACCGGCGAATTACCCGGGGTGAGCTACGACGAAGTCACTTACGAAGGCTATGCGCCGGGTGGCGTGGCGTTGTTGGTCGATGTGTTGACCGACAACAAAAACCGCAGCGCGGCGGAGGTGCGCGCCATTTTTACAAAAAACCAGGGCAACCTGGCCGGTGCCAACGCGGTCAAGCATCTCTTTCAATATCGCGGTCAAATCATCGTTGCCGCCGAAACCGCTGACGAGGAACGCGTCATGGAAATCGCCCTGGAAAATGGTGCGGAAGACATGACGCGTTCGGGTGACACCTATGAGATTGTCACTGACCCGGCTGATTTCGAAAAGGTACACAAAACGTTGGAGGACAACGAGATCAAGACCGAACAAGCCGAGGTGATCTGGTTACCGATCAATGCGGTTCCAGTCACCGATGAACAAACAGCCCAACAGATCCTGCGCCTGGTCGAGGCCCTCGAAGACAACGAGGATGTCCAGGCGGTTCATGCCAACTTCGATATCGCGGACGAAATCATGGACAAACTGACTGCCGCGACGACTGCGTAAAGTCATCAAGGAATTTTCCTGTCACTTCGCGATGATGGATCCTGTCTCGAATCCCCTGGTCCCCCTCGCGTTACCATCCACAATGTTTNNTGGCACCCCTCGCGTTACCATCCACAATGTTTCTCTGTCATGCGCGTTATTGGCATTGATCCCGGCCTGCGATCGAGCGGTTTTGGTATCATCGATGTGACAGGCAACCGTTACCGTTGCCTCGCGTGGGGCGAAATCAAAAACCCGCCCAAACGGCTCCCATCACGCTGCCTGGTCAACATTGGTGATGCGATCCGCGACTTGTTGCATCAGCACCGTCCCGAAGTGATGGCGATTGAAGGTCTGGTGTATGTGCAAAACACCCGCATTGCCTTCACCCTCGGCCAGGTCCGCGGCGCCATGATCGCTGCCACGGCAGCTCAGGGACTGGATATCTACGAGTACGCACCACGACGGGTGAAACAGGCGGTGACCGGACGCGGCAGTGCCGGCAAACAACAGGTGGCCGGCATGGTTCGTGGCATGCTTGGCTTGGTGGAAACACCGCCAGCGGATGCTGCGGATGCCCTGGCCATCGCGATCTGTCACGCCGAAAGTCAGCGTGGGCTGGCGATCAAGCCGGCCAAACCGATTTAGAGCCCCGATCTGGTCACGAATCAGCAGGAGAAAATGGTTGTACGGCGGACCACCCGCTTCTATCTTTGTGCGAACTTCTGAGCGCGGGAGAACCTTCACATGGCCAAGATCGCCGTCTATCCGGGTAGTTTTGATCCTATCACCAACGGCCACCTTGACGTCATCGAGCGCGCGGCCCGGATGTTTGACCGGGTTCTTGTTGCCATCGCGGTGAATAGCGAGAAGGAATCCCTCTTCAGCCTGGATGAAAGAACGGNNTTTAACGGTTTGCTTGTCAACTATGCCCGCCAGGTCGGTGCCCACGTGCTGGTACGCGGTCTACGGGCGGTCTCGGATTTCGAGTACGAGTTTCAAATGGCCCTGATGAATCGGCGGTTGGATGCCCAGCTCGAGACAATTTTTCTGATGCCCAAGGAACAGTATACCTTTATCAGTTCACGGGTTGTGAAAGAGGTCGCGTCTCTCGGCGGTGCGGTAAACACGTTCGTCCCGCCGGTCGTGGAACGTGCCTTGAAACAGCGGTTTACTCTCTCGGGCGATTGACGCCAACCCCGGCCGGGTGCAGGGTAGATGAAGGAGGGCGGACGGCATGAAAATCAACGTCAAACGAATTCCCCCCGAAGGGGAAGCGATCTGCGGGGAGGACCCGGCCAGCATCCTTCAGCTGGAAGAAACCGATCTCCGTTTCTCCCACGACGTGACCTATGATCTCCATGCCCAGATCAGGGCAAACGCACTGCTGGTGACCGGTCGGTTGCAGACGGTGGTCGGCCTGCGATGTGGGCGTTGTTTGCGGCAATTTGAGCAACCCGTTGCCATTGAACAATTTGTGCTGCACCAGGAGCTGACCGGGGAAGACTTCGTGGACTTGACGCCGCAGATACGCGAAGATATTATCCTCGAACTTCCCCAACGTGCGCTTTGTCGCGAGGATTGTCGTGGGTTGTGCCCGCACTGCGGTGTGGATCGCAACCAGACAAGTTGCCAGTGTGACACGGCGCCGCGGGATCACCGCTGGGAAGGGCTGGATCAATTGAATTTGAAATAAAAGTACCCAACGGAGAGAGAGTTCATGGCAGTTCCCAAGCGCAAATCATCCAAGCGTCGCATTCGCAACCGCCGCGCTGCCGGTGCGTTCGAAGCGCCGCAGCTTTCAGTTTGTTCACAGTGCGGCGCCAGTGTGCGTCCCCATCGTGTGTGCCCGACCTGCGGCTATTATAAAGGTCGTCAGGTTGTTTCGGTCAGCGCCACCTAGATTCCTGCGCCGATGAAGATAGCAATCGATGCGATGGGGGGTGATCACGCGCCCCAGAACATCGTTGCCGGAGCAGTGCAAGCCCTGCGCCACAACGGGCCGATCTCGCGGCTCTACCTCGTTGGTGACCAGGACCAGATTGCGGCCGAGCTGAAGTTGCACGGTTCGACACCCGCCGCGGTCGAGATCGTTCACGCCTCCGAAATCATCGCGATGGATGACCCGCCGGTCCAGGCGGTCCGCCGCAAAAAAGACAGCTCGATGACGCGAGCCATCGACCTGGTCAAGGAAGGGGCGGCTGACGCCGTGGTTTCTGCCGGCAACACCGGCGCCCTGCTAACCGCCAGCCAACTCAAACTGCGCACGCTGCAGGGAGTGGACCGCCCAGCGCTGGCGGTGTTGATGCCCACGCCGAAACATGATTCGGTATTACTCGATGGCGGGGCCAACCTCGAGCCGCACCCGTCCAACCTCGTTCAGTACGCGGTCATGGGCAGCCTCTATGCCAAGCACATCCTTGGTTACCCCGACCCGCGGGTGGCGGTTTTTTCCATCGGCACCGAGGACATGAAAGGCAACGAGCTGACCCTCGAGGCGCATCGGATGCTCAAGTCGACCAATCTGAATTTCGTCGGCAACATTGATGGTCATGATCTGTTCGCCAACACGGCGGATGTGATTGTCACGGATGCTTTCGTGGGCAACGCCGTCCTGAAAGCCTGTGAAAGCACGGCCCGCCTGGTCTCCGCCTGGCTCAAGCAGGAGATGCGGCGCAACCCGCTGCGGATGTTCGGCGGGCTGCTGGCCATGGGCGCGTTTCGTGCCGTCAAGCGCAAGGCGGATCCGGATGAGTATGGAGGCGCGGTCCTGCTCGGGATCAATGGCATCTGCATCAAGGCACACGGTGCCAGTTCGGCTCATGCCATCAAACATGCCATCCGCGTCGCTACCGAGTTCGTCGAAACCCAGTTTAACGAACACATTATCGAAGAGATCCAACAATCGAATGACAGCATCCAACCAAACCAAGCTCCAGAACCCGCGATCGAAACTTCCGCCTAGATCGGTTCATATCATCGGCACGGGTTCCTACACGCCCGCGCGGGTCATGACCAACGCCGATCTCGAAAAAATCGTCGATACCACCGATGAGTGGATCGTCACCCGCACTGGTATGCGGGAGCGGCGGATCGCGTCCGAGCACGAGTGCACTTCGGATATGGGGGTACGTGCCGCGGAGCGCGCACTGGAACAAGCCGGGATTGGTGCCGAAGAGATTGACCTGGTGATCTGTGCCACCCTGACGCCTGATATGATGTTCCCGGCGACGGCGTGCTTGATCCAGCACCGCATCGGCGCCACCAAGGCCGCGGCCTTTGACATGGAGGCAGCCTGCTCTGGTTTTCTCTACGGATTGGAAATTGGTCAGCAATTCATCACCTCCGGCACCTACAACACCGTGCTTGTCGTGGCTGCCGAGAAATTGTCCACCATTGTTGACTGGGAAGATCGCAACACCTGCGTCTTGTTTGGTGACGGTGCGGGGGCAGCCATCCTGCGTAGTCGCGGCGAGGAACACGGCATTCTTACCACCTGCATGGGTGCCGATGGATCGAAAGCGGATATCCTGCTGATGCCCGCCGGAGGCGCCAAGTACCCGGCATCCAAGGAATCTGTCAGCAGCAAGATGCACTGTCTCAAAATGGCCGGCAAGGAAGTCTACAAGCATGCGGTGACCGCCATGCAAACCGCGGCGATTGACGCCTTGACCAAGTGCAATCTCACTGCCGCCGATATCAAGTGCGTCATTCCGCACCAGGCGAATGTGCGCATTCTCGAAGCCCTGGCCGATCGTCTGGAAATCCCCATGGAAAAGGTCTATATCAACCTCGACCGTTATGGGAATGTCTCGGCTGCTTCCGTGGCCATCGCCCTTGATGAAGCGGCGCGAGAGGGACGATTCGAGCGCGGGGACCTGATCTTGTTGGTGGTATTTGGCAGCGGTTTGACCTGGGCGTCCTGCGTGATCCAGTGGTGACTGTGATCGACCGAAACACGCGCAACCATCCCTCGGCTCGTTGACACCCTCACCAAGCGGTGCTAGTGTCCCCGAAGCTGCAACAGTTTGTTATGCCTGCCACCAAGAAAGATCAATCCGGTGTTTTTGACGGTGCTGTTCGATCCCGCCAGGTTCGGACCGCGGCCACGCTCGATCACGGTTTCCAGCTGACCACCAAGGGGATTACCTTCGTCAGCCAAGAATACCTACCGGAATGGACCGAGGTGGGCATTGAAATGAGGCTTCCGCAAGCCGATCCCGCCCCTGCCAGCACCTGCCAGATTGATTGTCACGGTGTCGTCGTTCAATGTTCCAAACGCCCAAACGGCGGTGGGTTTAGCGTGGCCCTGCTATTTCTCGACCTGCCCAAAAATGCGCAGGAGCGCCTGGCATCACCATCGGCAAACGATTGGCCAGCCAGCATCTCGATCTCGCGCTGACGCCCGCGTCCATGGACTATCTTCATAGCCTCCTCAAGTTTGCAGTCAACATGGGGGCGTCCGACGTGCACATCAAAGGTGGGCATCATGCCACCATCCGTGTTTCCGGCGAGTTGCACCCTGTGCAGGTCGACCCGCCCAGCGAGGAGCAGATGCAGGCCATCGTCGACCACATGCTACCGGAACATCTCGTGTCTCGGTTACAGCGCGAGAAAGAGGTGGACTTTTCGTACTTTGCCGAGTCTCTCGGGCGCTACCGCGTCAATGTGTTCCAACAACGCGGTTCCTTGTGTATCGCCATGCGCTACGTCAAGCAGGAGATCCCGAATATCGATGACCTGAAACTGCCGCCGCAAATCAGCGACATTGCCGCCGAAGACCGCGGCATCATACTGGTGACCGGGGCGACGGGGAGCGGCAAATCAAGCACGCTGGCGGCCGTGATCCAGTGCATCAACGAAACCCGCAAACGCCATATCATCACGCTCGAAGACCCGATCGAGTTTATCTTCACTGACCAGCAATCGATTATCGAGCAGCGCGAGGTGGGTTTGGACACGCTGAGTTTTGAACGCGCCCTGTCCCATGTCCTCCGTCAGGATCCGGATGTGATCATGATCGGCGAAATGCGCGACAGCCAGTCATTCATGGCGGCGCTCACGGCGTCGGACACCGGTCATCAGGTTCTCTCGACCCTGCACACGACAACGGCCTACCAATCCATCGGCCGGATTCTGGATTTTTTCCCGGCTCATGAGCGGGAACAAATTCGCCGCCAACTCGCCAGCAACCTGCGGGCGGTACTATGCCAACGGCTCGTGCCCTCCATCAGCGGCAGCGTGGTGCCGGCCGTGGAAATCATGCGGTCGACCCCCACCGTGCGCAAGTTGATCCAGAACGACCAGCTCGACAAGTTGTCGGCCGCGATCGAGACCGGTACCGAAGACGGCATGCAAACGTTCAACCAGGCGCTGCACAAGCTGGTGCAGGCCAAGCTGATCACCGAGGAAAATGCGCTGGCACACGCCACCAATCCCGATGCGCTCAAGATGAACTTGCGCGGCATTTTCCTCGACGAGTCGCGGCGTATCATGTCCTCTGCCTAGCCGCGCGAGCGGCAGTCACTGGTTCGCCCTGCCTCGGGCCCCTCTCCCCGAGCCATCGTCATCCGCAGTCGTCAAAGCGTCGTATTCACCACGGCCAGGCCTTGTCGTGAATACATGGTTTGCCTATCGTTGAATTCCTCTTTGCCGCAGGTATACTGCCCCCTGCGAGTTCTCCCGGTGACGTTCCATGACGCAGCAAACAACTGATACCATTGCCGCAATCTCCACCCCCGTTGGTGAGGGAGGGATCGCCATCATTCGGGTTTCCGGACCTGATGCGTTAACGGTTGGTGATTCTGTTTTTACTTCGGCCAACGGTCACGCATCGACGTTTCCATCCCACACGGTTCACTACGGGGCGGTGGGAATCAATGGCAACAAGATCGACACCGTCATGTTGACCGTGATGCACGCTCCCCGCACGTATACCGGTGATCATACCGTTGAGATCAATTGCCATGGAGGGATCCTGACCGCGCGTCATATCCTTGGCCTGTGCCTTGCCAACGGCGCACGGCTGGCCGAGCCCGGTGAATTTACGCGTCGGGCGTTCCTGGCTGGGAAGCTGGACCTGACCCAAGCCGAAGCCGTGATGGATTTGATCACGGCAAAAACTGACCGTGCTCAGGCAGCGGCACAGCGTGCCCTCGATGGCGCTCTCTCCTCAAGAGTCAACCTGGCACGCGAGGAACTCTTGCAAGTTCTGGCGCACCTGGAAGCGTACATTGACTTTCCCGAGGATGATATCGCCCCTGAGACCATGGACAAACTCGGCGGTCAGCTGGCAACAGTGACGACGGCGTTACAGCGGCTATTAGAGACGTCCCGTGAAGGCCGCATCATGCGGCACGGCGTGTCTGTCGCCCTGATTGGTCGACCCAATGCCGGCAAATCGAGCTTGATGAATGCCCTCCTCGGCCATGATCGCGCCATTGTTACGGAAGTCCCTGGTACTACGCGAGATACCATCGACGAGTTTTGTAGCATTGGCGGGGTCCCGGTTTGTTTGACGGATACCGCAGGGATCCGTGAAGCAAATGAAACGGTCGAACGAATCGGGGTGGAAAGAAGCCGTAAATCATTAGCGACATCAGATCTGCTGCTACATGTGATCGACGGCTCGGTCGACTACCACCGTGATGATACCCACATTGCCACTCATTATGCCGATCGTCCCGTGATCGTTGTCATTAACAAATCAGATCTCACCGAGTGTGTGTGCTTACCATCGGGCGTCGCCGAATTATTACCGGTCCGCGTCTCCGCCACGACCGGGATGGGCTTGGACGATCTGAGAAATCGCCTGCTCGACAAGTTCCATCTGGGCCTAGCCGGCAACGCCGCCAACGAGGTCCATGTCAACGAACGGCACGCCCGCGCCCTGCGGGTTGCCCTGGACCACCTTGGTGAAGCAGCCGCTGAGCTGAAAAGAGCAGAACCCCCGGAAATCGTCTCACAACATCTACGATTCGCGCTTGACGCCATGGGAGAAATTGTTGGCAAAACAACCACGGAAGATATTCTGGACAAGATATTTAGCCAGTTTTGTATCGGCAAATAACTTGACACATAAGAGTTGATATATTGGTTACATTTCGATCGAATGAATCTGACCTAAGGCTCCAAACATGATCGTTTATCCCGTTAAATATGATGTCATCGTGGTTGGTGGAGGCCATGCGGGCATCGAAGCGGCCTTGGCGGCGTCGCGCATCGGTTGTCGAACGCTCATGCTGACCACCAACCTGGATACGATCGGGCAAATGTCTTGTAACCCCGCCATCGGTGGGTTGGCCAAAGGTCACCTTGCTCGCGAGATTGATGCCCTTGGGGGCGAGATGGGGATCAACACCGACCAGACTGGTATCCAGTTCAGGATGCTCAACACCAAGAAGGGTCCTTCCGTTTGGGCGCCGCGGGCCCAGTGCGATAAACGGGCCTACCAGCAGCGCATGAAGCAGGTGGTGGAACGACAAACCAATCTCGACGTGAAACAAGCGATGATTGAAGATCTCGTCGTCGCGAACGACCAGGTCGAGGGGGTCATTACCAAAACCTCCGTCCGCTACAATGGCTCTACCGTGATTCTCACGACCGGCACCTTTTTGCGGGGGCTGATCCATATTGGGGAAAGTCGGGTGGAAAGCGGTCGCGCTGGGGAACCAGCAGCAATGGGTTTATCATCTACACTCCAAAATCTTGGGTTTGAATTGGGCCGTCTCAAAACCGGCACACCGCCACGCCTGAACCGTCGGTCCCTTGATTTCTCCAAAATGAGCATCCAGCCTGGCCAGGCACCACCCCCGTTCTTCTCCTACCGCACGGAGCGGACGTTCCACGTGGAACAGTTGCCCTGTTACATCACCTTCACTACTGAGGCGACGAAGGAAATCATCCAGCAGAACCTTCATCGATCGCCGATGTATTCCGGGCAAATTGACGCCGTGGGACCGCGTTATTGCCCTTCAATCGAAGACAAAATCGTTCGATTTGCTGAGAAAACCACTCATCAGCTCTATTTAGAGCCTGAAGGACGATCGACCGAAGAATTTTACGTCAATGGCGCATCAACATCTCTGCCAGAGGATGTGCAATGGGCATTCATCCGCTCCATCCCGGGCCTTGAAAACGCCGAGTTAATGAGGCCGGCTTACGCGGTCGAGTATGATTACAGCCTTCCTTACCAGCTGCACCCGTCGCTGCAAACCAAGCGAATACAGGGATTGTATTTTGCCGGCCAGCTGAATGGGACTTCGGGATACGAAGAAGCAGGCGCCCAAGGCCTGGTGGCCGGCATCAACGCCGCGCGGCAGGTCCAGGGACAATCAGCGATGGTTCTTACCCGCTCAGACGGGTACATTGGTGTTCTCATCGATGACCTGATCACCAAGAGTACCGAAGAGCCTTACCGGATGTTTACCTCGCGGGCGGAATACCGTTTGCAGCTACGCCAAGATAACGCCGATCTCAGGCTCACACCGATCGGATACCAGATGGGCCTTGTGCCTCGATCTCACTGGGATGTCTTTTCCTGCAAGAGAACGAGAATTTGCGAGGAACTGGAGCGACTGCGTTCCACGTGGAACAATGGTTTTAACTATGCGGATCTTCTACGTCGGCCAGAGATGACATACGATAAACTGCCGATCGCTGAGGCCTCGCTGGATGAGGATGTGCGCCAGCAGGTCGAAATCCAGATCAAGTATGAAGGGTACATTGCCCGAGACCAGAAACATATTGATCGATTCAAACAGTTGGAGTCCAAAGTCTTACCGCCAACGATCGATTACGACGGAATACGGGCTTTACGCACGGAATCTCGGCAAAAACTGGCCCGTTATCGGCCGTACTCGATTGGGCAAGCCGCCCGAATTTCCGGTGTGACTCCGGCGGATATCGCCATCCTTTTGGTCTGGCTGAAGAAGGGAACTCCAGCCGCTTCAGCCTAGGCTTTCGATCATCCCGCGAAACTCATCGAAGAGAAACTCGGCATCNNGGATCTTTGAATGAATCATGATCCACCGCAAAGCCATGGTTCTGCGAGGTGATCGCAATTTTGCCACTGGGCAGGTCTTTGACTGGTTGGTTGGCTCCTCGATGACCAAACTTGAGCTTGAAGGTTGTCCCGCCCAGCGCATGGCTGAGGATCTGGTGGCCCAGGCAAATGCCAAAGATCGGCAACTGACCGATGAGCTCGCGGACCGTCGCATGGGCATACTCCAATGGCTCAGGATCGCCTGGTCCATTGGAAAGGAACAAGCCACGCGGCTGATACGAAAGAATCTCTTCTGCAGTGGCCGAGGCCGGCACCACCTGGACCCGAAACCCTCGTTGGCGTAGTCGGCGGAGGATGTTGTATTTGATCCCGAAATCCATGGCGAC
>JABAHO010002028.1_pt1 | contig 13891 bp, 14 predicted proteins | sample 7062071 | NCBI WGS metagenome assembly JABAHO01 (sample SAMN14534356, study PRJNA622989) | marine sediment metagenome | biome: marine biome [ENVO:00000428]; feature: marine pelagic biome [ENVO:01000023]; material: deep marine sediment [ENVO:00002113] | place: India: Gulf of Kutch | collected...
CTCGAGCCGCGTGCCGACGGCTTCCGCAACTACTACGCGGCAGGCAATACGCGCTCCCCCGCGGAGCTCCTGGTGGACCGCGCCAACTTGTTGACCCTCACGGTTCCCGAAATGACCGTACTCGTCGGTGGGTTGCGGGCGCTCAACGCCAATACGATGCAATCGGCGCACGGCGTCTTCACGGACCGCCCGGGCACGCTGACCAACGACTTCTTCGTGAACCTGCTCGACATGTCCACGGAGTGGACGAAGTCGTCGGACACCCCCGGGATCTACGAGGGGCGGGATCGCAAGAGCNNTTCCAAAGAAAAGTTTGTCAATGACTTCGTCGCCGCCTGGACCAAGGTGATGAACCTCGACCGCTTCGAGGAGCGTCCCCCCGGCATGACGACCGCCGCGCGCTGACATTCGCGGGGCGCCGATCGGGATGCCGCGTCCCCCACTCGGGGGGCGCGGCGTCTCGGCGTGCAGGCCTTTAGGGGCTCCCGCGCCTCTAGCGTTTCGTCGCCCGGCTCATCAGGAAGTCCTGGCGCACGACATTGTCGCNNTATTCCGCGATCAGCGCATCGAATTCGTCGCGGAAGCTCGCGAGACGATCGGGGGTGTCGGCAAGCGACTTCACCAGCGCTTCGATCGGGCCCGCGTTGTTCTCGTAGAAGAGCCGCAAATGCGCCGGGCTTAGCGTTTGAAATTCGATTCGCGCGCGATCGAAGCGGAGGTCGGTGACCGCGTCGCCGAGGCGCTCCCGCACGACGCCGGGCTCGCCCCAGTCGACGGGTCGAGCCGCGCCCTCCGGCGGCGGTGGAGCGTATCCTCCAATCAGGACGAACATCCTCCCGATGAACAACTCGGGTGGCCAGGTGGAAAACGCGATCGTTCCACCCGGGCGCAGGACGCGGAGCATCTCCGAGACGGCGACCGCCGGCCGCGGACCGAACATGTGGCCGAACTGACTCAGGACCGCGTCGAACTCGGCGTCGGCGAAGGGAAGCGACTCCACATCGGCTTCGCGGAACTCCGCCGTGAGACCCGCGACTTCCGCGTTCACGCGTGCTCTCTCGAGGAGCGCGGGGGTGAGGTCGGCCCCCGTCGCGACGGCCCCCCGGCGCGCCGCGGTGAGGGCCACCACACCGGTCCCACACGCCACGTCGAGCACGCGCTCGCCGGGGCCGATGCCGGCGAAGTCCACCAACCGGGGAGCGGCGGTTCCCGTGATGGGCTCGAAGGACACAAAGCTCGACCACCCCTCGCGGGCGGCTTCTTTCATTTTTGCAAAGGGATCCATCGAGTCTCCTGGGGTGTTGGGCGCGCGGCGGTCGGCGGGGCTGGGCCAGATCACACACTGGGTCGGCGCGCCCGATCTACCTATCGTAGGCATAGCGCGGGAGGGTTCTCATGACACCGAAGGAAATCGTCGCGTACGCGGAAGAGGTCCACCGATCGCGGGACGTGGAGCGGATGCTCAGCTGTTTCGACCCCGAGATCGTGGCCTATTGGAACGGGCAGAAGATCGCGCAGGGCCTCGACGAGCTCCGCGCCTTCTACAAGTCCTTCTTCGACAAGCTCCAGGACTTCACGCTGACCAAGACGCTGCGCGCGGCCACCGGAGACATGATCGCGGTCGAGTGGACCCACACCAAGACCGACGAGCACGGCAACGTCTACGACGGCCACGCCGCGGAGTTCTGGACGATGCGCGGGGACCGCCTGGTCGAATGGCACGCCTACTGCACCGAATATCCGAGGATCGGGCGATGACGCGGAACGCGCGCGACGCCGAGCTCCTCCTGGTCGGGAGCGTTCCCCTGGACAGCGCCGACGCGGTCTTCCGCACCTGTGGCGAGAGCCTCGGGGCCCACGTGGCCGCGCTTCCCGACGGAGAGGTGGGGGATCGCTCGATCTGGATCGTGTGCCAGGCGTACCGGGTGTTTCACGAACATCCCGATCTCGAGACCCTCGACCGACCCCACGATCCGGACCCCGAAAAGGCGTGGATCCCGAAGGGCTTTTCAGAAGGGATCTGGAGTTTTCGCGCCAAGCCGGGGGTCGAGCGCGTGGACTTCGACGACCTGCGCTACGCCACCTGGGCGCGGGAATCGTACGACGTGTTTCGCCGGCTGCGCGAGGACGGCGAACTGCCCGCCGAGCTTCGCTTTCAGGTGAGTCTCCCCACGCCGGCCGGTGCCCTCTCGTTCTTCTTTCTCGACCCCGACGAAATCCGTCGGCATCTGCCCAGCTACGAAGCGGCGATGCTGCGCGAGGTCGACCAGATCGCCGCGGCGATCCCCGCCGAGGACCTCGCGATCCAGTGGGACGTCTGCTGGGAGGTGCTCGAGATCGATGGCGCGACGCTCCCCTGGGCGCTCCCCGACCCCTGGGAGCGATTCGTCGAAGCCCTCCCGAAACTCAACAACGCCGTGCCCGAGGGCGCGCTCCTCGGCCACCACCTCTGCTACGCCGACCTCGGCCACCGACACATGATCGAGCCCAAGGATCTCGAGACCTGTGTGCGGATGGCCAACGCGACGGTCGCCGCATCCAACCGTCCCATCGACTGGATCCACATGCCGGTTCCGCGCGACCGCGACGACGACGCGTTCTTCGCGCCGCTATCGGGCCTCGACACCGGCGACACGCGGATCTTTCTCGGCCTCCTCCACCATACGGACGGGGAAGCGGGGAGTCGGCGTCGCCTGGCCGCAGCCTCTCGCCATCTCGAGGGCTTTGGCCTCGCGACCGAGTGCGGCTTCGGTCGGCGGGCGCCGGAGACCCTTCCCGCTCTGCTCGAACTCCACGCCACGCTCGCGGCGGAGCGGAGTTCCTGAGCGAGCGAGGCCCCGGGGTTCGCGAGCTCACTCGTTCCGACCGCGGTGGCCTCGCCCGCGGACGGAAGCAGTGAACGACGATCAGTTGGGTGAATGCGCCTCGAGGCCGAGCGCCGTGGCGCCCCAGTTTTCCGCGGTGCGGTCGCTGTTCATCATGTAGTGGGTGCGCACCATCGCCATGTCGCGCGCGATCCGCTCCATCGGCTGGCCGAGCTGCGTCGCGCTCGTGCCGCTCGCTTCGAAGAGCAGATCGATCGCTTCGCGGCACAGGGCGCCGACCTGCTGGACGGCCATGAAGGCGCGGCGTTGCGCCTCCTCACTGAACTCGATCGGCCCCTCCCGCCCGGACTCGGCGAGCGCGTTCTGGCGACGGATGATGGCGTCGAGAACGGCCGCCGCACCGTCGACCTTGCCCCGTGCATACCCGAGGCGTCGCTGCACCGAGCGCTCCTCGCGAAGGGCGCCGAAGGGAAAGAACGGGTTAGTCTTGGTCATCGCCCGTTCGCGATACGCGTCGATCGCGGATTCCGCGAGGCCGACACAGATACTGCTGATCTCGGCGGCGAACACTTCCATCGGCGGCGTGCGGTAGAAGGGGTTGTCGAGCACCCCGAATCCCGGTGCCTCGCCCGCGAACCACGCGGCCTGGGAGAGAAAGCGGCTCTCGGGGACGAAGACGTCCTCGACCACGGCCTGCTTGGAGCCGGTGGCACGCATCCCGGTCACGTGCCAGTTGTCGAAGATCTCGTAGTCCGCGCGCCGGATCGCCACGAGGGCCAGATCCTTGGGGCTTCCGTCTTCTTCGGGGACCACGGCCGAGACGGCGAGCCAGTTGGCGTGCTCCCCGCCCGAGTTGTAGTTCCACTTGCCGGTGACGCGGTATCCGCCGTCCACCGGGACGGCGCGGCCCTGCGGCGCAAAGATGAGCGGCGCGCGGAAATCGCCGTCCTCGCCGTACATCTCGATCTGCCCCGCCTCGGGAAATGCGGAGATGTGGAAGGTATGGGCGGCCGTGAGACACAGGACCCACCCCGAAGAGCCGCAGCCCCGGGAAATGTTGGTCATGACATCGCAGAAGGTGCGCAGGCCCATCTCGTAACCGCCGAAGCGTCGCGGCTGGAGTATTCGGTAGAACCCGGCGTCGAGGAAATCCCGAATGGTCTCGGGCGGGAGATCTCGCTGCTGGTCGGCCGCTTCGGCTCGTTTTCGAAGCACCGGAATCATCGCCTCCGAGCGTGCGACGACGTCCTCGCGTGAGAGCTGCGACTCCGGGACGGACAGATCGGGTTGCGGACTCACGGGATCCTCCCTCGTCGCCACCTTCCATCATCGCGCGGCGCGCGACGTCCATCAAACGAGGGCCGCCGATTTCGCGCCAAAGCGACCGGGGGGTACACTGCCCCCCTTCCGCCGAACCCCAAGGACTGTCCGATGAGTTACCCCCGCCGCGTCGCCGCGACTCCGACCCACGCCCCGCAGGTGCTGATCGTCGGTGCCGGGCCCACCGGGATGGTGGCGGCCATCGAGCTGCGCCGGCGCGGGATCGAGTGTCGGTTGATCGAACGCCGCAAGGGCCCGGTCGACACCTCGCGCGCGATCACCATTCACGCCCGCACCATGGAAATCCTGGACGACATCGGCATCGCGGGTCGTTTCCTCCACGGGGGTGTCCACAACACCGGCTACCGCTTCCACTTCCGCGGAAGCGAGGTGGAGCCGCGTCTCGACTACACACGGCTTCCCACGCGCTTCCCCTTCGTCTGTATGTTCAACCAGAACGAGACCGAGAAGATCCTCCGCGATCACCTCGAGCACGATCTCGGTCTCGCCATCGAGTGGGAAGCCGAGCTCACCGACATCCGCGAGGAATCCGACGGCGCGTTGCGCGCGACGATTCGCCACGGGGGCGAGGGGGGGCGGGAAGAGGAGGTCCTTCCCGAATGGGCGCTCGCCTGCGACGGACTCCACAGCCCCACCCGAGAATCGCTCGGGATCAAATACGAGGGAACCGAGTTCGAAGGCCTCGTGATGCAGATGATGGACTGCGAGCTCCGCAACTTCGACGGCGAAGACACACTCCTCCACTACTACATCTCGCAGAACACCTTCTTGATGATCGGCCGCCTCGAAGGCCCGAACCACCGGGTGCTGGTGTCGAGCCAGGGCGACGTGGATGAGATCGCGAAGAGCGACCACATCACGCCCATCGTCGCGGCGGACCTTCCAGAGGTGGAACTCGGCGACCCGATCTGGAAGACCACATGGGAAATCTGGATCCGCAAGGCGGAGCGCTACCGGCAGGGGCGTGTGTTCTTGTGTGGCGAAGCGGGGCACATCCACTCAGTGGCCGGGGGACAGGGGTGGAATGTCTCGATGCAAGACGCCTACAACCTGGCCTGGAAACTCGCCCTGGTGATCGAGGGGCGTGCGCGGGAAGCGCTCCTCGACAGCTACGAAGCCGAACGCGAGCCGGTGTCCGAGCAGGTCATCGAGGGAAGCTCGGCCATCCACGAGATCATCATGTCCCACGGACAGGGCCTCGAAGACCGGATGGCGCTCACCCAGACCAAGGGCTGGAACGACAACGCCGTCGCCCGGATCTCGGGCCTCAGTTACAACTACCGCGGGGTGCACAGCCTCCCCGACGGCTGCAACAACGACGCCGTTCCCGCGATTGGAGACCGCGTTCCGGACGTCGAGCTGTCACCGGCGCTCCGCCTCCACCGTCTCCTCGCGCACACCCGCTACACCCTGTTGATCATCTTGGATGACGTGAACGAGGATTCCCTCGCGCTCGCACGCGGTGTCGCGGACGGCCTCGCGCGCGACTACCCCGATGCGGTGCGGGTGGAGCTCGTCGCACCGACGACACCCTACCCCTGGGCGGGTGTGCTGCCGGTCGAGGACCCGGAAGGGAAGGTGGCGGCGGCGCTCGACACCCTGCGAGGGGGGGAGCTCGTGCTGGTGCGTCCCGATGGGTACATCGGCTGTCGCGCGGCGCTGGGCTCCGCGGTCGCGATGCGGCAAGCCATGGACGCGGTTCTCGTAAAACGCGCCTAGCGACGGCGCAGGTCTATCCCTCGTCGCGCGGGAGAAGGTCGGCGACCGAACCCCGGCCCACCGCGGGATAGGTCATCAACTCCACGAGGTTGCCGTCCGGGTCGCGGGTGTAGACGCTGGTGCCCTGTCGCCGCCCCGCGTCGGCGCCACCGGGTTGATCGAAGGGTCCGAAGGCGATCTCGCCGCCGGCGTGGCGGATCAGGGCTTCGGCCTCTTCGATACTGCCCTCGAAGACGAAGCAGAGGTCGCCGCAGCCCGGTTCCGCGGCGGGCCCGCGCGCCTCGAAACCCGGATTCTGCCAGAGCTTCGGATCATGGAAGTTGAGTTTTGCGTGCGGCCCCACCTGGATCGCGAAGGCGGGGATCTTGCCCGAGCGCCACTGCTCCTCGTAGAGCACCGGCATCCCGAGCTTCTTGTAGAACGCGATCAGCGCTTCCGGGTCTTTCGCCGGGAGCGCACAGTGGTCGTATCCGGTGATGGGCATGGAAGAAGAATACGGGGCGCCGCCGGTTCGTGCCGGCGCCCCCTCTCGGCTACNNCGGCTACCCGCCGTAGAAGGTCTTCTCGCCCAGGTCCTTGAGCGCCAGGGTGGCGTCGTCGGGCCGACCTTCGATCTCGCTTTGCACCGCGGCATCCACCACTTTGCCGACGAAGAGTGAGTGGTCCCCCTCCTCGACGGTCGACACCAACTCGCACTCGATGGCCGCCACTGCGGCGGAGAGCACCGGTGCCCCCGTGCTGCCCTTGCGGAACACCTCCCCGCCGATCTTGTCGCCCTCGCGTTCCACCGGTTTGAAGAACGCGAAGGCCTGTCCCTGATGGCTCTTCCCGAGGACCGACAGTGCGAACACACCGGCCTCTTTGATGATGTCGTGACCGGCCGAATCCTTCTTGACCCCGACGGCGAGGAGCGGTGGCTCGAAGGAGCACTGTGTCACCCAGTTGACTGTCGCCGCGGTGACNNCACATAGAGCCCGTAGGGAATCGCGCGGAGTGCGGTTTTCTTGGCTTCGGCGTCCATCGATCTCTCCTGGGATCCGTCCGAACGTCGCGTCGGACCTCGGTTGGAGGAAGCGCGTAGGATGCCGCGCCTTCGGGTCGCCTCAAAATGGTAGGCGCCTGGCGCGGACGCCCCAACGGATGACCTGCCCTAGGCTCGGGAGCGGTGGCTCCTGAGAAACGAGGGGAAGCTTTGGCCTACCGCGTGGATCTCGGCTCACAGCGCTATCGCTTCGACACCCTGCGCACACTGCTCGCGAAGGCGAGCCCGCCGCGCGCCGGCGATCGGCTGGCCGGCGTGGCGGCGGGGTCGAACGAGGAGCGCGTCGCGGCGCGCTTTGCACTCGCGGAGCTCCCGCTGGGCACCTTCCTCGACGAGGCGGTGGTTCCCTACGAAGACGACGAGGTGACCCGGCTCATCGTCGACAGCCACGACGAAGAAGCGTTCGCCCCCGTGCGCTCGCTCTGTGTCGGCGAATTTCGCGAGTGGTTGCTCTCGGACGACGCGGACGGCGCGGCCCTCAGCGCGTTGGCGCCCGGACTCACCCCGGAGATGGCCGCGGCGGTGTCCAAGCTGATGCGCAACCAGGATCTGATCGCCGTCGCGCGGAAGATTCGGGTCGTCACCGCGTTCCGCAACACCCTGGGGCTCCCCGGTCGTTTCTCGGTGCGCATCCAGCCCAACCATCCCACCGACGACCTCGCGGGCGTGAGCGCCTCCATCGTCGACGGCCTGCTCCTCGGCTGTGGCGACGCGGTGATCGGGGTGAACCCCGCCACCGACAGCCCCGCCCGCACCGCCGACCTGCTCCACGCCCTCGACGAATTGATTCGCCGGTACGCGATTCCCACCCAGTCCTGTGTCCTCGCGCACCTCACCACGACGCTCGAGGTGATCGAAGCGGGTGCGCCGGTCGATCTCATCTTTCAATCGATTGCGGGCTCCGAGGCGGCCAATCACAGCTTCGGCGTCTCGCTGGCCCTCCTCGAGGAGGGTCTCGACGCCACCCGGGCGCTCGGCCGCGGCACGCTGGGCGACAACGTCTTCTATTTCGAAACGGGGCAGGGGAGCGCGCTCTCTGCGGACGCGCACCACGGCTGCGACCAACAGACGATGGAGGCGCGCGCCTACGCCGTGGCGCGTCGCTTTGCGCCGCTCCTGACCAACACCGTGGTCGGCTTCATCGGCCCCGAGTACCTCTACGACGGGAAGGAGATTCTGCGCGCGGGTNNTGCGCGCGGGTCTCGAGGATCACTTCTGCGCAAAGCTCCTGGGCGTCCCGATGGGTTGTGACGTGTGTTACACGAACCACGCCGAGGCCGACCAGGACGACATGGACACCTTGCTCACGACACTCGGCGTCGCCGGCTGCAACTTCATCATGGGTGTTCCGGGGGCGGACGACGTGATGCTTCACTACCAGAGCACCAGCTATCACGACGCCCTCTATCTGCGCAGCGCCCTCGGCCTGCGACCGGCGCCCGAGTTCGAAGCGTGGTTGCAGGAGATGGAGGTGCTCGACGCCGAGGGGCGTGTGCGGCCCCGCCTCGGCGCGGGCGCGGGGCGCCTGCTTCCCGCTCCGGGCACGCCCGGCGAGAGGGACACGCGGTGAGCGCAACCCGCGACCCCTTCGAGGCGCTTCGAAGCATGACCCCGGCGCGCGTGGGCCTGGGGCGCAGTGGCGACGCCCTCCCGACCCGGGCGGTCCTCGACTTCTCGCTCGATCACGCCCGCGCCCGCGACGCCGTGTGGGCGGAGCTCGACACCGACGCGCTCCGGATCGNNGCCCGCTTCCCCGACGGGTCCCACTTCGAAGTACGCGAAGTGCGCAGCGCCGCGTGCGATCGCAGTGAGTTTCTGCAGCGGCCCGACCTCGGCGCGCAACTCGATGCGCGCGACGCGGCGCGGCTCGCCCGCAGCGACCGGGACATCGCCGTCGTCCTCGCCGACGGATTGTCGGCTCACGCGGTGCAGGCCCACGCGGTCCCGACGCTGGTCGCGCTCGTCGAAGCCCTTGGGACCGACGCGCTCGCACCTCTCACGATCGCCCGCCAGGCGCGGGTGGCCCTGGGCGACCCCATCGGCGCCGCGCTGGGCGCGCGCCTCTCGGTGGTGTTGATCGGCGAGCGCCCCGGCCTCTCGAGCCCCGACAGCCTCGGTGCCTACCTCACCTACGGGCCTCGCCCCGGGCGGAGCAATGCAGAACGGAATTGCGTCTCGAACATCCGCCCCGAGGGTCTGCCCCCGGAAGTGGCCGGTGCGCGGATCGGATCGCTCGCGCGCGAGGCGCTGCGTCTCCAGATCTCAGGGATCGCTCTCAAGGACCGCGACGAATCGACGACGTTGGAACGCGTCGCACATGCGGAGCTCCCCGCACCGGTTTCCGCGGAGAAGGGCTGAACGCGTCGGCCGTTCCGGGTGTCGGGCGCTGCTACCCTGAATTCTCACCTTCCCACTTTCGGGGGCCGCGGCGATGACGGTGGTGTTCCAGATCGTGTTGTGGTCGCTGGGCGCGGTTCTCACGGTGGCCAGCCGCCTGAGCGAGCGCGTCCGTTCGCAGCTCGCCCGCGAGTTCGTCGTGGTGCTGGAGAGCGACGACGGCGTCGCCCGGAGTTTCTGTTTCGAAAGGCGCCGCGTGGTTTCCCGCGCCGGGAGGGCTCAGGGAGCGCGCTGTACGGTCCGCTTTCGCACCTCCGCGATCGGGTTGACCACGCTGTTGTCTCCGGACGCCGTCGACCGCATCTACGACGGGCTCCACACGGGCGATGTGGAGTGCGACGGCCAGGCGGCGTACCTGCTCTGGTTCTACCAGTTGGCGATCGGCCTGGTTCCCTTGGGCCGTCCGCAACGCGAGGCGTGGCCGGACTCCTATGTGGCCCACGATCCGACGCGCCGCGCCGCCGACCGAATCACCCGCGAGCCGGCGGTGGCGGAGCTCGACCCCACCCTGGACGGCGGCGCACGCGCAACGCGACAAGCTGATGCTCTGGCAGGTGGGACAGGGCGGGGAGCCCTCCGGCCGCTTCACGCGCCATCGGATCGTCGTGGAGGGAACGCCGGGAGAATCGGCCACGCCCTCCCCGGACATCGACGGAGCGCGCCCGGCCGCGGAGCCCTCGCGATGAGCGCCGAGGCCGTGCTGAATGAACGCGCGCGCGGTTGGCTGCGCTTTATCTGGGACAAGGCGACGACAGCGGACGACTGGTCGGTGGACGGCGATCCGCACCCCTGGTGGGATCGCAGCACCACCGCACCGATGTGCGCCTTCCCGCGCTTCGATCTGTCCGAGACCTCCTACGCGCTCCCGCTCCTCGTCGATCAGACCCCGGCGTGGCGCGAGGTGTATTCGCGCATCGCCGACGAGTTGGTCGGCCGCTACACCACCTTCTGGGCCGCCATCGATTGGTTGACGCTCCTCGGCCCCGATCCGCACCAGGCCGAGTACCCGCCCGAGTGGCAGGTGTTCATGCCCGAGACGCTGCGCGGCCACTACGACCCGCCGGGTTGGACCGCCAACGGCGTGGAGCCCTGGGGTCTTCAACCCGACCCGATCGGCGCCGACGGNNCACTGCGAGAACACCAAGATCTGGCCCTACTGCCTGAGTGCGGCGGGCCTGTCCCTCCAGCTCTACGACAAGGTCTTCGGAACCGGCACGCACTGGGTCTACGACCAGTGGGTGGAGTACGCGAAGCGCCACTTTGCCACCCGCAATGGCCGCGGGGAAGTCGAGGCCTTTGCGTTCTATTACGATCCCCTCCAAAAGATCGCCTACAACCTGCCCGACAAACTCTCGGGCTACGGGACGCTGGCGCCGCTCTTCTATCTCTACCCGCAGGCGCCCGAGTTCGGAGCCGAGCTCTACGAGGCGGGGATTCGCAAGATCGGGTGGAACGCCGCGGTGGGCGCGCTCGTCCAGCCCATCGACGACCCGCGCTGGCTCACCATCGTGTTGATGCTCGCCCGGGAGATGGGCGACACGACTACCGAGACGCGTCTCACGGCGGTGGCCGAACGCGAGTACGGCCCCGACTTTTTTGCGAACGACCCCGATCGCTTCGCCTGGCGCTTTGGCCTCGACGAACCCCACCCGCGCGGCCAACTCAACGGGCTGCTCATTCTGAGCGAGATCGGCGCGCCGGGTGCCTGGACCCGCGTCTACACCGGCGTCCACGAACATCAGTTCGACCTCCCCACCGTCGAGGGCGTCGACTACCCGCGCATGGGTCTCGCGTCGGCGCGGAACGACCCGACGTCGGGCGCGCTCGAGCTCGAGACCTACGCGGCCACNNCCGCCCACAACGAGCGCGGAGCGCGCGTCCTCCACGTCTCCACCTATGCCGCCACGGCTGCCGATCGCGGCGAGGCGACGAGCTGGCGAATCACCCAGCTCCCCAACCCCCGCGGCGCGATCGTCGTCCGCGACGGCGAGCGCTACGAACGCTGGCGAGCCGTGTCCGATGTTTCGATCGAGATCGAAACGGACATCGGCAGCCACGACTTCCGCATCGAGTGGGGCACGCCTGGTGGCGCGGCGGCGCTTCGCAATGGCGGCGGCCGTTCCGCGCTCTCGAACGCCGGCTCGGGTGCGGCGAGCGTGGGCGCTCCGGCCGCGCCCATCCAATACCGCGCGGCAGCTCCTGCGAGCTGCTGTCCCTGCTGCTAGCGGGCCCCGGCGGGAGACCGAGGGTCCAAGCGCTCAGCGGCTCTCGAGATCGACCTCTTCGACGACCGGGGCGTCTTCCACGGTGTAGGCGCGGATCATCTCGTTGAAGGCGAGGATGCGGGCGGCGTTCTTGCCGATATCGCTGCGGCCGTCGCGGGACTTGGAGCGTGTGTCGATCGCGGTGCTCTTGCAGCGCGAATCGGTGGGGACGGGGCAGCGCGCCGAGTGCCGCATCCGGACGGTGATGTCGTCGACAAAACGGAAGATCCGCGTTTCGTCGGTGGCCTCGAACACAAAGATGTCGGGGCGCTGGATCGTGATGGTCCAGCCCAGACGTCTGGCCACATCCATCACGATGGGAAAGTTGACATCGGGCTCGCCACCCACATAGATCGTCTCGACGTCCGGGTAGGCGGCCTTCTGGCCGGTGCGCGAGACCTCCGGGAACGACCAGTCGCCCCCGAGCATCACGATGCCAAAGAACTCGGGCGGGTCTTCGAGGTCGGTACTGATGTCGTTGATGGGCTTGAACTCGTGCGACTGCTCTTCGATGAAATCGGCCGGCCGGTAGGCCACGGCATACACACTGTCGAGAGTGGCGTTGGCACAACTGCCCGCGTCGTTGCACTCACCCGGTGTCGTGCGGAAGCCCCGGGTCACGATGACCGTGGACAGCACCATCAGCACCAGGCTCCCCAGGACGAAGCCCCAGACGGCTCGGCCGCGTCCCGTGCGCCCGCCGGCCCGNNGCCCGAAGCCGGCGACCGGCGCGAGTACGCGGATGTGGGCGAGCGCGGGCCCCACCCCCAGCAAGACGAGCGACGCCACACCCAGAAGTGCAGAAAAATGGGCTGATTTCGAACGTGTGGTCATGGACCTGCCTCGGCCGGGCAGCGTTTCGCCGCGGATTCGGTGGATAGAAAGCAGTGAGGCTACGCGGAAAACCCCGATCTGTAAATCAAAGCCCGTCCCGCCGCGGGCAGAAGAGCCCGCGTGCCGGCGTAGCGGGTCACCGCGTCTCCCGGCCATGTTCGCCGCGCGTGAACCAGCGGCTCCCGCGCTACGGGAGTGCCGCTCCCGCGACGCGGATGGCGCTCTTTCGCCCCAGGCCGTCCGGGTACCGGGTCGGGTCTGGAGTGCTGGACCCACGCGAGGTCTTGTACGAGTATCCCGGCCATGCCGATTTCCCCGANNGCCGGGGATCCAGATGGTCGACAAGACGATGGAACTCGCAGAGGAGGGCAACGTCGCCGCGCAGTTCAGTCTGGCCCTCATGTACCACTACGGCACCGGGCTCGACGAGGACATCGCCCAGGCCGCCACCTGGTACGAAAAGGCCGCAGAGCAGGGCCACGTCGACGCCCAGTACTACGCGGGTCAGGTCTACCGCGACGGCGCCGGCGTGTCCGCCGATCCCCAGCGCGCCGCCGACTGGTTCGAAAAAGCGGCCGAAACCGGCCACGCCAAAGCGCAGTACGCGATCGGGCGGCTCCACGACGGGTCGAGCGCCGAAGCGGACGGCACCCCGGACGCCGAGGTCCCGCTGCTCCGGGACGACAAGACCGTGGCCGCCAAGTGGTATCTCCTGGCCGCCGAGCAGGGTCACCCGGACGCCCAATATCACCTCGGCTACCTGAACCGCTATGGCCTCGGGATGCCGGTGAACCTGGTGGACGCCTACTTCTGGTGGGAGCTCAGTCGTCACCGCCAAGACCGCTCCGGCTTCGAACAAAAGAAGCTCGCTATCGAGATGGGCGACGACGGCAACTTCACCATGAACCGCGAACTCGTCGAGGCCGCCAAACTCAAAGCCGACTTCTGGATCGAGGCCCACCCCGAATCGGGGCTCCGGGCCCGGCCGCAATCGCGGCGGCTCTCGAACCCCGGAGTGTCGCGCTAGGGGGGCGCACCCGGGCCGGGCTCAAGCGCCACCAGGCACGCGCTCCGCGGTGGACGACCGGCGGGACCGATGAAGTACAAGACGAAAGCGCTCACCGCGAAGACCTGGTCGGATTTTGCGCGGCTGGTCGACGCCAACAACGGCATCTGGGGCGGGTGCTGGTGTATGTGGTACCACGGGAAGGGCGCGAGCGCGGATGACGATCCCCCGGAGACCAAGCGGGAGCGAAAGGAGTGCCTCGTTCGCGAACAAGGNNCTTCGATGGAAACGATTGCGTCGGCTGGTGCCAGTTCGGGTCGCCAGACGAGCTGCCGCGTATTCACAATCAGCGTGCCTATCAGGCGACCGATCCGAAGCTCCCCGACTGGCGGATCACCTGTTTCTTTTCGGGCAAGGGCTATCTCGGCAAGGGCGTGGCGTCTGCGGCGCTCGAGGGCGCAAT
>JABAHO010007653.1_pt1 | contig 13828 bp, 18 predicted proteins | sample 7062071 | NCBI WGS metagenome assembly JABAHO01 (sample SAMN14534356, study PRJNA622989) | marine sediment metagenome | biome: marine biome [ENVO:00000428]; feature: marine pelagic biome [ENVO:01000023]; material: deep marine sediment [ENVO:00002113] | place: India: Gulf of Kutch | collected...
TACGGACGCGTCTCGCGCTTCGGCATGGTGGCCTTTGCCTCGAGCCTCGATCAGGGCGGCGCCATGGCGCGCAGCGCCGAGGACGCCGCCTGGCTGCTGGCCGCGATGGCGGGCTTCGATGCACGCGACTCCACCAGCATCGACAGGCCGGTGGAGGAATACCCGGCGATGCTCGCCGAGCCGCTCTCGGGCCTGCGCATCGGACTGCCCAGGGAGTACTTCGACGAGGGCCTCGACGGCCAGGTTGGCACGTGCGTCGAGCAGGCGATCCGCGAGCTCGAACGTCTCGGCGCGATCATCGGCGACGTCAGCCTTCCCCATGCGTCACTGTCCGTACCGGTCTACTACGTGGTCGCCCCTGCGGAATGCTCGTCCAACCTGTCACGCTACGACGGCGTGCGCTACGGCTATCGCGCCGAAGGCGCCACGGATCTGCTGGACATGTACAAGCGCAGCCGAAGCGAAGGCTTCGGCACCGAGGTCAAGCGACGCATCATGGTCGGCACCTACGTGCTCTCGGCGGGCTACTACGACGCCTACTACCTCAAGGCCCAGCAGCTGCGCAGGCGCATCAGCGACGACTTTCAGAAGGCCTTCGAGACATTCGACGTCCTCGCCGGGCCGACCACCCCGCATGTCGCCTTTCCCATCGGCGAGAAGTCCGATGACCCCATTGCCATGTATCTCTGCGACGTGTACACCACCGGGGTCAATCTCGCCGGCCTCCCGGCGGCATCCGTCCCGGCAGGATTCGCCCAGGCCTTGCCCGTCGGGCTGCACCTCATCGGAAACTATTTCGAGGAAGCGCGTCTCCTGAACGTCGCTCACCAGTACCAGCAGGTGAGCGACTGGCACGCGCGCATACCGCCGGGCATGGGCTGAGTCGGCACACGCGGCGCGCAGACATGCATTGGGAACCCGTTATCGGTCTCGAGATTCACGCCCAGCTCGCGACCAGGAGCAAGATCTTCTCGGGCGCCGCCACCGCTTACGGAGCGGCGCCGAACACCCAGGCGTGCGCGGTGGATCTGGGTCTTCCGGGGGTCCTGCCGGTGCTCAACGCCGAGGCGGTGCGCATGGCCATCGCGTTCGGACTCGCCATCGATGCGCAGATCGCGCGGCGCTCGGTTTTTGCCCGCAAGAACTACTTTTATCCGGACCTGCCCAAGGGCTATCAGATCAGCCAGTACGAGCTGCCCATCGTCCACGACGGACACGTCGAGGTCACGCAGGAGGACGGTGAAACCTTCCGAGTCGGCATAACCCGCGCGCATCTGGAGGAAGACGCCGGAAAATCCCTGCACGATGTCTTCCAGGGCATGACGGGAATCGATCTCAACCGCGCCGGCACGCCGCTCATCGAGATCGTCTCCGAACCCGACATGCGCTCGGCTGCCCAGGCGGTCGCCTACATGCGCGCCGTGCACTCTCTGGTCCGCTACCTCGGCATCTGCGACGGCAACATGCAGGAGGGATCGTTTCGCTGCGATGCCAACGTCTCGCTGCGACCCGCCGGCGCGACGACGCTCGGCACCCGCACCGAGCTCAAGAACCTCAACTCCTTCCGCTTCGTGGAGCGCGCTATCGAGTTCGAGATCGCGCGTCAGGCGGAGCTGCTCGAAAGCGGCCGGCCGGTGATCCAGGAGACGCGTCTCTACGACGAGGCGCGCGACGAGACGCGGGCCATGCGCAGCAAGGAGGAAGCCGAGGACTACCGGTATTTCCCGGATCCGGATCTGCTGCCCGTGGTCGTCTCCGAGGCTCAGATCGAGGCCGTGCGTGCAGACCTGCCCGAGCTGCCGGAGGCGCGCCGGTATCGTTTCCAGCAGCAGTTCGGCCTCAGCGGCGCGCTCGCGGCACAGCTGGCCGGGAATCGTCAGCTGGCCGACTACTTCGAAGCCACCGTGGACGCAGCCCACTGTGACCCGAAGCTGGCGGCCAACTGGATCACGGGTGAGCTGGCGGCGCATCTCAATCGCCATCAGCTGGAGATCGAAGCGAGCCCGGTGAGCGCCGCGGGTCTCGCCGGGCTGCTCGCGCGCATCGCCGACGGCACCGTCTCAGGGACCGGCGCCAAGGAAGCCCTTACCGCCATGTGGGACGGCGAGGGCGATGCCGACAGCGTGATCGAAAAACATGGTCTGAGGCAGATGTCGGACCACGGCGCCCTCGAACAGGCTGTGGATCAGGTCCTCGCAGATAATCCGGCCCAGGTCGAGCAGTACCGATCTGGCAAGACCAAGGTACTGGGATATCTGATCGGCCAGGTAATGAAGGCATCGCAGGGAAAAGCGAACCCGCAGCAGGTGAGCGCACTCATGAAGAGCAGGCTCGATTCGAACGAGTGATGCCGGCGGCAACCCGGTCGCCTAGCCTTCCCCGATATCGATGACGACCAGCGAGCCGTCGTCAAAAAGACTCACGTGAGTGTCGCTCAACGCGCGCATGGTTTGGATCATTTTCAGGTTGTCTCTCGCCAACGCTTGGCGGCGGGTATTGAGCTCCCACTCGAGTGCCTTCTCACCGCGCATTCCCGGACTGTTCTCATTCCACATCAGGTACCGAATACCCCTTCGCCGAAGGTAATCGACGAAACCCGGGTGGCCGGACTCCAGGTCTACCCTGTCCGCCAGCACGGCGAGACCCGGCGTATCCAGAGTCAGGATCCCGTTTCTGGCGAAATCCAGATGAAATGGCGTCGCCAGCCACGCGAAAAACGGTTCGCCTTGCGGGATCGTGTCCTGCGCTGCACGAACCGCGTCACGGGTTTCACGCGCCAATGCAGAGTGAATGAATGTAAAGCCCCTGCCGCTCAACGGAAACGAGAGAATGGTGCCCTGCCTCAGCGCTTTCGACAGGTTGGTTGCAAATACGTCCACGAACTGTCCCATCACCAGCACCTGGCCGATCAGGAGGATGGCCCCGAGCGTGGACATCCGCACTGCCCTGTCCTGTGAGATCTGCAATGAAAGCGAAGATGCGAGCAGAGAGATCGTCATCGGAAACACCGCGATCAACAACGGCGTCGCATAGCGAACCGTGAGGTCCGGCCGCACTTGATAGGAAATCAACACGGTGCTAAGCAGAACGGCAATAAATGCTGACGCCCCGACGATGAGATTTCGATCGCGCGCGACCCGCTCGCTGCGCCATAAACGGCGCATGGAGCCCGCCAGGGCGAGCGCGATTGCAAAAAGCATCAGCAGATAAGCGATGAAGCTGCCTCCCCAGGAAAGGCGCGATGCGGAAAAGAGCCCCATCGGCCCGGTGCTCGTATCGGAACCGTCATAGCTCCAGCCCCCGGAACCTGTGATATTGGCAATCGCCTTGCCGATGAGCTCGCTGTAGCTGCTGAGGGAAACCGCCGCCCAGGGTAGAGCGAGAAGCAGTGACATCGAAATCAGGGATGCCCCCGCCCAAATAGCCTGCCTCGCCTGCCAGCCCAGTGCCGGAAAAAACGCGATAAACGACACCACATAGACCGCGACGAATCCGACAAAGGTGAGCTTCAACGAGGCGAGACAGGACGCGAACAGCGCCGGTGGCAGCAAACCGACAATCAGCGCTCCCAGCTTTCCCGGCTCGACCTCAGCCGCCAGTCTCGACGCGTACAGGAGTCCCAGAACCATCAAACTGCCCGAATAAAGCGCTGACAGATTCACGTACAGAGGGTGGATGAGAATGAATGCCAGAACCGGTATCAATCTAAAAAGCCAGTGAAGGCCCGCTTTCTTTCCGATGTCATCGATCAGAAAGCCGCAAACCATGTAACAGAATACGAGATCGAATCCGTTGGCGAAGCTGATCGGCAGGTAGAGAAGCAGCGGTGAGAGCAGAAATGACTGCGCGGTTAATGTGCCGTAGCCACGCAAATCATCGACGGCTGTGCCGGCGGCACCCGTTTGCAGCATCTGCATCGGATACAAAAGATAGGTGTGAAAGTCGTCGTGAAAGTTGAACGCGGTCGTTGGCAACAAGGTAAACGCGTAAAACGCTGTAACCACCAGAATTATCAGCTTCGGCAGATGCTCGGGTCGTGGATGCATGTCTGATTTCGGGCGCGGTGATTGGAGCAAGTCGAGAAGGGTCAGCCCGATGCCGACGACAATCAGAGCATTGAGCGAAAACGGGCCGATGGTATGGGTGATATTCAGAACGCCCCCGACGAAAATCCAGACCGCGCACCCGAGCGCCGAGGAGAATCCCGCCGGTTGCCGCTGTCCATAGATAGCGCGCGCGACCAGACTTCCCCACCCATAGCTGGAGGCGAGCAGGACGACAATGATGCCTATCGGCACGAGAAAAATGCTCATGAATTCCGCCGAAAGTTTGCCGCGCCATCAGGCAGCGCAGCGCTCGAAGCGCTCGAGACCCTGCGGCCCCAGATTAGGAAGTGTAGACGGCTTGCGGCTCGGCCGAGGCCGGCTCGATGCGGGCGATAGGCGCTACGTCGACCGGGACGGCGCCGCCACGCAGTCGCCGACCGAGAGGCCGAGGTGCTCGCGGGCGCTGCCCTGATTGACCGCGATCTCGGCCAGCCCGCAGGAATTGGGGTACCAGAAGCTCTCCCCGGGCGCCACCTCGCCGAAGGTGCGCGCCGGCGCGATGTCTCGACCTCGCACGCGTAGGCTGTCGTCGGCGTCCAAGGTGCTCGCACGTATGCCGGTCATGGCGTTTCCAAAGGCGTCCAGGTAGATGATCTCGGCCAGATCGTCGGGCCAGTCCTGAGGGCCGATGGCGGCCACGTCAGCCGGCTCACCGGGGACCTCGTCACCGCGCGCCAGCATCGCCGCGACCGGCGCGAACAGATCGCGGCCGTGAAAGCTGTCGGAAAGCTTCAGCGGCCGCCAGGTGACGCGCCAGATCTGCGACGGAGGCTGCTGCTGCGCGACAATGGAAAAGAGGCCGTTGCCCGGTCCCACGTACCAGCGATCCGCCGCGCGCATGACCACCGGCTCGCGGGTGTCGGTGCCCACCCCCGGGTCGACCACACCGAGCAGAACCGACCCGGGCGGTATCTCGTCAGCGAGGGATGCCAGCAGGTAGGCCGCGGCGCGCGGATTGAAGGGCGTGAGGTCCGAGACCAGGTCGATGACCGGCATACCCGGCGCGTGGCGCTCGATGCTGATGCGCACCTGTCCGAGGTAAGGCCCGTCGCGTCCGAAGTCCGTGAACAGCAGGATCATGGCCGGGATGATGACCCGCTACGCGGTCCGCTCCAACCAGGCGCGGGGCCGGCACCCGGCGACGGCGAGGCCGCGGGCCGCCTCACTCGGAGGAGACGGAGGCGCCCTCCTGCGCGGCCGCCGGCCGGTCCACGAGCTCCACGTAGGCCATCGGTGCACGGTCCCCGGGGCGGCTGCCGCACTTGAGAATACGCAGGTAGCCGCCCGGCCTCTCGCGGTAGCGCGGGCCCAGCTCGTTGAAGAGCTTGGTCACCGAGTCCCTGTCGCGCAGCCGGTCGAAAGCGAGACGCCGGTTGGCGACGCTGTCGGTCTTGGCAAGCGTGATCAGGGGTTCGACCACCCGGCGCAGCTCCTTTGCCTTGGGCAGCGTGGTCCTGATGAGCTCGTGCCGCACGAGAGACGAGGACATGTTCCTGAACATGGCCTGCAGGTGACTGCGGGTTCGGTTCAGGTGGCGGCCGCTCTTGCGATGACGCATGGTGATTCTCTCGCTACTATCGCGCTGCGTGCGCGCAGGATCCCTTCACTAGTCCTTGTCTTCGCCGTAAAGCCCCGCCGGCGGCCAGTTCTCGAGCCGCATGCCCAGCGAAAGGCCACGCGCCGCGAGCACGTCCTTGATCTCGGTCAGGGACTTCTTGCCGAGGTTCGGCGTCTTCAGCAGCTCCACCTCGGTGCGCTGGATCAGGTCGCCGACGTAGTAGATGCTTTCCGCCTTCAGGCAGTTCGCCGAGCGTACTGTCAGCTCGAGATCGTCCACCGGACGCAGCAGGATGGGATCGATATCGGGCTCCGCTGAGGGCTTTGGCTTTTCTTCCGCCGTCGTCGGACCAACGAAGTACGCCAGCTGCTCCTGGAGCAGCGTCGCCGCATGCCGAATCGCGTCACCGGGGTCCAGCGTACCGTTGGTCTCGAGCTCGATAATGAGCTTGTCCAGGTTGGTGCGCTGCTCGACGCGCGCGCTCTCCACCACGTAGGAGACGCGACGCACCGGTGTGAAGGAGGCATCGAGAAGAAGCTTGCCGATGGGCCGCTCCACGTCCTCCTCGGCAACGCGCGCAGCCGCCGGGTGGTAGCCACGACCCTGCTGCACGGTCATGCTCATATTGAGCTGCCCTGCCTTGGTAAGATGCGCAATCACGTGATCGGGATTCAGCACCTCCACGTCGTGGTCGAGAACGATGTCGCTCGCGAGGACCGTCCCGGGTCCCTTCTTGTTGATGGTGAGCACCGATTCGCTGCGCGAGTGCATGCGGATGGCGAGCCCTTTGAGATTGAGCAGAATCTCGGTCACGTCTTCCTGCACGCCCTCGATGGTGGTGTACTCGTGCAGCACGCCCTCGATCTCGACCTCGGTGACGGCGCATCCCGGCATCGAGGACAGCAGCACGCGCCTCAGGGCATTTCCGAGAGTATGGCCGAAGCCCCGATCAAGAGGCTCGAGGACGACCTTTGCCGTGTTGGCACCGACTTCCTGAACCTGAACGGTATGGGGTGTGAGTAGCTGTGTAGCAGCAACCTGCATGGGTACTGTTCTCCTTCGTCGTAACTACTTGGAGTAGAGCTCGACAACCAATTGTTCACTGATGTCCGGCGGCAGCTCCTCGCGCTCGGGCACAGCCTTGAATACGCCTTCCATCTTGCCAGAGTCGACTTCGACCCAATCGGGAAAGCCGTACTGCTCAGCGACTGAGAGGGAATCCTGAATCCTGGCCTGCTTCTTGGCCTTTTCGCGGATGGCAACCACGTCATTCGGCTTGATCGGGTACGAGGGAATGTTGACGCAGCGGCCATTGACCATGATCGCCTTGTGGCTGACCAGCTGACGGGACTCGGCCCGCGTCGAGCCGAAGCCCATGCGGTACACGACGTTGTCCAGCCTGCACTCGAGGGCCTTCAAGAGGTTTTCACCGGTGGCGCCCTTCTTCTGAGCGGCTTTCTCGTAATAGTTCCGGAACTGCCTCTCGAGCACGCCGTACATGCGCCGCAGCTTCTGCTTCTCCCGCAGCTGCAGCGCATAGTCGGACATGCGGCGTTGACGGCGTGCACCGTGCTGCCCGGGAGGCGTCTCGAGCTTGCACTTCGAATCGAGCGGCCGCGCGCGGCTCTTGAGCAGAAGGTCGGCGCCTTCCCGGCGGCTCAATCGACATTTCGGTCCTGTGTATCTTGCCATGATTGTTCTTTAATTCGCGTCTAAACCCGGCGCTTCTTCGGCGGGCGGCAACCGTTGTGAGGGATCGGGGTGACATCGGTGATGCTGGTAATCTTGAAACCCGCGTTATTCAGCGCCCGGACGGCCGACTCACGACCCGGACCGGGTCCTTTCACGCGCACCTCGAGGGTTTTCACGCCGTTCTCCTTGACGCTCTCGGCAACTCGGCTCGCCGCCACCTGGGCGGCAAACGGGGTGCTCTTGCGAGAGCCCTTGAAGCCGCTGGCACCGGCGGTGCCCCAGGCAAGCGCGTTGCCCTGTCGATCGGTGATGGTGATAACGGTGTTGTTGAACGAAGCGTGCACGTGGGCGATGCCGTCCGTGACGGTGCGTTTGACCTTCTTCTTTGCTTTGGGCTTCGGCTTGGCCATGTTCGATGAATCCCGATCCGGTCTGGTACGGATTACTTCTTGATGATTTTGCGCGGGCCCTTACGGGTACGCGCGTTGGTGTGACTGCGCTGGCCGCGTACGGGCAGACCGCGGCGGTGACGGATCCCCCGGTAGCTTCCGAGATCCATCAGTCGCTTGATGCTCATCGACACCTCGCGGCGCAGGTCGCCCTCGATGGTGTAGCGCGACACCTGGCTTCGCAGGCTGTCGAGCTCCTCTTCGGTGAGGTCCTTGACCATCGCCTCCGGCTGGATACCCGCGTCCGCGCAGATGGCGAGCGCCCGGGTGCGGCCGATTCCGTAAATGGATGTCAGCGACACCCAAGCGTGCTTGCGGTCGGGAATGTTGATGCCAGCGATTCTTGCCATGCCGTCGGTCTCTTCTGCGTTAACTCCGCGCGACTGTCAAAATTGCCGGAGTGTAATCCGAATTTCTCACAAAATCAAACTGTTAAGCTGCGATCAGCCCTGCCGCTGCCGGTGCCGCGCGTCCTTGCAGATAACGCGCACGACGCCCTTGCGCCGAATGACCTTGCAGTTGCGGCACATGCGCTTTACCGATGCCCTGACTTTCATCCCGGTCTCCTCGTCTCGCGCCCCACCCGTCAGCGGGTTACGCCGCTGCGGCCATAGCCCTTCAAATTAGCCTTTTTCAGCAGCCCCTCGTACTGGTGCGACATCATGTGGGCCTGCACCTGGGCCATGAAATCCATGGTCACCACCACGATGATCAGCAGCGACGTGCCACCGAAGTAGAACGGCACCTGGAAATTGAGAATCATGAATTCGGGCAGCAGACACACGGCGGTAATGTACATGGCGCCCCAGAAGGTCAAGCGGGTCAGCACCTTGTCCAGATAGTCGGCCGTCTGATGGCCCGGCCGAATGCCCGGTATGAATGCACCCGAGCGCTTCAGGTTGTCCGCCGTCTCCCGGGAGTTGTACACCAGGGCGGTATAGAAGAAGCAGAAAAAGATGATCAGAGACGCGTATACCAGAATATAGACCGGCTGCCCGGGCGACAGACTGGCGGCGATGCGCTGCAGGAAGCCGACGCTCTGGCTGGTGCCGAACCAGCCAGCTACCGTGGCCGGGAACAGGATCAGGCTGGATGCGAAAATCGGCGGAATCACGCCGGCCATGTTCAGCTTGAACGGCAGATGCTGAGTCTGGCCCGCATACATCTTGCGGCCCTGCTGGCGCTTGGCGTAATTCACGGCGATACGCCGCTGGGCGCGCTCCACGAACACGACAAAACCGGTCACGCCGAGCACCAGAATGATCATAATCAGCGCAAAGGCCGGCTGCAGTTCGCCGGTATTCACCAACTCCAAGGTGCCGCCGATCGCGGCGGGCAGGCCGGACACGATACTGGCAAGAATGATCATCGAGATGCCGTTGCCGATGCCGCGCTCGGTGATCTGTTCGCCGAGCCACATCAGAAACATGGTGCCCGTTACCAGAGTAACCGACGCTGTCATCACAAAGGCGGGGCCGGGATTATCCACCACACCCTGGTTTTGCAGGGCCGTAGCAGCCGCGACCGATTGGAACGCGGACAGAACAACCGTGCCGTAGCGGGTCGTCTGGGTAATCTTGCGCTTGCCGGCCTCGCCCTCCTTACGCCACTGGCCCAGGGTAGGCACCACGTGGGTCGCCATCTGCATGATGATCGACGCGGAGATGTACGGCATGATGCCGAGCGCGAAGATCGACAGGCGCTCCAGCGCGCCACCGGAAAACATGTTGAACATGCTCAGGATGGTGCCGGACTGCTGCTCGAAGAACTGGGCCAGGGCGTCTGGATTGATCCCCGGCACCGGTATGAAGGTACCAATGCGGTATACGATCAGGGCGCCAATCAGGAAGAACAGGCGCTGGCGGAGCTCGGTAAAACGCGTCGCGTCACCAAGAATGCTTGCCGGATTTGCAGTGGCTGATTTGGCCACGATCTATCTCCGCTGGTTGTACCCTATTCCACCGTGCCGCCGGCAGCCTCGATGGCCGCTCTGGCACCGGGAGTCGCCGCCAAACCTTTGACGGTAACGGCCTTGTCGAGTTTCCCCGACGCAATAATTTTCGCCTTGATGACGCGGGCAGACACGATACCGGCGTCCTTGAGAGCCTTCAGGTCTGCGGTGTCGCCCGCCACGCCGGCCAACTCGTGCAACCGCACTTCGGCCGTCAAGCCACGGCGGGGTGAAGCGAAACCCACCTTGGGCAAGCGACGTTGCAGGGGCATCTGACCGCCCTCGAAGCCGATTTTGTGGTAACCGCCGGATCGGGAATGCTGGCCCTTGACGCCACGTCCGCAGGTCTTGCCCTGGCCCGCCGCGTGGCCGCGCCCCAGGCGCTTGCCCGGTTTCCTGCTGCCAGCAGCGGGCTTCAAATTATTGAGTTTCATTTCAGGCCTCCTCCACCTTAACCAGGTAGGACACCTTGTTGATCATGCCGCGGTTTGCCGGCGTATCGAGAACCTCCACCGTGTGGTGCATGCGCCGCAAGCCCAAGCCCCGCACGCAGGCCTCATGGCCCTTCTTGCGGCCGTGCTTGCTCTTCACCAGGGTCACTCTGAGTTTCTTGCCCGCTTGAGCCATGGTCCTTACCCGAGAATCTCGTCTACACTCTTGCCGCGCCGTGCCGCCACTTCCGCTGGCGAACGCATGCTGCGCAGCGCCTCGATCGTGGCACGCACGACGTTGATGGGGTTACGCGATCCATAGCTCTTAGCCAAGACATTACGCACCCCGGCACATTCGAATACGGCCCGCATGGCCCCGCCGGCAATAATGCCGGTACCTTCCGAGGCCGGCTGCATAAACACCCGCGTTGCGCCGTGTCGCCCGCGCAACACGTACTGCAGCGTATCCTTCTTCAGGTGTACGCTACTCATATCCTTACGGGCGGCCTGCATGCCCTTCTGGATAGCAAGAGGCAACTCGCGAGCCTTGCCGTACCCAAAGCCCACCTGGCCGGCACCGTCGCCGACCACGGTCAGCGCGGTGAAGCCGAACTGGCGGCCGCCCTTGACCACTTTTGCAACGCGATTTACCGCAACGAGTTTTTCCAAAAGGTCGTCGGTCGATGCCATTTGCTAGTCCTGTCTGTCAAACCCCGGTCAGGGGCTGCGCAAAATCCCCGTTAAAACTTCAGGCCGTGCTCGCGGGCCGCGTCCGCCAGAGCCTGAACCCGGCCGTGATAGCGGAACCCGGCCCGATCGAAAGCGACCTGCTCCACACCCAGTCCCTTGGCTTTTTCCGCGATGCTCTTGCCCACCACGGCTGCGGCTTCCTTGTTGCTGGTGCTTTTCAGCTCGCCGCGCAACTCCTTCTGCAGAGTGGATGCAGACGCCAGCACCCGATCACCGTCAGGCGAGATCAGCTGGGCATAGATATGCCGGGGCGTGCGGTGGATGCACAGCCGATGGGCACCCAGCTCGCGGATCTTGGCCCGTGCCTTGCGCGCCCGGCGCGTCCGTCTGTCCCGTTTGTTCATGCCTTAATTCCTACTTCTTCTTCGCTTCCTTGAGCACAACGCGCTCATCGGCGTAGCGAACGCCCTTACCCTTATAGGGCTCCGGTGGGCGAAAACGGCGGATCTCTGCGGCCACCTGGCCAACCTGCTGCTTGTCGATACCCTTCAAGACCACCTCCGTCTGGCTCGGGGTCTCGATAGTGACCCCGTCGGGGGCCTCATATACCACGGGGTGCGAAAACCCCAGGGTAAGGTTCAGCTTGCTGCCTTGTGCCTGAGCACGATAGCCCACGCCAACCAGCTGCAGCTTGCGCTCAAAACCGTCCGAAACGCCGGTCACCATGTTGTTCAGAAGAGCCCGGGTGGTGCCCGCAATGGCCGCAGCGAAACGGCTGTTGCTGCGCTTGATGACCTTCAATCCCTCGTCATCCTGCTCTACCTGGACCTCGGAGTTCAGGTCCATGGTGAGCGTCCCCTTGGAACCCTTCAGCGTGACCGTGGAACCGGCCAGGGCGAATTCGACTCCCTTGGGCAGGATCACAGGTCTGTTGGCAACTCTTGACATGACGTTTACTCGCTTGCTGTGTGCCGCGTTAAGACACGATGCACAGAACCTCGCCGCCGTGCCCCGCGGCTCGGGCAGCCCTGTCTGTCATGACCCCGTTGGAGGTAGACACGATAGCAACCCCGAGACCGCCCTGAACCTTGGGTAACTCGTCGGCCGGAACGTACACGCGAAGGCCTGGCCGGCTGACACGCTGTAAGCGCTCGATGACCGGCCGGCCCTCGTAGTACCGCAGATCCACGGTCATGGTGCGCTTGTTGTCCTGTTGATCTGTGCTGACACCGTCGATATAGCCTTCATCCTGCAGCACCTTGGCCACTGCAAGCTTCACGTTGGAGGCTGGCATAGATACCGTCACTTTGCGCGCTTTCTGGGCATTGCGAATGCGCGTCAGCATATCGGCAATGGGATCGGTCATACTCATCGCACTATTTCCCTATCTACCAGCTGGCTTTGGACAGCCCTGGAATCTCACCGCGCATGGTGGCCTCGCGGAGCTTATTCCGCGCCAGACCAAACTTGCGGTAGAAACCATGGGGCCGGCCGGAAATACCGCAGCGATTGCGCAACCGCGTGGGTGACGCATCGCGCGGCAGGGCCTGAAGCTTCAACTGGGCTTCGTAGCGCTCTTCATCACTGGCATTCAGGTTGCGGATCGTCGCCTTAAGTGCCGCTCGCTTCGTGGCGTACTTGGCGACAACGCGGGCCCGCTTTACTTCCCGGGCAACCATAGATTTCTTAGCCATAATCAAACGTTCCTGATCGGTTCAGTTGCGGAACGGGAAGTTGAACGCCTCCAGCAGCGCTCGGCCTTCCTCGTCATTACGCGCGGTGGTCGTGATCGCGATATCAAGGCCGCGGATGCTGTCCACCTGGTCGTAGTCGATCTCCGGAAAAATAATCTGCTCCCGGACGCCGACGTTGTAGTTACCTCGACCATCGAAGGCCTTCGGCGTGAGTCCTCGGAAGTCACGCACCCTCGGAATTGCGATATTCACCAGCCGGTCGAGAAACTCGTACATACGCCCTGACCGCAGCGTGACCTTGCAGCCAATGGGGAAACCCTCGCGGATCTTGAAGCTTGCCACCGACTTGCGTGCTGCTCGCACCAGAGGTTTCTGACCGCTGATGCGGGCCAGGTCGTTCACCGCATGGTCCATGACTTTGCGGTCGGTGAGTGCTTCGCCGACGCCCATGTTAAGGGTAATCTTGGAAATCTTTGGCACTGCCATAGGATTGGTGATGGAGAGTTTCTCCATCAACATGGGCACCAACTCAGTCTTGTATTTTTCCTGCAATCGCGCCATGGCTTATGCGTCCACTACTTCGTTGTTGGACTTGAAATACCGCACCTTGGTCCCGTCCTCGAGAAACTTGAAACCCACCCGGTCGCCCTTCTGGCTCATGGGNNTGGATATATCCACCGGCATCTCCTTATCAATGATGCCGCCCGGTATCCCGGCGTTGGGGTTCGGCTTTTGATGCTTGCGGGCGATATTGACCCCCTCAACCAGCACGCGGCCATCATCATACATACGGATCACGGTGCCCCGCCGGCCGCGGTCTTTGCCGGTAATCACGATAACCTCGTCGCCTTGTCTGATCTTGTTCATGATGGTCTTCCGCTGCTCACAGCACCTCGGGGGCCAGCGAGATGATTTTCATAAAGCGGCTGGTTCGCAGCTCGCGAGTCACCGGGCCAAAAATTCGGGTTCCGATGGGTTCCAGGCGCGCGTTGAGCAGCACCGCGGCATTGCCGTCGAAGCGGATCAGCGAGCCGTCGGGACGGCGCACGCCCTTGCGGGTGCGCACGACCACGGCGTTGTAGATCTCGCCCTTCTTCACCCGGCCGCGCGGAATCGCATCCTTGACGGTCACCTTGATGACGTCACCGATTCGAGCATAGCGACGCTTGGAGCCGCCCAGCACCTTGATGCACATCAGACGCCGGGCGCCGCTGTTATCAGCGGCGTCCAGAGTAGTCTGCATCTGAATCATGGTCG
>JABAHO010009076.1_pt1 | contig 13805 bp, 17 predicted proteins | sample 7062071 | NCBI WGS metagenome assembly JABAHO01 (sample SAMN14534356, study PRJNA622989) | marine sediment metagenome | biome: marine biome [ENVO:00000428]; feature: marine pelagic biome [ENVO:01000023]; material: deep marine sediment [ENVO:00002113] | place: India: Gulf of Kutch | collected...
GAAATTATAAATTATTTAAATACAATTTATTAAAGTTGCAAATATATTCAAACAAGCCTTCTTTTAATATTGTTGATTTTTCAAGCAATATATTAGAACAAACAGAAGCTTACCTAAAACAACTACTAAAAATTATTTATAAATATCATGTATGCCATTTTAAAATTTTATTTATAGGTTTTCCTGTTGTTTCTAAAATGAAACAAATGAAACTTATTCATTTTACAAATCATAACTTTATATCAGAGAAGTCATGAATTAATGGAATTTTTAGGAATCGTTTTTCAATATTAACTTATTTAAAATTAATACAATCGCAGAATATACCACAAAGTTTTAAACTTTTATCAACAGTTAAAACAAAACCTCATTTAATTGTTATTTTTAATCAAAACGTTGAAACTGGAACAATTAATGAATTTTATAAAGCTGGAATACCCATTTTATCTTTTGATTGAAATTTTTTAAACACTTTTAAGATTACGTATAAGGCTTTAGGTAATTATGATTTTGTTGAAAGAAACGCGAAATTAACTTTTTTTTTTTTATTATATTCATTGCTAAAAAAAACACCTTTAAAAAAAAAAGTTAAAAAAAAAAGTAAAAATTATAAACAATTTAAAAAAAAAAAGACCAAAAAAAGTCAACATATTAGACGACACAACAAAAAAAATAAAAATTTTTAAATTAAAATATTTATGCATTTTATAAAAAAACGGCGTAACAAATTATTATATAAAAAATTGTTGCCATTGAGAAAAAATATTCAAAATAGGGAAAAACTCTTGAGGTTTAAAAAAAAAAAATGACAAAAATTTCAACGTTTACTTTCAAAATTTAAAAAAAAGAAATTCTATGACCCTATTTCATACTTTTTATTTAATTTTAAAAATTTTTTTAGTAAAAAATTTAAATACAACCTACATAATAAACAAAGATTAAGTTTTTTTTACGGAAAACTACGTAAAAGTTATTTAAAAAAGGTTGTTAGGTCAACCCTAAAAGAATTTAAAAGTTTGAATAAACATGCTACTATTTTGTTTATTGAAAAGCTAGAAACTAGATTAGATACTGCGTTATATCGGACACATTTTTCTTACAGTTTCGCAAATGCAAGACAATTAATTTCACATAAAAAAGTTTACGTTAATAATAAAATTGTTCAACATAATTCTTATCTATTAAAAAAAGGAGATATAATAACATTTGATAGAAGTATTTTTGAATTTGTTGTTTTCAATATTTTAAAGTCAAAAATTTGACCAATACCTCCAAAACATTTTTATATTAATTATAAAACTCTTCAAATATTAGTAATAGAAAATATAAAGTATAGTAACTATTTAATAGATTATCCTTTTTGAATTGATTTTAATTCTTTTCTTAAATTTTATGAAAGATAAATGAATTCACAGTATGAATTCTTTCTAATTAAAATAGACAAGATTTATTTTATTTTTTAAGTGCACTTTTAGAAACCCACTCCTCCTTTCAAACACCGACTCTTAGATTTTATAATAAATTTTATTGTAAATTTTGTCATCTTCAGTAGCTCAAAGGTAGAGCGAGTGGCTGTTAACTACTAGGTTGTTGGTTCAAATCCAACCTGAAGAGAACTTAACATCCAACTAAAATATAAAGGAGCACGCACTTGGAAATAATCGGACTCGAACCGATAACTTTATGCTTGCAAAGCATACACTCTACCAATTGAGTTATATTCCCCCCTTTCAAGTTATTGCATAAATAATTTATAGCTGTGAATAATTAATTTTTTATTATTTGTTAGCTCTAAATTCATTGTTGAAATAGAAGTTGTATTTTTTATTAATTTTTTAGTTCGAAATTTTTGTACTTCTATAAAGCTTGGAATAACAACATTAATATTAAAATGATAAAAAAAAAATAAAGTAAATAAAAGTCCGAATACTTGTGCACCTAGTGTTAAAATATCAAATTGTGGAATATTTATAAAGCTCGTTTGGTGAAATTGGTAGACACGTCAGACTTAAAATCTGATTTTTATAAAAAAAGTATCGGTTCAAATCCGATAACGAGTATTTTATTATAATAAACGCCAAAATGATGAAATTGGTAGACATACTAGGTTTAGGTTCTAGTTCTTTTTATAAAAGAGTAAGGGTTCAAGTCCCTTTTTTGGTAAAATTATTAAAACAAATGCCTACTATAAACCAATTATGTCGTAGCAAAAGGAAAAAAAAGCACATACGAAACAAAGTGCCTGCATTAGATAGCTGTCCGCAAAAAAAAGGAGTGTGTACTAAAGTTTTTTTAAGAACTCCAAAAAAACCGAATTCAGCATTAAGAAAATTAGTTAAATTGCGGTTAACTAATAATAAAAAAATAATGGCTTACATCCCTGGTGAAGGTCATAAATTGCAAGAATACTCAACAGTTATTATAAGAGGTGGTCGAGTAAAAGATCTACCTGGCATCAAATATCATTTAGTTCGAGGAAAACTTGACTTTAGTGGATTAAAAGAAAGAAAAACATCTCGTTCAAAGTATGGTACAAAAAAAAACAAATAAAACTAATAATTCATGAATAGTAAAATAATTAACCAATTATTATTAAACGGTAAAACTACAATTTCTGAAAAAATTTGATTAAAAAGTGTCAAATTTTTTTATAAATCATTTGTTAAAAATCATAAAAAAGTTATTAACCAAGTGATTATAAAGATAACACCTTTACTTAAAGTAAAACAATTAAAACAAAAAAGAAAACGTTCGCAATTAAAAGAATTTCCTTATATAGTAAACAAGAAAAATCGAATTTTATTAGCTTTAAAATTTTTTTTAAATAAAACAAAAACTAAAAATGAAATAAAAACGCATAAAAAACTTGTAACTGAATTATTAGCTATAGCTAATAATTCAGGCGTAAGCATAAATAAAAGAAAAAGTCTATACGAATACGCTTTTGTAAAAAAAAAATATTTTTATTACAGATGGTTTTAATGTAAACTTAATAATGAAGTACATTTAATAGGATTTGAACCTATAACCTTTGGAACCGAAACCCAACGCTCTATCCAATTGAGCTATAAACGCAAAAAAATGATTCAACAACAAACAATTTTGAAAGTAACGGACAATTCAGGTGCTAAAACTGTAAAATGTATTAAAGTTTTAAATGGTTTTAACAGACGTTTTGCTATTCTTGGTGATACAATAATAGTATCTATACAAAAGCTTCGTAACAAAGCTCGATTAACCTCAAAAGTAAAAAAAGGTGAAGTTCATAAAGCTATTATTGTTAGAACTAAAAATAAAACAGTAAAAAAAGACGGTAGTATAATTTATTTCCAATCAAATGCTGTTACTTTAATAAATAAACAAGGAAAACCAATTGCATCGCGTATTATCGGTCCTACACCTAAGGTTTTGAAAAAAAGAAAAAAAATCAAGTTTGTAGCTCTTTCTTCAGGATTTATTTAAAAATAAACCAAAATGTTTTTTTTTGAAGCATACTTGTATAGAATTGTAAAATACGATTTAATTAATACATTTTTTTGTCAAAATTTAACGCAAATTCCTAAATTAAAAAAGATAATATTAAATTTTGGCTACAAAAAATCGAATTTTAAATATCTTATTTCTAGCCTATTAGCTTTAGAATTTATTTCATCTAAAAAAGGTAAAATAACAAAATCTAAACGTTTAAACATATTTTTAAAAATTAAAAAAGGAAATCCTGTAGGCTGTAAAATAATTTTAAAAAAAAATACTATGCACTTTTTTTATATAAAACTGAGAACTTCTATCTTTCCAAAACTTAAACAGCCTCACACATTTCAATTCCAACGAGATTTAAAGTTAATTAAATCTATATCGTTTCAACTAAAAAATCCTTTATTATTTAAAGAACTAGAAAACCAGTTTCAATTTTTTAAAGATATACCACGATTAGATATTACATTACTTACAAATTCTAAATCTCAAAAAGAACTTTTTTTTTTGTTAAAGTCAATCAAGTTTTTTCTCTAAATTTAATTTTTAAAAAAAATTATACTTTATAGGAAGAAATTATATTTATGACATAAATTAAAAAAATTTATTTTTATTAACAATAAAGCAAGTTAAGTGCTAATTTATATTAACTAAAGTCTTAAAATTAATCACTTTGAGGTTTTATATATATTGATTGAAAAATGGTAATAAATAATCATACAAAAATCCACTGTCGTGGTTGAAAAACAAGAGTCACAGTGAACGAATGTATAAATAAATTTTTAATATACAACCTGTAGACCCATGCGATTTTATATCACCAAATGGTGAGCTCCAATTTGAAAAAATTGGACGAATGAGAGCTTAAAACTTCTTTCTCAACGGAATTTTATCATGTAAAAACTTCAACTTTATTAAAAATAAAAATACTAACTGTGGTAGGTATTATGACACTTTTAAATTCGCATATCCAATAAACGAAAAAAAATTAAAATTAGAATACCTTGGTGACATATGTGAGTTGACTGTATCTCAATTTGAAAAATTATTTTTAGATAATGGGTATAAAAAAATTAAAATAAAGTTAGAATCAAACCTCAATGTATCCATTTTGCTATTAGCATCTAAATTATTTGACCCACATAAAAAAAACTAATGAATAGGTTTATATTATTAAGGCAAAAGTAACTCAAATTTGGTAGAGTGTAACCTTGCCAAGGTTAAAGATGAGAGTTCAAATCTCTTCTTTTGCTTTTACAGGATAAGTGGTCGAGTGGTTTAAGGCGTTAGTTTTGAAAACTATTGTATTGAAAAATACCGTGGGTTCGAATCCTACCTTATCCTATAACTAATTTGTTATATTATTTAAACTAAAAATGACTATATTAATAATTTGTACTGTGCTAAAAATTCTTGCGATTGTTGTTCCTTTACTGATTTCTGTTGCATATTTTACTATAGCTGAAAGAAAAATTATGGGTATCATACAAAGAAGAAAAGGCCCAAATGTTATTGGTTTTTTAGGTTTATTACAACCATTAGCAGATGGATTAAAATTGTTTGTTAAAGAAACCATTTTTCCTAGTAATTCTAATATTATTGTATTTTTAATTGCTCCTATGCTAACTTTTATTTTAAGTTTAATCGGTTGGGCTGTATTGCCTTTATCCAAACAAATAGTATTGTCAGATTTAAATATTGGAGTTTTATATTTGTTTGCAATATCGTCATTAAGTGTTTATGGGATAATAATGGCTGGTTGGTCTAGTAACTCAAAGTACCCATTTCTAGGTGCATTACGGTCTGCAGCTCAAATGATTTCGTATGAAGTTTCCATAGGGTTTATTATTATTAATGTGTGTGTTTGTGCTGGTTCTTTTAATTTGAGTTCTATTGTAGCTGCTCAAAATAATATTTGATTTATAATACCTTTGTTACCGATGTTTATTATATTTTGTATTTCAATGCTTGCTGAAACAAATCGTCACCCTTTTGACTTGCCTGAAGCCGAAGCAGAGTTAGTTTCTGGGTATAATGTTGAATATTCAGCAATGACTTTTGCTTTATTTTTTTTAGGAGAATATGCAAATATGCTATTAATGAGTGCTTTTGCCTCTACATTGTTTTTAGGTGGTTGATTCCCCGTAATTAATTTAATTTCTCTCACTTTTCTTCCAGGTAGTTTATGGTTTAGTTTAAAAATTGCGTTTGGTGTAGTGTTTTTTATAGTTACACGAGCAACTTTACCAAGATATAGATATGATCAATTAATGTATATAGGTTGGAAAAGTTTTCTTCCATTATCTTTAGGCTATTTGTTATTTTCAGTAGGTATTTTGATTAGTTTTAATTGACTGCCTACCTAAATTTTACAAGTTCAGTTTTAAATATCATATGAATTGTAACTAATTCATAAATTGTTATTATACAAATGCTAATTATTAATTGAAATATAACTTCAGGAGGAGTTAAAAATGTTGAAACAATAAGAAACAAAAAATAAAAGATTTTTCTAAATTTTTTGATAATTAATAAATTAGTTTTGAATAGATCTAAAAAGATAAAAAACAAAATTACTATTTGATAAATTAAATTACACAAATAAAATACTGATTTGTAAAAGACTAAATACTCATTTAGTTTAGCTTCAAAATAAAATGTTAAATTTTGAAACGACAAAAATTCTTGAAACTTTAAAAAGAAATTTCAGCTAGTTGGAAAAATAAAACTATTTAATGCAAAAACAAAAAGTACCCAAAAAAATATTGTAGCTATTATAACTATTTTAAGATAAGCATATTCAAACACATATAATCCTGCCGATAAAAAAATAAAAATTTGGCAATATATAAATATTAGTGTTATTTGATTAGCTACATAATATGATAATTGTATATAAGCTATAAAAACTTCGGCTACATCAGTTGTTAAAAAATACAATAAATAATTGTTATTTGATTTTAGACTAAATCCCATAAAAACATATAATAAAGTTTCTTTAAAGTAATAACAGTTTACCATCAAAAAAGATCAAGTGATAACCGAAAAGAAAATGCGATATTTAATTTCTAATAAGTACTTATAAATCATAAATTTTTTAGGAAAATAGTTCAGTTGGCAGAGCAGTGGTTTCCAAAACCAAAGGTCAAGGGTTCAAATCCCTTTTTTCCTGAATTTATTTTTTTTTCAAATTTTTATAAATTTTATTATTTTTAATTGGATTGCGTAAATTTTTTATTATTTTTGAAAAATCGCTAAATAACAAAACTCCTATTACAAAAATAACAATAAATTGACTTAAACTTATATTTCTCATAAGATCAAAAATTAGCTTTTTGGCTTGTTAGGCTTATAGTTTAGAGGTAGAACGTACCGCTCATAACGGTTTTGTCGTAGGTTCAAGTCCTACTAAGCCTAAAAACAATAACAAATGGATTTTAATTTAAAAACTTATAAACATTTTAAAATCAAACACTATTTTAAGACGATAAACTGTTTTTTTTTTTTTCACGGGACTTCTTTAAATAATGAAAATTGAATTAAAATTGAGCAGGTTTTGGTTAACCATAAACTAAAGTATTTTAGAATTCTCAACAAATTAATGATTAACACTTTAAAAAACTCAATATTTAAAAATTTAATTGTATTAATACATGGTCCTATTATTTTATTAAATACTAATAATGTTAATCTAACTTTTAAAGAATTAGAAAACATTAACCCATTAATTCGTTTATTAGGTTTTAGAATAAACAATAACGTTTATTCTAAAAAACAAATTAAAAACTTAAAAAATTTATCATATATTGAAAACATTTCTGTTTTTCATAATTCTATGAAAACTTTTACAAAAATATCATACTATACATTTACAAGTAAAAAAACAGTGCCAATTTCGAAATAATGTGATTCGAACACATGACTTCCTGTTCCCAAAACAGGCACGCTGCCAAACTGCGTTATATTTCGTTGAAGGAAGTAGGATTCGAACCTACGATAAGATAAACTTAACAGATTTACAATCTGCCACTTTCAACCACTCAGTCATCCCTTCTATAATTATCTAGTTCGAGTACGGATTTTAATTCGTTTTTTTTTCTTTAACCTACATCCATTGTGTGAGCGATAAATATAACTTATAATTAACTTTGTGAAAATTTTTTGTTTTAGTTTTTTAAAAATATACGATTGATGGTTAAAAAATAAATTGTTAAAATGTACAGCCACAGGTTTTAGTTTAAAAATTTTTGCTTTTAATAATAAAGCTCGCAAAATTGTAATTATTGCTTTAGGTTGTCTGATTTTTTGTTTTTTTTGTAGATTAAACATTCCTGCAGAATAAAAAAATTTAGGATTGCCTTTAATATTATTTACATTAATTAAAGTATTTGTTGAAAATAAATTGATACTTATAATGTAACTAATTAATTTTTGATTATTTAAATAATCAAAATAAATATATGAAACGAAATAACGTGTTTTTATTTTAAGACTATACAAATTAGTAAAAATAAATAAAAGCAACCAACGTACGTAAAATGAAAATGTCTCTTTTTTTACAAAATTCAAAATCTCAACGCTATAACATAAATGTTTGATATAACTATAGATAGTTAAATTATGCGAAAAATGTAACTTATTTACTATTTTTAATAAAAGCATGAATTTTTTAAAATTTTTGAAATAACTTTTATTTGTATGAAACCAATAAAAAGCAAATTTACTTTACTAACCCAAAAAAAACTAATTAATTTATCAAAAAAAAGATTAAATAAAGTTTCTTTGATAAAAAATATGATCATAGGTAAAAAAAATGTAGCAGGTAAAAATAATTCCGGAAAAATTACAGTACACCATAAAGGCGGTGGACATAAAAAAAAATACAGAAAAATTGATTTTATAAGAAATGAAGATTCCATAGGAATAGTTACTAGTTTAGAATATGATCCTTATCGAACAGCTTTTATAGCTTCTATTTATGACTTTTTAAACTCTAAATATTTTTACATAATTGCACCTAAAAACTTAAATATTGGTAGTATTATAAAGTCAGGCCTTAGTGCCGATATTAAAGTTGGACATTGTTTAGCGTTAATGAAAATTCCTGTAGGCAGCTTTGTTCATAATATTTCATTAAAAGAAAATAAAAAAGCACAATTGACTAGATCTGCGGGAACTAATGCACAAGTAATTGAAACAACTTCTAAATATTGTCAAATTATTTTAAGCTCGGGTATGCATAAATTTATTTCGCCTTCATGCCAAGCAACAATTGGAACAGTTTCAAATGAGTTTTCATTTTTTAAGACAATACGCAAAGCGGGGCGTAATAGATGATTGAATAAAAGACCAACCGTTAGAGGAGTAGCCATGAATCCTATAGACCATCCTCACGGGGGTGGAGAAGGTAAAAGTTCTGGTGGTCGATCTTCCGTAACACCATGAGGTAAACCTACCAAAAATGGTAAAAAAAGCAACCCAAAAAAATATAAAATTTTAAAATGTTAAGATACCTAATGATATTTTAGAACCTGAAAAGAAAAAACCAAAGTATTAAAATACTAAAAAATGAATAGAGTTAAATGAAAAGGACCATATATTAATGCCAACTTACTGAAAAAAATAAAAAATTCTAAGTTAGTTTCTAAAAATAATATTAAAACTATATCTAAAAACTCTACAATATTACCAAAATTTACTGGGCTTACATTAAGAATTTACAATGGAAATACGTTTACAATTATAAAAATCATAGATGAAATGATTGGTTATAAATTAGGGGAGTTTGTTTCTACACGAAAGCAATTTTCTTATAAAAAAAAGAAAAACAAATAACGATGGGTCAAAAAACAGACGCACGAATTTTTAGGCAAGGCGTAATTAAAAAAAATTGAGAGTTAAAACATATTGAAAAAAACATTGAAGAATCTTCTTTCTATTTGTATAAAACATTAGAAATTCAAAAATACTTAAATCGATTTTTTGGAGTGTATCGAATGAAAGTTCATAATTGCAAAGTATTTTATTCTGACAGCTCTTTACAAATATTTGTTTCTTTCTATCTTACAACAAAAACAATTTATGTCATAAATAAAAAATTAACGAAATATTCAAAAAAACTTTCAACACTTCGCAAACGTGTTTCTTTTAAAAAAAAGAATAAAAAAAATCCACAGGTTAAACATAGTAAAAAAAAAAAAAAGAAGAAAAAACCTCGATTTAAATCACTTGGTCCAAAAAGGAAATTAAAAACAAAAAAGTTTCAAAAAATGAAAAATAGAAAAAATTTATCATTTGACAAATTTAACCCCTATTGTGTTAATTTAAAAGGACTTCAAGAAATCATATTAGAAAGTTTGGTAACCTACACTAAAAATAAAATTAATATTTTTGTAACATTGCAAAACTTAAATCGCTATAAACAATTATCACATGTTCAGATTAAAAATTTAAAAATTATTTTTAAACAACTAAAAAAATTTGTTAGAAATTCTTTTTTTAAAGAAGCAATAAACCTTTTATTTATTAACATTTCAAAAAGAAAATCAGCAAAATTATTAACTGAATTTATAAGTGATCAATTTAGACTTAATCAATTAAGAACAGACCAAATGACTATTTCTAGAAAAGATAATTATTTTTTAGGATTTTTAAAACAAACTATAATGTTATTAATTAAGTCTGAAACTTCATGCCTTACAGGTGTAAAAATTGTTATTAAAGGTAGATTTAACAGAGCACCAAGAGCAAAAACTGCTAGTATACTTTTTGGAAAATTTTCTCTTCAATCGTTTAATTCTAAAATAGATTATTGTAAATCAACTGCCTATACTATTAATGGAACTTTTGGAGTAAAAGTTTGATTATGTGAAAATAATTATTAAATAACTTATGTTATTACAGCCAAAAAAAACTAAATATCGAAAAGTACATAAAGGTAAATTGTCAAAATTCAATTTTCGTTCAAATAAATTAAAATTCGGAAACATTGGGTTAAAAGCAACAAAATCCGGTACTATTTCATCTCGACAAATTGAAGCAGCTCGACAGGCTATTGTCAGAAAATTAAGTCGAAAAGGAAAATTATGAATACGAGCATTTCCTACAGTTCCTATTACTACAAAACCTACCGAAGTTAGAATGGGTAAAGGTAAAGGTACTGTTTCTCATTGAAGTGTTAAAGTTAGTGCTGGTAGAATTTTATTTGAAATCTATGGTATACCGCATAATGTTGCAATTACAGCTTTAAAAACTGGGGGAGNNGAGCTAAATTACCTATTAAAACAATAATTTTGTTTTAACCTTAACATAGGTAATAAAACTATATAGACCAAAACTTTTGAAAGTATTTTTTTATCTAAATTGATGGGATCTTTAAAATTTCAAAATTAAAACTGTTTTAAAGCCACCGAAAAGTATAAACATACCTGTATTATACTAGAATAATTTATATGTTATTACAAGCAGCTAAATTTGTAGGAGCGGGGTTAGCAACTATTGGACTAGCCGGAGCTGGAGTAGGAATTGGTACCGTATTTGGTGCGTTAGTAATTGGAATTTCGCGAAATCCTTCTTTAAAAGATGAATTATTTAAACTTGCTATTTTAGGTTTTGCATTAACTGAAGCTATTGCACTTTTTTCATCTAATGATGGCATTCTTAATTCTTTTTGCATTATAATATTTTTGCAGTAAAAAACTTAAAAGTGGGTATATAGCTCAGTTGGTAGAGCATTGGACTTTTAATCCACAGGTCTTGGGTTCAAACCCCAATGTACCCAAATTTTGTTCATATATATATGATAATTTTAAACATAAATTACATTTTAAATATTGCTATAATCTTATTTTTAATTGGAGTATTAGGGCTTGTTTTAAATAGAAAAAATATACTAATAACACTAATGTCGATCGAATTAATGTTATTAGCAATAAACTTAAACTTCGTTATTTTTTCTATATATTTAGATGATATTACAGGCTATGTTTTTGTTTTATTTATACTAACAATTGCTGCAGCGGAGTCTGCAATAGGTTTAGCCATTTTGACTATTTATTATAGACTAAAAAATAATATTCGAATAGATAATATCAAAAATATCAAAGGCTAAATTATACAACGGAAACGACAGGGTTTGAACCCGCAATCTTCGACGTGACAAGTCGAGGCTTTAACCATTTGAAGCTACGTTTCCTTAGATAAAATTTGATTTAATTTTGAAATACTTTTATATAAATAATCTAAAATTTAATTATGATTTAGAATTTAAAAATAATGTAAAAAATGATTTTTGAAAACAAAATACACCTCTTATTGAATACTGTGAAACATTAGGAATTAATATACCACATTATTGCTACCATAAAAATTTATCTATTGCAGGAAATTGCCGTATGTGTCTTGTAGAGTTAAAAAACTCACCCAAACCTATAGTATCTTGTGCAATGAATGCCAAATCTTGTTTAGCGAATGGAGTTATATATACAAATAGTTCATTAGTAAAAAAAGCTCGTGAAAACGTTCTAGAATTTTTACTGTTAAACCACCCTTTAGATTGCCCAATATGTGATCAAGGTGGTGAATGTGATCTTCAAGACCAATCTCTTTTTTTTGGTTTCACAAAAAAAAGATTTTATAGTTTTAAACGAGTTGTTTTAGACAAAAATATTGGCCCTATTGTAAAAACAGTAATGACACGATGTATTCATTGCACAAGGTGTGTTCGCTTTGCTGCTGAAATTGCAGGAGTAGAAGATATAGGGATGTTTGGAAGAGGCTTGCAAAGTGAAATTGGAACTTATGTTGATAAAATTTTTCAGTCTGAGCTATCTGGCAATGTAATTGATCTATGCCCTGTAGGAGCTTTAACATCAAAACCGTACCCTTTTATAAATAGAAATTGAGAATTAAAAAACATTAATTCTATTGATTTTTCAGATGGATTTGGAACCCCTATTCAGTTATTCATTAAAAATAATCATATAATAAAAGTTTTACCAGGTTATGATAAAATAACTTATAAAACAAATTGAATTTCTGATAAAACTCGGTTTTCATTCGATGGAATGTTTTCTCCAGAAAAAATAATTCACAGTTTTCTAGATAATAATAAGAAAAAATCATTTCTTAAATTATCATGGCAAAAACTATTTAAAGAATTTTTTGTTACTCTTTATTTTCAGAGTCATTTACTAAACCATTTTTATCAACCATATCAAATAACAATGTGTTTAGGTAAAAATTTAAATTTAGAAGTTTTAAATTTATTAAATCTCTTAACTCATAAATACCCGTTTTTTAAACTTAGACAATCTGAATTACAAAATTTAAATGTTGATTTAGAACACAATTATTTATTAAATTCAAATTTAAGTGATTCTAAAATTTTAACGTCAAATACCTGCTTACTAATTGGAATAAATCCTCGTTATGAAGGATCTAAATTAAACCTAAAGCTTAGATCAAGATATTTAAAAGGAAATTTTAACGTAATTCATTTAGGCTCTTTAATTAATCTAACATTTCCTAACACAAATATTACTAGTAATACAAAAATTTTAAAATCTCTAATTGAAGGAAATAATTTATTTTGCCAAGAATTTATAAATTCGTTAAATCCTATTTTGATTTCCAATTCAGAAATATTTAAGCGAAAAGACTCTCTTAGCTTAACAAATATGTTAAAATTTTTAATTAAACATATCAACTTATTCTCACAATCTGACAATCAAAATCAATTGAATATTCTGAATTTAACTTTAAACGATGTTGGATTTGTAAATTTCAATAATTTAAAAACAATAAAAAATNNGATTTGCAAATTTTAACAACTTAAAAACAATAAAAAATAAAGATTTAAAAAATTCTAGCGGAATTTATTTTATAAATAATTCCTTTTCAACTTCTAATATCAAAAAACTATTAAGTTTGAAATTACTTAACTTTTTTCAAGATTATACACATAACAATAAAACACTAATAACTCAAAATAGTAATTTAGATACAAAATTAGTCACACAATTAAAAAAAAGTTTTAACTTGAATAATCATCTACATTTACCTAATACTGTAGTATTTGAAACTGCAGGAACTTATATCAACACTGAAGGGAATATTAACCAAATTACTAAAATAGTTAGCTCATTAGGACAAACAAAAAACGACTGACAAATAATAAGAAAAATCTTTTCTTATTCTAAAAAAATGTTGTTTATTACAAGCTTTCTAAAAAATACCAAAATAACTTTTAATTCAAATAGTGTTTATCATTTTAAAAATTATATGGGATTTCAATATTATGCCGTATCTAATTTAAATAAATTAGCATTTCG
>JABAHO010002445.1_pt2 | contig 13790 bp, 14 predicted proteins | sample 7062071 | NCBI WGS metagenome assembly JABAHO01 (sample SAMN14534356, study PRJNA622989) | marine sediment metagenome | biome: marine biome [ENVO:00000428]; feature: marine pelagic biome [ENVO:01000023]; material: deep marine sediment [ENVO:00002113] | place: India: Gulf of Kutch | collected...
TCGGCTCTACCCGGGCACGATGGTGCTGGTAAGCCACGACACCGATTTTGTGGCCGGCCTGGAGCCGGACCGGGCGATCCTCATGCCGGAAGGCAACTCGGCGTACTTCGACGAGCAGATGCTGGAGTTGGTGGCGCTGGCTTAGTGAATCGACGCCAGGTAACGGTGCACCAGCTGGATCGATGTCGAGCCTTCGCCCACTGCGCCGGCCACCCGGCGGATCGACCCGTGGCGGACATCACCGGTGGCGAAGATGCCCGGGCAGGAAGTCTCCAAATGAAACGGGTGGCGTTCCAAGGGCCAATCGGCCGGTAGTTGATTGTCCTCCAAAAGATCCGGGCCGGTGAGAATGTAGCCGTGGTCGTCGCTGGCGACGATGCCTTTCAGCCAGGGATGCTCGGGCTCGGCTCCGATGAAGATGAACAGGAACGAGGCCGGAACCGTCTCGGTCTTCTTGGTCTCGATGTTCTCCAGGACCAGCTGCTCCAGATGGTCCCGGCCTACTGCCTCGATCACATGGGTGTGCGTGAGGACGTCGATGTTGGGAGTTTGCTCGATCTGGTCGACCAGGTATTGACTCATGTGGGTTTCCAAGCTGTCGCCGCGAACGAGCATCGTCACCTGGGAAGCGAACTTGGAGAAGTATTTGGCACCCTGGCCGGCTGAGTTGGCGGCTCCGACTACGTACACGTGCTGGCCTTCCGCCGCCAGCGCTTCGGTGGTAGCGGCTCCGTAGTAAACGCCGGCGCCGGTGAGTGAGTCGAGGCCGGGAGCGGGGAGGTGCTTATAGCTGACACCGGTCGCGATGACCACCGCTCGGCACGTGATGGCTGTTCCGTCCGACAGCTCGAGGTGCTTGTAGCCGTCGTCGATGGTCAGGCCCGTTACCGCCACGGGTGTGAGGACCTCGGCGCCGAGGCGCTGTGCCTGGGTGAGAGCGCGCGAAGCCAGCTCGGCGCCGCTTACCCCGGTGGGGAACCCAAGGTAGTTCTCGATCCGGCTGCTGGTACCGGCCTGGCCTCCCGGCGCCTCCCGTTCAATCAGCACGGTGGAGAGCCCTTCCGACGCACCGTAAACCGCCGCCGCCAAGCCGGCCGGTCCGGCTCCGACGATGGCCACGTCGTAGTAGTTGCGGTCAGCGTGGACGTGCATCCCGAGGTGTTCGGCCAATTCCGTCAGCTCGGGATCTTGCAGGGCAGCGCCATCGGGCATAAACACCACCGGAAGCGCGGCGTGTTCTAGTCCGGCTTCTGCCAGCAAAGCTCCGGCCTCGCGGGTGCGGTCGAGGTCGAGCCAGCGAAACGGGACCTGGTTGCGCCCCAGGAAGTCCTTGATCTTGTGGGCGTCGCGGGCCCATTGGTGTCCCACGACTCGAAGCGCTTCGTCCACCATCCTCAGACCTTGGTGAAGTCCTCGTCCGACACTTTGTCCGGCAGCCACTCGGTGGGGCCTCCGGTGGTGAGCGACAGATGCATCATGTGGCTGTAGTCGGTGGCACCGTGCCAGTGGGTCTCGCCGGCGGGCGAATAGACCACGTCCCCCGCCGAAACCTGCACGGTTTCGCCGTCGTCCTTCTGCACCTTGCCGGCGCCCGAGGTGATGTAGAGAACTTGCCCTTCGGGATGAGTATGCCAGTCGGTGCGAGCTCCGGGGGAGAAGAGGACGCCGAGAGCGTTGAGCCCGGGATCGGGCACCTTCGACAGCGGCCCGAACCAGACGTTCCCGGTGAAGTGCTCGGTCCCCGCGGGGGTCCATTCGATTTTTTCGGCCGGAGTGTGGTCCACTGTTGCTCCTCTTGATCGGGTAACGAGAGGCTAGTGACGGCCGACGACCGCCTACCTGGCAGAATTGTGCGGATGAGCAATCCGGTGGCGGAGGCCTACCTAGAGACGTACGAACGGCTGATCGACTGGGTGGCCGGCCTCGACGAGAAGGAGCTAGCGACCAAGGTCCCGGCTTGTCCCGGCTGGTCGGTGAAGGACCTGATCGGGCATCTCACCGGTATCGCCGTGGAGCTGGGCAGCGAGGAGGTTGCCACCGGAATCGCCGATGAGGAAAGTACAGCCCGCCAAGTTGCGGAACGGGCCGAAGCGTCCCTCGAAGAGGTTCTCGAGGAATGGGCCCAGGCGCTGCCCCGGCTGCTGGAGATTGTCGACGCGGCCGGCTCGAGTCTCACCGCACTGGCGATCGACATCTGGACACACGAACAAGATGCTCGTAATGCGCTCGGGCGGGAGGGTGGCCGCGATGGGCTCGGCCGGGCGATGGCGCTCAAAGCTGCCATCGGCTCAGATCGCGAAGTCACCGGCGCTGGTCTGCCCCCCATCCAGATCCATACCGGCGAGAAGACCTGGTTCATAGGCAAGGATGCCCGCGAGGTCGAGCCGGCGGTAACGCTGAAAGTCGATCCTTACGAGGCTTCCCGGATGTTGATGGGTCGTCGCACCTATGAGGAGATGCGACAGCTCGATTGGGAAGGCGATCCCGAGCCTTACCTCCGGTACTTGCATCGGTTTACGGTTCCGGAGAAATCACTCGGCGAGTAACAGTGGGCCACAGGACCCAGCCTTAGCNNGGGAGCTTGATCGGGGCCCTGTTCACCATCAACGGCCTCCGCCGCCGTTCGCTGTGGCTGCCGGCCATGATTACCAACGAGCTTCCGCTGCACCACATTGTTTGGCAGGCCGTTCTGACCGGGCTGTTTGTCTGGGGCGGAGTGCTCGACAACCCTCTGGGGTGGATCGCCCTCATCGTTACCTTGGCGTCTTGGGCGGGTTTGCTGGTGCTGACTTACTGGTCCGTTCAGGCGAGGCCCATCCTGGCCGACGCCCTGGCACCGATGGGGCTCAAGGCGGCATCAGGCTCTCCACCAAGCGTCGGCGACCTGATCCGAGCGAGTGGAACCGTGCCGGCGGGAGTACAGGCGGTCACTGGTCTCGAATACGGTCCTGACCCGGCCAACTTGCTGGATATTCACAACGGCGACGATGGCCCGGAGGGACGGCCGATGCTGTTGCAGATCCACGGCGGAGGGTGGATGCGCGGTCACCGGGAACGCGAGTCGCGTCCCCTGGTCTTTCGGATGGCGGCCAATGGGTGGCTGACTGCCAGCATGGACTACCGGTTGAGCCCGACGGCTACGTTTCCCGACCACCTGGTCGACGTCAAGCGAGCCATCCACTGGCTCCGCGAGAACGCCGCCCAATACGGCGGGGACCCGAGCTACGTCGCCGTCACCGGAGGCTCGGCCGGGGCTCACCTGGCCGCCCTGGCGGCTCTGACACCCAGGCTCGAGGAGTACCAGCCGGGATTTGAGGAAGCCGACACGTCAGTCCAGGCCTGCGTGGCTTTTTACGGGATACACGACCTGCTCGATCGGAACCGGATTCGTTATCCGTGGCCGTTTGTGGAGTCGAGAGTCATGAAGGTGTCTCCCGCAGCCGACCCCGATGCCTGGAATCGCGCCTCACCCCTCACCCAGGTCGGCCCGCATGCCCCCCCGTTCTTCGTGCTCCACGGGACGCACGACTATCTGGTGCCGGCCGACGAATCGAGCCAGTTCGTGAAGGCGCTGCGAGGGGTCTCTCAGTCACCGGTGCTTTACGCCGAGTTACCCGGAGGGACGCATGGTTTCGACTTCTTTCACTCATTGCGCAGTCGCCATGTGGTGCAAGCCGTCGACAGCTTCTTGAATGCCACCAACGCCGATTACAAAGCGCGCAACTCCCGAGCTCGCTCGACTGAGAAATGAATCTGCCCACCAAACGGTTGTAAAGGCCCATGATCTTCAAGAAGCGAACCAAGCCAATAAAGCTCCAGAGCATCGAGCAGTTCGATGAGTTGGCGGCGAGTGGCAAGCCCGTCTTTGTCGACTTCTGGCAGACCAACTGTCAGTCGTGTCGAACGATGGACGGCATTGTGAACGAACTCGCCGATGAATATCGCGACTCGGCCCATGTCGTCAAAGTTGACGTTCGGGCCGTCCCCGGGCTGGCCCAGCGCTACCGGGTCATGTCGACTCCGACCTTCGTAGTGATTGGCCCACCACGCAGGAAGGGCAAGAAATCCCGTCGCCAAGGCGGCAAGCCGTCCGAGCGCTGGCGAGCCTCCGGTCTTGTCAAGAAGGATCAGCTGCAGCAGGCACTCGAGCGGAACGGGGCGGAAAGAGCCTGACCGTGCAGCTGCCAGCTCGTATGGCCGATGCCATTCTCGAACACAGCCGGCTGACCTACCCCAATGAAGCGTGCGGCCTCATCGCCGGCGACGCCGAGGGTCTGCACATGGTCTATTGCCTGACCAACGCCGACGACTCACCCAACCGCTACACCATCGAGCCCAACGAGCACTTCGGTGCACTACGACATGCCGAGCGCTGTGGCTGGGAGCTGGTGGGCACCTTCCACAGCCACGTGCATGGACCGGCCGTGCCCTCGCCGGCCGATGTCGCTGAGGCGGCCGAGCCGGACTGGGTGTGGATCGTGGCCGGACCGGTCGATGGAGAGACCGAGCTGCGCGCCTACCGTATCGTCGGCGGCGTAGCAACGGAGCAGGAGCTGGACGTCGTATAACCTCAGCGTCGTGCGGTTAACAATCCTCGGCGCCAACGGAACCTACGCTACCCCCGGGCGGCCCACCGCCGGATATCTGGTGTCCAATGCTGACACCAACATCTGGATGGACGCCGGCGCAGGAACCTTCCTGGCGCTCCTCGAGCTGATCGATCTGGGCCGGCTTGATGCGGTCATCATCAGTCATGCCCATCCGGATCATTCCTCCGACATATTTGCCCTCTACCACGCACTTCGATTCGGCTCGGTCGAAAACCGACCAGCTTTGTTGGTGCCGGAAGGTTTGGAGCAGCGCCTAGCTTCGTACCTCACCGGGCCGCTGAATGAGGTCTTCGACGTTCGGGTCCCCGATACTCACGAGCAGGTCGGGTCGTTGGCGCTGCACTTTGGCCAGGCCGATCATTCGGTGCCCACCCTGCAAGTGCGGATCGAAGAAGGCGAGAGCGCCGCGCTGGCGTATTCGGCGGATACCGGCACCGATTCCGATCTGGCCGGGTTGGCCCATGGGGTCGACGTGCTTCTTTGCGAGGCCACCTACCAGGGGGATGAGAAGATTTTTGTCCAACATCTGACGGCCCGGGAAGCGGGCAGAATTGCCACGGCGGCCGGGGCGGCCCGGCTGGTCCTGACACACCTGGCGCCTACCCTGGACCCGGTGAAATCGATCAGCGAAGCAGCCGAGTTTTTTGCAGGCGACATCTCGGTGGCCGAGCCAGGCCTGGTAGTCGAAGTATGAGCAGCCGCAGCGACGGCCGGGCCAGTGACGAGCTGCGTAAGGTCACCATTTCCCGCGGCTACACCGAGATGACACCGGGTTCGGTCCTCATCGAAATGGGACGCACCCGCGTCTTGTGCACGGCCGGCGTCGATCCGACCGTGCCCCGCTGGCTGCAGGACACCGGCAAGGGCTGGGTGACCGCCGAATACTCCATGCTGCCGGGCTCATCGGCGGAGCGGATTTCTCGCAGCTCCATCAGCGGGGGTCGCACCAAGGAGATCCAGCGACTCATCGGTCGTTCGCTGCGGGCGATAGTCGACCTGGAGGCGTTGGGTGAGATCTCCATAAGGGTCGACTGTGACGTCCTGCAAGCCGACGGCGGTACCCGCACCGCCAGCATCACCGGGGCCTGGATAGCGCTCCACGATGCGCTGGTGGTGGCCCGCGAGCAGGGCCTGTGCGAGGAGGATCCGCTGCGCGATCATTGTGCCGCAGTCAGCGTCGGGGTGCGGGACGGCCAGGTGCTGCTGGATCTGGACTATCCCGAGGACATTTCGGTCGATGTTGACTTCAATGTTGTGATGACCGGTTCGGGCCGGCTCATCGAAGTCCAAGGTACCGCCGAGAACGCCCCGTTCACCCGCGAGGATCTCAACGCATTGGTGGACTCGGCGGCCGCCGGGATCTCCCAGCTCGTGGTGCTGCAGCGCGAGGCGGTGGCGGGCTGAGCAAGATCGTGGTGGCTTCCCAGAATCCGGACAAGATCCAGGAGGTCGAGGACGTGCTGGCGGCCATTCCGAACACGTTCGAGGTGGTCCGTGGGCTCGAATGGCCCGAAGTCGATGAGCCATACGAGACGCTAACTGAGAATGCCCTTCACAAAGCCCAGGCCGTGGTCGCAGCCACCGGTATTGCTGCCCTGGCCGACGACACCGGGCTCGAGGTCGCTGCGCTGGGAGGTCGCCCGGGAGTGCACACGGCCCGCTACGCAGGGCCCGACGCCGTTTACGCCGACAACGTTGCCAAGTTGCTGATGGATATGGATGGTGTTGAGGATCGACGAGCTACCTTCCGGACGGTGGTGGCGTTAGCGCGACTCGACGGCAGCCACGCACTCGCCGAGGGGATCCTCCAAGGCCGTATCGCTTTCAGCCCAAGAGGGAGCGGCGGATTCGGCTACGACCCGGTCTTCGAGGTCGCCGAGTACGACTACCGGACTCTGGCCGAGGTCCCCGAGGGAGTCAAAAACAGGATCAGCCACCGGGCCCGGGCTTTACGGGCTCTAGTGGAGGCGCTGACGGAAGTGGAGCCGGGGCTTTGAGCCACAACCGACTCCAGTCAAGAGCAGACGTCAACCAAGCCACCACCGCGTCCTGAATGCCAATTACTGTGGCGGCGTGCGCCTCGAGTTCGACCGGGACTGGCCGGAGCGTGAACCTATCCGCAAGGCCTTCACCGCCGCCCTAGCTGCAGTCGATCCGGAAAGGGTGGTTCGGACGGCCCTGGGCCCCGGTCATGAGGTTGCATGCGTCGTAGCCATCGGCAAGGCCGCCACTGGGATGGCGAGGGGGGTACCACAACCTGCTTCCGGTCTTGTCGTGTCTAGCCAGGGCGAGGCAGCTCCGGACGGTTTTCGGGTCCTGGTTGGCGCCCATCCCCAGCCCGACGCCCGCAGCGTGTCGGCCGGCAAAGCTGTTCTCGAGTACTTGTCCGCGACCACGGGGCCGGTCCTGTTCCTCATTTCGGGTGGCGCGTCGGCATTGTGCGAGGTACCGCCCGACGGTATCAGCATCGAACAGGTTGGGGAGGTCACCTGGGCGCTGCTCCAGTCGGGGGCCGACATAACCGAGCTAAACACAGTCCGCAAACACCTATCCCAGATCAAGGGCGGACAGCTGGTAGAACGCATCGGATCCCGGCCCAGCAGAACTCTGGTTCTGTCAGACGTCGTGGGCGATCCCATCGATGTGATCGCCTCCGGCCTTACTGTGCCCGACGCCTCGACATATGACGAAGCACGCGAGATTTTGGCCCGCTATCAGATTGAGGTGCCCGAGCCTGTGTCGGACCATCTCGCAGCAGGGAGCCGAGGCGAAATACGAGAAACGCCGGCCCTGTTGGAAGGTGATCACTCTGTCGAGGTCGTGGCGAATGGTGCCGTTGCGGCAAAAGCCGCCGCCGAGGCGGCCATCGATGATGGAATCCCTGCCCGCGTTGCGTCGACTCTGCTGAGCGGAGAAGCGGGTTCTGCGGCTTTGGAGACGCTTGATTCGGCAACATTGCCGGGAATGACTTTCTCTGCTGGAGAAACCACGGTAGAAGTCACCGGAAGCGGAAGTGGAGGCCGTAACCAACATGCCGCCCTAGCCGGAGCAATCATCCTCGAGGGCGGTGATGAAACCATGTTCGCAACGCTCGCAACCGACGGTATCGACGGCAACGTCGCTGCCGCCGGTGCGATCGTCGATGGCGGAACCGTCCGGCGAGGTCGGCGGGCGGGCCTGGATGCGAGGGAACACCTCATCAACCACGACTCCCACACCTTGCTGGCCGCGGCGCAGGATCTCCTGTGGTTGGGGCCCACCGGTACCAACGTAGCTGACCTGTGGGTGGTGTGGAAAACGTAACCAGCCGGCGCGCAAGACAAATCCTGGCAAGGCCGTCAACAAACTAAGCAGCTCTTCTGAACCTTTGAGGGCAACTTCCCTTCTCTTCGCGCCATTGGTCCATAGCTCCCGCCCATGGCTGTCGGGTAAGGTTGGCACAGGACGGGCCAACGCGCCGCGGGGACCGCTTGTTTCTCTGCGGCAGGGGAACCATGAGGATTGAAGTTCCACATCACACGGAGCGCTTCGGTGCGGTGCGCATCCACAGTGTGCAGGAAGTCTGGGAATTGGACTCGGGCAGCGGCGAAGCGGAAGCCGACTCCGCCTATCACTGGCAGACGGTCCGCAACATTCCCTACGACGTCATCAATGAGATCCACACGAGAATGGCGATCGTCGTTCCATGTCGATCGGAGCGGCTCAAGGTGCTCGACGGCGTGCTGTCCGGTGTTCCGCACGATTGCCTGATCATCCTGGTCTCGAACAGCCCCCGGAGGCCGAGCGATCGGTACGCCATGGAGTGTGAGACGGTCGACCGCTTCTGTCACCTCGTGCAACGGGGAGCGGTCATGATCCACCAGAAGGATGGCGGGTTGGCGCATGCGTTCGAGGAAGCCGGGATGCCGGAGATCTTAGACACAGAAGGATTGGTTGCCGACGGCAAGGGAGAGGGCATGCTGGTCGGGCTAGCACTAGCCAAGATGGCTGGGCGTGACTACATCGGCTTCGTGGACGCCGACAACTACGTACCCGGCGCGGTTCATGAGTACATCAAGGCATACGCAGTCGGAATGCACCTGAGCAAGTCGCCGTGCACAATGGTGCGCATCAGCTGGCGATCCAAACCCAAGATCCAGGGGAACCGGCTGTTCTTCAATAAATGGGGCCGCAGCTCCCAAGTCACCAACGAGTTCATCAACCTGCTTCTGTCGGAATACTCGGGCTTTGGAACCGATATCGTGGCCACCGGAAACGCCGGCGAGCACGCGATGACAATGGGGCTCGCTGAGCGGTTCCGGTTCGGATCCGGTTTCTCAGTCGAGCCCAAGCAGTTTGTGGATCTCTTTGAATTGTTCGGTGGGATCGTGGATTCGCCGTATCCGGAGGTGATGAAGGACGGCGTCGAAGTTTTCCAAATTGAGACCCGCAACCCGCATTTCCACGAGGACAAGGGAGGAGAGCACGTCGATGAAATGCAACTTCAGGCCCTCAATGTTCTCTACCACTCCGAAGTGTGCCCCGAGTTAACGCGGGCAGAGATAAGACGATTCCTTCGTGAAAAGGGTCACCTCGNNGATTCCTGCGTGAAAAGGGTCACCTCGGAGATGGTGATCCCCCCATTGAGAGGGCTTATCCACCTTTGTCAACTCTCGACTGGGAGAAATTTCGCACAACGCTCGCCGAGAAGAGCGAGACCCTTACGCAGACCGAACGTTCCATAGCGACCACCGTCGTGCAGCAAGCTCCAATCGAGCTCGGCGGCGCTGAAGGTGCGGCCTCTCAACCCGAAGCGACCTTCGCAGGAGATCAGGATGATTGAGGGTGTGCTCTTCACCGACCTGGACGGCTCTCTACTAGACGAAGGCACCTATGAGCCCGGTCCGGCGATGGCCGGCCTAAGGGCGCTGCAGGAGGCCGGCATCCCCGTGATCCTCTGTTCGGCGAAGACGAGACCGGAACAGGATGCGCTGCGGGAACGCCTCGAACTCGAGGATCCGTTCATCGTCGAAAACGGGGCAGCTGTTTACGCGCTTCCTGATGATGGGGCTCACGCCCGTGTGTTCGGGCTGCCTTATCGCGAAGTGCGGCGCAGGTTGACGGAGGCAGCCGGCGCCGCCGACGTCAAGGTACGCGGCTACGGAGACATGCTCGTCGAAGAGGTAGCCGCGCTCACCAATCTCGACATTGCTCAGGCTGTCCGGGCACGTGCTCGTGACTACACAGAGCCGTTTGTCATTGAGGCTTCCGGCGAACCCAACGAGGTCACGCGTTTGGCGCAGGAATGCGGTCTTCGAGGATTGCGAGTACTGCGCGGGGCTCGCTTTTGGACGGCGAGCGGAAAGCACGACAAAGGACGGGCTGTCCGGTACGTCATCGAGCGTTATGCGCGACCCGGCACTCGCCCGGTGACGTACGCCATTGGGGACTATTGGAACGATCGGGACATGCTGGAAGCCGCCGACGCATCGTTCCTAGTACAGCGCCCCGACGGTCGGTGGGCGGATTTCGAAATTCCGGGCCTGGTGCGAATCGACGGGATCGGCCCGGCTGGATGGTTGGAGGCGGCCGGACAGGTGCTGGCGGCTCATTCCCAACGGGAAGCTGGATAAACCGAGCTGTCCCCCCATCTTCGGGTAAAGTTCCCGGCCATCGCCTCACGTGAGCCGGCATGAGCCTGGTCGCCTTTCCATTCAAGACCGAAAACACGGATGTTGTTCGGCGCAATCTCGAGATCGCGGCCGCCCATCCACGGGTTGGAAGGATCCTGTGCGTCGGCTTCGAAGTCGAGGAGACATACCGCGCTATCGAGGAGGCCGCGCCCGCCATCGCCGCTGCCGAAGCGACTCCCATCGACCTGATCATTCAGGAGCGCATTGGTGACAAGCGGCCCGGCAAGGGTGACGGGATGAACACGGCCTTGAAGTACTTTCTGGATAAAACGGACTTTGAACGCCTTCACTTCTACGACTCCGACATCACCAGCTTCGGCACCAATTGGATCACTAAAGCCGAGGAGGCCGCCGATTTCGGATACGGTCTGGTGCGCCACTACTTCCCGCGAGCGAGTACGGATGGCATGATCACGTGGCTGGTCACGCGAACCGGGTTTGCCTCGTTGTTTCCGCACTCTGAACTGCCGTGGGTCGAACAGCCGCTGGGCGGGGAGCTCCTCCTCAAACGCCACGTTGTCGAGGCTCTCGTCGCTGATGAGCGCGTCCAGGCACAAAGTGACTGGGGAATCGACACGCTGTACACGTTCGCATCGATCGAGAACGGCTTTCCGATGTTTGAAACGTACGTTCGGGAAGGCAAGGCGCACAAGCTCTACGGTCGGCTCACCGATCTGCGCACAATGCTGGTTGAGTGCTTCAATGCGATGCAGGGTTTGGCCGGTATGTCCGTCCCCGAGAACGTGCTCCATCGGGTCGAGCCGCCAGACGTTGTGCCCGAGGACATCGCGGAGAAGATTGGCTTTGAGTTCGAAGCCACCATGGGCCTCCTGACGGATAACTGGTCGGCTCGACAGGCCGAGCTCCTCGAGTTGTTTCCGACACCGATCCGTGACGGAATGTTGGCCAATCAGCAGAAGGCCAGCTTCGGATTCATGGACGAGGACTATTGGTATGACACATTCTTGGTCTTGGTGAAGGAGTTCAGGATGGGGGATGCCGACTGGGAGGAGCTGCTCTTTCGGCTGTGGTTGGTGCGGGTGCTCAATTACACCGTGACCACGGCTCTGCGTGGCTTCAACTCGGCTCAGCGCTACCTGCGAGCAATGGTGAACCGCTATGTGCGACGCACCATCCTGGAGAGTTGACAGCAAACCGAGTTGGCGGTAGCTCGGCCTAGTCACTTTGGGTAGGCAATCTCTGCCACTTTGAGTACTTTGATGGCATGGCTAACACGACCCGGCGAAGGGTCTGGCGGGAGTTGTTGCTCGCCGCCTTCATAGGGGCTGTATTGGTGCCGTGGGGGGCAGCAACCGCGACCAACCTGGGCAAACTCGGCAACGACGTCTACGGGTGGGAACCACTCGGTCTGATCGCCGGCAGCTCCGAGCTCCGCATGCACTCCGTAGGTGAAGACGTGTGGGAAGTCTGGGTGTGTGACACGCCCGGCGGTGCTGTTGAAGTCAACCTCAATTATGCGGTGGCGACTCTCAACTCCACAGTGGGGCCGGTCTATGAGTGGATGTCGGACGGCGCCTACCAACCGCGGTTCCAGGTCGGCGGAGCCGTTGTCGAGAACGGCAGCTGTGCCAGCGCAGTCCGCGATGAATCAACCTCGGAGCCCAACGGGGTGCTCATCATCACCGACGAAGCTGCCAACGGCGGCAGCGCTCAGAGCGGGATCTGGTGCCCTTATGAAGGACTGTGCCCGGATTCTCCCGAGACGTATCCCGATAACTATCGAACGCTTACGGTCGGGGCCCATGCAGTCATCGGGCCCAACCCGCGGCTGGTCACGCTCATCCACGAGCTAGGTCACACGCTGCATTTCGGGCACAGTTTCAGCGGCTCAGCCACCGGGACCTGGGCCGAATACGACAACCCCATCGATGTAATGAGCAAGGCCGGCGATCGCACCAAGATCATGGGGACGCTGGCACTGAACCGCTACATCGCCGGCTGGATCGAGCCGTACGACGTCCAGTACGCCACCGCACCGGGCCGCTACAACATTGCGGCGATAGGCGGCCTCGGAGACCAGCTGCTTATCGTTCCCAATGGTGAACAGGGCTGGGTGACCGCCATCGATGTTCGAACCCAAGCCGGTTATGACGCCGCCCTGCCGGTTTCTGGAGTGACTGTTCACGTCCTCGATCAGCGTCCCGCGGCCTGCGACAGTCAAGTTCCATGTTTCGGGCTCTCCCGACGGGTCCAGCAATATCCGGCCGTGGCCGATTCGTACGACCATGTCTATGGGGTAGGCGAGGAAGTCACTCTGATCAACGGCTGGACACTGCGAGTCATCGAGCAGCGGGGCGGGGCCTTCACCGTCGAGCTTGACGATTTGACTGCTCCCCAGTTCTCGGGCCCGATCTGGGGGCAGGGAGTCGAGGCAACCAGTGCGACGCTGGTTTGGGATCCAGCCACTGACGACGGACCGGTGGGATATGAGGTGAGCCTCGACGGCAGGCCACTGATGACGGTTGACAAAGTAACAGCCACGCTGACTGGGCTTGCCCCAGATCGCTCATACCAAGCGGCCGTGACCGCCGTCGACGCCGCGGGGAACCGCAGCCTCACGCACTCCACGCAATTCACCACGCTGACTCGTCGATCACAGCTCGCCACCCAGGATCCGCGAACCGGTAAGTGGACTTTGCGGCTCGGCGAAGGAGTCGGCCATGACTTCTATTACGGGGTTCCCCGGGACGTGCCGATGATGTGCGACTGGGATGGTGATGGGGTCGACACCGTTGGTCTCTACCGACCCCATAGCGGCTTTGTCTACCTGCGGAATTCGAACATAACCGGCTTCGCCGACGTCGACTTCTACTTTGGCAACCCGACCGATCAGCCGGTGTGCGGCGACTGGGATGGTGACGGCATCGACACTGTTGGGATCTTTCGCGCCGCCGAGACCAGGTTCTACCTTCGAAACTCCAATACGTTCGGTCTCGGCCAAGTGATCGTGGAGCTAGGTGATAGCGACAGCATCCCCTTGGCCGGCGATTGGGATGGTGACGGCATCGACACCGTCGCGGTCCTCGCTCCCTCGACGGCAGGCGATCCGGTGGTGGGCGATTGGAACGGAGACGGCATCGACACTGTGGCGCTTTATCGTGGCGGGGTGCTCACTGTCACCGGCGACGGTACCCAGCAGCTGATCCGGTTTGGTCGGCCGGGTTATGTGCCGCTGGCCGGGTGGTGGGGTTAGACCTTCCTGCTACCTGGCGCCCGCCACCAGCTCTTCGAACTCGGTGATTGTGTGGTCGGGAAAGCCGGTGGCCCGGTCCATGAGGTGCCGTCCGAAGAACCCCACCAGATGACCATCGAGGATGTCGACCAATCGGCCGGAGTCGATGGACCCTTGGATGCCAATCAGGCCGCCGACCGGGCTCAACAGCGGGGCGAAGACAAAGTCACGGTGTTGGGTCCCTGAGATGGAATGCCAGTACTGGTCGGGTCCGCCGTTGTCGAAGAGCTCGCGTAGCCTGGGCTCGTTGTCCTC